>Ga0306920_100002288_pt1 | contig 24202 bp, 23 predicted proteins | sample flu12Cox44000170_FD_204666 | JGI IMG/M metagenome (GOLD analysis project Ga0306920, IMG submission 204666) | Lab enrichment of tropical soil microbial communities from Luquillo Experimental Forest, Puerto Rico - flux4day.12C.oxic.44.000.170 (v2)... | ecosystem: Environmental > Terrestrial >...
GTAAAGCCCCTGTTGAAGGCACGGTGCCAAGCCGCTGTTTTTGGGCATCCGCAACCGCGGCACTTCGCGCCCCAGAGGCATGCGCCACTTGCTAGTGTATGCCCGGCCGGCCGCCGCGGTAGTGCTTCGGCTTTCGCATCGCCAGCAGCAGCGGAAGCACCAACAGGAACACCACCGCCATGGCCGCGAAAGTGTCGACGAACGACAGCAAGGAGGCCTGCCGCTCGACCATCCTCCAGACGGCGACCTGGGCCTGGTGCGAGGCGGTCTGCAGATCCGCCCCGTGCGCGAGCATTCGGGATTCGAGTCCATCGAGGTACATCTGGCTCCGCGAGTTGAACGCGGTTACGTTGGCCCCCAGCTGGTTGATGTGTAACTGCTCGCGGCGGAACAAAAATGTGGTGGCGCTGGCGATTCCCACGCTGCCGCCGACATTGCGCATCAGGTTGAACATGCTGGTCGCGTTGCCCATCTCCTCTTTCGGAATGGGGTCCATAGTGGCAGTGGTCAGCGGCACAAACAGCATGGCCAGGCACGCACCTTGAATGAACTGCGGCCAGAAGATGTCCCAATAGCCCGCTTGCAAGTTGAGCCGCGAGAGCGCCCACAGTGTCCATGCCGAACCGACCAGACCTGCCGAGAGCACTTTGCGCGGGTCGAAACGGCCGAGCACGGTGCCCACGACCGGCATCATCAGAAACGACCCCAGCCCGCGGGGTGCCATCGCGACGCCCGCGTCCACCGCCGGGTAGCCCAGCAAGGTCTGCAGAAAGACCGGCAGCAACAGCATGCTTCCGTAGAGCACGAAGCCCATGGTCGTCATTAAAAACACTCCCGCGCTGTAGGTCCGGTTTTTGAACACGCGCAAGTGCACCACCGGGTCGCGCGTGCGGATTTCGTGCACGATGAAAATCAAAAGCGCTGCCGCCGCCAACGCCGCCAGGCCCGTAATCCAGTGTGATTCAAACCAGTCTTCTTCTTGCCCCTTGTCCAGAACCACCTGCAGCGCGCCAATCCCTACCGCAAGCAGGCCGATGCCCCAAAAATCGATGCCACGTCCACTTCTGCGGATGTACGGCGGATCGAAGATGAACAGCCTCGTCATGATCACCGACATCAATCCCACCGGCAGGTTGATGTAGAAGACCCAGCGCCAACTGTAGTTGTCGGTCAGCCAGCCTCCCAACACCGGCCCGAGCATCGGCGCTACCACGATGCCCAGTCCCCAAAAGGCCATGGCTTTGCCGCGGTCCTTCGGAGGAAAAGCCTCGAGCATTACGGCCTGCGAAAGCGGCTGCAACGCCCCGCCCGTGGCCCCCTGGATCACCCGGAAAAACACCAGAAGCTCGAGGCTGGGCGCCATCCCGCAAAGGAAGCTCGCGGTGGTGAAGCCGAACACAGCCGCGAGCAGCACGCGTTTGCGCCCGAAGTAACTGGCGATCCAGCCGGTCAACGGGAGGACAATCGCATTCGCCACCAGGTATGACGTCAGAACCCAGGCCGCTTCGTCCACGCTAGCCGAGAGATTGCCGGCAATGTGCGGCAGCGATACGTTCACTACAGTCGTGTCCAGCACCTCCATGAAGGTGGCGAACATCACCGCGATCGCGATAATCCAGGGATTCGCCTGCGGATGGGATTCGGACATCGGTCCTTCCCTTTATGATGCTTCAGTCAGCGCAAAAGCGACAAGCGTGTCGGCCCGCGCGCCGGTGGTCCGCTCGAGTTCCTCAAGTAGTCGGATCTCGGGCTCCGGATCGATCTCCACCTGGCATAGGGCGATCTGTTCGTTGGTCGCACCCCGGTAACACAACTCACACACTCCCAAGACCTGCTCTTCGGGCTCGGAGCCAAACCGTACCGCCGGGCCGAAGGTGCGGCAGGTGATGGGTCGAGCGGCATAGAGATCGCAGGCGCCGGTCTTGGGATCGAGCGCGGGACAGGGCTCCTCTTGGGCGGCTTCGTCGGCCGCCAACACCCTGGCCACCGTGTCTTCGGGGAATTCGCGGCGGAGCCGGTCGGCCGAGGCGCGGGCCCGCTCCCGAACCCGGTTCGCCCGCTTGAGATCCCGGCTTTTGAGGTCTCTCAGGCCCTCGCGCAGGCGCTCGGCGTCGAGCGGGGTAATGGGGAACGGACCCATACAACACTCGGTGCATCCGAGGCGACAGGCCAGCCAAGGTCCGCTCTTGCGCGCCGCCTCGTTCAGGGCCGCCTCGACGATCTGGATCAGTTCGGCGTCGCGTATCATGAGAGATAAACCGGGTCCGGAGAGTATCCTCGCGGTTGACGCAAGATGCCGTACAATGATAACCTAATAACCTTAAAGACAGCAGGTTGTTGCTGCGCCAGTCTCCCCTTTTTTTAGATAAACATGAATTCCACTCTGCAGGCCTTAGGCGGGATACTGCTGAGGGCCGTACCCACTTTCCTGTTCATAGTTTTCCTGCATTTCTATTTGAAGAGTATGTTTTTCAAACCCTTGGAGCGCGTGCGCCAGAAGCGCTACGACGCCACCGAGGGAGCCCGCGAACGCGCGCGCGAGAACATAGAGCGGGCTGCCGCCCGGACGGCCGAATACGAGGCGGCATTACGCATGGCCAAGGCCGCTGTTTATCAGTCCCAGGAAACCCTCTACCGGCAGCTCGAGGAGCAGCAGGAGGCGGAACTCGAGGCGGCGCGACGCGAGGCCGATCGTACCGTCGACGAGGCCCGCGCGGCGCTGGCCCAGGATGTCGACGCCGCCAAAGAGAGGCTCGCACGCAATAGCGAGGTGCTGGCCCGCCAAATCGCCGAATCCATCCTGCGACGGAGCGCGGCGTGAAGCGCTTCGCTCTCTTATCGGTGTTGGGGGTGGCGTTGCTAATTCCGGCTGCGCATGCGCAGGGCGAAGGTGGAGAGGATCGCCTGGGGCTGTGGAAGTGGGCCAACTTCGCGCTGCTGGCTGCAGGCCTGGGCTACCTGATCGCCAAAAGCGCGCCGCCATTGTTTGCCGCACGCTCGCGAAAGATCCGCGAAGACATGGCGGAGGCCGAGCGCTTGCGCGAGCAAGCCGAAGCACGGCTCAACGACGTGGGGCGGCGCTTGGATAACCTGGAATCGGAAATGGCTGCTCTGCGCGCTGAAGCCGAGACGGAGGCCCACCGCGAAAGCCAGCGGATGCGGGTCGAGACCGAGGCCGAGATGGTCAGGATCCGCACCCACGCCGAACAGGAAATTGCCGCGGCCGGCAAGGCCGCCCGCTTGGAATTGAAGCGGTACTCGGCACAATTGGCCATCCGCCAAGCGGAGCTGATGGTGCGGGAACGCCTCACGCCGGGCGCCGAGAACGAGCTGGTGCGCGATTTCGTCCGGGGTCTCGATCGCCCGGCTCCGCCCCAAACCAGGTAGATCGATGACTCTTTCCGCCATCGCCACGCGATACGCCGATGCCCTCGCCGATGTAGTGACCGGGGCGGGCGCCGAGGTGCGGCCGCACGACGCGCTGGCCGAGTTGCAGGCCTTCGCGGCGATTTTCCGGTCCTCCGCCGATCTAAGATACGCTCTGAGCTCGCCGGCCGTTCCCGCAAGCCGCAAGAAAGCTGTGGTGGCCCGGCTTGGGCAAGCGCTTGGGCTCTCTCGGATTACACGCAATTTTCTTTTTGTGTTGATCGATCACCGCCGCATTGGTAGGCTGGCGGAGATCGTCGAGGTGTTCGAACAGAAGCTCGATCAACGCCTGGGTTTCGTCGGCGCTCAGGTGGTCTCGGCGCGCACGCTGACCGAGACGCAGAATAAGGCGCTCAACGCCGTGCTCGAACGGCTCGCGGGAAAGCGAATTCACATGCGGCTCGCGGTGGACGAGTCGCTGGTGGGCGGAGTGGTGGCGCGGATCGGCTCTACCGTCTATGACGGCTCCGTACGCGGCCAGCTGCGGTCGCTCGAACGCCGGCTGACAGCTCAAGGTGCTTCGTAACGAAAGGGTGTATGGCTCAAATTCGAGCGGATGAGATCACTAGTATTCTCCGGCAGGAGATCGAGAATTACGAGAAGGCGATCGACGTCACCGAAATCGGTTCGGTGATTTCGGTGGGTGATGGAATCGCGCGCATCCATGGCTTGGAAAAGGTCATGGCCGGCGAGCTGATCGAGTTCCCGCATGAGGTCTCCGGCATCGCCATGAATCTGGAGGAAGACCAGGTCGGCGCGGTGCTGCTGGGCGACTATACGGAAATCAAGGAAGGCGACGAGGTCAAGCGGACCGGCCGCATCATGTCGGTTCCAGTGGGCGAGGAGCTCATCGGCCGCGTGGTGAATGCGCTCGGTGAGCCGATCGACGGCAAAGGCCCCGTTCAGACCACCCGGTTCAACCCAGTGGAGCGCCTGGCGCCGGGCGTAGTGGCGCGCCAGCCGGTCAAGGAGCCGATGCAGACCGGCATCAAGGCGATCGACGCCATGATTCCCATCGGCCGCGGGCAGCGCGAGCTCATCATCGGCGACCGCCAGACCGGCAAGACCGCCATCGCGCTCGACACCATCATCAATCAGAAGGGCGGCGACATGATCTGCATCTATGTCGCCGTCGGCCAGAAGCGCTCCACCGTCGCTCAGGTCGTGAAGACGTTGGAAGACTACGGCGCCATGGAGTATACCATCGTAGTTTCCGCTTCGGCCTCCGACCCGGCGCCCATGCAGTACCTGGCGCCGTTTTCAGGCTGCGCCATGGGCGAGTACTTTCGCGACAACGGCAAGCATGCCTTGTGCATCTACGACGATCTTTCCAAGCACGCAGCGGCCTACCGCGAGATTTCGCTGCTGTTGCGGCGCCCGCCGGGACGCGAAGCGTTTCCCGGCGACGTCTTTTACCTACACAGCCGGCTGCTCGAACGTGCCGCCAAGCTGAATAGCGAACACGGTGGCGGTTCGCTCACCGCCGTGCCGTTCATCGAAACGCAAGCGGGTGATATTTCCGCCTACATTCCGACCAACGTCATCTCGATCACCGACGGCCAGATCTTTCTCGAATCCGACCTGTTCAACTCCAACGTGCGTCCGGCGATCAACGTGGGGATTTCGGTAAGCCGCGTCGGCGGCAATGCCCAGACCAAGGCGATGAAGTCAATCGCCGGCAGAATGCGTCTGGAGATGGCCCAGTATCGCGCTTTGGCGGCCTTCGCGCAATTCGGGTCGGACCTCGACAAAACCTCGGTCGATCAGCTCAATCGCGGCAAGCACCTGGTGGAGGTCCTCAAGCAGGGCCAGTACCAGCCGGTACAGCTGGAACGACAGATCATCATTATCTTCGCCGGCACGCAGGGCTTTCTCGACGATCTGCCCGTCGAGCAGTGCCGCAAGTTCGAAGAAGAGCTCTATCGCTTCATCGACAACGCCCACCGTGACATTCGGGACCAGATCCGCGACCAGAAGGTGCTCGATGACCCACTGCGGGTCCGGCTGCGGGACGCGATTAAGGAGTTCAAGGCGCGCTTCGTGGCGGAGCAGCCGAAGTAAGGGTGTATGCCTAGCCTGATCGACATCCGGCGGCGAATCCGCTCGGTCAAGAACACTCAGCAGATCACCAAGGCCATGAAGATGGTCTCGGCCGCCAAACTGCGCCGCGCACAGGATCGCGTGATCGCGGCGCGTCCGTATGGCCTGATGCTGCGCAAGGTACTGGCCAACGTTGTTTCCTCCGCCGCGCGTGACGTCGAGGCCGGGCAGAATCCGCTCCTCGCCGTGCGCCCCGAACAACGCATCTTACTGGTTCTGATAACCAGCGACAAGGGACTGGCGGGCGCCTTCAACAGCAACCTCATCAAGGGTGTACAGCGCTTCCTGGAGCAACACCCAGCGGCCACTGTCACTCTGGAACTGATCGGCCGCAAAGGCCGCGACTTCTTCCGCAAGCGCCGCGCCCGCATTTCCGGTGATCACATCAACCTGGCCGCCAAGCCAGCCTACCACGACACTGCGGCCATCGCCCGCAAGGCCATGGCGATGTACGGACAGGCCGAAATCGACGCCGTTTACCTCGTCTACAATCAATTCAAAAGTGTGGTGGCCCAGACCCTCACCCTCGCGCGCGTGCTTCCGGGCGAAGTGTCGGGCGGTACCGAGCCGGTCGATTATATCTTCGAGCAGCCTCCGGCCGACATGCTCAACGAGCTGATACCCCGCTACGTCGAGATGGAATTCTTCCGGGCGCTTCTGGAATCGACCGCCGCCGAGCACGCGGCGCGCATGACGGCCATGGACGCCGCCACATCTAACGCCGAAGACATGATCGACAGGCTCACGCTGTTCATGAACCGCGTGCGCCAGGCCAGCATTACCAAGGAAATCATCGAAGTGGTGAGCGGCGCCGCCGCCGCGGAGTAAAACAGAATATGGCAACCAGCACCAGCGGAACCAGAGAAAGCATGACAACCAGCACGGACGGCGTCGTCGTCGGTAGCGTGGTTCAAGTGGCCGGTCCGGCCGTGGACTGCCAGTTTCCCGAAGGGCAAATCCCCCTAGTCTACACTGCGATCCGGGTGACCAGCGAAGGCTTCGACGTGCCTCAGCCCATCGACATCATCTGTGAAGCGCAGCAACACATTGGGGAAGGCCGCGTCCGCACCGTTGCTCTGCAGCCTACCGAGGGTCTGGTGCGCGGCATGAAGGCTATCAGCCTCGGGCATCCCGTCGAGGTGCCCGTGGGCCAGGAAACGCTCGGCCGAGTGCTCAACGTGATCGGCCAGCCGGTCGATGAGATGGGACCGGTGCTGGCGAAAAAGTATTCGCCGATTCACCGTCACGCACCCGCGTTTGAAGAGCAATCCACACGGCTTGAAATGTTCGAGACCGGCATCAAGGTGATCGACCTGCTGGAACCCTACCTGCGCGGCGGCAAGATCGGCTTGTTCGGCGGAGCCGGCGTCGGCAAGACCGTCATCATCATGGAGCTGATCAACAACATCGCCATGAAGCACGGCGGCGTCTCGGTCTTCGCCGGTGTGGGCGAGCGCACGCGCGAGGGCAACGACCTCTGGCTCGAAATGCAGGAGTCCGGCGTCATCGATCCCAAGGACTACAAGAAATCCAAGTGTGCCTTGATCTACGGTCAGATGACCGAGCCGCCCGGGGCGCGTTTGCGGGTGGGTCTGACGGGCCTGACCGTGGCGGAGTACTTCCGCGACGAAGAAGGCCAGGACGTGCTGTTGTTCATCGATAACATCTTCCGGTTCACCCAGGCCGGCTCGGAAGTCTCGGCTCTGCTGGGACGCATGCCGTCGGCTGTGGGCTACCAGCCCAACCTGGCTACGGAGATGGGCGAATTGCAGGAGCGCATCACCTCGACCAAGAAGGGTTCGATCACCTCGGTGCAAGCCATCTACGTGCCCGCAGACGACTACACCGATCCGGCCCCGGCCACGGCCTTCGCGCACCTGGACGCAACCACAAATCTTTCCCGCGACATCGCCGCGCTCGGCATTTATCCCGCAGTCGATCCGCTGGCGTCGACCTCGCGCATTCTCGACCCTAACATCATCGGCCAGGATCACTACAACACGGCCCAGAGGGTGAAGGGGATTCTCCAACGGTATAAGGACCTGCAGGACATCATCGCGATCCTCGGCATCGACGAACTGTCTGATGAAGACAAGCTGACCGTGTCGCGCGCGCGCAAGATCCAGCAGTTCCTCTCGCAGCCCTTCCACGTGGCCGAGCAGTTCACCGGCTGGCCGGGCAAGTATGTAAAATTGGCCGATACCGTGCGCGGGTTCCGCGAGATTGCGGATGGTAAGCACGACGAGATTCCCGAGCAGGCGTTCAACATGCAGGGAACCATCGAGGAAGTGCTCGAGCGCGCCCAAGAACTCAAGAAGGTGTAGTCATGGCGGACGGTCTCGAACTGGAGGTGGCGACGCCCGAGCGCGAGTTGGTGCGCGAGCGGGTAAGCGAGGTCGAGCTTCCCGGCAAGAACGGTTACATGGGGATCTTACCCGGCCATGCCCCGCTGCTGAGCGAGCTGGGGATCGGCCACCTCTCCTACCTCGCCGGACCGAAGCGCCGGTACATTTCCGTGCACCGCGGTTTTCTCGAGGTGTTGGACAACCACGTCAGGGTATTGGCCGATGCCGCCGAGCGTGCCGAAGAGATCGACGTCGAACGTGCCCGCACTGCTCTGCGCCGCGCCCGCGAGCAGGTGCTCAATCCGGTTGCCGGGGCCGACTTCGCCGTAGCGCAATCCGCCCTCGAACGCGCCCAGACGCGCCTCGAGGTCTCCGAACACAAGCAGACGGACTGAACGGAGGCGTCGGAATGGCAGGTGCGTCCGACCTCATAATTCTTGGGCGCCAAATCACCAAGGACGGTCTTTCCAGCAGTCGCCTCGCCCGTATCGATCGGTTGAAACAAGGCCGCCAGCCATAGCTTCCTCTTCACGGGAAGTCTCTACTTCCTGCGCGGGAAGTATCGGTCGCCCTCGGTCCAGTGCTGGGTCATTCCGACGACTGCGCCTTGTGCGTCCTTGACAAACTCCACACCGGTTCCTTCCATGGTGAAGCTGTTTTCCGAGTGCGCGAACAGCGGGACCTTGCCCTCACCCGTATCGATCATGAGGTGGCTCTCCTCTAAGGAGACCACGACACCCGTGGGGACCAGGGGCGTTTCGTAGGTACCGATGTATTTTGTCAGCACCTCGGCGGCAACAGGAAATTCCTCCCCTCTTTTGCCGACCAGGTGTGGCTTATCGCGCTCGTTCTCACAGACATACTCAATCAGATCCCCGTCCGGGATCAGATCGAACTCGACAGGGACGGTCCACGGCCTGGTGTACGCCTTAGGATCATCGAACGTCACCTGGAGATCGAGATGGCCCGCGTCGCGGCGGCGGTAGCGCTCCGTCACGCGCAATGCTTCCGTGTGGGGGTGCCCCGCCAGATCGAGCGTGGTCCGGTCATTATAACCGGCGGTAGTGACGACCAGGGCGTCTTTGTCCCAAAGTCCCACCGAGTAGCCCATCCAGGCCGGATTGGGATCTTCCGGCAGCGCGCGGCCGTCGGTGAAAATCTGGCGGAAAATGGTGTGATATTCGTAAAGGACTACCACGAGACTCGGCGTTTGAACGATTTTCATGGGGGCAGCGCCCACCGCGAAGCCGGCTTTCGGGCCAGGTGGGAGACAGGCGATTCCGTCGGTATCGCGGCGAAAATCATCCGCGCGCTGTTTGTACAAGGCAGCGGCCCACGGCCGGATCTCCTCCGGCTTGAGGTCCGACGTGATGTAGAACAGTGCGTTTCCGTTCCTCACCGCCCAGACTCCGGACAGGTCCGGTTTGCCGTCCACGGATCGCGGGGCGGGGGCCGAGAGGTTGGGCTTGCCGTCGGCCGTTCGGGGCAGTCCGGTCGTCGGGTGATTCGGCCACTGCGCGGTAAGAGAAATGCTCGTCACGCACAGGATCATCGCGAGCTTATGCATTCGTCCTCCCCTCTGGGCCTGTGTCATGCATTATGTCACTGATTACGTCATTGATCGTGGTTGATCGCCTTGAATCAGACCGCGGTGCCGGCTTCGGCCCGTGGCGGGGCGCAGGCCACGCCGGAGGCCGCCCCCAGATCGAATCACCTTTTCGGGCCGACTGAAAAGGGAGCCCGCTGGGAGGCTCCAATGCTATTTGTGGCCGGCAGTAGTGTGAACGGCAGCCGCCGCGACGCCGACCTTCACGGAGTGGGCCATGCGGTCCTTGCTGCCTTCGGGGATGTCGACCACGACCCGCGTCCCGGGCTTGAGATCTTCGATCGCGGCTTTCTGACCGGCTTTGGTAATCTCGGTCTGGGGATTCAGCTTGACATCCACGTCGCCTTTGGCCGTCTTCACGGTCAGCACGTTGTTGTCGACCTTGGAAACTGTCCCGATCACGTGATCGAACCCGCCGTGCGCGAAGGCCGCGGCCGCGCCTACGAGCAGCATCGCGCCAAACAGGGCACTAGCGATGGTGGTGTTGAGCCGGTGCTTCATGGATATCTTCTCCCTTCAGGAATTTTTCTTGCTGTTCTTCCTCCTGGCGTTCCTCCGGACCCTTCGGATTCAGCTTTTCCATCTCCTGCTTTTCTGCGAGCGTCAGGTGCGGTAGATGGCGGATGAAATGGACCAGCTTCCAGGAATCCAGCCTATCGCGATCGGAGCCGCCGTCCCAGGCAGGCATGGCACTCAGCCGGATTCCATTCTGGATGATATAGAAGAGCTCACCATCCGTCAATTTCTGCGTTTCGGGCAGGCGCATGTCGGGAGCCGGCGGGTAGCTGTGCCGGCCCATTTGCGTGTTGCCGCTGCCGTCATTGGCATGACAGGTCGCACAGTGATCGGCCCAATGCGCGCGCGCGTCACGCATCAAGTCAGGCGTGACAGGAACCGGGTTCTTGCGGACGCGGGCGTCGCGAGGCAGAGCCGCGTTGCGCGCCAAGCGCGCAAGCCAAGTCTCCGCCGCGGGCGGCGGCTCGGAAGCGCTGAACCCACGGGCTTGGAAGAGCCACACCAGCCCCCCCGCCACGAGAATGGCAACCACAAACAACACTCCGATCGAGAACCACCGCAACCTGTGCACCGGGCCCCCTTCGAATTCTGATTGGTCAGCGTGCTGCCCCAGTCCTAATCTTGTGATCATCCGCCGGTCCCCACCAGCCACTCCCGAAACAGCCATGATACCAAGGACGGCGGACAATCTCTTGTGGCCCAGGCTCAGGCGTTGAGCCAGAACTGCGTTGAGCCCGTGAGGAAGACTCTTCGATCTCCGAGGTGATCACCAAGCCAAGCCGAAACCTTGTACTCCACGGTGGCCGTGACATCGATCGGCCCGTTGCTGTTGCGCGCGATGCGCTGGACACAACCTGGTTTGGATCACAAGAAAGACGGCAAGCGGCAAAAGCGGCCATGGGAAGGGTTTGTTTGGTTTGGGAAATCGCAAAATTGAGGGCAGTAACGATATGCCGAGCAGGCGTAAGGAAAGATCGAGCTCAAGATGATAACGATGGGGCTAAGGAATTTACGGGACATTGATCACGCGGCGGAAGAACTTCTAGTCATACAGCCAAGCGGGATAACGGACTTTCACCGGGCCACTCTTCCGTGCTACGACGTGAACCGTTTCTCCGCGCAGATCCGTGGAGAACCCACGTTGTTTCAGTAACTCGTTCACCCAACTGAGATCTTGAGCCGGCTTAAGGCCGTAGGGACCGGTTTCAAGCAACGCTACCGCGAAGCCGGAGCCCTCAAATAAGTTCCACAGCTCGTCCGGGGTATATTCACGGGCATGTCTCGGGTCGGCGAAACCATTCTTGGGTCGAATGAACTGCTGGTAAAGTCCAGGGTGGGCCCTGTGTAAGACTGCCGCCACACTCCGCAATGAAGCGATGTTGGGTGTGCTGAGAACGAAATGGCCACCGGTCTGAAGCACCCGATTTACCTCAGCCATAAGGTGCATTGGATCGTTCGCAAGATGCTCAAGAAGTTCGCAACAAATAACGGTCTGAAAGGCGCCATCCGGATACGGATAGATGTCTCTCTCCGCATCGAATAGATCGATCTCACACCGAAACACTTCGCCCGAGGCCGAGTGAACGACCTTCTCATCGACCCGTCCTAAGGGGCCCAAGTAACACCCGCGAACGGTTCCATATCCACAGATGCTTTTGAGCGCAGGGGTGATTTGCATGTAAGCGCCCATTTCGAGGATGTGGTCGGCCTCTTTCCCTTTGGGAACGATTTCGACAGTGCGAACTAACCGGCCGAGATGTGTCGTGGTGTAAGACTTTTGCTCCTCCGAATGCGAGGAGAAGCCCAGAATGTAGCTCGCGATGTCTGATTCTGGCCGGACGGTCATTGCCTGAGAGCGCAAGCCAAATAACCGGCGCATAAGTGGGGAACTAGGGGGCATTCTAGAATTCTTAGTATAGCTTCTAAAAGGTAAAGGCCTTTACAAGAGCCTCAACATAAGCGCAGCCTGTAAAGCATAGGCTGAATGGGGGGGTGTCTGGATCGACCGTTTAGGCGGTGACCGGCCTACGTAGAAAGGCCGTTCTGCTGTAGATTGCGCTACGGCACGGCGTGGAACCCGGCACGGCTCGGAACGTGTTCAGGTTCGCCATTGCGTGAGCAGTACGCTAAGATCCCATACGCGGTCCGTGATGCCTGCCGCCATAGCAGGCGTTACGCAAAGCGTGCGGTGAATGCGGCAGTTGTTATCGGCGAAGTGCCGGCAGAGCGCAGCCCACAGGTTCCGCCACTTCTTTGAGTACCCGTTCGTCAATCGCGTGAGTCTGCGCGTCTGCATACGATGACGGCGTGCGCTTAGTCGATCAAGTTGCGTAACGCGTGAAGATCACGTTCGCGCTCGTTAACTGGCCAAGCAGTTGCTGTTTCTAGGTCAACGCGTTTTCAGGATAAGACTCAGGCTCAATCCAGCCGCGGCGATTCGGGGCTGCCGAACGGCCCCCTATTGTGGGATGTCGAGACCGCGATAGTCACCCGGCTGCGCGGTCAACCTCCCACCAGGCGGTCCGCTTGTCCTGGCGATTCTTCAACCGGCCGCACTGCCTCGTGGGATGGTTGGTGTGAAGTGCCTGCCCCACTCCGGGCGAGTGGCGGGACAACCTGCTACAGGGAACTCCGGATACCATCCGATAACGAAGCTGGACGGCGAACCGGCCTTGCCTTGCCCGACCTCCCCAGCTCCGATGCGGAAGCTACAGTGACGGCCATTTGGGATGGAGGATGGGCGAGCGGGTGTGGCGGCCGATCATCGCCTTTTGGGGCGGCTCATGCTGCCCGAGCGCTTTGCCGGACACGGTCGAACGCCTCGGAATCATCGACATTCGCACCGCTTCGAGACGCTGCCGGTCCACGTCATCGCCTTGCGAACGAGCCCGGAGGGCGTCTTCAATCTGTTGCCTCAGATCGTCGTCTCGAGCTCGCCCGGCGGCGCGAAAAGTTAACGGGAGAGCCGCCTCACCTTCCGCGCCAAAACCCGTCATAATAGCAAGTACAGCGGACAATCTCTCGTGGCCCAGCCGAGGTCCAGTCCAAGCCAGCACTCGGCGATTCGGCGGCAGCTCGAAAAGATCGCGGCTCATGGTCTATTCGCGCGCTCCGAACGCATGGTCCGATTTCTGCGTCTCGCCGTAGAGCGGACGCTCGAGGGCAAAGCCGATGAGTTGAAGGAGTATCTCATCGGCGTCGAGGTCTTCGACCGCCCGTCGTCCTACGATCCTCGCGTCGATCCCATTGTGCGGGTCGAGGCTCGCCGCCTCCGGTCGAAGCTGAAAGCTTACTACGCGGGCGACGGCAACAACGACCCGGTCCGCATCGAGTTCCGCACGGGAAGCTACGCGCCCCAGATTCGGATGCTCGGCGACGGGAGGGCCGCGTCACGCCCGGATATCCATACGATTGCAGTGCTTCCGTTTGCCAACCTCAGCGCCAGCGCGGAGAACGACTACTTCAGCGACGGCTTAACCGAGGAGCTGATCCACGCGCTCACCAGGCTCAGGGGAATGCGCGTAGTCGCCTGGAACTCCGCGGCGCGGCTGCGCGGTGTCGAGCAGGACATCCAAGAGGTGCGCCGGCAGTTGCAGGTGGCCAATGTGCTTACGGGAAGCGTGCGCATCGCCGGCCCGAGTTTGCGCGTGCGCGCGCAACTGATCGATATTGCAACCGGCGTCTATCTCTGGTCGGAAACCTTCGACCGGCCCATGCAGGACGTCTTCGCGATCCAGGAGGAGATTGCCCGCAACATTGTTCGGACTCTCCGCCTGCAATTGTCCAGCGGGGCGGAAGCGGCGCTGCTCGCGCGCCCCCACACCAGCGTCAGCTCCTACGATTACTACCTGAAAGGCCGGTATCACCTGCACCGCCGCACGCCGGACGATTTGGCACGCGGCCTGCAATATTTCGAAGCTGCGGTCGCCGTCGACCCGGATTCCGCGCTAGCACACGCCGGCTTAGCCGACGCCTACGTGCTGCTCGTCGACTATGGCCTGCTGCACCCTACCAAAGGTGTTCCCAAGGTGAGGGCCGCAGCCACACGGGCAATCGAACTGGATCCCACGCTCGCGGATGCATATCCCTCGCTGGCGGTCATTCGCGCGCATTGGGACCGGGAGTGGCAGGATGCCGAGGACCTCTATCGGAAAGCGATCGGGCTGAATCCGGGCTGCGCCACGGCGCACCATTGGCTGGCCACGGATTTCCTAGCGGTGGTCGGCCGGCTCGATGAAGGCGAGCTCGAATTGGAAATCGCGCTGCAGCTGGATCCGCTCTCTAGCATTATCCATGAGGGACGAGCTTCATTTTCCATTTGGCGGCGGCAGTATGACGAGGCCGTCCGCCGCTACTGCGAAATTCGTGAGTTTGACCCGACGTTCTACAAGGCATATACGGGGTTAGGACGCGTCTACGCTCTGCAGGGCAAGTATACGGACGCACTGGCGATGCTCGAAAAAGGCCGCGCGCTGGCCGGCGATGTCCCCAACATTCTCGGCGCCATGGGAGAGATCTTCGCGCTTTCCGGCGACACGGCTAGCGCGCGCCGCATACTGGCCGAGCTCACGGCCCGCGCGCTCGACAGCTATGTGCCTTCCACCTGCTTCGCTAGGGTGCACTCGGGACTGGGCGAAGTGGAACGGGCTCTCGATTGGCTGGAGAAGGGTTGCGAGCAACGCGAGCTTCCGATGGCTATGTTGAAGATTCACCCGGTGTATGACCCGCTTCGCGATGAACCGCGGTTTCGGGCAGTCGTCGAGCGCATGCGATTCCCGTAGCTAAGGGCTTTCGCCGAGAAGGCCCTCGGCCGTCGCCTCGATGCGGCCGCGGATGGCTGCCGCCTGCGGGGCACGGCGGGTTTCCTCAAGCAGACGAGCGTAATTCGCGAGCGCGCGAATGACACGCGGGTCGTGATCGCCTAGCGTTCGGGCGAGGGGATCCAGCGCAGCGCGGCTGAGCCTCTCCGATTCCGAAAAGCGGCTCTCGGAGCGCAGGACTTCGGCGAGCTCAATGCGCGCCTCGAGCGCCAGCAGGTGGTCCCGTCCGTAAGCGGCATCGAAAATGGCGGCGGCCTCGCGGTAGAGTTCCTCGGCGCCGGCCTCACGTCCACGTTCGTGGTAGAACGCCGCCAGGTTCATGAGCCCTCGGGCCACGTCCGGGTGTTTCGGTCCCAGCGCTTTCTGCCAGATCCCGATCGCCTCGCGATAATCGGTCTCGGCTTCCAGATAGCGCGCTTGAAAGCGTTCGACCTGGGCCAGATTGTTCAGCGTGACGGCCAACAGCGGGTGCTGTGGCGGCAGCACGCGGCGCGCGAGTTCGAGCGCCGACCGATAGAGAGTTTCGGCTTCCGAGAGATGGTGCTGCCGGGCTTCGGCCAGCGCCAGTTCGTTGTAGACGCCGGCGACGCCCCGATCCGGCAAGATTTTGACTAGCGGGCGTAGCAACGCCTCCGCTTCGGTGTAGCGACCCTTCTCCAGCCAGATCGAGGCCAGCAGACGGGCGTTGTCCGTCCGTTCCGGGGCCTGGAATTCCAGTTGCCCGGCGAAAATGGCATTTGCGCGCACGGCCATCGATTCCGCTTTCGCCGGTTGGCCCCACGACAGATACAAGGCGGCCAAGGCATCGGCCGCGCGGCCGGTGTCCAGGCCGTCGGGACCGCTCGCGGCTTCCGCCTGCTCGATCCAGTTCAATAAGAGCGACTCGGCCTCCGGATAGCGGCCCTCCACTTTGAGAAGCGTTCCAAGATTACCCGCGGTTATGCCACGGCTGCCGGAGGCCTCATGTCCCAGCCGATCGTAACCCTCAAGCGCCCGCCGGTATAGGATCTCGGCGTCCGAATAGTGCGCCAGATAGAACAACTCAGTCGCCAGAGAGTTCAGCTCCATCGGCTCCAAGTCTTTGGTGGTCTCCAGAATCTGTTGGTACACCCGCTCGGCGGCGGCGGTTTGACCGGCCTGGCGCAGGTGTTCCGCCTGCGCCAGGCCGGCCCGCCACGAAGCGCCTTCCACCATGGCGGTCAAACTGAGTATCAAGGCGGTCAGCTTCATGCCTCTCTCCGTTGTTCTCAGAATGCGGCATTCGCCGGCGTGCGAAGGAGTATGGAGGGGTTAGCTTACCGTAAAACCCAGGCCAGTGAACTTGGATAGGATAGGTGTAGGTGCGCGCCGCAATTGGAATTCCGTTGTTGCTGTTGTGGGCGTCCGAAGCGAGGCCGGACGACCTGGAACCGGTATTGCGGGCGGTCAAAGCCGAAGAGCAGTCGGCCGGGTTCAAGCCCACCGGAAATTTCGCCCGCTCGGACCTGCGCGTGGCGGCATACTATCGCTGCTACTACACGGGGAAGCTGGAACTGCCCGAATCGTACGAGGCGTTACAGCTGCGGGACGGGACCAGAGATGGCTGCCAGATCGACGATCAGAAGTACGACGTCTTTTTCTATCCCATCGAAGCCGTCTCCTCTGGCCATGCGCCCGTAACACAGGCATTGGCCGCGGCCACTCCGGAGCGGGTCGCCACCGTGGTTCCGCATGAGGACTTTCATGCGCAGGTGCGCGACCTTCCGGACCGGATTGCCGAGGCGGCCTCGACGCTGGCCGGCTTTCTCACCGGCGCAGCGGCGCTAGCCCATCTAGGCCGATCCGAGCTTTCCCCGGAAGCCGAACTCTTCCTCCGGAAGGCGGCGACTATCAACCGCTACTACGACCAGCTCCGCCGCGTTTATCAATCCGCGCGCGACGGAGAAATCTCAACGCCGGACGCGCTCGACGCGAAACAGCGTCTGTTCAGCGCGCTCGAACAGGAATGTGCGGCGATTCGGCCGGAGCCCCGGTCGTTCAACAAGTGTGTCTCGGTGACTAACAACGCCGGGCTCGCCTTTGACCACACTTACACCGAGTACTATCCGCTTCTCTATCAGGTGTTCCAGACGTGCCGGCAAGACTTGCGTTGCACAACCGAGACCATCATGAACGCTCCTAAGAAACGCCGGGAGGCGGAAGTTGCCGAGTATTTCCGCGAGTTCGTCGCCGGTCACTCCCCCAGGTGACGATCGCACTCGGCGATGGCAGAGTTTGCCAGGCGGAGGCGGCGCTCCGTCTCAGAGGTTGCTGGTTTCCAGGTTTTCCAGCGGGCGCGATTCTTCTGGAAGACCAGCCTGGCCCAACCGTAGTTGCGGTTGGCGAGCAACATTTGGCCGTAGAGTTGATCGAGATCGGAGACCGTCTCCATCGCCGCCAGGGTCGGGCGCGGAACATCCAAGATCCGGGTTGCCAGAGACTCCCCTTTGGTGACGAGGGCGGCGGCCTCGTCAGACTGGCCGCTTTGATACAGGCTCTCGGCCTGACGGTCCAGGGCCGCGAGCTGCGTGACGGCCTCGCCGTACCAGAGTTGCTGTGTCGGATCGCCCCGCGTGGAGGCGACCGGAGCCGGAGGTGGGCCGCATGCAACAAGCAGCAGGGCGGCGGCGATCGAAAGCGGGCGCACCAAACTCCTCGCTAGCTTCCCATCGATTCGATCCGCTCCACGATAGCGAGGGCGTCCGGGTCGGCGCGCCGGCGGAGGCCGGCCGTGGCGCCCCGCCGGTCGGCCGGGACTCGGTTCTGGCTCAGCTTCCATTTGCCTTCGAGGCGGCGGATTTCGATTTCGATTCCCACGATCGAACCGAGCATGCTTTCGATGAACTCCTGGGGCGCCTCATCCAGGCTCCAGGGATTTTCGATGCCGGCCTCTTGAGTCTTCGTGAGTTCGCGAAGGTGAGGCAGCAGGCGACGGGTGTCGTCTACAATACGCAGCGGGCCGTACGCATGCACGACGATGTAGTTCCAGGTGGGAACTACTCTGCCATGCTCGGCGCGGGAGGGATACCAGGCAGGCGAGATGTAATGTTGCGGGCCGTTGAAAATAACGAGAGCATCGACTTGGCTCGAAAAATCGCGCCATTGCGGATTCGCTCGCGCCAGGTGTCCGCCGAGCGTGCCTAATCGTCCGACGTGGGGGTCGAGCAGGAATGGGATGTGACTGGCGATGAGACCTTCCGGCCCAAGGGTGACGAGCGCAGCCAACGGCCGGTCGACGATCAGCCGGTGCAGCACCTCGACCCGGTCTTCCTTAAAGGGTTTGGGGATGTACATCCGCGTTCCTCGATTCAGCGTACCGCACAGTGGCTGGGTGGTTGTTGGGCCCGAGGGGGGTGGAAGCGAATAGAATAGGGAGATCGGTTGCATCGAGGCCGATTGATTCCGAGGGAGGAGACGAGATCCGATGAAGGTTTCAGGCGTGAAGGGAATCGCTGGCGCGCTGTTGCTCCTAACAGGGATGGGCCGGATGTCAGCTGAGTCGATCAACCCCCCCACCACTCCGCAGACCGCGCCCATGACCGCGCAGGAGAAGAAGAATCTTGACTGGGTGCTGAACTGGTGGCGTGAGGTCCTCGACGGGGGCCATGTCGAATTAAGTTCCAAATACCAGGCCGAAGACTACATCCAGCACAACCCCAACGTGAACACCGGGCGCGCAGGCTTCGTGGAATTTTTCACGAAGATCCGCAAACCGAAAAATCCGATTCCCGACAAGCTGACCAATCCGCCGGTGGTGGCAGGAGCAAAGGGCGACTACGTCTGGCTGATTTTTGAGGCCGAACAAAAAGATCCGCGCGACGCCTCCAAGACCTATCACTCGAACAGTTTCGACGTGTTGCGCATCGCGAACGGTAAAGTGCAAGAGCACTGGGACAGCGCGCAGAAGATGCCGGGCTCGGGCAACGTAACGACCGGTGTGTCTCCCAAAGCGCCCATCGAGTGGAACACCGGCAAGCTTTCCAAAGAAGAACAGAAGACGCTCGAGCTGGGCAGGGAAGAACTGAAGGACATGTTGCAATACGGCCACCTGGAACTGGCCGATAAAACGATGGATCCCGGTTACATCCAGCACAATCCGAACGTGCCCCAGGGACGGGATGGGTTCAAGCAGTTCATGAGCCGGATTCCCGGACGCCGACCGGAGGACGCTAAGCCGATCCGGCCGGCATGGATCAATCCGCCGGTGCTGACACTGGTGAACGGCACCTACTGCCTTTTCATGTGGGACCGGACGGCCAAAGACCCAGACGACGCGACGCGAGAATACAAGTGGAATCACTTCGACGTAGTCCGAGTGGAAAACGGGTTGATTAAAGAACACTGGGACGAAGCGCGGATCAATCCGCCACCAGCGGGCGCCAAGCAGCAGTAGCAGCTCAGTTGCCGCGATAGTGGGGCACGTCGCGATTGTTCTCCGTGCAGATGAACTCGCCGATCTCTTCTCCGGGAGGCGCGAGCGTCGCCGTGAAAGTTCTCCTCCAGGGGCCAGTGAAGGCTTCCGAGTCGTCCATCGTGACTTCGACCTCGATGTGCCCGTAATCGGGTCGGCGGATGCGTTCGACGGTGTGCAGTCTCTCGGAGTGAGGAATACCGGATAGCGAGAGCCAGCTCCGGTCGTTGTAGCCCGAAGTGTCGATCACCAGCGTGCCACCCTCCCAGTGGCCGATCGAATGTCCTTCCCAGGTGGGATTGATATCCGGTGGATGGCCTCGGCCGTCCAGGAAAATCTGACGGACGCCCGGAGTGTCGGACTCGTGGAGCACCACAATGAGCGTGGGAGTCTGGACGAACTTGTACGGGAACGCGCGCGTGATCGGCGCGGCGTTGGCCGGCAGGCAATATCCCCCGGGATAGTCTTTCGAGTTGTTCGCCATGCGCTGGCGATGGAGTTCCGCGGCCCACGGCTTTAACGGAGGCGGCGGGTCATCCGGGTTGTAGATGTTGATCCAGATACCGGACAGATCCGGCTTGCCTTCCGGTGTGCGTGGCGTAGGCCCCTGGGGAACGGCAGCGCGGTCCCGAAATTCATTCAACAGAAGAATCGGATCGTCACCCTGGGCTCCCAGGTTGGCGCCCCAGGGTAGGCGGATGTCCAGGTGACGCGACTCTCCCGGCCGCAAGGCGATGTTGGACTGGGTGAAAGAACCGTACTGGCAGCACGGCATGGGGACAATGAGTTCGTAAGTTCCCACCGGCAAGGTGAGGGTGTATGCGCCCTTGCCGGAACTGGTCCCACGCACAAGCCGACCAGTGGCGGAATCCTTAGCTTGAACCACAGCGTCCTTCACCACGCCGCCATCCGGGTCGCTGACAGTCCCCGTGATTGACGCCGGTTGGGCGAAGGCGATGGTGTGCGAGAACGCGAAGGCCACTAACAAGCCTGCCGCCCAGATTCCACGGTGACGCCGAAGGTTCACCACGCCTACCTATTATCGACGATTGTCTTTATCGACGATTGTCTGTCTCTGGGCAGGCGGATCGGTAACTTGCCGCGCCTCGAGCGTGTAACCATTCGGTGCGGCTGCATCTCAGACCCGCTTCGCCAGGGTGCGGGCACGGTTTGGCTTCGTCGCAGCGCGTTAGCATGTTGGGATCGTTCGGGCAGCGGGCGTGTTCACGCGTTCTCGAACGCGGCAACGGCTTCGGCCGCCGGGCGGTAGTGATATACGTCTGGCAGGTGGCTCAGGCCAACGGCGACACGGCGCGCTCGGCGCCTCCAATCTCTCGAGTGGGCCCAGCGATACGATCGAGTCGGTCCGTTCGTTCATCTTGCGATCTTCATTCCCAGCCACTCGCCGAGCACTCGCAGTTCGCCGGAAAGCGCGCCGGCAACGGCCGCTGTTCTGCGGCCTTCATACCACGTCCCGAGGACACGGAGTCGCCCGCTCGCGCGATCTGCCTTCAGATCCACGCGGGCCACCAGCTTGTCTGCGAGCAAGAAGGGAAGCACGTAGAATCCATACTTCCGCTTGTGGGGTGGCACGAAGATCTCGACGCGGTAGTGGAAACCGAAGAGGCGCTCTACCCGAGGCCGGCACCAGATCAACGGATCAAACGGCGACAGCAGCCGGGCGGCCTCGATCGTTCGCGGCGCCTCGGCATCAGGATGGAGATAGGCGGTCTCCCGCCACCCCTCGACGTGCGCCTCCAGTAACCGGCGCGATTCGACCAATTCGCGCAATCGCGGCCGGGCGTCGCCGACTGGCATCCGGAAATAGTCCGCCAGGTCCTTGGCGGTGCCCACGCCGTGGGCCCGCGCCGCCTGAACGAGCAATGCGCGCCGGCTTTCGTCGTAATCGATCTGCCGGCAACGGTGTTCGGCGGGAATCAAGCGCTCCGCCAGATCATACAGGCGCGAGAAGTCCGGACGCCGCCCCGCCGCGGCCAGGCTACCGCGGAGGAAGTGGGCTTCGAGGACGCCGCGCGACACGGTGCCAATCCAGGATCTGGGAATTCTGGGCGCGACACCGTCCGGTGGAGGCAGCTCATCGGCCGCAAGCGGACCCCGGCGCCGCACCTCCTCGAGCACCCATGCCGCGTAATCGGCGCGCTCTTCGAGCACGCGGGCAAATCCCCAAGGCCGCACCCGGTCGGTCTCGCGGCGATATCTGAGCAGCGGCCAAGTCTCCGCCGGAATGATCGAGAGTTCGTGCGCCCAGTGCTCCGCAAACTCGCCGCTGCGGTAAATCAATCGGTCGAATGCCGCGCGGTCGTAGGGCCCGAGGCGCGAGAACGGCACCATGTAGTGGGCGGCGCACACGACGTTGACGCAATCAACCTGCAGAAGCCCCAACCGCCGAACGGTTTCGCGCAAATGCCGGATGGTGGCGCGGCGCGGCCGCGCCTGGTGGAGCCCCTGCGCCGCCAGCGCTAGGCGCCGCGCTTCACTCCGCGAAAGTGAGGTCGGCATGGGAAAGATTAGGTTAGCGAATTTTTGGGTTGACAGACTGGTCGGCAGTTTTTACGGGGACTTCAAGATTTGAGCGGCCAAAGCTTCGCAGGAATCGACGGGGTCAAATTGAGCCACATAGCAACATCGATCTTTGATCTCGAGCGCCGCGAGTGAAGGTTCAAACTGGTCGGGATCTGTGGGGGGTGAGCTGGCGAACGCGCCACAAGCGGTGCCGCTCCACGATTAGCAATAAGCAGGAACTGGCTACCCGGAAAGCCGAATCTAACTAACTGAAAAACGGCGCCACAGATATTCTCCGCGTCGGTCTACGGCACGCTTACAAAGACGGATCTCGATCGCAGCAACCGCAGCTGGAAGCCAACCATAAGAAGATCGCCGTGGCGGCGCAGGGTCTGGACTTACCTCCGAAAACCTCCGGTTCAGGTTGGCAGGTCCTCCCCCTTCAGTAAGTCGGTAACATCTTCGCCGGTCGACGCTCGGCTTTCCGGGCAGGTTGACACTCTCTCACGAAACGCCGCGCAACCACAAGCACCATGCCTGTCGTCGTCTCCCGGGATGACGCGGCCACTCAATTAGCTCGCCTCGCACGCGAAAAAGCTCAGGGTGTTGTCGCCCTGGCGGACCGTGCGGATCCGGCGCAGGGAACCATATGCCTCATCAAGCGGCAGGCGCACGGAGTGCTGCACCACCACCAGCGCCGGCGGTGCCTGGGAAAGCGCAGCCAACGCCGCCGTGTACTCGCGCTCTTGGTCATAGGGCGGATCGAGGAAGACCAGGTCGGCTTTGTATTCCCCCAAGGCTCGCAGTACCGGGCCGGTTACTACCGTTGCGCGCGATTCCAATTCGAGCTCGGCGAGGTTCTCGCGCAGGACGGCCAGCGCCTCGCGGTTTCGTTCCAGAAACCACGCGTGCCGGGCGCCGCGGCTGAGCGCTTCGATGCCCACTGCGCCGGTGCCGGCGTACGCATCGAGAAACATCGCGCCCGGGATCTGGGGAGCGAGAATGTCGAACAGGGTTTCGCGGAGGCGGTCGGGGGTGGGGCGGGTGGCGAGGCCGCGGACCCCTTTGATAGCGCGCGACCGGAGTGCTCCGGCGATCACCCGCATCAGCCCACCGTCACCAGGCTGTAGCGGCGCTGCCAGTGGTTGCGAATATAGGCCGCGGCGCGGTCGAGATCGCCCGGAGTCGGCGGCTGTTCGATTAAAGCGACCGCTTCGCGGCGGGCGACCTCAAAAATTTCGGTGTCGCGCAGGATGTTGGCGACGCGCAGCGACGGCAAGCCCGACTGTTTGGTGCCGAAGAATTCGCCCGGCCCGCGCAGCTTCAGATCCATCTCGGAAATATAAAAACCGTCGGTCGATTCTACTAGCGTGCGGATGCGCTCGCGCGCCGCGTCGTTCATCTTCTCAGTGACCAAAACGCAGTAACTTTGCGCGGCGCCGCGGCCGACCCGCCCGCGTAACTGGTGAAGCTGGGCCAGGCCGTAGCGCTCAGCCTGCTCCACCAGCATGACCGTGGCATTGGGCACGTCCACGCCGACCTCAATCACGGTGGTCGAGACCAGAATCTGGATCTGGCCTTCCTTGAACCGCTGCATGACGGTCTCCTTTTGATCCCCGCCCAGCCGGCCGTGCAGCAAGCCCACCGAAAGTTGCGGGAAGACATCGCGCGAAAGATGCTCGTACATCTTCTCGGCAGCCTTCATGGCCTGCGTTTCGGACTCCTCGATGACCGGGTAGACCACATACGCCTGGCGGCCCTCCTCAATCTGGCGTTCGAGAAAACTGTAGACCCGCTCGACGTCATCGGAGGTCGCGTGTTTGGTGATGATCGGTTTGCGGCCCGGCGGCAGCTCATCAATAATCGAGATGTCGAGATCGCCATAGAGCGTCATCGCGAGCGTCCTCGGAATGGGGGTTGCGGTCATTACCAACACGTCCGGGGTGAGGCCCTTCTCGACCAGGCGCAGCCGCTGCAGCACGCCAAAGCGGTGTTGCTCGTCGATGATGGCGAGGCCCAGCTTCTTGAATGTGACGTCCTTTTCGAGCAGGGCATGCGTGCCGATCACCACCTGTGCCAACCCTTCGGCCAACAGCTTTTTCAATTGGACTTTCTCACGGCTGGTGAAGGAGCCCGTGAGCAGCACCACTACGTAACCGAGTTTGGACAGAATCTGCTTGAAATAGTAGGCATGCTGCGCGGCCAGGATTTCGGTGGGCGCGAACACCGCGACCTGATAACCGTTCTCGATAGCGATGACGGCCGCCTCGGCTGCCACGATGGTCTTACCGCTGCCGACATCCCCTTGGAGCAGGCGATGCATAGGACGCGGAGCTTTCATGTCATCCGCGATCTGCTGGATGACGCGCTTCTGGGCGCCGGTCGGCTTGAACGGCAGCATGGCCTTGACCCGTTCGCGCACGCGCTCGTTGATCTC
>Ga0306920_100002289_pt1 | contig 24202 bp, 15 predicted proteins | sample flu12Cox44000170_FD_204666 | JGI IMG/M metagenome (GOLD analysis project Ga0306920, IMG submission 204666) | Lab enrichment of tropical soil microbial communities from Luquillo Experimental Forest, Puerto Rico - flux4day.12C.oxic.44.000.170 (v2)... | ecosystem: Environmental > Terrestrial >...
CCTCAAGTACAGGACGGTCTGACGGCGCTCGTCGATCAGGGACTGCCGCTGGTTTGGGTCGTGCGAACGACAGGCGACCCACGTTCGCTCGCAAGGGCCGTGCAGCACGAACTGCTAGCTGTTGCGAAGGAAGAAGCGCCGGACAATTTCCGAACGATGGAGGACGTGTTGAGCGCATCCATCGAACAACAGCGATTTGACATGCTACTCCTAGCCCTGTTTGCTGGACTGGCAGTTACTTTGGGCGCGGTCGGCCTATATGGTGTCTTGTCCCATCTTGTCGCGCAGCGCACGCATGAAATAGGTGTCCGAATGGCCCTTGGTGCGGGCCATAATGAGGTCTTGCGTTTGGTTGTGACGAACGGCTTGCGAATGACATCCATTGGCCTTGGTATCGGAATCGTTGCTGCCTTCGGCCTTACTCGTCTTCTCGCAGGACTGCTGTTCGGGGTAAGGCCTACGGACCCCTTCACCTTTGCGACTGTGGGAGTGTTGATCTGCTGTGTGGCATTCCTGGCGTGCTACATCCCTGCGCGGCGTGCGACGCGCGTCGATCCAATTATGGCTCTGAGATATGAGTAGTCCGCAATTACGCCGGGCCGAGTCTGCGGCATGTGACCTAATCGGTTTTCCGCCCCTTCAAGAATCCGCTCGCGCCAACCACCGACGTCGAAAGTAAGAAGGCTGCGCAAAACAGTAGCACCGCGATTCTAACGATGCTCGTTGTAAAGCTCGCGGGTTAGTCGCAACAAGGCCAGGAGCTCTTGAATCTCGTGGCCCAGAAGCGCAGACTCACCGCAAAACGTCCGTAAGCGCCTGCTGCTCAAAACGGCAATCGGTTGCCTGGGCATTTGCCTTTCAAGCTTTCCTGGGCATATCATCCAGCCCTTCGCGACTTTCGTGCCAACGCGGAGACCAAGGGGTAATGAATCTGTCTAACTGGCGGGCCTCCGGTCTACAACGGTGCGCATGGTTCTGGAGCCTCAGCGTTCTCCTTTCGAGCTCCGCCTTCGTTCCGGAAAGAGCGCAGGCGCAGTGGAATCCCCTAAATCCCGTTACCGGCCTCGAACGACAAGCTGACGGCGTGCAGCTAACCCTACAGAAGGGAGTGCTGAAGCTTCAGGTCTGCTCCGAATCCATAATTCGGGTGCGCTATTCGCTTACACCGTCCCCTCCCACCCATCCCGATCTCGTAGTGATCAAAAACACCTGGCCTGCCACGAAATGGGAATTGCAATCATCCGATGACTCGATCGTGTTGAGCACCGCACAAATCAAGGCGGCCGTTTCGCGCAAAGACGGCAGCATTACCTTTCAGGATTCCGCGGGCAAAAGGCTATTTCAACAGACCGAAGTCACCATGACGCCCGTCGTCGAGAACGGCGAACCGACCAATCATGTAGAACTCTTCTCAAAACTCTGGGGCTCCTACGAATCTTTCTACGGACTCGGTCAGCACCAATCGGGCGTGTGGAATTATCGCGCTGAGACCGTGGATCTTTCCCAGGACAATACCAACATCAGCATTCCCTTCTTTTTGTCCAGCAACGGATATGGGATTTTTTGGAACAACGCCTCGCGGAGCCGGTTCAACAACCGCTTTCTCAGCGCGCTCTACCTCAGCTCGGAAGCTGCCGATGAAATGGACTACTACTTCTTGTACGGGCCGGAATTCGACCGAATCATCGCCGGATACCGCGAACTGACCGGAGCGCCACCGCTGTTCGGGAAGTGGGCCTATGGCTTCTGGCAGTGTAAGAACAAATACAACACCCAGGAAGAATTGCTTGGCGTGGCGCACGAATACCGCCAATTGCACATTCCTGTCGACAACATCGTCCAGGACTGGTTCTGGTGGAACACCATGGGCGAGCCGGTGTTTGACAAGGCGCGCTATCCCGATCCTCCTGGGATGGTGGAGGATCTCCACAAAAACCATTTTCACTTGATGATCTCTGTTTGGCCTTACTTCCGCCCGGGAACCAAAACCTACGACGACATGGACAAGCGGGGATTTTTTATTGCCAAGACAAAAGTGGCGGCGTTTCATCCGGCGGACATGGCGCTTTACGATGCGTTCAATCCCGAAGCGCGGAAATTTTACTGGAATCTGATGGACCAGGCTCTTTTTAAGATCGGCGCAGACGCGTGGTGGCTCGACACCACGGAACCCGAAACCGAAGACCGCGAAACCAACATTCTGGTTACAAACAAAACCTACCTCGGAAATGGTGCTAGGTACGCGAATGCCTTTCCGCTGATGACCACGGAAGGCATTTACGAGGGCCAGCGCGGCGAATCGGACAAGAAGCGGGTGTTCATTCTTTCGCGGTCGGCCTTTGCCGGCGCGCAGCGCAACGCGGCGGTGGTGTGGTCTGGAGACGTGAATTCCGACTGGGTGTTTTTCAAGAAGCAGATTCCCGCAGGGCTGAACTACTCGATCTCCGGACTGCCCTATTGGACGACCGATATTGGGGGATTTGTTTCCGGCAACCCTGACGATCCGGCCTATCGCGAGCTATTCGTGCGCTGGTTTCAGTTTGGTACGTTCAATCCGATTCTTCGCGTACATGGCACGCGCTCTACGAATCAGAACGAATTGTGGTCGTATGGAGCGGAAGCACAGAAGATTCTGACGAGTCACGACACGCTTCGCTATCGCTTGCTTCCCTATATTTACTCGTTGGCCTGGATGGCCACGAGCCAGGGTTATACGCCAATGCGTGGATTAATCATGGATTTCCGCCTCGATGAACACGCAGCGAGCATTGGCGATCAATTCATGTTCGGTCCGGCATTCCTGGTGAACCCCGTTACCGATCCTGAAGTCAATTCCCGGCGCGTTTATCTGCCCAAGGCGAAATGGTATGACTTCTGGAGCGGCACTTCGGTTGAGGGCCCGCGCATGATCGATGCGGCAGCGCCCATCGATAAGCTGCCGCTGTTTGTGCGCGCGGGCGCTATCGTGCCGATGGGACCGGAAAAAGAGTGGTCTACCGAGAAGCCGGAAGATCCTATCGAATTGCGAATCTATCCCGGGGCGGATGGCGACTTCACACTCTACGAAGATGAAAACGACGGCTACAACTACGAGAAAGGCGTATACGCGACAATCCCGTTTCACTGGGATGATGCGAAGCAGACCCTCACCATCGGTGAACGCAAGGGAACCTTTCCCGGAATGCTCGCGGAGCGCCGCTTTCAAATTGTTTTTGTGAGAGAGAAGCACGGCGCCGGCATAACCGCGGAGAGCAAGCCCGACAAAGTGGCGCTCTACTCCGGCAAACAGACGAGCGTAACTCCCTAGAAAGCCTCGCAAAAAGAAAACGGCTTTCGCTTATTCCCTTTTCATTTGCATCATGGAAGTTCTGTGGCGAGAGCATGCCCGGTGGCCGTTACGGGCGTTCTGGTCGCCGACGAGGTACGCTCAGCTGTCCAGAAACGTCGTCCGCAACTGATTGAAGCAAAATGGTTAGCCCATTCAAAGGCTTTATATACTTGCAATCACACGACACGACTAACTTGTAGTGATACAGCATCATACACTTGTATTTGTACTTTCGGTACGACCTCTCTGTCCTCCCCTCACAATCGAGCGCAGCGGCTGGAGCACCGGCTTCTTCGACCTGAACAATGACGGGCGGAATCTTCGGGGACGTATAGGCTCAGGCGGGCGAGGATTTTCAAGTGCCCTGCCCACATCGCGGCTGCGCTTTCGCGGTTCCAAAGGAGTCTGTTACATTCCGGGGCTTAGTTCATCTGGTTAGAACGCCTGCCTGTCACGCAGCAGGTCTCGGGTCGAGTGCAATCTCTCCTCCATTCCAGTGAAACTCATTGCGGGCCCCCCTGTCTTTCGTTGTGCCGGATCAGCCGTCCTTCTTAACAGACTCTGAGACTTTCATAAAAAGGACAGTCATACTGCGAAACGTCTTCGAGCATGGTCCGAAATCCGTGTCTCCCACGTTGTGGCTAACCAATGTGCTGACGACTGAGACTCATCTGCCTATAATTTCTGATGAGCCAAGGGGTCGAGCCTTCATGAAAACAGCAGGACTGTTACTTCTTTGTTTGCTGGCGCCGACAAAGTTGCTACCCTTGCCGCAGACGGAGAACTTGGCGTTCAAATCTCAGCGCGCTAAAGAACTGATGGCAGAAGGAAAATTCGCCCAGGCCATTCCTCTCTACCGAGAACTAAACCAAGCGGTGCCCAATAACGCCGGACTCAAGTTAAATCTGGGCATGGCGCTGCACATGGCGGGAAAGAAACGAGAAGCTATCCCGGAACTGGAAGCAGCGATCAAACTCAAACCCGACCTCGCGCCGGCATGGCTCTTTCTGGGAACGGCGCGCCTGCAATTGGGCGAAACGACGGCGGCGGTCAAAGCCTTCAAGACCGTTCTGAGCCTGCAGCCGGAAAATCGCGAGGCTTCGCAAATGCTCGCTGAGGCGTTGTCTGCTCTGGGCCGCCTGGGGGAGGCAGTGGAGCAATACCAGCGGCTCGCCGAGGTTTATCCTGAAAACCCGCGGGTTTGGTACGGACTAGGGCGCTCGTATGAATCACTCTCCGGGCAGGCCTTCGAGAAACTACAAGAGTCCGCTCCGCAATCTTCCTATTCCCTGGCGTTGTTCGGAGAAACACGCCTTCGCGAGCAACAATTGTCGAGCGCGTTTTATCTTTACCGTCGCGCGCTGGAAGAGAAGCCGCCGCTGCGCGGACTGCATAAGGCGCTGGCGGAAATCTATCGGCAGACGAGTCATCCAGACTGGGCGGAGACCGAAGAGAGGAAGGAGTCACAAGATCCTACGCCGGACTGCACCACTCAGACGCTAGAGTGCCATTTCCTGGCAGGCCGCTATAACGAGTTGATCGCTGCAGCCAAAGGATCGAATACACCCGACTCGTTTTACTGGCGGTCCCGAGCGTACAACGAGTTGGCCCTTCAGGCCTTCACGCAGCTCGGCCAGTTGCCGCCCTCGGCAGAATTGCACGAGCTAAAGGCCCACATTTACAACAGTCAGAAAAGATACGCTGACGCGGCGAGTGAGTGGCGGGAAGCACTAAAGCTCTCGCCTGCTGAGGTGGAAATTCAGAAGCAGCTCGCCATCAGCTTGAAGCTTGGCGAAGACTACAGCGCGGCCCTGCCATTCTTCCAGGAACTCCTTCGTCAACAGCCTGCTTCGGCTGAGCTGAATTATCTGACAGGTGACACGCTGCTCGACTTGCAGCGTGCAGAAGAAGCAATTCCCCTGCTGAAGCGTGCCGTCGTTCACGACCCGAAATCTCTGGCCGCGCACAAATCCTTGGCTCGGGCCGACCTCGCCGTGGGGAAAGCGATTGAAGCGATTCCCCACCTGAAGTTGGCGCTACCTACTGACGAGGACGGCAACCTGCACTTTCAGCTCGCCCAGGCCTATCGAGCAAGTGGCCAGCCCGAGCTTGCAAAGAAAATTCTCGCTGACTACCTGATTATCCAAAATTCCGCTGCCGCAGCACGCGAGGCAGCAAAGCGAGAGACAGAGATAACCGCACCTTGAAACTGTAAAGAAATCGAAGCAACGCGCAAACTATTTTTCAGGCTCGTGGACTTCGAGAACTTGGTTGGTTGCAACGTTTCGAAGCCGTTGAACAATGCCGCTTGGCCAGCGAATCTCGATTCGCTCAATTTTCTCCAGCTTGCCGGTTCCGAAATGTACCACTGACGGGCTCGAGGAAGCGTAGCCGACAGCTGTGGTGACGTGGTTGTGCTGGTTACCGATTCGGATTTTGGCGCCGATTCCGTCGCGATTGCTTCGCGTGCCGGTCAGCTTCAGAATGAGCCAGTGATTCGGCTCAGGGCTCACGTTCTGCCAAAGCTCTGCCGGCTCCCCGAGAGCGCTGACGACCAGGTCGATTCTTCCATCGCCATCAAAATCGGCGAAGGCACTTCCCCTGTGGGCGCGCGCGAGATCAAGGCCGGCTTCCACGGAAACATCGCGAAAAGTTCCGTTCCCAAGATTCGCGAAAAGACTGTTGGGCTGTTTGTAGTGCGTAGATCCAAAAAGGTCGATCAAATCATTCACGTCAGAATTGGCCGTAAAGAGATCCTTCCAGGCATCATTATTAAAATCGAAGAACCCGTTGCTCCAGCCACTGCGCGCGGTAGAAAGCGCGGCCAACCGGCTCTTGTGCGTCACATCCAGAAACACTCCTTTGCCAAGATTCTGAAATAAGGGAAATGTTTCACCAGCCAGAGCTGTAAAGTTGAGGTCGCATAGGCCGTCATTATCAAAATCGCGAAAATCCGCACCCATGCTGGCGATCGGCAACCCGTTGTTGGTTAATGCCACTCCCGCCTGAAGCGCTACCTCTTCAAATGTGCCGTCGCCTCGATTGCGGAAGAGGAAGTTGGGTAAGTTGTCGTTCGTTACAAAAACGTCCGTGAACCCGTCGTTGTCGTAATCGGCGAAGGCCACGCTCATTCCGCGGCCGACATGCGGCGCAATACCTGCTTTGGCTGTGACGTCTTCGAACGTTCCGTCGCGGCGGTTCCGGTAGAGCGTATTGGGCAATCCCTCGAAGTATTTTGGATGACAGTAGACGCGCAAGTTGCGGTCGCGCTCACCGCAGTAGCGATCGAAATCAGGAGTCCAGTGAGCGTAGTTGACGACAAACAGGTCCAGCCATCCGTCGTTGTCGTAATCAAACCAGCCGGCGGCAACGGACCACTTGTCACTCTTGATTCCCGCTTTCTCGGTAACGTCTTCGAACTTTCCGTTGCCCAAATTACGGTAAAGGATGTTGCGGTAGACGCCGGCGACAAATAAATCCGTGTAGCCGTCGTTGTCGTAGTCCGCCGCCGCGGCGCCCATCGAATACCCCGCGCCCGCGACACCGGCCTCCGACGTAACATCGGTGAATTTCATTCCGCCGTCGTTTCGATACAGGCGGTTGAAGAATTTTGGCGAGTCTTTCTCAAGGCTCGGAATCGACGCGCCGTTGGTACAAAAAATGTCAATCCGGCCATCATTGTTGTAATCAAAGGCCGCGACGCCGCCGGGCATCGTTTCAATCATGTGCTTGCGTGGCGTGGGGTTGTTCTGGAGGACGAAGTCCAGCCCCGCGCGCTGTGCAACCTCGCGAAAACGAATGGGAGAAAGCGCTGAAGCGGACTTTGAATCAGCGCTTTTTCGGGGCAACTGCGGAAGAAGAAAAGCACTTGCGCCAGCCAGGAAGTTTCGTCGCGAAAACATTAAGAGCGCGCGGCACGCTTAGGACGCATTCCAATTCCAAAGCACATTCCACAATTACGAGTGACTTTCCGCATGAGCTCAACCGCGCCCAAGGACAAATTTATCAAACCGCTTCACTACGTCACGGAGATACGCTTCATCGCCTCCCTCGAGTTCGGTGACAGCGCTGCCAGAGTAATTAATGTCCGCAAGGGCTTGCCGCACTGCGGCCCAGTCCATGTCCCCGTCCCCCAAGTTGACCCAGGCATAGCCATCTTCCTTGCGTTTGAAATCCTTGACGTGAACCTTGACGATGCTATTCCCCAACGTGCGAATCCAATCTTGCGGATAGCCGTAAAGCAATACATTGCCCACATCGAACCAGGCTTTGATCCACGGACTTTGAAATTCACTTATATACCTGGCCATCTCAAGCGGACTCAGAAGGAATTTGTTCCAAACTTCTTCGATGGCTATAACCACCTTCAACTCTTCCGCGAGCGGAATCAGCGTGCGAATCTCTTTCTGAGACCGCGTCCAGGCATCACCATAGGACGTCTGCGGATTAACCACCGCCGGCACGAGCAAGACAGCATCGCAACCCCAGAACTTGGCGTTGTGCAAAGAGGTGCGCATCCCTGCGAGACTTTTCCCCACAACCGCGCTGTCGCTCGAGGACAAGGGATACTTCCAATGATCCATATTCATCACGGAGTCGATGCGGATGTTCGCGGCTTCAGCGGCTTTTTTGATCTCCTCGGCTTTGCGCTCGTCCGGCTCTGTGGGCGCCTGCACGACCTCGAAGCCGACGTCGCGCGCCATCTTGTACCGACCTGCGATGCTGAGGTTCTCCGGCAGCATCCCGAACCACACACCTTTTTTGATGGAGAGTGGTGGTGGGGATGCTGGAACCTTCGAAGTGGCGCCGGCCATCAGAGAATCCGCCAAAGCTCCACCCCCAAGACTAGCTGCACATGTGGCTGTAACCGAAGATTTCAAAAACTCGCGGCGTGTTGGAGGACGCATCGGCCAACCTCAGCGAAGTTTATTTAAGTCAATTTTCGAATCCCATACCTCTTTGGATTTCATCGTTTCTTCCCAGGTCACTTCACGCCCCGTGTAAGCCGCAGTGCGCGCCATCATGCAAGAGAGCGCGGATTCAGAGCCCTTCGCGGCCTGGTTATGGAAATTCCCGCTGGTGATGCTCTCTACGAACGTTTTCTTCTTTTCGCGGTCGGCAAATTCCAGGTTGGAAGTGAAGTTTCCCGTGACCGAGAAGGCTTGTTGCTCAGTGCCAGGCTTCTGCGTCAAAGCCGCTTGCCAAGGTTCATCGCCCCAAATGCCAAGCGGCCCTGTGTAGGGCGACTGCGAAGTTCCTTTTGTGCCGAAGAAACGTTCGGTCACGTCCCACCAGCCCTTGGCGAACTGCGTCGAGCTAAAGGTGACGTCCACATTGTCGGGATAATGGAAGACGACGTTGTAATTTCCGAAGACATCGCCATCGCTTGCCGGGCGGCCCAGACGCCCTCCGGCCGCGGAAGCCTTCAAAGGATGGTTCTTGAGAACCCAGTTGCAGATGTCGATGACATGAATGTTCTGCTCGACGATGATGTCGCCCGAAAGGACGCGGTCGTACACCCAGTTGCGGAGTCGTTTCTCAACGGGTAACGCGTTAGGCCACGCCGGTCGGTCGATGTAGCCGGTCAGATAGTGCGCTTCGCCGCAGACAATGTTCCCGAGCGCCCCGCCATGGATACGCTTGACGAGTTCAACGAACGGGGGGCAATCGCGAATCTGGAATCCCACGTCCAAGCTGAGTTTGCCTTCGGCGCGTTTGCCGATCTCGATCACCTTCAACGCGCCGGGCACGTCCACGGCTACAGGTTTCTCGAGGTAGACATGCTTTCCGCCGGCGACGATGGCTTCCAAATGTTGAGGATGATAGTAAGGGGGCGTAGCGATCACTACAGCGTCTACGTCTTTCGAAGCTGCCATCTGCTCGTAGGCTTTAGGGCCAACAAAAATCTGCGAAGCATCAATCGCGGCGTAGCCTTTGGCCTGCTGCACCTCGTCGAAGTGTCTCTTGGCATTGTCCAGTTGGTCCTGGAACATGTCGGCCAGAGCAACTACGCGCCCGTTGCCAGTATCAACGAGGTTCGACGCATCCTCCGTTCCGCGCCCCCCGCAGCCAAGCAATCCTACGCGCACAGCAGAATTCGCCGCGGTGCCGCGCACCAACTCCGGCTTGATCAGCATCGCCCCGGCGGCAGCCGCCGCCACGCCGATGAATTTACGGCGGTCCAATTCATTTGAGAAATTTGGTCGCTTTGCATCGCCTGCCATGTTTTCTCTCCTCTGCCGCGACTATCCAATCAGTTTTTCCAAGTAAGCCTTCGCTTCCCGAACATCCGCCACTTGTTGCGATCCGGAAATCTCGCGCTCAATGGTGACCGCGCCCTGATAGTTGAGCTGTTTCAGACGTTCAATGATGCGCGGAAAATCCACTTTGCCTTTGCCAATAGGAACTTCCCTCCCTAGGTTCTTGGGATCCGTTGGGAACAATCCGTCCTTGGCGTGGATTCCCTGGACATAAGGACCGAGCAGTTCGATCGCGTCGACAGGATTGGCTTTGCCGTAAAGAATCAGGTTGGCAAGGTCAAAGTTGACACCCTGATTGTCCAGCCCCACGTCCTGGACGGCGCGCACCAGCGTGATGGGCGTCTCCTGCCCGGTCTCGTAGCGGAAATTCTGACCGTTATTCTTGCAGTAGCCAGCCACTTCTTTCATCGCCGCAATCGTTTCCTTGTAAACCGGGTCACTGGGATTTTCGGGAATGAATCCGCAGTGCGTTTGGACGGCTTGTATTCCACACTGTTTGGCAAAGTCCGAGGCCTTCTTGATGTGGGCGATTCGCGCGGCCCGCGTCTCGCGCGGAACCAGGCCAATCGTGAGGGGCCCTTGATAAAAGTCCCAAACCTCTTTGCCGGGCCCTCCGACGACCAGCGATGTCGCTTCGATCTGGTGCTTCTCGAGCGCCTGGCGCAACTTGCCGACAAGTTCCATTTCAAACTCGTCCACAAACACCTGGCTCGTCGGCAATCCGAGGTCGCGCACTTTCGCCATTGCCGCATCCGGATCCTTCCCTACGCCAATGATCAAGCCCAGGCGCAACGGCTTTTTTCCGTCGTTGGCGGCTACGTGAGGAGCGCTTTGACCAACACCGAATGGCTCTATGAGCGGAGTATCTGAGACAGGCTGGCTCTTTGCCTCAACGGCTTTGCTAAAAGGGGCGGCCAACGCAACCGCAGTTGAAGTTTGCAAGAAGACCCGACGATTCTGTCTATTCATGCTAACCCGGTACATTAAATTCTATGCTTCTAGTCCGAAAGCCTTGACCGCATTCTATTCCGGCTTGAGGTAAATATCCCTCCACCGCATCTTCACGCCCCCACCCGTATGAATCTGCAAGCCGATGACGCCATCGGTGAATTTCGGCGCAGGATCGGTAAAATCCACAATCTTTGTGCCATTGAGCTGCGTCACGATATGCGCACCATGCGCGGAAACTTCCAGCTCATTCCACTCACCGGGCTTCAGGGCCTGCTCACCTTCTGCTGTCGGCTGCGCCACCCATCCGCGCCCCCCGCTCTCGTACAGGCCGCCGGTGTGCCTGCCTACGTTGGGATCTACTTCCACTTGCATTCCTTCAATGTCGGGCCCGTGCTGCGGATCAATTCCGAGAATCTTTGAGTGAAGAAACACGCCGCTGTTGCCTGCCTCCTCGCCTTTGAACTTGAGGCGCAGCGTGAAATCGCGGTACGTCTTTTCTGTGGTTAAGTAGCCGTATTTGTTAGCTGTGCTCTCGCAAAGGATGGTTCCCTGTTCCACGATCCACTTTTCGTCGCCGTTCTTTTTCCAGCCCGTGAGATCTTTCCCATTAAAGAGAGGAAGCCAGCCGCTCTCTCGCGGCGCCTGGCCGGCTGCGCCAAGCGCGAAGAATAAGAATAATGCCAAAGTACTGCTCCGACTTTTCACGACTACGTCTCCAATTCGCTCTTGGCTTTACGTTTTACCGCGCATTAGGACAAAACACTTTCATGCAGTGGGCTGGAGAAGCGAGATGGAAAGCCGGGGCACGCCGAAACGTGCCCCGGGCTGAAGTCCTTACAAACTAGAACGACATGCGTAAGCCCAACCGGAATTGACGCTCGTCGTTCTTCGCACTGTTGATTATCAAGAAGTTGCCACTGCTTCGATTGTTGTTGGGATTGTTGAAGTGCGGCGCATTGAAGAAATTGGCAGCATCGGCGCGGAACTGTAAGCCGAGGCGCTCGGTCATCTTGAAGGTGCGGAAAAGGCTGAAATCCATGTTCACACTGCCCGGCCCGTATAGCGTGTTGCGGCCCACATTTCCGTAAGCCACGGTGGTTACGGGCGCAAATGCGGTGGGGTCATAGAAAGGCTGGCCCGGGCCGACTCCGCCGAGTTGCTGGATGGGACCAACCTGGTTCGGAGTCTGGCGTTGAAATTTTGCGTTCAAGGAAGCACCGGAAGCCCGCAAAAAGAAGGGTTGACCGTGGACGGCACTAAAGATCCCGCTGACCTGCCAGCCACTCAGGATTTTCGTAGCCGCACCTCCGCTATTCGCCCACGTCTTGCCCTCACCAACAGGCAGCTCGTAGACATACGCCAATTGGAAAATGTGCGGCGTGTTGAAACCAGCGGGGGCGCGGTTGCGCCGCAATTGGCTTGGATCATTCCACGCTACGGAAGCCCAGCCATCATCATCGGTGAAGTCAATAGCCCTGGAGTAGGTGTAGGCTCCTTTAACCAACAGGCCGTGAGAGAACTGGCGATTCACGGAGGCCTGGAGGGAGTGATAGTTGGCGCTCAAATACCCTTGCCAGAAATCAGTCTCCGCAGTCCGATTACTGAACTGAGGTTTGTTGTAGGGCTGTCCTGCCGCTCCCGTCCCAGGGAGAGACGCGTTGACGTTGAGGTCAGCAAACTGGTGAATGGTCTGCGTGCCAACGTACCCAAAAGACACAAGGAAGTTAGAGGGAAGCTTACGCTCCACGATCAGGTTCCAGGATTCGATGTAGCCCCGCTTTAGCAGGCCTGGCCCCACGCTCCGCTCCAAGGCCTGAGGTGGGAGAGGAATCGTTCCGCTGCTGATGTTGGGGCAGCAGATGGCTGGAATGCCGACCGGAAGAGCTCCGCCGGGGGGCGGCGTAGCTTGTGGCGAGAACGAGCCCGCCGCAGCAAAGCCGTTTGCCCCAGCAAAGTTCGAGCCCACGGTGAGGGGATAAAAGCCACGAAGAGGTCTTGCCAAAGGCAGCGGGTCCACAGTGATACCGAAGCCGCTGCGTACTACCGTTTTGTCGTTAATCTGGTATGCCAAGCCAATTCGCGGAGCGAATAGTTTCTTGCTCGTGGTTACTCCGAGATGGCTTGGGTTGCCTCCAATACCTCCCAGCAACACGTTGAGCGTTGTGAAGTCAAGGCGGTCAAATTCGAAAGCGCCGTTCCGGGTCATGAGCGGATAGTACTCGTATCGCAGGCCCAAATTGGCAGTGAGTTTGTTCGTGACCCGATAGCGGTCCCCAACAAACCATCCAAACTGCCACTCGCGCGCCGTGGCTTTAATAAACTGTTCGCTCCTGCCCATACCATCCTGCAGACCGAGTAGGAATTGAGCCCAGGCGTTGAATTGGTTGGGAGCTGCTGCGGTCGAGGAGTTAAGAGCAGTCACGCCGCCCCCAAAATCAAACTCACCGCGCGGACCAGAGCCAAGCTCCGGCTGCCAGTGGTTCAAGTGATGATGGATGATGTCCGTTCCGGCGCTAACCTGGTGCTTGCCGTGGGACCATCGGACGTTGTGGTTGCTCGTGAAGCTCCAATCGTTACGGAACGCTGGATTCCATCCCTCGGGATTGCCAAGGTCGGCGTAACCCGAAACCGAAAAAAACGGAATGCCACTGTCCCGCAGGTCGTTGGGATTGTTGGTGCCTGGAAGCCCCAGCACAGTCAATCCGATATTCGTTCCGAAGTCTGGCGTCTGGCCGTACTCGCTCATGCGAGTAAACCCGACGTTGCCGTCAACAACGAGCGTGGGCGATAGGGTCAAGATGTGCCCAACGGTGACGAGCTGCACAAAAGAATGGAAGTTGCCGAGGCCGCCGTCGCAGTTACAGTCGCCAATGGCCTTCCCCAAGCTGGGCTGCCCGGTAAACACAGACTTCATGGCGCTGTACTTGGCAAAGATCGTGTGCCTGGAAGTCCGGTTCCAGTCCACCTTGCCGTCATAATCGTTGCGGTTCAAACGTTGTGTGGCCGAAGAGAAATAGTTGTTCGTTTGAGGGGCAACGCCATTCACCGTGATGTTTGTCGGAGGAAGCAGAGCGATTATCTTCGCCGCTATTGGATCAATCGGGATGGCCGCTTGGTTGGAAAAAGCTGTCCGGCCGGTGCCGTCCGCGTTCCCCGTGTGGGGGTCATAGATAGTTGTCCCGGTACCGGTGAAATCTCCGGCACGAAGAGCCGCCGTAGGGAGAGTTTGCAAATTTCCACGGTTATCGCGTTCAAAAGTTCCGTCGTAACTTCCAAAGAAGAACACCTTGTCCTTGACGACTGGGCCACCGAACGTGCCGCCTAGGTCGTTCAGGATGCTCTTGCCTTTTCTCGGGCTTACAGCGGGAGTCTCGAAAAACTGTCTCGCCCGCAAGGCTTGGTCCTCATGATATTCAAAGAGAACGCCGTGGTACTCATTGCTGCCCGACCTGGTAATGACAGTAACGGCCGCGCCGCCAGTCATTCCCTGTTCGGGGTCGAAGTTGTTGGTAGAGATATTGACTTCCTGAATGGTTTCAGCCGGAGGCACGTAAACGGCGTGATGTGGCAGCCACACGAACACGTCCGAGGCTCCATCCACACGCGTGTTATTGTTGTTGCGGTTGGTGCCGTTGATGTTGGTGCTCAAGGCGCGTTCCGGAGTGTCCGCGATCGCATTCTGAAAAACTCCCGGTGTTGCGCCGGGCACAAGATTGATGAGTGTCTGGTAGTTGCGGTACTGGTTGAGCGGCATGTCCAGAATAGCTGTCTCGGTCAATTCCGTGTGTACGTCGGTCTTCTCGGTCTGCAATAGAACTGTTGACGCCTCGACTGAAATTTGCTCGGAGATCGCTCCAACTTGCAATTTGGCGTCGCCGTTTATGACTGTGTTAGCGGTCACCATCAAATTCGTTTGTGTGAGGGGCTTAAACCCACTGGCTGTAACCTTCAGGTCGTAGTCGCCAGGAGGAACGTCCGTGATCGTGTAGTGGCCGCTTTCGTCTGTGTCGGCTTCTTTTTGAACGCTTGTCGCTTTATTGATGAGCGTTACGTGCGCCTTCGGCATTCCCGCGCCGCTCTGGTCTGTGATCGTCCCGCTCACCGACCCGAACAAGACCTGTGCATCGGCGTGCTGAACGACTCCAAGCAAGGCAAAAACTAGAAAAACCACTAAGAGAGAAAGAATGCTCCATCTGTTCCTTAACATCACCCCTGCCCTCCTTTTGCTCGAACCTGGCACTTGAACGGCGCCACTAGCTACGCGGCCTGCACCTCGACGGCATTTCCCAGTAAACGCGAGCTTAGTGGCAACCCTCACTGAACAGACGACCCTGGTTTTTGGTGGCCAGGGTTACGCCTTCCCTGTGGGCTGAGCTGCGATTTGCCAAAACCGCGCTCCGCCCGGGAAGTACGTACCCAAACTCCTCGACGAGTGTGCCCGGAACGCTAGCAACGCATAAAACGCTTGTCAAGCAGATTGTTTTACTTTTTCGAATGAATTTGATGCACAATCCGGCCTAATGCTGAGAGATACTTCTAGTTTCAGAAGCTTTGCGCCACGGCTCTTCCAAACTGGCCACCTCGGAGGTCTTCTTGTTTCGAATGAAGCACTGCAAGTCGCAGCGCGAACGCGACCTGCTTGTCATTGAGGCTTTGCTTCGAAAGTTAGGCCCTCTTTCGCAAGTTGACATTCACGAACTTACGCACTTTCAGCGCAGCGCGATCTCCGGCCTCGTTCGCTACTTGCTGAACCACGAAAGAGTTGTCGAAGCAGGTCGCTCCAACAATTCCAGAGGCCGCAAGCAGGTCTTGCTGCGCCTCAATGAAAAACGCGGTTTCGTTCTCGGAATCGGTTTTGACGATGAAGCTGTCCTTGCCGCGGTGATGAATCTTCATTTGCAAATCGTGTCCATGACGCGAGAGACGACGCGGCTCGACTCCGGCGCCGACGAACTTTTGCACCAACTCTTGTCATGTGCAAAGAAGGCGGTTAAGGAAGCGGGCATTAAAGAGGATGCGCTTCTGGGCATCGGCATAGCCGCTTCCGGATTAGTGGACAGTCAGGAAGGCGCCGTCGTGACGTCTTCGACCATCGAGTTCCTCAACCAGGTGCCCCTTCGTCGCGTCTTCGAAGAAAAGTTTTCAGCTCCTGTCATGGTTGTGAATCTTGCGGGTGCAAAAGCAATCGCGGAAAGGACGCTCGGCGCCGGCGCAATGACCGATGACATGATTTACGTGGAATACGGAAGGACGGGAATCGGCGCGGGGATCATCATCGGCGGAAAACTGATGCATGGCGCGACGCATGCGGCCGGTGAGCTGGGGCACACCCACATGATTGAGGAAGGCCCGGCTTGCAGATGTGGAAGCTTCGGCTGCCTGGAGGCGATCGCGGGAGCAGCCGCCATTCAAACGAGGATCCGAAAAGCCATTGCCGATGGCGGCGGCTCGGAAGTTTTAGTGCTCGCCGGCGGCAATCCAGCGAACGTCTCCGGATGGATGATTCTTAGCGCCGCGAAAGCTGGCGACAAGGCTTGTGCCGCCATCGTGGAACAGGCGACGAATTATCTGGGATTAGGCCTGGCCAACTTGGTGAATCTCTTCAATCCCTCGGTTCTCGTTCTGGATCAGCGCCTTCAGCTTGCGGGGCAAGGTTTGTTGGACCAGGTGAACAAGGTGGTGAAAAGGCAGGCTCTGAGCTACTCAACCAAAGACATGGAAATTGCTTTTGGCAAGCTGAGCAGCGAGGCCAGCGTCCTGGGAGCCGGATCCATAGCGCTGGAAAAACACTTCGAAATCCCCACTCTCAAGCCACCGCGGTTCATGATCGAATCCCTTTCCAGACCGTCACGCCGCGGAACGCAAGTTGCAGGCGCCTCGGGAGGATTTGAGGCCACCTGAGATCTCGCTAGAAGCTTCTGTGAGAATTAGTCCAGAGTTGGAACCGCTTTGCCGGTCCCTTGGCGGATGGTAACGATTCGGTTGACTTGAATTTTGCCCCAGGACTCCCGGTTTCCGTCTGGCCAATGCACAATCAGTTCTTCAATCTTCGCCTCTTCTCCCAAGCCAAAATGAACTCGTATGTCATTGGCGCTCAAATAGCTCGAGTCCGTGTGGGCACGGCGCAAGAGTTTTCGCCCGCGCTGCCGGACTTCCACTGTGGCGCCCATCCCAAAGCGATTGCCATGAATAGCTTCCAATCGAACCAGTAGCCAGTGTTTGTGGCTCAACGAACGAGTCTGATTTAGGAAGAGCCGAACTGGCCCGTTGTTATTCGCGACGACAATGTCCACGGCGCCGTCATTGTCAATGTCACCGAATGCAGCCCCGCGGCTCACTTCGGCGATGGCAAATGCAGGCCCTGCGACACTCGTCATCTCACGGAACTTCTTCCCTTGCCCTTCGTTGTGAAACAACTGATTCGGCTGGCCAAAGGGATACGGCTTCCCTCGCTGTGACTCGATGCGATTCACGGCGCCATTGGCAATGAATAAATCGAGACGCCCGTCGTTGTCGTAGTCGAACCATTCCGTGCCAAAGCCCGTGTAAGGAAATGTCGGCAGGAGCAAACCATATTCCGCGGACGCATCGTAGAAATTCCCACCTCCATCATTGACATAGAGATTGGCGCCCTCGTTGGTCAAATTCGTTTTGAAGATGTCCTCATCGCCGTCATTATCAAAATCGCCCGCGGTCACGCCCATCCCCGCCTGCGGCAATCCGTCGGCACTGTAGGCGGTGCCCGATAGCAAACTCATTTCCTTAAACGTTCCGTTTCGCTGATTGATCCAAAGGTGGGCGGCGGCGCCATCGTTGGCCACATAAATGTCTGGCCAGCCATCGCCGTTGAAGTCGGCGCAAACTACCCCGAGGCCTGGCCCGATGGCTGCGCCGATTCCCGCTGCTTCCGTTACGTCTTCAAACGTTCCATCGCCGCGGTTGTGAAACAGTCGTGCCGGCACCGGCTGGTACATTTTGGGCGTGCAGTAATCGCGCTCACCGGTTGATGCAAAACAGTGTTTGTTGCCCTTCACCGTAAAGTCCAAATAGTTCGTAACAAAAAGGTCGAGGCGCCCGTCGCCGTCAAAGTCAACCCAGGCCGCACTCGAGCTCCACCGCGGATCATCCACACCCGCCTTCGCCGTCACATCCGTAAATGTGCCGTCGCCGTTGTTGTGGTAAAGCACGTTGCGCCCAAAGTTCGTGACGTAAAGATCCTGGAAGCCATCATCATCGTAGTCGCCCACCGCCACTCCCATTCCGTAGCCGATGTGGCCGACTCCGGCCTTTTCGGTGACGTCCACGAACTGGAGCTTGCCCGTCTCGGTTAGAAGATTGCGGAACAAGCGGTTCCCAGGCTTCCAACCCGGTGCTGGCGGAAACTTCGTCCGTCGCTTATCTTGAGCTGAATCGAACGTCGTGCCTTGAACCAAATAGACGTCTAAGTCGCCGTCGTTGTCGTAGTCCAAGAGGGCCACGCCTGCACCCATAATCTCCGGCATGTAGAATTCGCCCGTGGCGCCCGTGAAATGGTGGAACTTTAAGCCAACTTCCTCGGCCACCTCGCGAAAAAGCGCAACCGGCAAGGGATTGCCGAACGTTGCGCTGGAGAGTTCGCTCGCTCCTCCCGCTAAACCTGAGAGAAGGAGTCTAAGGAAATCGCGTCGTCCAAAGTTGCATCGCCGATTACGCCATGGAATTGCGCTCGGTGAACTCGGTTTCCGCAGCTTCACTGCGGCGTCCCCGATGATTCCAGGGTGTGCAGATCGCGCTCGATGCTCGTAAGAAGCGTGGACTGGCCACGCGCTGCCGCGCCATCGCGTGCCTGACGCAAATAAAGCAACGCGTTTTGGCGGTCTCCGGAGCGCGCGAAAGCCGCACCCAACGCATAGACGTATCGCGGCGTGTTTTCATCTTCGGGTTCGATCGTTTTCTTGAGCTCGTGGATTCCTTCGTGGAATTTTTTTGATTCACCAGGATGCGGCCCAGGTTGAAGTGCGCTTGGCGGTCGCTGGGTCTGTTCTCAATGGCTTTTTGGTATTCGGCCTCGGCTTCAGAAAAATTGCTCCGGCGCTCCAACAGGTATCCGAGGTTGTTGTGCGCGCCCGCATGAAATGGATTGATTTCGATGGTTTTCTGGAAAGCCTCTTCGGCCTGAGGATATTTTTCGCCGGTTAATAGAAGCACTCCGTAATTATAGTAGCTCTCCGCGGAACCAGGATCGATGCGAACGGCAGCGTTATAGTGTTCCTCGGCCTTTTCGAATTGGCCGAGGCGCCCGTACAGTTCGATCAAGTTAATGTGTGCCTGAACCAGACTAGGATCGATTTCCAGAGCTTTTTCGTGAGCGGCCGCAGATTCCTCTAACTTTCCTTGCCTTTCAAGCTCAGTGCCGTATTGCACCTGGTACGTCGCGCTGTGATTGAGAGCCCGAATTTCAGCCATCAGCGAATCACCCGTGGGAGGCACGCCGGTTTTGTTCTTCTCATAGAGGCGAAGCTGTTCTTCAGCTTGGTCAGTTTTGCCGAGCGTGCGATACGTGAGAGCCAGAGCGTAGTGTGCGGCACCAAAATCCGGAAACAATTCCGTCGCGTTGCGATAAGCCTCGCTTGCACCCGGAAGATCGCGCCTGGCAGAGCGAACGCGGCCCAAGCCATAGTAGGCATCAGCATTGTCAGGCTGCTGCTTCGCAATCTCTACATAGAGTTTTTCGCTCGCGTCCCAATCGGCCGAAGCAAGCAGGCAGTTGGCGAGCCGCAGCTTTGCGGGGAAATAGCTCGGATCGATGCGCAACGCAAGACGCAACGTTGAGGTTGCAGTGTCGCAGCGCCCCTGATCGGCTTGGACGGCTCCCAAATAATATATCCACTGAAACGAGCTGGGCCCGAGTTGCATGGCGCGCCGGAAGCAAACGGCTGCTTCCTTGAACAAGCCGTAAGTCTCGAAAACCATGCCGAGCTTTCCACTTGCGTCTGCGTTGTCTGCGTGGCTGCGGGCGAAAGAATAAGCCTCGTCAATCTGTTCCCGGATGCCGGGAGAGAAATTTTCCAGAGTCAGCCGAGGCAACTCAGGAACCGCGGAACGGCTTTGAGCCGCGACATTGGAAGACGCAAACGCGAGCAACGGAAGGAAAAGCAAGCCTAACCTTTTCCTCATTACTTTTTCTCCGCGATAGTTTTCATAAGGCAGGTTCAGCAAGTCAGGAGTGCAGGTTAGGTGCAAGCAGCGTGTTACCGCCCGGGAAAAAACGGAAAGAGTTTGCGAATCTCTTCTTCGCTGGGCTGGCGTCCGTATTCCGTAATTTCAAAAGCCTCGGCGTGCTGAATGCTGCTCGTTTGCGCGCCATAACGTTTCTCCAAAGCATCTCGCCACTCCGGCTGCAGTTTTCTGGCCCCGCGCATCGACGCGGCCAGCCATTTTTTCCGCTCCGCGGGATCCTTCGGGACTTGCTCGAACTGTCCCTCAGTCCACGGAAGCCACTCGTAGAACTGCGATACGTGCGCGTCGAGCATATTGATCTTTTTCTCAAACACATCGTCAATCGACACGACAATGTCCGCGCGAAAAGGCTGAGGCCGCGTGAACCGGTCGCTGTAATACAAGAAAACCGGATTCCGTTTCAGCGGCGGCGTGTCGGTCACCAAGTCCGGCACGATGACCATGTACGAGGCGTCCTGCACCAACACTCCCGTGTACCGATGATCCGGATGATAGTCGTTCGGCCGCGGGGCAATGACGATGTCTGCTTTCGACTGGCGAATCTCGCGAATCACTTGTTCGCGCACATCCAGCGTCGGCAAGAGTTTGCCGTCATGGTTATCGAGGACTTCGTATTCGATGCCGATGCGCCGGCCGGCCTCTTGCGCTTCCGCACGCCTGCGCTTGGCGAGTTCCTCTCCACGCATTGACTGATGCCCGGCGTCGCCGTTGGTTACTGATACGAACTTCACCTTATCGCCATGCATGGCATACTTGGCGGCAAGGCCGCCGGCACCTTGGTCGCAATCATCCGGATGTGCTCCAAAGGCGATGACGCGCACCGGTTGACTCTGCGCCTGCCCTCCCAGGGCCGGGAACGACAAGGCAGCAAGAGCACACGTGAGGCGCGTCGCGTGACGCACAAAGCTTTTGAAAAGCATTTTTCCCACCGAATGCAGCACTTTCATTTTCACGGGACGGATTATATATCTGTCGCTTGCATTTACTGCGGCTATTTTGGGGCTTCGTCCAGGATCGCGTCGGCTTTCGGATCCCAATAAATCCTTTTCGCAGTCCGATAAGCCTGGCTGGCCATCATGCAGGCAACTACGCTCAGGGGCAACCACACGTTTGCCCCGGTGCGGGGAGCCACCTTATGCAATCCCCTTTCGATTCAACGTTCACTACGTTCCCGACCGTCATCCGCACCGGCGCCCAGATCTCAGCCGTCTCTCTGGGCCAGCGGCAGCCAGTAAGTGCAAGAAGTGGTGCGGTAACAGTAGACTCGGGCTGCAGGACGACTGACCTTCGACTTGGTAGACCGCCTGCGAAGACGTGTCTTGCCCTTCGAGGTGCTAACCCAGACTCGGCAACATTCGAAATGGCTTGTTCTTTCCCCAACGGTAGACGGCGAAATCTCGGTCCAGCGTCAGTATATCTGCCGTCCCAAACTCATCCGCCAAGCGAATCAGACACGCATCGGCCAAATCAATATTACGGTCGCGGTATTTCCGAAGCAGATGCTTTACGCTAGCGCACTCCCGCGAAAGCTGGAAAGGAATCTGAAAAATCCCTGCGGCAATGTTTTCGATAACCGTTTCTGGCGCACCCGACAAGTTGCGCAACAGGTAGCAGCTCTCCGCAATTACTGCTTCGCACGTGATCAGCGGCGCCTTCAATTCTCGAACCGTCCCGGCGCACGCCTCGTGCACATTCTCACTACGATCCAGCAGAGCAACGATGACACCGGTGTCGAGCAGGACGGGCTTCACCGCCCAAAATCCTTCAAGTGCTTCTTGCTCGATCCCAGGTCGGGCACGCGGGACTCGAATTTGCCGAGGCCGATAATGCCGTGCTTCTTGCGCCGCAAATAGCTCGCTTCCAGAATACGCAGTCCTTCGCGTACGACCTGCGAAGGAGTCCAACCCAATTCTCTTACTAGACTCGCGAGTCTCTTTTGCGATCGGTCATCCAGTCTCGCTTGAATCGAAGATCTCATTGATCACATTGTACTACATTTCAGCATCTGTATGACACAGGGATTTTGCGGAGCGACCCAAGAAGGTCAGGCCAGCCAGGGTTAACTACGCACGAGCTATAGAGCCGTTGCTCAATCCATGCCTAAATCTCCTGCTCCGTTACAGTGCCACAGCCTCGAAAATCACTGCGCTTGTGCTTGGCTGGGTTGAGGGTTGGGTGGTTCGATCCGATAGCCGAGGCTTCGGAGCTGCCGAAGCATTCTGGCAGTGCGCTTTTGCTTGGATTGTTTGGTCACGGCAGGGCCACGTTCTTCATAACGGACCCCCTGGTGCAGGATCAGCCAGATCAACCGACACTGTCGATGGGCAATCGCTCCGATAGCTTGATTATGTCCCAGGCGCGGGACCGAGCGGCGATACACGATTTCGAAGATGCTTCCCTTGGTCCTGGCAGCGGCGTTGGCTGCCTGATTGAGAAGGCGTCGCATGTGGCGGTTGCCCTTCGGCGACCGGTGGCTGTAGTTTACGCCGGCACTCTCGTTGTCGCCCGGGCACGCACCCACCCACGATGAGAGACATTTCTCGGAAGGAAAGGTGGCGGCAGTAGGACCGACTTCGGCAATGATCTGCTGCGCGGAATCCACGCCCAGACCGGGCACCTCCGCCAGCCGCTCGACGGCATCCTGGTGCGGACTGAGCAAACTGGCCATCTCTTGGTCTAGTTGGCCGATCTGCTCGTCGATCAATCGCAATTCCTCCAACGCCATCTTCAGCAGCCTCCGGTAGACGGCGTTCAACTCCGTACAGGCACCGAGCGCGTCGCACAACTGTTCCGGGGTGGCACGCAAGCGCTCATCCGCCAAAGCGGCCAGAGCCGCTGGGTTGGTTTCCCCGTCAGCGAGGGCCTTCAGCATGCGCCGCGCGCTGACGCCCAGCAGATCGGTGACTAGGCTGGACAACTTGATATGCGCCTCTTCCAACAGAGACTCCACTGATCTGTGCGGATTTCCTGGCGGGAGCCAACCTAGACGGAGCGAACCCCGAGGCCTTGATTCTTTCGCTGCGCCAGATCTACAGATTATTGCCGCTCGAGCAGCAAAACCAATTCCGGCACGAGATCAGGGGCCCGTTGTGTCAAGCCTGAGGCCAAAACAACCACGGTTCCGACTGGACCGAGAGTCGTACGAAGCTCTTCGCAAGCAGATTCTTGCCAGGGACAATTGGCGTTGCCAGAATTGCGGCGCATCCGAAACTTTGCAGGTTCATCACATCCAGTGGCGAAGCAAGCTTGGGCATGACAGCTCTGAGAATTTGATCACGGTATGCGCTTCCTGTCATGAGTCCGTCCACCGCAATTGCCGATGTTAGGAATCCCTAAGCCAATCGAATTTTGATATCGCTATGGAAGCAAGCCGAACACGACCACGCTGTTGGGCGTCCCAATATAGACTCTTCCATTCGCGACTATAGGCGTGATGAATTTGTTCCCAGCGAACTGGTCTCGGCTGTTAGCGGCCTGGCTGGAGTTATACAGTTCGCTCGCAAGATTCGTGGCATCGTAAGCGTGCAACACAGCTGTGGTGCCGTTTTCAACCGCCCACACAATGCCGTTGGCAACGGAGTTGGCGGAAATGCTCGGTGTCGTTCCTGGATACGGGAACGGATTTGAGCTTTGCGATGACGGTGTAACAGCGAGCCGGGCATTTGTGATCGGAAAGGCCTTGAGCGCATCTCCGACGGCGCCGTAATAAACCGTGTTATTAAAGTACGAAGGCTTAGCCCACACTCCGCCAGCGAGTTGCCCGCTAATGAGCTCGTAGATATTGTTCTGATTCGGGTTGAACTTTCCCATGTTGTCGCGGTCGAGCACGTAAATGTTCGCATCCTTGCCCGAGCCGACGGCCAAATGACGCGTCGCGCCAGTCGCGTCAGTCAAGTCCGGCAGGAGCAAAGGCCCACCTGAGCCGAAATCCGCATCCGAAGCAGAGGCGGCTACCGTATTCAGCGGAGTGAAGTAATCGAGAAGCCGGAGCGGCGAGGTAGGAGAGATTTTTGCGAAACAATTTCCGCAGTCGCCTTGCGAGGGAAGCCCGGATGCGTCCAATGATGTGTCAAACGTGCCGTTGCCAAGGATCAGATAGATGTTTCCGGTCGCATCGGCGGCGGGCGCCGTTCCGGACATCCAAATGCCCCCCTCGCTGCCATTCGGCACGAGATTCAACACCGAAGATTGCTTGAGAGTGTCGGCGCTATAGGCCATTACCCAGGAAGTGTAGGCGCCGCCGTCGCAGTGTGAACCCCAGGCGGTATAGATCGTTCCGTTGATCTCAAGCAGGCCGGGACGTTCGTTATATTCAGTGGGATCAAAAACCAGGTTTCCTCCCGAACCACCCGCACCACTTCCGGGATAGGTCGCAGTAATTGTCGTAGGCCCGCCAAAGAGTTCTTTGCCGGTACTCAGATCAAGCGCATGGATGCGATGGAAA
>Ga0306920_100002295_pt1 | contig 24181 bp, 22 predicted proteins | sample flu12Cox44000170_FD_204666 | JGI IMG/M metagenome (GOLD analysis project Ga0306920, IMG submission 204666) | Lab enrichment of tropical soil microbial communities from Luquillo Experimental Forest, Puerto Rico - flux4day.12C.oxic.44.000.170 (v2)... | ecosystem: Environmental > Terrestrial >...
CCTGGTCGAGATGATCGCCGGGGCGAGGTCGGTGCCCGGGCTGGGCGAGCAGGTCGCGGCCCGGCTCGCCCCGTGGCGCGAGTTCGCCGAGGCCGCGGTGCGCGGCGCGCTGGCCTCGTCGCCGCTGGGCCGGCTGATGCCCGCCCGGGACGTGGCGCACGGCGTGGTCGCGGGGTTCCTCGGCCTGGAGATGCTCGCGAACCTGGACGGCGACCGGGCGGCCGCGCTCGAACTGTTCGATCGGGCCAGCACCCTGGCCGCGCTGTTCGACCTGACCGGGGCGCTGCCCGTGCCCGGCGAGGAAACCGGAGGTCCGCCATGACATCAGCCAGCGCACAACTCGACGTGGTGACCGGGGGGTTCAGCTACTCGGGCGCCGCGATCGCGCGGGAACTGCGCGCGGCCGGCCACCGGGTGCGGACCCTGACCGGGCATCCGGGGCGCGCACCCGCCGACACGGATGTCGAGGTGCGGCCGCTGGACTTCGCCGACCCGGCCGGCCTCACCGAGTCGCTGCGAGGCGCGAACACCCTCTACAACACCTACTGGGTGCGGTTCGCGCGCGGCCGCGTCGACCACGAGGCGGCCGTGGCCAACAGCCGGGTACTGTTCGAAGCCGCGGCCCGGGCCGGCATCCAGCGCGTCGTGCATATATCCATAACGAACCCCAGCCTCGACTCGCCGTACCCCTACTTCCGTGGCAAGGCGCAGGTCGAGCAGAGCCTGGCCGACACGGGGGTGCCCTGCGCGATCGCCCGGCCGGCCATCTTGTTCGGCGGAGACGGGGTCCTGATCAACAACATCGCCTGGCTGCTGCGCCGCGTACCGGTATTCGCCGTCGGCGGCCGGGGCGACTACCGGGTGCGCGGCATCCACATCGACGACCTGGCGCGGCTGTGCGTGAAACTCGGCGCGGGCCGCGAAACGGTCACCGTCGATGCGGTCGGGCCGCAGAGCCTGACGTTCCGTGAGCTGGTCGACGCGGTCCGGGCCGCGGTCGGCAGCCGGGCCCTGGTCGTGAACGTGCCCGGGCCGGTGGTGCTGGCGCTGTCCCGGGCGCTGGGCACGGCGCTGCGCGACACGCTGCTCACCGCCGATGAGTACCAGGCGATGGCCGACGGGCTGGCCGATTCGGCGGCGCCGGCGACCGGGGACACCGTGTTCACCGAGTGGGTGGCCAAGCACGGCGCGGAGCTTGGCCGCAACTACGCCAACGAGCTCGACCGGCACTTCCGGCTCACCCGGCCGCCCGCCCGGCACGCCTGACCGGCCGCCGCGGGAGCGCCGACCGCCAGCCGTTTGTTGAGCCCGCACAAGTCGGCCGACGGCCAATATACGCTCCGACACAAGATCGTTTCGATGCGGCCTCGATCGTCGATGAAGCCTTGCGCTGATGTCAGCCGACATCTAGCATCCAAGGCAAAATTAGGTACTGCCGACGTAGAGATTGTCACGTACTTTGCCTTCGCGCGCCTTCGCCTCGGCCCCTGGCGATGGCAGGGTGGGGCATTGCCTCACATCCTTCAACAATGGGGTACTTCGTGCCCTCAACCACCCGGAGGTGGGGGATAGGTGAGCATGCGAGAGCACACCTCAGGTGTGCGGGCAGTGGTGGGCCTGGTCGCGATCATGGGAATACTGGCCGCGGCCGGGTGCAGCAGTGGCAGCACCACCAGTAACGGCGGCGGCGGCACACCCGCCGCGACCAGCACCCCAGGCGCCTCAGCGGTGAGCACGTCGCAGTGCGGCACCAAGCCGGGCGCGGCGGCGACCGGCACGCCGATCCCCCTGGGCGCGATCGCCACCAACCAGCCGGGGACGTCGTTCACCGACATCCCGAACATGGCCGCCGCCTACTTCGCCTGCGTGAACGCCAACGGCGGCATCAACGGTCACCCGGTCAAGCTCTACATCGAGACCGAGCAGACCAACCCGGCCCAGATCGCGGCCGACGCCAAGCAACTCGTCCAGAGCGATCACGTGGTCGGGATCGTCGGCAACACGTCCCTCCTCGAGTGCACGATCGACCATACCTACTGGGAGAAGCTCGGCTACTTCATCATCGATTCGGGGATCGCGCCCGAGTGCTACTCGACCTCGAACAGCGCGGCGGTCAACATGGGCCCGCGGTACAGCTCCGACGGGGCGGTGCAGTACGCGCTCGCGCAGCACGTCTCCAAGATCGTTTTCGACCAGTCGAACGTCCCCGGCACCGGGTACATCGCGGCCGGCCCCGCGGCGCTGGCCAACAATGCGCACGTGCCGATCACGCAGCTGACCGAGAACGTGCCGATCTCGGACGCCAACTCGGTGGCGATCAAGGAAGTCGACGATGCCGGCCCGAACGGCGCCGTGGTGCTCAACTTCACTCCGCCGGAGGCTCTGATCATTCTGCAGGCCGCGCAGAAGCTCGGCCTGGAGGACAGGGTCAAGCTGTGGGGCTGCTCGACCCCGTGCAACACCGACTTCCTGGCCACGTCACTCGGCCCGAAATGGAACCACAAGCTGTTCGTCAACGCCGAGCTGACCCCGCCGGACACCACCAGCACGCAGTCGATGAAGCTCTACGAGGCCATACTCAAGCAGTACGGCTCGGCGGTCTCCGGCGGCATCGGCAGCTTCAGTCAGATGGGGTTCGCCGAGGCCGAGATCATGACGCACGCGCTGGAGTCGGTCACCGGCGCGTACACAGTGGCGAGCGTCAACGCCGCGATCAAGGCGGTGCAGGGCTTCAACACCGGGATGGTCTGCCAGGGCTGGACGTACGGCAGCTACCCGATGCACATCCCCAACAACATGGACTACACGGTCACGCCGGATAACGGCAAGATGGTGACAGCCCAGGGCTGCACGCTGATCTCGGCGGTCGACCCGCAGATCAAGGCCTACCGCAGCGTCGCGGGCACGGCCGCGATGGCGCCATAAGAGGCTCGCGCCGCCGCGGGCACGCCTGCGGCGGCGCCTAAAACTGAGGGGCAGAGCAGATGAAGCGACCAGAGCGCCCGCGGTAGGCCGGCGATGCCGAGCTGGCAGGACTTTGAGCCGTTCATCGTGAGCGGTCTCGCGCTGGGTGGCGTGTACGCCCTCTCCGGGGTGGGGATGGTCGTGCTCTACCAGGCCACCGGCGTGGTCTACCTGGCGTTCGGAGCCGTCGGCGCCATGGGCGCCCTGATCGCGTGGTCCCTGATCAACGCGCACGCTCCCGGCTGGGTCGGCTGGCTGGTGTGCGTGGCGTTCGCCGCGCTGGTGACGCTGGCCTACGGGATGGTATTCGGCCCGGCGCTGGCTAAACGGGACCCGCTGGTCAAGGCGGTGGCCACGCTCGGGCTGACGCTCGTCCTGTTCGGGCTGATGGACCTGCTGTGGACCACCAGCGGCGGCCAGTCCCGGGCGATCACCCTGCCGACCGACAACGGCGGGTTCATGATCGGCCAGATCCAGGTCACCTGGACGCAGGTGATCAGCCTGGCGCTTGGCATCGTGATCACCGTGGTTACCGTGGTGTTCCTGCGGCTGACCAAGCTCGGGACGGCCATGCGGGCCATGGCCAACGACCGGGAGATCACCGCCACCCTGGGCGTGCCGGTGCGCCGGGTGGAGGCGGCGGCCTGGCTCGGCTGCGGCATACTGGCCGGCCTGGCCGGGGTCCTGCTGGCCGACCTGGTCGCGCTCGACGCCACGACGCTCACGTTCCTGGTGATCTCGTCGCTGGCCGCGGCGCTGATCGCCCGGCTGCGCTCGATCACGATCACGTTCGCGGCCGCGATCGTGATCGGCCTCGTGCACGACCTGCTGACCCCCATCCAGTCGCTCAGCAACTACCGCGACGCGACCCCGTTCGTGCTGGCCGCGATAGCGCTGCTGGCGCTCTCGAGCGGCGGCGGCCAGGTGCTCACGCGGTCCCGCGAGGAGGCCTAGTGGTGCCCGGGGGGACAGGCTAGTGGCCGCCTCCGGAGGCAGCGCGGCGGCCGATACCGAGGTCCCCGCGACGAGGGCCCGGCAGCGGCCGACGCTGCCGAGGCCGGGCACCGGGACGCTGGTCCGCGCGGCCGTGATCGCCGCGCTGCTGCTGTTCGTGCTGTTCGCGCTGCCGCAGCTGATGAGCCTCTACTACGTCGACGCGATGACGCAGGTGGCGGTGTGGTCCATGGCCGCGCTCGGCCTGGGGGTGCTGGTCGGCCGGGTCGGCCTGGTCTCGCTCGGCCAGGTCGCGGTGCTCGCGATCGGCGCGTGGGTGGCGGCCCGGCTGCTGTTCGCCACCGCGCAGCCCTACCCGCTGGTGCTGCTGGAGGCGGGCCTGATCACCATGCTGCTCGGCACGCTGATCGGGCTGCCGGCGCTGCGGCTGCGGGGGCTGTACCTGGCGCTGATCACGCTGATGCTGGCGGGAGCGCTCACCGTGGTGCTCGCCACCACGAACTTCCCCAACGGCGGGCCCGGTTTCCTGGGCTACAACGGCAGCCAGGTCCATATCCCGCCGATCCGCCGTCCCAGCATCGCGGCGAGCGACCCGGCCTATTTCCGCTACGCCGTGGTGGTCGCCGTGCTGATGTTCCTGCTGGTGTTCGCGCACATCCGGACGCGGCCGGGCCGGGCCTGGGCGGCGGTCCGGCAGAGCGAGCCGGCCGCGCTGGCCGCGGGGATCAACACCTGGTTCTACAAGCTGTGGGCGTTCGCGCTGGCCTCATTCATCACCGGCGTCGCCGGCGGCGTGCTGGCGGGGGCCAACCACTACCTGTACTCACTGAACTTCCCGACGTACTACTCGATCACGCTGCTGGCCGTGGTGCTGATGGGCGGGGCGTACAGCCTGTGGGGGGCGGTCATAGCCGGGCTGCTGTGGGCGCTGCTGCCGTCCCTGCTGCAGAACTGGGGGGTGTCCGCCGACTGGCTGACGATCCTGTTCGGCGTCGGCGTGCTGCAGGTGCTGACGACCGCGCCGAGAGGGCTGGCCGATCAGGTGCCCAAGGATCTCGCCCGGCTGGGGCGCGCGGCGCGCGGCCTGGCCCGTAAGCGCGCGCCGTCCGAGAGCAGCGCGGGGTGATGCCCGGATGATCGAGGTATCCGACCTGACGGTCCGCTTCGGCGGCGTCACCTCGCTCGACGGCATGAGCGTGACGTTCGAGGCCGGGACCTGCGGGCTGATCGGGCCCAACGGCGCCGGGAAGACGACGTTCTTCAACGTGCTGAGCGGGTTCGTCCGGCCGACCGCGGGGAAGGTGCGCGCGTTCGGGGAGGACCTGCTGTCGCTCGTCCATTACCGCCGCGCGCGGTGGGGGGTGCGCCGGACCTTCCAGACCGAGCAGGCCATCGAGGATCTGTCGGTGTTCGACAATGTCGCGATGATCCACGAGCACGCCCGGCTGGGCGGCGCCAGGCGCCAGGACGTGCTCGAGGCGATCTCGTTCGTCGGGCTCGACGCCGACCCGTCCGCCAGGGTGGCCACGCTCGCGGCGGGCCAGCGCCGCCTGGTCGAGGTCGCCCGCGCCGTGGTCGGGCGGCCGAAGCTGGTGCTGCTCGACGAGCCCGCCGCCGGGCTGCCGGACCAGGAGACCGAGCACCTGAGCGAGGTGATCCGCCGGATCCCCGAGCAGGCTGGCGCGCTGACGATCCTCGTCGACCACGACATGAGCCTGGTGTCCGCCTGCTGCCAGACCACCGCCGTGCTCGACTTCGGCAAGCTGGTGGCGTCCGGGCCGACCGCCGAGGTGCTGCGGGACGAGCGGGTGATCCGCGCCTACCTGGGTACGGCGGAGGTCTCATGAGCGAGAAGCCGGAACCCCCGGGCGAGATCCTGCAAACCCCGCGGGCCGCCGACCGGGCGCCCCCGCCCGGCGGGCGCCCGGACGGGCGGCTCGAGCTGCGGGGCATCACCGTCGAGCGCGGCCGCCGCGCCGTGGTCAGGGACGTCTCGATCGAGATACCGGCCGGGGAGGTGACCGCCCTGCTCGGCCCGAACGGGGCCGGGAAGTCGAGCCTGGTGCTGGCGGTGGGCGGCGTTCTCGGGCTCCGGGCCGGTTCGGTCATGCTGAACGGGCGCGACTTCGCCGGGCGCCGGCCGGAGCAGATCCGTGCCGCCGGGATCGCGATCGTCCCCGAAGGCCGGCGCCTGCTCCCGGACCTGACCGTCGAGGACAACATCCGCGTCGCCACCTACGCGCTGCCGCGCGACCAGGCCCAGGCCGGGCGCGAGCGGGTGCTCGAGCTGTTCCCCGAGATCGCCCGGCGGCTGTCGGCCCCGGCCCGGATGCTGTCCGGCGGCGAGCAGCAGATGGTCGTGCTGGCCCAGGCCCTGGTCTGCGAGCCGCGCTACATGCTGATCGACGAGCTCTCGCTGGGGCTGGCGCCGGTGGTCGTCAACCGGCTGGTGCCGAGGATCCGCGCGGTCGCCGGATCCGGGATCGGAGTGCTGCTGATCGAGCAGTTCGCGACCGTCGCGCTGGGGCTGGCCAACCAGGCGCACGTCATGGAGGGCGGCCGGCTCCGGTTCTCCGGGCTGGCCATCCAGCTGCGCGAACAGCCGGAACTGCTCCGGTCGGCGTACCTGCTGCGCGGCAGCGCCGGCCCGCCGGAAGGCAGCTAGGTGCGCGCGGCGGTCACCCACGGCGTCGGCTCCATGGCGGTGCTGGACCGTGCCGAGCCCGCGGCGCCCGGCGAGGGCGAGGTCGTGATCCGCCCCGAGGCGGTCGGGATCTGCGGGTCGGACTACCACTTCTTCACCGGGGAGCTGTCGGCCGCGGCGGGCGGCTCGCAGTTCCCGAGGATCCAGGGGCACGAACTGGCGGGCACGATCACCGCGGCCGGCCCCGGCTGCCGCGCGGAGCTCGGGATCGGGCGGCGCGTCGCGGTGTGGCCGTTGCATCCGTGCGGGCGGTGCTATCCGTGCGGCGCCGGACGGCCGAACGCGTGCGACCGCCTGACGCTGACCGGGATTCACCTCGACGGGGGCCTGCAGGAGCGCCTGGCCATCAGCCAGCGGCAGGTGTTCCCGATCACCGTCGATGATCCGGCGATCGGGGCGATGACCGAGCCGGTGTCCATCGCGGTGCGCGCCGTGAACCGGGCCGCGGTCCAGCCCGGGGAGCGCGCCGTGGTCCTCGGCGCCGGGCCGATCGGGCAGTGCATCAGCCTGGTCGCGCGGGAGCGCGGCGCCGAGACGCTGGTGATCGATCTCCAGGAGAGCCGCCTCGCCCTGGCCCGCGAACTGGGTGCGCAGGCGCACCCGTGGCGCAGCGCGGACGAGGTGATCGAGTTCGCGCGCCGGTGGGCCGGCCCCGCGGGGCCGCCGGTGGTGTTCGAGGCCACCGGGTCCGCGGCGGCGACAGCGGCGATGCTGGTCATGGTCGCCTCCGCCGGGCGCGCGGTACAGGTCGGGATGTCGAACGAGGCGGCGCCGGTCAGGGTCGGCGTCCTGACCGAGAAGGAGCTTGACGTGCTCGGGGTGAGCTGCTGCGGCGAGCAGGAATTCGCCGACGCCGTGGCCGTGACCGAGCGCAACGGCGCGCTGGTCGGCCGGCTGATCAGCCACGAATTCGGCCTGGACGAGGCCCCCGAGGCGATGCGATTCGCGATCAGCAACCCGGCCCGGGTGATGAAGGTGGTGGTCCGGTGCTGATCAGAGGACGGGTAGCTGTCACACCGCCCGGAAGGTACAGCGAGACCACCGCGAGCAGCAGGAATCCTGAATAGATGAAGGGCTGTACCTGTCATCGGGCCGATGTCAGAATGCGTAAGCGCGCTGCGGCGCCTGGGGCCTCGCGGCGGCCAGGAGCGGCGGCGAGGAGTCAGATACCGGAAGGCGGAAAAGCCATATGAGCATCCTGGGTACCCGCGTGGTGCGCACCGAGGACCCGCGGCTGCTGACGGCCGGCGGCACCTATGTCGATGACCTGAGGGTGCCCGAACTCACGGACGCGGCGCGAGTCACGTTCGTGCGCAGCCCGATCGGCCACGCGCGGATCACCGGCATCGACACCACGGCGGCGCGCGAGGCGCCGGGAGTGGTAGCCGTGCTGACCATCCAGGACATGGACGACCTGGTGCCCCCGCCGCCTCCGGAGCCGGGCAGCGAGGTCATCGAGGGCGCGCCGCTGCCGATCGGCGGCTTGTGGTCCGAGCCGCTGCTCGCCGTGGACCGGGTGCGGTACGTCGGCGAGCCGGTGGCGATGGTCCTCACCAACGACAGCTACCAGGGCGAGGACGCGGCCGAACTGGTCAGCGTGGACTATGAGCCGCTGCCCGCGGTGATCGGCATCGGCACCGCGCTGGAGACCGAGACGCTGCTGTTCGAGAGCACCGAGTCCAACTGCTGCGTGGCGTCCGGCGAGGTCACCGACGACGCGATCTTCGACGGCTGTGACGCGGTGATCAAGCAGACGATCGTGAACCAGAGGCTGGCCCCGATGCCGATGGAAGGGCGCGCCGCCGCCGCCGTGTTCTCCGACGGGAAGCTGACCTACTGGGTGAGCACGCAGAACGCGCAGATCACCCGCTTCATCCTGTCCGGCGTGCTCGGCCTGGACCCCGGCGCCATCCGGGTGATCGCCCCCGACGTGGGCGGCGGGTTCGGCGCCAAGGTCGGTGCCGACCGGGATGCGCTCCTGGTCGCCTGGGCCGCCCGGAAGACCGGCCGGCCGCTGCGCTGGGTGGAGACGCGCAGCGAGAACCTGGTCGGGATGACGCACGGGCGCGCCCAGGAGCAGACCGTCACGATGGGCGGAACCAGCGACGGGCGCATCCTGGCCTACCGGCTCGACGTCGTGCAGGACACCGGGGCCTACCCGCGGATGAGCGGCTTCCTGCCGTTCCTGACCAAGCTGATGGCGGTGGGCCCGTACGACATCCCCAACGTGCAGACCGCCTCCCGGGTAGTGGTGACCAACACCACTCCGATCTCCGCCTACCGGGGCGCCGGGCGGCCAGAGGCGACGGCCGCGATCGAGCGGGCCATCGACCTGTTCGCCGCCGAGATCGGCATGGACCCGGCCGAGGTACGCCGCAAGAACCTGATCGCGCCGGACAAGTTCCCGTACACCACGCCGACCGGCGCGACCTACGACTCGGGGGACTACGCCACGGCGCTGGACAAGGTGCTGGCCGCGGCGGGCTACGGCGAGCTGCGGGCCGAGCAAGCGCGGCGCCGGGAGCGGGGCGACGTGGTCCAGCTCGGCCTCGGCCTGGCCAGCTACGTGGAGATCACGGCCGCGGACGCGGCGGCCGGGGAGACCGCCCGGCTCGAGGTGCACGACGACGGCAAGGCCACCGTGTACACCGGGAGCTCCGCGCACGGGCAGGGCCACCACACGGCCTGGGCCATGCTCGTCGAGGCCGATCTGGGCATCCCGATGGCGGACGTCACCGTGATCCACGGCGACACCGACCTGATCCCCGACGGGGTCGGGACGTACGCGTCGCGGTCCCTGCAGCTCGGCGGGGTGGCCGTGCACCAGGCCGCGCTGGACGTCAAGGACCAGGCCCGGCGGGTCGCGGCGGACATGCTCGAGGCCGCCGAGGACGACCTGGAGCTGAACACCGAGAACGGGAGCTGGCAGGTCCGGGGCGACCCGGCCACGGGCCGGAGCTGGGGTGACGTGGCCACCCACGCCGGGGAGGACGGCCTGGTGGCGTTCGTCCGGTTCGCCCCGGGCGCGCCCACCTTCCCATTCGGGACCCACCTGGCCGTGGTCGAGGTCGACACCGAGACCGGCAAGGTCCAGCTGACCCGCCACGTGACCGCGGACGACGCCGGGACCGTGATCAACCCGGTGCTGGCCGAGGGGCAGCGGCACGGGGGCATCGCCCAGGGGGTCGCCCAGGCGCTGCTCGAGGAGTTCATATACGACGCCGACGGCAACCCGCTCACCGGCACGCTCGCGGACTACGCCGCGATCAGCGCGGCGGAGCTGCCGAGTTTCGAGCTGCTGCAGAGCGAGACGCCGACGAACATCAACCCGCTGGGCGCGAAGGGGATCGGCGAGGCCGGGACGATCGGCGCCACCCCGGCCGTGCAGAACGCGGTCGTCGACGCGGTCAGCCATCTCGGCGTCACCCATATCGACATGCCGACCACGCCGGCGCGGGTCTGGGCCGCGGTCAGCGCGGCGCGAGAGAGCGGAGAGAATTAAGTGAAGGTCACCGTGACCGTCAACGGCAGCCAGATCGAAGCCGACGTGCCCGATCGCACGCTGCTGGTGCATTTCCTGCGCGACGTGGCCAACCTCACCGCGACCAACGTCGGCTGCGACACGACGTCCTGCGGGGCGTGCACGGTCCTGCTTGACGGCAGGTCGGTGAAGTCGTGCACCGTGCTCGCCGCCCAGGCCGACGGGCGCGACGTGGTGACCGTCGAGGGGCTCGCCGACGGCTCGGGCGCAATGCACCCGGTGCAGCGCGCGTTCCAGGCCGAGCACGGGCTGCAGTGCGGGTTCTGCACCCCCGGGATGGTGATGGCGGCCGTCTCGCTGCTGGACGAGAACCCCTCGCCCACGGAGGAAGAGGTCAGGTCGGCCCTGGAGGGCAACCTGTGCCGGTGCACCGGTTATCACAACATCGTCAGGGCCATACTGTCCGCGGCCCCGGCGGCGAGCGAGAGGCGGTCCAGTTGATCCCGGCCCCGTTCACCTACAAGCGGGCCTGGTCGGTAGACGAGGCCCTGGACCTGGCCGTGCAGAACGGCGAGGAGGCGAAGTTCCTGGCCGGCGGGCATTCGCTGCTGCCGCTGATGAAGCTGCGCCTGGCCGTGCCGGAGGTCCTGATCGACATCGGCCGGCTCGGCGAGCTCAGCTATGTCCGCGACGATGACAGCCAGATCCTGGTCGGCGCGCTTACCACGTACGACGAGCTCGCCCGGTCCAGCCTGCTGGCCGGCGAGCTGCCGCTGCTGGCCCACGCAGCCTCCCGCGTCGGCGACCCGCAGATCCGCCACCGCGGCACGATCGGCGGCTCGCTGGTGCACGCCGACCCCGCGGCCGACCTGCCCGCGGTGGTGCTGGCCCTGGACGCGACGCTGATCGCTCGCGGGCCGGGCGGCAGCCGCGAGATCGGAGCCGGCGAGTTCTTCCGGGGCCTGTTCGAAACCGCGCTGCAGCCCGGCGAGCTGCTGACCGAGATCCGCATCCCCAAGCCGCGGCCGGCCAGCGAGTGGTCGTTCCAGAAGTTCACCAAGCGCGCCATCGACTGGGCGATCGTCGGCGTCGTGGTGCAGGGCGGCCGCGTGGCCCTGGTCAACATGGGGCAGACGCCGGTCCGGGCCAGCGGGGTCGAGGAGGCCCTGGCCGCGGGGGCCGGGACGCGCGACGCCGCGGCGCACGCCGCCGAGGGCACCAGCCCGCCCACCGACATCAACGCCGACGGCCGTTACCGCGAGCACCTGGCCCGGGTGCTGGTGGCGCGCGCGCTGGAGGAGTCCGCCGCCCGGACCTGAGCACGCCGCGGCCGCCGCTATCCTCCTTCTTGTACGGGATTGACCGCGCGCGGCCCGCGGCGGGACACCGCCGAGCACCATCAAGCGCCACATCCAACAGCAAAAACCAGCCCGGCTAACCTCGCCCCGAAAGACAAGGCTCGCGCCCGGCCCAAAGTCAGTGGTCGTGGATTAGTGGTCGTGGATCAGGACGCCGCGGACGTTCTTGCCCTCCAGCAGGTCCTGGTAGCCCTGGTTGACGTCGTCGAGCCGGTACCTGGTGGTGATCAGCTCGTCCAGCTTGAGACGGCCGGCCCGGTACAGGTCGAGCATCAGCGGGATGTCATCGAACGGGTTGCCCCCGCCGAACAGCGCGCCCTCGATCCGCTTCTGGAACAGCGTGAGCTCGAAGCTGGACAGGTGGATGTTCTTCTGCCCGGGCCCGGCCAGGCCGGTCACGACCACGGTGCCGCGCTTGCGGATGGCCGCGAAGGCCGCGTCGATGACGTCGTCGGTGACCACTCCGACGGTGATCAGGGCGTGGTCGGCGCCGACGCCGCGGGTGAGCTCGGTGACCAGTTGCTGGGCCTGCTCCGCGTTGGCCACGCTGTGCGTGGCGCCGAGTTCCTCGGCCATCTCGCGCTTGTTCGGCAGCGGGTCCACGGCGATGACGTTGATCGCCCCGGCGATGGACGCGCCCTGCACCGCGTTGATGCCGACGCCGCCGATGCCGTAGATCACTACGGTGTCGCCCGGGCGCACGCCGCCAAGGTTGACCGAGGTGCCGAAGCCGGTTGGCACGCCGCAGCCGACCAGGACCACCGTCTCCAGCGGCAGGTCGTCATCCACCTTGATGCACGAGTGCTCGGAGAGCGTCGACCACTGGGAGAACGTGCCGAGCAGGCACATCTGGCCGAAGTCCTGACCGTCGGCGTGGAACCGGAACGTGCCGTCGGGCAGGCAGTTGTCGACGAACAGCGCGCCGAGGTCGCACAGGTTGGTCTGGCCGCGGGCACAGAACCGGCAGTGGCCGCAGGCCGGGAGGAACGAGCAGACGATATGGTCACCCGGCCTCAGCCGGGTGACCCCCGGGCCCACCTCCTCGACGATCCCGGCCCCCTCGTGGCCGCCGACGATCGGGTACCTGACCGGGATGTCGCCGGTCTGCAGATGATTGTCGGAGTGGCACAGCCCTGACGCCACGAAGCGCACGAGCACCTCCCCGGCCTTGGGCGGGTCGAGGTCCAGCTCGATGACGTCCCAGTCCTTGCCGACATCGCGCAGGACCGCTGCCTTAGTCTTCATCCGCCCTCCCACCGGCCGCGGCGCCCACCGGCGGACGCCTGACGTCACCGATCATGCCGCGACACTGGCATCCTCGCCAGGCCGCTTGCCATCCTGCGGAACAACGGACCGGTCGTGTCCAACAGCTACGGCGCGGCCGAGTCCTCCGCCGATCCCGTCTATGACACCGATACGACGGGCCCACCGGGTGGGGCACGCCGGACGGCACGGCCGCGTTCACCAGCGGGCCAGCTGACGGTAACCGGTGGCTAGCACCTGGCCAGCGGCCCGCTCCGGCCCTCCGGTGCTAGCCCGGCCGGGTCCGCGGGAGGCTGAACCCCCAGTTCAGGACCTTGGCGGCGGCCTGGGCGCCGGAGGCCACGCCGGTAGCGGGACTGCCGAGGACGTCCCCGATCAGGGTCAGGCTGCCGCGCGTGGCCTCGAACAGCAGGCAGTGCAGCGCCGCGTCGGTGAACCCGTCCTTGATGCCGTCGGCGCCCGGGTAGGTGCCGATCAGATTGTTGGAGTTGTTCCACCAGTAGGCGTGGTGCCCGGGGCCCTTGTGGATCTGGTAGAAGGGCTGGGCCACGATCGCGCGGAAGACCGGCAGCTTCATCGCCGCGAGGCCCAGGGTGAGCAGGTCGTCCGGGGTGGAGTAGGTTGAGTACTCGGTCGGGTACGGCAGCCCGTCCGGGCTGGTGAAGTACGTGTGCAGCATGCCCAGCTGCCGCGCGGTGGCGTTCATCTTGGCCAGGAACGCCGGCATGCCCGGGCCGTAGGCGGTGGCCAGGGTATAGGCGGCGTCGCAGCCCGAGGGCAGCAGCATCGCCTCGAGCAGGTGCTGCGTGGTCAGCACGTCACCGGGATGCAGGCCCGCGCTGTTGCCCTCGTACTTGTCCACGTACGGGATGACGGCCGCCGGCACCTTGATCTCCCGGCCCAGGTCCCCGGCTTGGATCACCACCAGCGCGGTCATGACCTTCGTGATGCTGCCGATCGGCCGCTCGGTGCCGGAGTCGCGGCTCCACAGCACCGTGCCGGTGGCGGCGTCGGCGAGCACCGCTCCCCTGGCCTTCACCTCCCGCGGCGCGCCGACCACCTGGACGGCCGGCGCGGCCGGCCTGGCCGCGGTGCTTGCTGAGGCGGAGGCGGCGGGCCGGGCCGGGGTGGCGGAGGGACGGGGATGCTCGGCGGCCGATGCGGGCGCGGGCCCGGCGGCGGAGCAGGCGGTCACGGCCCCGGCGATGATGCCGCCCGCGGCGGCGATAACCGTCACACGGACGGGGATGCGCATGTCGCCGGTGTCCTCATCGCCAGTAGCCCCTTACATGACAGGATTGCCGCTTCTGCCCTCGCGGACAACCCGGGCCGCCGGCCGGACGACGCAGCCGGACCAACGGTACCGAATCAGGTTCGGCGGTCTGGCCGTTATGGCGAGGATGAAAGGGGTTCACTGGGTGGCATGCCCGTGAGACTGCACCACGTCGTGGTGGACACCCATGATCTGCCCAGCCTGGCCCGGTTCTGGACGCAGGCGCTGGGCTGGACGGTCCTGTCCGAGCGCGAGAACGAGATCGTCATCGGCCCTGACGACGATGCCCCGGTCGGCATGTGCTTCATGCCGGTGGCCGACCCGAAGACGGTGAAGAACCGGGTCCACATCGATCTGACCACCAGCGCCGAGGACCGGGACCGGGAGATCGACCGCCTGATCGCGCTGGGGGCGCGCCGCGTGGACATCGGGCAGACCGGCAAGGAGTCCTGGACGGTCCTGGCCGATCCCGAGGGGAACGAGTTCTGCGTAGTCCGCCCGAAGAAGACGCTGACCAGCTAAGTGACTAAGGCCCCTGCACGTTAGCGGCGATAGTGCCTCACACTAGGAGAGGGGGGAACCGCCGGAGGTGATGATCATGGCTGGTGAGGCCCGGGTGGCGACCAGTCCGTGGCGGCGGCTGGCGCGCCTGCTGATAGGCCGTAACAAGCTACGACGGCCCGCCGACCGGATCGAAGGCGCCGTGGTGGTGCTGCTGCTGGCCACGTTCCTGGCGGCCCTGATCGCCGCGCCCATCTTCGGCGCGGCCATCTACCGTTCGCAACGCGCGGCCACCGCTCGCCTGCACCCGGATGTGGCGGTGCTGGCGCAGAACGGGCCGTACGACGGCGGCGTGACCGGCGACGGGGAGGCACTGGCTCGCTGGCGGGCACCGGACGGGCAGCAGGTATCCGGCTTGCTGACCACGGAGACCGCGCCCGGCATCTGGGGCTCGCCCGCCGGGACCCGGGTGCAGCTCTGGGTGACCAGGTCCGGCGAGCCGGCCGCTCCCCCGCCCGGCGCGACCGTGGTGCTGTTTACCGCGATCGTCATCGCCATCTCGGCGGCCTGCGGCGCCGGGATCGCGTTGATCGTCTGCTACTGGCTGTGCCGGCTGGCCCTCGACCGGCGGCGCCTGTCGGCGTGGGAGTCCGCCTGGGCCCTGACCGGCCCCCGCTGGACCACCCGCCGCTGAACACTGACGGATTATCCGCCCTGGTGCTCCGGGTCGGAGTGCTGTTCCTCGGCGAACGCGCGGGCCGCGTACGCGGCGGCCTGCGTCCTGCGCTCCATGCCCATCTTGGCGAACAGCGCGGATACGTAGTTCTTGACGGTCTTCTCGGCCAGGAACATCCGCTCCCCGATCTGCCGGTTGGTCAGGCCCTCGCCGATCAGCTCGAGGATCCGCCGTTCCTGGCCGGTGAGCCCGGCCAGCGGATCGGTCCGGGCCGCCTGTTCCCGCATGTGCCTCATGACCCGGCTGGCCGCCTGCGGGTCCAGCATGGACTCGCCGGACGCCACCGTCCGGACCGCGCCGACCAGGTCGGTGCCCCGGATCTGCTTCAGCACGTAACCCGCGGCCCCGGCCATGATCGCGTCGAAGATCGCCTGGTCGTCACCGAAGGAGGTGAGCATCAGGCAGGCGACTTCCGGCATCCGGGACCGGATGTCCCGGCAGACCGTGATCCCGTCGCCGTCGGGCAGGCGCACGTCGAGCACGGCCACGTCCGGGTGGAGCGGGGGGATGCGCGCCAGCGCGGAGGATGCCGTCCCCGCCTCGCCCACGATCGTGATATCGGGGCTGGATTCCAGCAGTTCCCTGACGCCGCGGCGGACTATTTCGTGATCGTCAAGCAGGAACACCCTGATCTGCCTCGTGCCTGGCTCCGGCTCGCTCATTTCGGCCCCCTTCATCCCCCCTCTTACCTCGCGCTGGCGGGGGCCCGCGAGGGCCGAAGGTCCTGACTCGGGTCACCTTCGGCCAGGGTCGAGGGCTAGGAGCTGGCCGCGCCGACCGGCGGGCGGCGCGGGAACCGCCAGGCCAGCCGGGTGCCCCCGGGCACGGGCTCGATATCGATCCGGATCCCGGCCCGGACGGCTGCGTCCTGCAAGAAGGAAAGCTCCGTGGCGGATCCGTCGTTACCCGCAGCCAGGTCAGGCCTCAGGCCGGCCTCGACCACGGCCTCACACGAATCGTCGCCGGCGGCGATGCTGACCCGGGCCGGGACCGACTGCAGGTCGAGCAGGCCCAGGGTCTCGTGCAGCAGGCTCAGCAACTGGGCCCTGGCCACCGGGTGCAGCGCGCCGTCGACCGGGCCCTTGAAGGTGACCTCGGGGGCGGGCGTCAGCCTGCCGCACAGGTCAAGCACATCCAGCCGCAGGCCGCGGTCCGGCGATTCGTGCTCCAGGCCGAAGATCGCCTGCCTGACCAGCCGGACCGCCCGGTCGAGATCCGCTACCGAAGACTCGACCCGGCGGCGCACCTCGCGTTCCGTGGTCAGCGACGCGGCGCCCTGCAGGGCCAGCCCGGCCGCGAAGATCTGCTGAATGACCTTGTCGCGAAGGTCAGCGGCGATGCGCTCCCGGTCTTCCATCACGGTGATCTCGCGCAGGCGCTCCTGCAGCCGCGCCCGCTGTTCCTGCGAGTGACGGATCCGGTCCCGCAGACCGTGCACCGCGACCGAGACCAGCACGCCGAGTGATCCCCACAGCAGCACCCGGCGGGCAAGGACGAGGCCGGGCACCACCACGGGCGTCAGCGAGATGATCACCATGACGACCACGATCGCGGCCACGACGCAGCCCGACTCCCACCGGTGGTGGAACAGGGCCGTCCACAGCACCGGGATCAGCAGGACCATGCCCACGCCCGAGGTTGCGCCCGTGGCCAGGATGAGCGCCAGCGCCGACCCGGTGTAGGTCAGCGGCACCAGCACCGACATCCACCCGGGAAGACGCGGCCAGGGCAGGGCGAAGGCGGCCGCGGTGGCCAGCAGCAGGAGCACGCTGGCGATGAGCGCGGGCTGCGACTGCGGGCCGGGCGGCAGCGCCAGGCTGGCCTCGGCCAGGACCGCCACCGCCGCGAACGGGATGACCCGGGCCAGGAGCCCGGGTCCGCGGAACGTGTAGCCCGGGGGCTCCGCGGAAGCCGACGGCAGGCTGGGATGCGCGGCTGATCCGGATCCCGACGCCATCAGCGGCACCTCAGACGCATTGGTACGGACAATTACCCGCCAGAATCCTACGCCCAGCGCCGGTGCGCTGCATAGACACGCAGGATGGCCGGATATGGCGGGATACGGGGGTTCTCGGCGCGATACCGTCCCGATGCCGACGATGCGGAAGCACCCGGCCAGCCTGATGTAACAGATTTACAAACCGGAGAAGCGAGCGTAAACGGCTGGCTCCCATGGGGCGTCCAAACCCTGAGGGGGAAACGCGGTTCCTGGGGGGCATCCACCCGATGGCCGCGCTCGCACTCAACGCTTCCATCGGCCTGGATATCAGGAGGAAAAACGCGCATGAGATCCAATCGGCCGCAGAGTGCGGCCACCAGCCCTCGCGGTCATCACTTCCGCGCCGGGGCCATCCGGGTGCTGTCCGTGACGGCCGTGGCCGGCCTGGCCTGCACCATGTGGGCCGGCGCGGCGTCCGCAGCGACCAAGCACGCCACCACGACCACCATTTCGGCCAGTGCGGCGCCGCGCTGGGTCGGCGCGGTCGTGAAGTTGTCGGCAACGGTCAGGTCGTCGAGCGGGACCCCGGGGGGAACCGTCACGTTCAAGTGGGGAACCGTCAAGCTCTGCACCGGGCGCCTGTCCGGTGGGAAGACGTCCTGCAACGTCAGATTCGGCGGGGCCGGCATCTACGGGGTGAAGGGCTACTACTCGGGCAACGCCACGCACAAGGCGTCGACCTCGGGCAGGCTCGCCGTGGCGGTCAGGCGGTCGCCCACTACCACGAAGATCACCAACACTCCCAACCCCGGCACCGTTGACGTCGGCAAGCCGTACACCTTCCACGTGACCGTGAGCACGAAGGCCGGCACCCCGACCGCGTCCGGGAAGGTCAAGGTCGTGGCCTTTGCCCCGCCGGGTGTCCCCGCCGCGTACGACTGCACCGCCACAGTGTCCGGCGGGAAGGGGTCCTGCACCATCACCCCGCCCGAGTACGGGATCGACGAGTACATGGCCACGTACACGGGTAACGCGGCGCACACCGCCTCGGCCACGAGCCTCACCACACCGTTCGACCTGGCCGTGCAGAACGTCACCAAGACGACCATCGCCGCCACGTCGACCACAGTGAAGGCGGTAACGCTGACCACGGACGTGTACGCCATGGGCGCGAACATCACCGCGGCGACCAAGGGCACCGGTTCGGTGACGTTCTACATCGGCACCACCGCGGCTAACGTGGCGCCAGTGACCGGATGCGTCGGGCTGCTGCTCACGAACTTCGACACGACCACGGGCGAAAACTCGGTCACGTGCACGGCCAATGCGGAACTGAACGGCCTGGCCGCCGGGCCGTACTTCATCAGTGCCACGTTCTCCGGTGACCCTGTCAACACCGCGTCGAACTCAGACCCGCCCACCTCAATCACCATCGGCTAGCCGGGATCACTCTGAGCTAGCCGGATCAGGCACAAGCCGTCGGGGCCGTCTCTTGGGGGGCGGCCCCGGCGCCGTGTCCCGGGCCCGGCACGCGAGCCTGCTGCCGTGGCTCGACCTGCTCCTGGTGCTGGTCGGCCCTACCCGTCGCGGCGGCGGTCGGCGGCCGGCTATTCGCGGGGCGCCAGCCCACGGCGATCGCCCAGCAGCCTCTCGAACGACGCGGCACCGTCGGCGGCGGGTCAGGCGGGCTTGCGGGCCTCGATGAGGAACCGGGTCGCGTGGGCCACGGACGGGCCCTCGCTATGGATCCGGTCGTGCAGCGCCCTGAGCTCGCCGCGGTACTGCTCGACGGTGAAGCCGGGCACCATCCAGACCACCTTCCGTAGGAAGTAGACCACCGCGCCGATGTCGAAGAACTCGGTGCGCAGGGACTCCAGGCGCAGGTCGACGACCTCCAGGCCCGACGCCTGGGCCGCGGCCCGGGCCTTGTCGGGATGGCGGCTGTGCTCGATCGCGGGCGGCTGCGGGCCGAGGAACCACTCGACGAGCTCGAAGACGCTGCGCGGGCCGACCTCCTGGGAGAGGTACCTGCCGCCGGGCTGCAGCACCCGGGTGATCTCCTCCCAGCAGGCGTCCACCGGGTGGCGGCTGACCACCAGGTCGAAGACCCCGTCCGCGAACGGCAGCGCCGGGTCATCCGCGCCCGCCACGACCGCCACGCCCCGCGGGCGCAGCAGCCTGGCCGCCTGCGCGAGGTTCGGCGGCCACGACTCGGTGACCGCCGTCCGGGCCGCCAGCCACGGCACCCCGGCCAGCACTTCCCCGCCGCCGGTCTCGATGTCGAGCGCGACAGCCGACTGGGCCATCCGGGCACCCATCAGGCGCTGGTAGCCCCACGAGGGGCGCTGCTCGGTGGCCCGGCCGTCCAGCCAGGAGAAGTCCCAGCCGACCACCGACACGGACTCGGCCTCGGCCACGAGGTCCTCGAACGAGCGCGGCATACCCCGATCATCACCCGCGCCAGGCGCCGGGTGCGGGTGCTGGCGGAATTCAAGTCTTCCGCCATGGCGCGGCGGGTCAGTAAGGCTGGACCGATTCCTCTTGCTGCGACTCGGTGATGTACCGCATCCCGCGCGTCCTGATCAGCTCGCTGTTGACCACCGTGGAAAGCTCCGCGAGAAATTCGCCCCGGTCCTGGTTCACCAAGATGTAGTCGTATACCCAGGCCCAGGTCTGCTGCAGGCTCCGGACGCGAAGGCGGTTGTCGGCGTCCCACGCCTGGCCCCGCTCCGCGAGCCGGGACCTGAGCTCGGTCTCCGTCCTGGTCGTCACGAAGATGCCGATGACGCGCCGGGCCGACATCGCGCGGACCTTGACGTAACCGGTCGGCTCCAGCTCGGCGGCCAGCGGCGTCGGATCCTCGCTGTACAGCAGCTCGCGCGGTGACCCGTAATAGCTGTCCGCGTAGGTGCGGGTGTACTCGATCAGCTGCCCTTCCTCGCGGAGCTTGGCGAAGGCCTCGTCGGTGACGAAGTTGTATTCGACCCCGTCCCGTTCCGTGGGACGGGGCGCCCGGGTGGTGTACGTAGGTACCCGGCGCACCAGCCCGGACCGCACCATCCAGTCCAGCGCGGTGCCCTTCCCGGCGCCGCTCGGGCCAGAGATTATGAAGAGAGGCGGCCTAGCATTCACTTCTGGTGTTCCTCAGTTCAAAGAGCCGCACAGGGCACCCCAGACCCGCCGCTGCGTGGTACCTGAACTTACCAGCCCCAGCTCGGGCGGCTCCCTGCCGATCAAGGACCGCCGCGAGCACCGAGACCGAACCGGCCGGCGCTCAGAACGACGGCACCGGGCCGGCCACCCTGGCCACGGCCGGCCGGCGCTCAGAACGACGACACCGGGCCGGCCACCCTGGCCACGGCCGGCCGACGCCGTCGTTGGCGCCCACGATCGCGGCTCGTCGGCCACCTCGATCCCGGGGCCGGGCGCTGACTGCCGTCCTGCTTTATGTCATAAAGTTCTGGGCCGGATCCCTTGACTTTGCGCCATAAAGCAGAGTCTACTTTATGGCATAGAGTCGACGAGGGAGACACCATGAACCACGCATCCGACACCACCGCCGCCGGCAACGGCGGCACCTTCGACCCCCGGCAGGCCGCTGCCCTGCTGGAGCAGACCACCCAGCAGGCACGCCGCAAGTTCGAGCCCTCCCCGCCGTGGCTCCTGGCGACCAGGGCGGTCCTAGTCCTGGCCGCCCTGGGCGCGATCTGGCTCTCGGTGCGCGGACAGCACCCCTACCGGGGCCCGACTGCCGCCGACATCCCGGTGCTGATCGGGTTTATTGTCGTCAACTTCGCCGCCACGGTCGCTGTCCGCAGGCGCGCGACCGCCGGGGTGCACGGGAGATCCCGGTTTAGTCAGGGCGAGATCATGCTGCTGGTGGTGGCCTTTGTCGCCACGGTGATTGCCATGCTGGGGCTGAGCGTCGCCGGAGTGAGCTTCGCCTGGTACCCGACCACGGTGCTGGTCATCCCCGGCCTGGTCTGGGCGGGCATCTCGGCGGCACGGGCAAACTGGCGCGAGCTCGCTACCGGACTGGCGATCGTCGTCATCGGCATCGTGGGCGCGTTCGCCGGACCGGCCGGGTCGTGGGCGGTCGCCGCCGCGGGATTGTGTGTCGTGCTCCTGGCCAACGCCGCCGCCATCGCCTGGCAGCACCACGCCTGACGGTGCGCCATGAACGATGATGGACTTGACCCGCTGATCCACGTCCCCACCCGGCTGAAGATCGTCGCGACGCTGGCGGCACTGCCCGACGGCGACACGCTCTCCTTCACCCGGCTGCAGGACATGATCGGGCTCACCCCCGGCAACCTGATCATCCACCTACGCAAGCTCGAAGAAGCCGACTACCTCACCAGCGAGAAGACCAGGAACGGGACCACGCCGCAAACCACGGTGGCCCTGACCAGCCAGGGCCGGGCCGCACTCGATGCCTACACCCGGGCCCTGCGCGACCTGCTCGGCGGCCTGTAAATGGCCCGGCAGGAGCGGTCTTCCCGGACAGCCCCCACGAGGGGCTGTCCGCCGTTCCCGAGGGGACACCTGCACCACCGCGCCTGCCGGCTGGAGGTCGACGCCCGGCCCGGCACCGGCGCTACCTTCGCGGTAATCTTGCCGACCGCCGACTTACCGGGGGCGCCAGGCTCAGGCGGCTGACCGCAGCCTTCGGCGTCGTTCGCGCGGCGTATTGGACTACATCCCACGTATGACCCCGCGTGCGGAAGTCATACGCCAGGGGCGGGCAGGTTGCATCTCGCGGCCGACGCGGGCCCGGGCTGGGCCGACCTAGCTTGCTGGGTATGGATGCCCGCGGCTCGGGCGTGTGGTGGGCGAGGGCCCGGTCGGTGGTGACCCTGGCGGGCCGGCGACGATTCGCGCTGCTGGCCACGGTGAACCTGGCCGTCGCAGCGATATACCTCGTTCATCTCGGCCACGGCTTCGGCCTGGGCGGCTACCGCATCGATCTGGACGTCTACCGCACCGGCGCCCGGGTGTGGCTGCGCGGCGGCGACCTGTACGGCCGGCTGCCCCGGCTCGCCGACGGCCACGAACTACCGTTCACGTACCCGCCGTTCGCGGCCCTGGCCTTTGTCCCGCTGGCGATTCTCGGCTACAGCACGGCGAACTGGCTGCTCACCACGGTCACCATCGCCAGCGTGGCGGCCAGCCTGTGGTGCTTCGCCGCCAGCACTCTCGGTGAGGCGGGCATCCGGATGCGGCGGCTGCTGCCCTGGGCGCTGCCTGCCGCGCTGCTGCTCGAACCCGTCCGCTCCACTTTGACCTACGGCCAGATCAACGCACTGCTCATGGCTCTGGTCAGCTTCGACTGCCTGACCCGGGCGCCCCGATGGCCGCGAGGGATCGGTGTCGGCATCGCCGCCGCGGTGAAGCTCACGCCGGGGATCTTCGTGCTGTTCTTCCTGCTTCGCCGAGACCTACGCAGCGCGGCCCGAGCGGGGCTGAGCTTTGCCGCGTGCACCGCCGCCGGGTTCGCCCTCGCCCCGCACGACTCGCTCCGCTACTGGACCACGCTCGCCTACCAGCCCGCGCGGGCTGGGGCAATCTCCTACGCCGCCAACCAGTCCATACTCGGAACCCTGGTTCGGCTCGGCCTCAGCAATTCCGTCCGGGCCTGGCTCTGGCTCGCCCTGTGCGTGCTCGTCGCGGGCCTCGCGGTCATCGGCATGCGCGGCGCTCTCAAGGCCGGCCAGGTCACGTATGCCCTGTTGCTCAACGCCGTGGCCGGGTTGCTGATCTCGCCAATATCCTGGTCGCACCACTGGGTCTGGGCGGCCCCCGCGCTGTTCATCGGCCTCAGCGTCACTAAGGCGAACTGCTGGCGGCCGTCGGCGCTCGCAGTCTTGGCCCTGCTCGCCTTCGCCATCGCACCGCACTGGCTGCTCCCCTCCGGGGGCGGCCGCGAACTGCACTGGGCGTGGTGGCAGCAGGCCATGGGCGACTCCTACGCCCTGATCGGGCTCGCCGCCCTCACCCAAGCAGCAATCAAGAGCTTGCTGCCCTACCCGAAACGCTGGGGACCGGGCGCAGCAGACAGGCCGGCGGCACTGCACGACCAGGAACCCGAACCGGTACCGCACGAAACCCATGACGACGCGAGCGTGCCGGCTCGCACCTAATCCGGCTAACCAGGCAGCGAACCCTGGTTGCGTGGTCGGAGCCGGGATCTGGTTCGCTTCTGGGCATGGCCTCACCTGAGTTTTCTGATCCCGCCCAGCCGCCAGCGTGGTTCACCACGGCTATCGGCACGCCGGCCAAGCTGGCCACGGTGGAGGTCGACGGGACCACGATCGCCTACCGGATGTATGGCCAGCGGACAGACGGCGGCATCGTGCTGGTCCACGGAGGCGCGGCCCACGCCCGCTGGTGGGACCACATTGCCCCGCTCCTGGCGACCGGCCGCCAGGTCGTCGTGCCTGACCTGTCCGGGCACGGCGACAGCGGGCGCCGCGACACCTACAGCCTCGACCAGTGGGCGCACGAGGTGCTCGCGGTCGCCGCCGATGCCGGGTTCGACGCTCCGCCCACCGTCATCGGGCACAGCATGGGCGGTTTCGTGACGCTGCGAGCGGCGAGCATCTTCGGCGCCCGGATCGCCGGGGCCGTCGCGATCGACTCCCCGGTGCGGGACATCACCCCGGAAGAGCGTGCCGCCCGCGAGCGGCGCGCCTTCGGCCCCCTGGTGGTCTATCCGTCGCCCGAGGCGGCCATCGCGCGATTTCACCCGATCCCCGACCAGCCCGGCCTGCCGTACGTCATCGAGCACGTGGCCGGAACCTCGATCCGGGCTGTCGACGGCGGATGGAGCTGGAAATTCGACCCGCGGGTCTTCGCCCGGCACCAGCTCACGCCGGCGCTGCTGACCCGGCTTGACTGCCGGGTCGCGCTCTTCCGCGCGGAACACGGCATCCTGTCGCCGCAGATGAGCGAGGTCATGTACGACCGGCTCGGCCGTCTCGCCCCCGTGATCGAGATCCCGGCCGCCGG
>Ga0306920_100002297_pt1 | contig 24179 bp, 21 predicted proteins | sample flu12Cox44000170_FD_204666 | JGI IMG/M metagenome (GOLD analysis project Ga0306920, IMG submission 204666) | Lab enrichment of tropical soil microbial communities from Luquillo Experimental Forest, Puerto Rico - flux4day.12C.oxic.44.000.170 (v2)... | ecosystem: Environmental > Terrestrial >...
CCGTTGCCATGACCGCTTGCAGTAAGGGCACATCAGTCCCCGGCGGCGGTGAGGCGTCACCGAATGAGGCGTTGCAGAACACCACGCATTTCCCACTCTATGCGGATTCGGTTGTCATTGTCTCCAAAGGTTTTTCTAAAACTGTGCAGCCTGGTCAAAATGCGACCGGTTACCTGTCCTCCGGTGCCGGTACGTATGTCGGCAATGAAGTCATTGCAAGTTCAAATGCGTCGCTGGCTGAGCTTGAGAAGTGGGTGCACGAAAACGAGTCTACGCCACCAAGCGGCTTCGTAGCGGTCGCAATGCCCGCCAAGATGATGACGATCCATGATGTCGCGATGAAGAACGGTATGTGCTTCGCCATCTTCAAGGATGCCGGCAACCCCAAGCATGGACTGGTCGTGGTGGCGTTTGATCCGCAAATCGCGGATAAGCGGCTTGGCCCGGCGCTGCTCGCAGTGAGCAAGTACCAAAGCCTGCCGGCGCCGATGAAGCAGGCCATCGACACCCAACTCCGACAACGTTTCGGCTACGGAGCAGGTGACTTCGTAGAGGCAGGCAGCCCGATCGGCAGTGCGGCGGCTGCGCTTGCGCAGTTTAAGTCGCAAAACCAGCGCGGTATCGTTATCGTCGACGCAACCAAGCAATAGGCATGCATTGTCGCCGTATCGGCAGGCTGTTTTTCGTGCCTGCCGTTCTCTTGCTGTGGCTTGCACCCGCCCGCGCCGCGAACACAAGTCCCTTCTCTCAGCTGCATTGGCGCAGCATCGGCCCGGCTGTGGCCGGTGGCCGGATCGCCGCTGTCGCCGGCAGCGACAAATCGCCATTTCTCTATTACCTGGGCGGTGCGGGCGGCGTCTTCAAGTCTGTGAACGGAGGCAGCTCGTGGGACGCTGTGTTCACCGACGAGGCGGTAGCGTCGGTTGGCGCGATAACCATCTCACCGTCAAACCCCGATGACGTGTGGGTCGGCACGGGAGAAGGCAATCCTCGCGCTGACATCTCGTATGGCAAGGGTGTGTGGCGCAGTCGCGATGGTGCGAAGACCTGGAAGCACCTCGGCCTTGACCAGACATCCGCAATTCCCAGAATCCTCGTCGATCCCCGCCACCCAGATGTCGCGCTCGTGGCGGCGCTCGGCGATCCGTTCTCCGACAATGTCAACCGCGGGGTGTATCGCACAACTGACGGCGGCAAAACGTGGTCGAAAACGCTCTTTATTGGGCCGTCGACCGGCGCATCCGACATCGCATGGGATCCCGGCCATCCGAGCGTCGTGTTTGCAGGCATGTGGCAATTCAGACGCAAGCCGTGGACGATCGTCAGCGGAGGCCCGCAAAGCGGCCTGTACCGTTCGCGCGACAGTGGTGTGCATTGGCAGCGGCTGCAAGGTCACGGGTTGCCATCAGGGCTCATGGGCCGTATCGGCGTCGCTGTCGCTCCAGGGCACTGGCAGCGCGTCTACGCGATCATCCAATCGAAGACGGGTTACGTTTGGCGGTCCGATGATGGCGGCGACACCTGGCGGCGCACGCGGGCCAGCTCAATTGTCAACGAGCGACCGTTTTACTTCAGCCATCTCGGTGTAGACCCGGTCAATCGCAATCACGTCTATGCGATGTCGGTGGATTTCACCGAGAGTCATGACGGCGGGCAGACGTTCAAAGCTGTCGACGGCGCGGAGAACGTCGACTATCATGCATTATGGATCTCGGCGGATGGCGTGCGCATGCTTGCAGGCCACGACGCCGGCTGGGCACTGTCCGTCGATCGCGGCAAGACGTGGGACTGGCGACTGAACGTAGCGATTTCGCAGACCTACCATGTCGGCTACGATCGCCGTAATCCATACCAAGTGTGCGGAGGCTTCCAAGACGCAGAGACGTGGTGTGGGCCCTCGAACAGCCTCAATCCTGAGGGCATCCTCAATCGCGATTGGTACTCGATGAACGGCTCTGACGGCACCTGGGTCTGGCCCGACCCGCTCGACCCCGATCTTGTCTGGAACTCGGCATATTGGGGCAGTTTGGGCCTGTGGAACGTGCACATGCACGAAGAGTCGGACATTTCACCGTATCAGTTCGACTATGATGCGATAGGCACGGCCGGCATACCGTATCGTTTCGGATGGGAAGCGCCCATCGCGTTCTCACCACAAGACGGGCACACAGCCTATTTCGGTGGCAATGTGCTGTTCACGACCGACGATCGCGGTGGTCACTGGCGTGTCATGAGTCCTGATCTCACGTTGAACGATCCAGCGCACCAGCAGATCTCGGGAGGTCCCATCACGATCGAAGGTGCCGGTGCTGAGACGTATGACGTCATCTCCGACATCGGGCCGTCACCGGTTGAAGCTGGGCTGATCTGGGTCGGCACGGACGATGGGCTTATCCAACTGACGCGCGATGGCGGTGCGACCTGGCGCAATGTCTCGGTGAAAGGCATCGCTCCCTTTGGGCGTGTGAGCACGGTTGAACCATCGCGTACGTCAGGCGCTGTCGCCTACGCCGTGATCGACCGGCATCTTCTCGACGATCGTGCACCATATATCTTCAAGACCCAAGACTATGGTGCAAACTGGCAACAGATCACACGTGGCTTGCCGGTGGATGTCTACGCGCACGTGGTGCGCGAGGATCCCAAAAATCCTCGCGTGCTCTATGCCGGCCTAGAGCAAGGCGTCTGGGTATCGCTCGACGGCGGTGCGTCATGGCAGAGCATGCAGGCTGACCTCCCGACCAGCTCCGTCCGCGATTTGCGCGTGCAGCCCGATGCCAATGACCTCATCGCCGGCACACATGGAAATTCGCTGTTCATCCTCGACGATCTGACAGCGTTCCAACAATTCGATCAAGCAAAGAGCGCTGCTGCATATCTCTTCCCGCCGCGTGCAGCGTACTTGTTCGCGCTCTGGGAACCGGAGCAGCCGGGACCCGATTCAGGCCAGCCGACTGGCGCGTTCGCCGGCGATAACCCAGACTATGGAGCAATCATTTCGTATTATCTGCGTTCCAAACTGAAGGCAGCCCCGGCGGTAGAGATCGTCGATACGAGCGGTCACGTTGTGCGGCATCTTGGTGCAAAGGATGCGCTGCCGAGCATGGCGGGCGTCAACCGCACCGCCTGGGATTTGATGGAAGATCCGCCGGTGGCATGGAACGGCACGCCAAAATTCAATCAGCAACCGTTCGCTGGGCCCGAGGCGGTACCCGGGCATTATATGGTGACCCTCAAGGCCGGATCGACGACGTTGACATCCGCTGTCGACGTCATGCCGGACCCTCGCGCGCCATGGACGCATGACCAGTACGTGGCACGCCACGCGTTCATGCAAACGATCAAAGATCAGCTATCGGCTGTGGACACCGCGCTGAACACGCTCGATCGCCTCAAGGCACAGCTGAGCAAGCGGCGGGGTCAGGCTACGGCGCGGCGCGGCACGGCGCAACTGGTTGCGCAGATCGACAGGGTCGAGCGCCGGCGGCAAACGATATTTGTGACGCTGACCTCCAATCCGCAGGCAGACCAAGATTCAGACTTTCTTCCCGACAAGCTGCGCGAGCATATACTCGCAGTGGCAAGCGCCCTCAACTATCCGCTCGGCTATGGCACGGGCAGCTACGGCTCCGCGTATCTTGGGCCGCCGACCGATGCGAGCATCAAGATGGCGTCAGCGGTGAAGCAGAATTATGATACCGTGATGGCGTCGTATGAGAGCTTTGTAAAAGACGACGTCGCCGCGCTCAATACGGCGCTGACGACGGCGGGCTTTCTCGCGATCTAAAATCAGGCGGCTGTCTTGTAGACGACGTGGTAGCCGTGGCGGATCGCGACGAGATAGCAACCCGAGCAGATTCGGAAGCGCGGTTCGAGCTGATTCCCTAAGCTCACGAAGAGTTTAGATTTTCCGGCATCTTCGCGGCAAAACGCGCAGCGATCTTTCATATGGAACCTCATCGGAATGTGGATGCCAGTATGACACGTCATGCACGTACCCGTGACGACAAGACGTTGGGCTGCGATGCTGGTCACACGCTATATGAGCCGATTACTCGCCGACGGGGGCGAAAAGTTCGTCCAGATCCTCGCGGGTGAGCGATTTAGCAAAGGCAGCGTCGGTCGACACGACCGAGTCTGCGAGCGCTTGTTTTCGGCTCTGCAGTGCCTGGATTTTCTCCTCGACAGAGCCGAGTGTGACGAGCCGGTACGCCGTGACCGGTTTGGTCTGGCCGATGCGATGTGTCCGGTCGATGGCCTGACGTTCGACGGCTGGATTCCACCACGGGTCGTAGAGCACGACATAGTCGGCCTCGGTGACGGTCAAGCCGACGCCGCCAGCCTTGAGGCTCATGAGGAAGACTGGCGGGCCGTCCTCGCGGCGGAAATCTTCCAACACCTTATTGCGGTGCTTGGTCGCACCGTCGAGATAGGAGTAGGTACGTTTGCGCGTGTCAAGCGCCTCGCGCATGATACCCAGCATTTCCGTAAATGAAGAGAAGACGAGCACGCGATGCCCGGACTCGACGATCGACTCGAGCAGCTCCATGAACGCCAAGAACTTGCCTGACGCTTCTTCGTCTTCGCGCCAGTGGTCGCCGATGAGGCCGGGATGGCAGCAGATCTGGCGCAACTTGGTGAGTGCGGCCAAAATCGAGAGCTGTGCTCGCTGGATGCCGCGTTCGTCAACTTCACGCAAGATATCGCGTCGCGCGCGTAAGACCGTCTCCCGGTAGGCTTTCTTCTGTGACGTCGTCATCTCGCACTCGATTGTCTGCTCGGTGCGTGAGGGCAAATCTGCCGCAACTTGCGTTTTGAGACGGCGGATCATGAACGGCTGCACCCGGCGTGCGAGGCGCTGCTGCTTGTCGACGTCGCCATCGCGCATGATCGGTGTCTCGAAGGTTGAGCGAAAATGACTCTCGTTGCCGAGCAGGCCCGGCATGACGAAGTCGACGATCGACCACAGGTCGAGCACCGAATTTTCGATGGGCGTGCCGGTGAGCGCGAGCCGCTGCTCCGCCTGGATACCCTTGATGACTTGCGAGATCTTGGCCTGTGGATTCTTTATCTGCTGCGCCTCGTCAAGCACGATCGTGCGGAAGGCGAGCTTGTTCAAACTTTCGGCATCACGCCTGGCAAGCGCGTACGAGGTCACGAGTAGATCGTACTTACCCGCCTCATTGTACACAGCCTCGCGCCCGGCGCCGGCGGTCAAAAGGCTGACCTTGATCGCGGGCGTGAAGCGAGCCGCTTCACTGACCCACGTATGGGTCACAGACGTCGGGCAGACGATCAGATTGGGCGCGCTGCCACGACGCTGGCGCTCGCGCTCCACATAGGTTAAGACTTGCAGCGTCTTGCCGAGCCCCATGTCGTCTGCAAGAATGCCGCCGAAAGCGTACCGCCCAAGGTACGCGAGGAAGTCGAGGCCGCGGCGCTGGTACGGCCGCAAGATCTTCGTGAGATGATCAGGCGGGTCGATCTCTTCGATTCCAGAGAACCCGCGCACGGCTTCGCGCAGCTCGCGCAATTGTTCGGGAAGCTCTTGGTCGCCGCATGCCTTAGCGAGGTCGTCATACACAGACAGCATCTGGGCGGTCGTGAGCCGGGCGCGGCCTCCGTGCTCGAGCGCATTGCCAAAGCCGCCAGTCGCCTCACGCAACAGCGCGAAGGAAGAGAGATCGATAAAGCGCCCATCTGCCAGCCGGTAGAAGCGGCCCGAGCTTTGCCATAACGCCTTCACGTCGTCCGGCGACAATGGTTGACCATCGAGCATGAGTTCCACCGATATCTCGAGCCAATCGATTGGCCCCGATGCGGATGCAGAAATCTTGCCCTTGGTCTTGGCCTTGGACTTCTCGTCGTCAGAGCTGTCAACGGACAGCGACACATGGATGGCTTTGGGGCCTTCCACCAACGACTTCATCGTTTCGTCGAGGTCGAGGTGGAACTCCGATCGCCACGCCGGCAACACTTCGGTGCCGAACTGATAACCGTTGTCGGTCCCCTCTAAGCGCCACGCCGTCTCGTCATAGTGCGGCAACGGATCGTCTGGGTGCTCGAGGCGGAACGCCTCGTAGATGTCCTTCCAGGGCCGGAAGCCATGCGACTCGAGTTTCGTGCGCACGAGATGTGCAACGGCAGGATCGCAATAAGCGTAACGGGGTGTTGTGCCTTTCTTGCCGTCATCGATGCGACGCAGGGGGCTGAATTCTCCCGTCGTGATGGGCCAGTTCGCGCCGCTCTTGGCGTCCTCGACCTCTGCATCGGCGGTGATGCCGTCGCCTTGCCAGCGCAGGCGCAGCAGCGTCTGCTTCTCCATCTCCTCGGGCAGCAGCAAGAGCGTTGATGCCGTATCACGGTCCAAAAGATTATGTGCACGCTCGAGCAGTTTGGGAACGTCCGGTGAGCTAAGCGTGACCTGGCCAGTCGTCTTGAACCGCTCGACGATGCGAACGCCGAACGATCCGTCATGCAAATAAAATGTCTGCCCATCGAACAGCCATGCAGGCATACCGTCGATGACACGCACCGCGGCGCTCTCGATCGTCGAACCGTCGGGCCGGATGAACTGCCCGGTGAGCTGGAGGTCGCCGCTTGCGTCGCGTTCGCCGGCAAGCCGCAGCCGCAATGGTGACAAGATGATCCTCACGTGCGGCATCGTTTCGGGATGCGAGCCGAGATGGTCATCGTAGCGCACGCGTGGATGCGAGATGAGCCGCAGCAGCAGCTGTGCGAAGTTATTGCTCAGACGCTGCGTATGCTCGCTCGACGGACGGGCCAGCGCATAGTCGGCAGGCGTACCGAACATCGAGCCGAGCGAAGCGTCAGACAAGAGCGCGCTGTCATACCGGTCCCATTCTTCGCCGGTGAGGTTGGCCTGACGCGTCGTCCTGTAGAGTTGCTGCAGGTCACCGTGGGTGCGGCTGACGCCGTGCAGCTTGGGTGCATCAAGACACAGGCGCGCGTAGAACACACCGAGCCGTTCATCGAAGCCGACGACGACCCACAAACGCCGACGAGGCACAATCGTCTCATGATGCGGCGAGAGCAGATCGAGCAGCTCACCCAACTCGCTGTTCGAGCGCGTGCTAGACGGCGCGGCGGCTGCAGCAGCTCCGTTGGTCGGCGCGGCAGCGACGCCATTACCGGTGGTGGGCGCGCCATTGCCGGCCGCTGCCGGCGCAGATGCCACCGCACCATCTGTGGGGGCCTCCGTGCTTTGCGCCGCCAGTTCGGAGAGCATCGACAAGGCCGCGACTGCGTGTTTGCAGTCGTATCCGTAACGGCACGTGCAATTGCACCGCATGCCGAGCGGCGGTCGCGACGTGTCGCGCGTCAGTGTCGTTGTGTGTGTCTCAGTGTCGGCAACGGTAGCGACAATGTCGTTGCGGCGCAAATTGAGCGAACGGACTTTGCCACGTTGGAACGCGGCGATGCCTTGCGCGATGATCGGTTTAGGAAACGTCCCCTCCATCGCTGACTGCGAGGGGATGGATGACTGCCACAGGCCGAGTGGTGGGCCGCCGCGATCGGGGCCGACGCCCTCCTCAAAACGCAAAGTGATTGGTTGGTTCACTTTCGATTGCGCGCGAACAGCCATACTTTTCAAAATTCGACGGGCCTCTCTTTACTTTCCCGCCTGATTTCCCATGAACAGAGCCTTTTCTCGCGCGGGACTACCTGAAGCCTTAACGGGCTCACCCCGCATGATTCGATTCAGCGAAGTCGAAGCAACGTAGGCGTACAAGCGCGGCGATTTGTTCGATGTGCTCCCACACGCGCTTGAACCCCCGTGTGCCCTAGGAGCGGTCGACGGCCGTCGACTGAAGACACCGGTCAGCTCGTGAGCGTTCGACTTTCCCAACTGCTCGTCGCGATCGTCCTTGCGCTCGTCGCGGTGGCACTGTTTCGCACCGTCGCCGCATACCAACAAACCGCAGTCGTCAACGATCTGCGGATGAAGGGTGCTGCTGTCGCCGACCGCGAGACGCGTCGCCTTGGTGACCGCATCTCGGCGATCGAGGCATTAGCCGCGACGACTGCGCTGGAAGCCACCGGATTCCATCTGCGCACCTTCGAGCGCGCAGCGCGGGCACTCATGGCACGCGACGGCGCCATCAAGATGATCGATTTCTTCGACGTGCATGACGTGCACCTCGTGCACATCGTCGCAGGCGGATCGGGCAGCATCGGCCCACAGCTCCAGAGAAAAGTCAAAATATCGCGCGCGGAAGTGCAAGCGGTCGAGGTCGCCATCTTTGATGCGGAGCTCAGCCGAGCGACGTCGGTGGCTGACGTGCCGCCCAACACGTCACCGGACGATGCCGTGACCAGCGGGCCGGCCCTCTCGCACAGCCACTTCTACCTCGCCACGCCGGTCGCTGAACGTGGCGAGGTGGGCACTATCGTCGAGTATCTCGATGCGCAACAGCTGCTGCTCGGCGACATCGTGCAACAGGCACCGCAATCGTTCGGCTTGGACGATGGACGCGGGCGCGATCTGCAAGCTGCGGGATTTGCGCCCCAGGCTACCGCTGAGCGCCTCACGTTTGCCATACCATTTGCCGATCGCGTCATGCAGCTGCGGCTTGCGGTCCCACCACGTCGCGCGGTCAGCCCGTGGCTATTTGTGCTTGGCTGGTTCTCGCTTGTGCTCGCGATCGTCTTACCGATGGAAGTGGTCGGTCAGATCAACCGGCGCGTGCAAGCGTTGAACGAAGAGCTGGAGACGCGGGTTGCCGAGCGAACGCAGGAGCTCGAAGAAAGTCTGCGTGAGTCGCGGCGCCTTGCGGTTGTGGTCGAGTCCGTCCACGAAGGCGTGATGGTTGTCGATGGGGACGGCATCATCCGCTATGCCAATGACGCGCTGTGCACGGAACTTCGCTGCACCGTCAATGATCTGCTCGATAGACACATCGGCGACGCAAAGGCTATCGCGCTCTCCGAGCAACAGCTCGCCGATATCCGCGCCGCGGTGAGTGAGACAGGCTTTGTGTATCGGGAGATGGAGCGCACGCGTGCCGATGGGACGGGATACGTCGCCGGCATCACCTTCACGCGGCATGGTTTTCAAGACCCGAAAACGCTCATCGCGGTCTCGCGTGACGTCACCGATCGGCGCCGCCTGCTCGACCAGCTGCTCGAAGCCAAAAGCCGGCTAGAGCGCGAGACGCGCGCGCGCGCAGATTTCATCGCAACCGCCAGCCACGAGTTGCGCACGCCGGTCACCACGCTGCGGACGCTCGCCGCGCTGCTCCTAGACAAATTGGGACTCACGCACGCTCAGCCAGCCGAGAACGCCAAACTGCTCGAAATATTGGACCATGAGTCGCGGCGGCTCGCCCACCTCGTCGATGACCTGCTCAAAATCGCTCGCATCGACGCGCCGGACGCTGGCTTGGGCGAAACGCCGGTCGACCTGTGTGGGCTCGTCAAGGCTGAGGTCGATGATATCCTGCAGCTTGGTGCGACCGCACCGGCAGTGGTCTTCCAACCGTCGCCGTCACCTGCAGTCGTCCGCGGTGATGAAGAAGCCCTGCGCAGCATCGTGCACAATCTGGTCGGCAACGCGCGCAAGTTCACGACGCCTGACGGCCGCGTCGAAGTAAAGGTCGATCGGGACGGATCGAGTGCGCGGTTGATCGTGAGCGACACCGGCGCCGGCATCGCCGCATCAGACCTGCCGCACATCTTCGAGCGCTTTTATCGCGCGCCGCTGACGGCTGCTAGCGCGCCTGGTGCTGGGCTTGGATTAGCCATCGTCGCGCGGCTCGTCGAACTCATGCACGGGACGATTTCGGTGGCGAGCGAGGTCGGACGCGGCACGACGATCAGGGTCGAATTTCCGCTTGTAGCGGATGCCGTTCGTGAAGAAGCGAGGTCGTTGACGGCGGGCAATGGCTAACGTCCTGCTCGTCGACGATGAGCCGCTGCTGCGCTCGGTGCTGTGCGAGTACCTCAAGTTCGCCGGGCACACCGTCGTGGAATGCCGTGACGGCGACGAAGCACTTGAACGGCTGCGAACCGCAGGGGTGGACGCCGTCGTGTCAGACGTCTTGATGCCGGGGATGGATGGGCTCGCGCTGTGCGGTGCCATGCGCGCAGATCCCGGCCTCGCGAATATTCCGGTGCTCTTCGTCACCGCGCGCTCGGTCGACGCTGACATGCAGGCCGAGATGGATCGTATCGGCGACGGCAGCGTCTTCAAGCCATTCGAGCCCGCTGCGCTGCTCGAGGCGATCGATACCGCGATCCGCAAACGCCACTGACGCCCTCCCAAGGAGATCGTGAATGCAGAAACTAGCTCTGTCCGGAATGGCGATGTGGTCGGTCTGGCAACCCGACCGAGCCATGTTTTTCAACTCGTTCTTCCTCGAGCGTACGGGCGGCAATATCGTCGTCGACCCGCTCGCCCTCAGCGACGAGCAAACGGCCTATTTGCGCGCGCGTGGCGGGATAGCGTGGATCGTGATCACCAATCGCGACCACGAGCGGCGCGCGCGCGAGCTTGCGGCCGCATTCGGGGCAAAGATCACGACCGGAGAAAAAGAGGCGAAACTATTGAGCGGACCCGCAGACCGGCTCCTCAAAACCGGCGATATGCTCGCGGACGACGTCGACGTCATCGAACTCGAGGGCGGCAAAACCCCGGGCGAGATCGCGCTACACCTCAAGGGCGCAAAAGCAGCGATCGTCGGTGACGCGCTCTGGGGAGACCCGGCGGGAAGCCTGCGCTTGCCGCCCGATGAGAAGCTCATCGATCCGAAAAAGGCCGTGCTCTCGCTGCGCCAGATCTGGGCATTGCGCTTGGACGTGCTGCTCGTCGGAGATGGTGCCTGCATTTTCGGCAGCGCCGACGCGATCATCGGCGATTGCTTGCAGGCTCGCGCCGACGTTTACGTCAACCGCATCAATGTCGACGAGTTGTATCCGACAGAACATTTCTCAGAGGGTGGCGGTCTCTACGAAGGCCTCTATGAGGAGATCGGCAACCTCATCGGCGCGCGCACGCTTGGTTACCAGATCACGACACTGCCGCCGGGCAAACGCTTTTGTCCCCTGCACATCGAGGACATGGATGAAGAGATGTTCATCATTTGGGAGGGGGAAGCGGTGATTCGCACCTTGCACGGTGAGTACGCCTGCCGCAAGGGCGACATCATCGCGTTTCCTGTCGGGGACACCGGTGCGCACCAGGTCATCAATAAAAGCGACAAGCCGTGCCGCGTCTTCATGCTGGGTGCCGAAGACCCCAAGTCCGTCTGCTACTATCCTGATTCGAAGAAAGTGCTGGTGGCATCGCGTGGCCGGCTGATCTTGCGCACCGAGCCCGTTCTCGACTACTACGACGGCGAAACCACTACTGAGTTGGGTGTGATCTCGCGAAGCGATACAAGATCGCGTTGAATGCTGCGGGATCGACGTCGTCAGCACGGCTGAGGTCCATCGCTTGTGACGTTTTTCCGTCAGCGGTCTCGGGATTTACCGCATTGAGCATCACCAGCGGTCGCAGTGCGGTATAGGGAGTCGTGTCAGTCACGTCGGCTTGAAGACGGAACATCGTCGTCGCACCTCCATCGTATTGCGTCATGGCGGGCAAACCGAGGATCTCTTCGATCGTGCGCAAGACGCTTGCCGTCGTGTAGTGCGTGTGATCCACAAAGCCGCGTCGAACGCGGGCGCCGATGACGAGTACCTCGGCACGGTGATCGCTCACGTGATCGGGTCCGGCTTGGGCATCGTCCTCGACGGAAAAGATGACTGTGTCCTTCCAATAGGGGCTCTTGCTCACAGTCTCGACGAGCCGGCCAAGTGCGTAGTCGTTGTCAGCAACCATGGCGTAAGGCGTTCGAGCGCCCGGCCGCATCGCCGCGGTGTGGTCGTTAGGCAGTCGCACGATCTCAAGCTGCGGCAGATCGTGGTGTTGTACGTAGCCAGCAAATTCACGCTCCCACTCAGCGATGCGGTCGACATCTGGATAACTAAGATCAAATCCTCGATAGCGCGGATCGATGAGTCCGCTCAGCGATGCCACTGAAGGAGCCGACACGCCGCGCTTGTCGGTGACGACATATTCGCCATAATCGCGCACGGTGACGCCGTGGCGGCGTGCATCGTCCCAGAGATAGCCTCCTGGTGGCGCCGCTGGTCCGCCTTCTTCATAGTCATACACTCGCTGGCCGCCATCTACGCGCCGATCCGAGTAGGTCGCGGGCCAGAGCTTGTCGACGTAATCGTTCGCAAATGCGGCCGTGCTCCAGTTGTGGCCGTCGGCGCTCACAAACGCGTCGGTGTCGAAGTTATCGAGCAATGCGAAATCGTCCGCGAGCTTGTGGATATTGGGTGTGATGCGCCTGCCGAAGATCGTCAGGTGGGAGTCGCCGTTGCCACGTGGATCATCGCCAAGCACTTCGTCATACGTCCGGTTCTCTTTGATGATGTAGATGACGTGGAAGCCTTCCGGGGGGATCGGTGCATTGACTTGTCTTGGGGCGTACGCTGAATTGAAGCGCACCGCGTTCAAGCCCGCAGCGAGCGTCGGAAGATCGGGACGATCGACCATCTCGATGTCACCTGCAGTGTTGGCAACATAATATTTGTAATCGCCTGGACTCACCGACATCGCGGTGGAGCTGTGAATAAACGTCGGATTGGCGTGGCCGGCCACGCCCTTGCCGTCAAGGATGAAGAGTTTGCGTCCGTCGCCGCTCAGGACGACGTCGGTCGGGTACCAGCCGGTGGGCACAGCTCCGAAGACGGCGGGCGGGTTCGCCGAAAGGTCGATCGCTACAACGGCGTTTTCGCCCGCGTCTGCCACCAGCAGCACGCTGCCATCGACCGCCATCGCGAGGCCATCAGGGATCGCTCCCGGCAGCGCGGTTGGAAAAATGGCGGTGCCGATCGTCGCACGTACGGTGTTTGATGCTGTGTCGATGACTTTGACGGTGTCATCATTGGCGCAGGCGACATAGAGCGCCGCGCCATTGGGGCTTAATACCATGGCATTCGGGTGATTGCCCGCTGCAATCGTCGCCTTTAACGTGCCGTTGCGCGCATCGAGCACCGCTATGCTCGCGTCTGTCCAATCGCTGACATAAAGCGAGGTCCCGTCTTTGGAAACGACCATCGCGTAGGGCCAACCGCGTAGCCGAGCGTTCCATAGCGTTGCGCCTGACTCGTCGAGCGCAACGACACGGTGGTGGCCGGCGTCAGCAACGTACACGTGCCCGTCCGCGGCTGTGATGCCGGTGACGCCGAAATCGGCTGACGGCGGAAGCAGCGGCCCGGCATCGGTCAACGTCCCCTCCGGGGACACGGTGAAGCTCTCGACACCGAATGCGGTCGAAGCGTAGAGTTTGGACGAGCCGAAGGCCAATCCGTAGAAGGCCGCTTTGACCGTCGCGCTCGAGACGACTTTACCGGTCCGCTCGTCAACGATGAAAACCGCGTTTTGGCCATAGCCGCCGTTTGTCACGGCGAGGAAGGGGCCATGAGGATCTTCGACCATGTGCAGCGGCAGGGTGCCCAACGGTGCCGTCGAGCCACTCGGTGTGACTTGCCAGCCGTTGGGGAGACGGTTGCTGCTGGCAGCCTTAAGCGTCGCATTTGAGTACGCAAGCAGCGCTATAACGCATGCTGTTGCGACGATGGCGACGGCGCGTGCGCTCTTCACACTCGTACCTTAGCGTGCATCAGGTCTCTCGCCTCCAATCGCGGGATGTCGACGGCCGGCACAGAATGGCGGCCCAGACATGGCTCATCGTGCGGTGATCTTGGGCGGCGGTTTCGGCGGTTTAGCCGCGGCGCAACAACTCGGGCATAGCGACATCGATGTGACGCTCATTGATCGCCGCAACTTCCATCTATTTCAACCCCTGATGTATCAAGTCGCCACGGGGTCGCTCTCGCCCGGTGAGATCGCTGCACCCCTGCGCTCCGTGCTCAACCGCGACCGCAACGTGACGGTGCTGCTGGGCGAAGCAGCCGACATCGACCCCGCGGGGCATGTCGTCCATCTCAAAGACGGCGCCGCCATCCCCTATGATTCGCTGATCATCGCCACAGGAGCAGACGGCTCCTATTTTGGACACGATGCATGGTCACAATTCGCTCCGTACCCGAAGACACTTGAAGAAGCGATCGCCATCCGCAGTAAGATATTCTTCGCCTTTGAGGCGGCTGAACGCGGCCGAGACGCGCAAGAGGTCAAGGCATGGTTGACGTTCATTGTCGTGGGCGCCGGGCCGACCGGCCTCGAGATGGCAGGAGCGCTCGCTGAAATCGCCCGCCAAACACTGCGCCGCGATTTCCGCCACATCCACCCGCAAGAAGCGCGCATCATACTGATGGACGCGGCAAGCCGCGTGCTCCCCGGATACCCCGAAGATCTGTCCGCCAAGGCGGCGCAGCTCGTCGGCGGGCTCGGCGTCGAGGTCATGACAGGTTGCCTCGTCCGCGAGATCGATGCGAGTTCGATCAGCTATGACGCAGTGGGCGTGAGCCATCGAATCGAGACACGAACGGTGATATGGGCCGGCGGCATCACGGCAACGGCTTTCGGCCGCCGCGTCGCTGAGCGGACGCAGGCGCACACCGACAAAGCTGGTCGCATCGTCGTCAACCCTGATCTGACCATCCCCGGCTACCCCGACATCTACGTTGTTGGCGACCTTGGCCTGTGCATGAGACCCAACGGCACACCGCTGCCGGGCGTGGCGCAAGTGGCCATGCAGCAGGGGAAATATGCTGCAAAGGCCGTTCGCGCGCGATTCGCGGGAGCGACAACAGTGCCGCCGTTTCGCTACTTCGATAAGGGCGACATCGCGGTAATCGGGCGCGCAGCCGCCGTCGCCAACATCTTCGGCATCCACTTGTGGGGGCTGCCGGCCTGGCTCGTGTGGTTATTCGTCCACCTGCTGTATCTCGTGCAGTTCCAAAGCCGGCTGCTCGTCTTCATCGAGTGGGGCTTCTTGTATCTGACATACAGCAGAGGCGCGCGCCTCATTGCAGGCGGCGAAGCCAGCGCGATGGAGATCGATTGAAAGGTCAAGGGGCTCACGGCGGCTAGGGGACGCTGCCGCGCCGGCGCCAGTCACCCGTCGCAATAGCAGGGCAGTCTTTCGCGTCGCGGTTGTAGACGTAGACCCACGCACTGCACGTTCGGCCGTCGTCGAGGCGGACCTCGCGAACGGCGCGGATGTATTCGCTCTGCTCTGGGCGTTCGGGATCGTACTCTTCGAGGTCATCAAGCGCCTCGAGCTGCGCGGGATCATCAAGCTGATACAGCTCGCCGCGCACATCGCCTGTGCCGTCGATAAGGCCGGGATAGCGACCTAAGGTCACGAGTTTACCGTGCACGCGGCCTTGGCCGATGAATGTCGCACCCATCATATAATGATGCAAGTCAAAACCGCGCATGAGACCGCCGTAGATGAACAGCAGCGCGCGCTCAGGGTCGCGCTCGTGCGCCCAGGAAGCCGCATCGGCCACGCGCAAGGATTCGTTCCGCTCCCGGAGATTTACCGCAGGCACATCCATGATCATCCGCGCCGATCGCTTGACCAAGACTTTCCGCACGCGCAAGCGGGGTCAAGGCGTCATGGGCACACTCACCTCCCTGTTCTCGCGCGACTACGAAGATAAGGTCGCGGTGCGGGAGGTGTCGTTCGAGCTGCAGGCAGGCGAGCTCGTCGGTTACCTCGGTCCCAACGGCGCGGGCAAGTCGACCACGATCAAAATGCTGACGGGCATCCTCGTGCCGACGAGCGGCAGTTGCACGGTCAATGGCATCATCCCCTGGATAGACCGGACGCAAAATGGACGCCAGATAGGGGTAGTGTTCGGGCAGCGCACGCAACTGTATTGGGACCTGCCGCTGCGCGAATCGTACGAGCTATTGCGCGCGATTTACGGCATACCCGCCGATCGTTATCGCCGTAACCTTCGCGAATTCAGCGATCTGCTCGGGCTTGACGAGTTCTTGCAGACGCCCGTCCGGCAACTGAGCTTAGGACAGCGCATGCGGGGCGACTTCGCGGCGGCGCTCCTCCACGAGCCGAGCGTGGTGTTCCTCGACGAGCCGACCATCGGTCTTGACGTCGTCGCCAAAGAATCGATCCGCGGGTTCATCGCGCGCACCAATCGCGACCGCGGCACGACGTTCATCCTGACGACGCACGATCTGAACGACGTCGAGAAGCTATGCGAGCGGATCATCATCATCGATCATGGTCAGAAGCTCTACGACGGAAGCATCGAAGCGATCAAACGGCGATACGGTCACGACCGCCGGCTCACGGCCGAGATCGACGACTATTGCCGAGAATGCGACATCGATATCCCAGGCGTGCGCGTGGTGTCGATCGAGGGCCATCGCATCTCGTTTGAATTCGATCGCACGCGGGTGCGCGCCGATGAGCTGATCGTAGCGCTGGCTTCACGCTACGAGCTCAAGGATGTGACCGTGGCTGAGCCGGCGCTCGAGACGATCATCCGCGAGATCTATGTCAAGGGCCTCGATGCGCAGCCGCTCACCATTGAGGCTGCGACATGATGCCCGCCACCTCGCGCGAGCGGGTCGTGTGGTTGCTCGCGTTAGCTTTCGCGGTCGTCTTCACAACCGCAGGCGCCAAGCATTTGAGCCAGGACCCATTACCAAGCTCACCACAACCGTCAGGTGGCGTGGCGTCGCCTGCGGCTGCCGCCGCTCCGACGCGTGAACCACCAATTGAAGTCGCAGCGCCTGATCTCAATAAGGGCGTGTGGGTGCACGGTCCCAATCTGCCGTCACCACGTCAGAACGCATCCGCCGCGGTAATTGCCGGTCGCATCTACCTCATTGGCGGTTTTGGTCCGCGCAACGAGCAGATGGACACGACGCTTGTGTGGGAACCGCAAGTCGCCGGCTCGCCGCGTGGCGAGGCTGAGCGCGCGGGGATGCGCTTGGGTTTGTGGACGTACGCGGCCCGAATCCCTGAGCCGGTCGACCATGCTGCGGCTGTCGCTGTCGGCCCTTACATCTACGTGGCCGGTGGGCGCATCGAGAACTTGGTCACCAATAAGTTCTGGCGTTACGACGCCGGCAACGACAGCTGGATCGAACTGCCATCCATGCCTATTCCCCGATTCGATCCGACAATGCAAGCGATCGGCGATAAGTTGTATGTCATCGGCGGCGCTGTCTCGCATGGCAACGACGCGACCAGCATGATGGTCTACGACATCGCGACCGCGCAGTGGTCGGAGCATGCATACGCGACGCCATACGAGCGTGCAGGAGCGGCGTCGGTCGTGATAGGCGATCGTATCGTGCTGTTAGGCGGCCGCGATGAATACGATCGCAATCTGCCGTTCTGTGATCTCTACGATCCGCAGATCGACCACTGGTACACGTGCTCGGGCATGCATACGCCACGATCGGACTTCGGCCTGAGCTCCGTGAACAATCGCCTCGTCGCCGTCGGGGGCGACAACCTGGCGCTGTATCAACCCACGCAGACGGTCGAGATCTCAGAGGCTGATATCAACGGCTGGATGAGCGGGCTCTGGATGCCGAGCCCGCGTCAAGGCATGGCACAAGTCACGCTCGGCAACGTTATTTGGGTCATCGGCGGCTCCAGTTCGTCGGGGACGGCCCCCACCGCGAGCGTCTTGCGCTATGTGAGCCCGTTGATCAAGATCAAGCTCGAAAAGGGCCACGCCTAAGCGTGCGCCTGTTGCCATATCTCGAGTTCGCGAAAGTCGCGTTCTCGCGCGAGGGCACGTATCGCCCCCAGGTCTTCACGCACATCGGCTCCGTGCTGCTGCGCGTGTTCTTGCTCTCCACCTTGTGGACCGCGCTGTATCGTAACAACGGCATGCAGGCGGGCATCACGCTCGACGCCATGATCACCTACGCGACGCTGGCGCTGCTGCTCGACCTCATCTACGGCGTGAACGGGGCCTACGTCATCCGCGAAAAGATCCGCGAGGGGTCTATCGCCATCGACCTCATGCGACCGATCTCTGTGCCGCTGTACGTGTTAGCCGACACCATAGGCCAGACGTCGTTTGCGGCATTGCAGATCATCCCCGCGCTTTTGCTCTCGTTGTTGCTCGTCCATGTCGACGCGCCGGTGACGCCGATCGCCGGGCTCGCCTTTGTGGTCAGCGTGCTGCTCGGCTTCACCGTCAATTTCTTCTTGGATTTGATGATGGCGACGATCACCTTCTGGACGATGGAGATCTTCGGCGTCCAGCTCATGGTGCAGTTCATCGCATCACTGCTCTCGGGCTCGCTCGTCCCCTTGTATTTCTTTCCGCCTGGCATCTTGCAGAAGCTGGCCTTCTCGTCGCCGTTTGCCGCCATCTATAACGCGCCGCTGTCGATCTACATCGGCAAAGTCGTGGGAGCGCAGATCGCCGCGATGCTCGGGTTCCAGGTAGTCTGGGCTGTGTGCTTCGGCGTCATCGCACTCGCGCTCTGGCGCATCGGCGAACGCCGCGTGGTGATCCAAGGTGGCTAGCCGCTATCTCGCGACGTATCGACAGTTCTGGCGGCTCAACACGTTGACGCTGCTGGAATACAAGACGAACTTCTTCATTTGGCTCTTTTTCACGATCGTCTACCATGGCGTCGCGATCGGCACGATCTGGATCATGATGTCGCGCTTTCCGCTCATGAACGGCTGGGATTGGCGCCAGGTCTTCTTTCTCTACGCGCTCTGGATGGTGGCGCACACCCTTGGCAACACGTTCTTCTTCACGGTTGGCAACGTGGGTGACCACGTGCGTGAGGGTGACTTCGATCGTTTCCTCGTGCGTCCGCTTGATCCGCTGTTCCAAGTGCTCTCACAGCCCGGACAAATTTGGCCGGACGAGCTCGTCATTGCGCTCATCTTCTTCGCCTTTGCGCAAGCTGCCGTGCACCTGCAATGGACCGCTGCCTCGACTATCTTGTTACTGCTCGCGTTCACCGGCGGAGCGCTCATCGACTTCGCGGTGCAGCTCGCGGTGGCGACGCTTGCCTTTTGGGTGATCCGCCTCGATACACTGCGCTGGGTCATCATGTCGCTCGAGAACGACTTCACGCGCTATCCGCTATCGATCTACAATCGGGGCGTGCGCATCATGCTCTCGTACGTGTTCCCCTTTGCCTTCATGAATTATTTTCCGGCCACAACGCTTTTGCACAAGACCGCCGAGGCAGGCTACACGATCAATCCAGCTCTTGGGTGGTTGACGCCGCTCGTCGGCGCAGCATGGTTTAGTGCGGCCTACGGCTTCTGGCGTGCGGGCCTCAACCGGTACAAGGGGACTGGCTCGTAGCGCCTAGATGCGGTTCATGAGCCAGCGGAAATAGGCTCGCCGCGGCGTCTCATCAAGCCGTGGCCACAAGAGCAGACCGCACAGTCGGCAGGCGAGTTCGGAGTCGCCATAGCCTAAGGTCGGATACCAGTAGTTGCGCCGCTCCAAGTTGGGCGACGCGCACTTGGGGCAAATGTGGGTTAGTATCGTCGACTGTGCGAGCACGCCCATCCCTTATTTGAGGTTTCCGCGTTTTCCTTGGCGAACGATTCCGCGCGCGAGCGGTACCGGAGGTCGCATGTCTTTTCATACCATCATCGAGCCGTTTCGCATCAAAACGGTCGAGCCGATACGCATGACGTCGCGCACAGAGCGCGAGCAGTTGTTGCGCGCCGCCGGATACAACGGCTTCTTGCTGCGGGCGGACGATGTCATCATCGACCTTTTGACGGATAGCGGTACTGGCGCGATGAGCGCAGAGCAATGGGCCGGTATGATGCGTGGCGACGAGTCGTATGCGGGGGCACGCTCGTATTACCGCTTCGCGCATACCGTACGCGACATCTTCGGTTTCCGCCATGTGCTGCCGGTGCATCAAGGACGAGCAGCCGAGCGTATCCTTTTCTCGACCGTTTGCAGCCCGGGCTCGGTCGTGCCCAACAACACACACTTCGACACGACTCGCGCGAACATCGAGCATGTCGGCGCAACGGCTGTCGACTTGCCCATTCCACAAGGACGCCAGCCGTCCACCTACCATCCGTTCAAAGGCAACATGGACATCGATGGGCTGCGCCGGCTGATCGCTGAGGTCGGCCGCGAGAAGATCCCGCTCGTGATGCTAACGGTCACCAACAACTCAGGCGGCGGCCAGCCTGTCTCCATGGAGAACGTGCGGGCGGTCCACGCGGTGTGCAAAGAGCACGGTTTGCCGCTCTACATCGACGCATGCCGCTTTGCTGAGAACTGCTGGTTCATCCGCGAGCGGGAGGATGGCTACGCAGACAAAGATGTTGTGGATATCGCGCGCGAGCTGTTCTCCTATGCCGACGGCGCGACCATGTCGGCAAAGAAAGATGGCCTGGTCAATATCGGCGGCTTTTTGGCCACGAATGACGAAACGCTTGCAAAACAGGAATCGCGACTGTTGATCCTCACCGAAGGCTTCCCCACCTATGGTGGTCTTGCCGGGCGTGACTTGGAAGCCATTGCGATCGGACTGCGCGAGGTGCTCGAGCACGACTACCTCCGCTACCGGATCACCTCCACCGCGTATCTCGGCAAGCATCTCACGCAGATCGGCTATCCGATCGTCGAACCGCCTGGCGGTCATGCGATCTACGTCGACGCTCAGGCGCTTTTGCCGCACGTCGAACCTTGCTTGTTGCCTGGTCAAGCGCTTGTGTGCGAGTTGTACGTGGCCGGCGGCATTCGCGCGGTCGAGATCGGCACACTGATGTTCGGGGCCACGGATCCTGCGACCGGAGCGCAGCGCGTGGCGCCGATGGAGCTTGTGCGCATGGCGATCCCGCGACGGGTGTACACGCAAAGCCACATCGATTATGTTATCGAGGTGATGGCAGATGTCTACCGCCGCCGCGGCGAAATTCGAGGACTACGTATCATAGCGGAGTCGCCGCCACTGCGGCATTTCACCGCGCGGCTAGAGCCGTGCTGAAGACGCCTGCTAAGTCGGTAAAAGGGTAGCGCTATCGATTCGCCGTTTGTGATCGAAGAATACGTGCGCTGGAGCGACGTCGATGCCGCCGGCATCGTCTGCTACGGCGCCTATGTCCGCTTCGTCGAAATCGCTGAGACCGAGCTCTTTCGCTCGGCGGGCATGCCTTATGGCAAGGTCTTCGATGATTTAGGCGTTTGGTTGCCGCGCGTGCACTTCGGCGCGGATTTCCATGCGCCGGCGCGGCTTGACGAGAAGCTGAAGGTCAGCGCCGCGGTCAAGTCGCTAGGCAAAACGTCTGTGACGCTGGTGTTCTGGATCGACAATCACGCCGGCCAACGCATCGCCGATTTCGAAGTGGTTCTGGTATGTATCGGCCAGGAAGACTTCTCCAAGCGCGAGCTGCCGCCAGCGTTACGCACTGCGCTTAGCGCGTATCAGTTGTAACGCGTTCGTGATCTGAGGTGATACAAAAGCCGCACGGCTCCATGCCGACTTCGTGCGCCTGCGCTTCGGTGAGCGTGAGGACGGTGCCCCGTCCATCCAGTGCTTTGTGACATGGGCTACCTGGGGCGTGGTAAACACGGTCGCCGATGATGCAGACGACATCCATAAAGGCGTCGTTCCACGGCTGTAGCCACGGGCCTTGGAACTGCTGGGAACGCCTGGGTCTGATATTACGTTCTCTACAGTGAAGGCGTTCAAGTACGGTGGGAAAGCGCCGATAAGGATAAATACCATGATTCTGCAGACGCTGCCAGCGACCAGCCGATGGAATCTGTTCAAGATCGAGGGGCAGTTGGATTTCGCCGCAGCCCCGACCGTACAGGCAGCACTCGTGCACGCAGCGAGTTTCGACCATAGCGATCTCTTGATCGATCTCGAGGATGTCGCTAGTGTAGATGAAGTGGGCGTGACGCGATTGACGGGCGCTGTGCAACGGCTTGTCGCCGAGCGGCCGTCATTGCACGTGGCATTCGTTGCCACCGATCCGTGGCTCGCGGAGGTGCTGCGCGCCGCCAAGCTACCAACCTCGGTGCTCATCTTCCGGTCAGGCTCCGAGGCGCTCCAGGCTATCGGTCTCAGCCAGGCGGCTTAGCGCGCACCGCAAAGAAATCAAAAGGACGGCTACGGCCGTCCTTTTTGAGTTGCATTGCACAAGACTTAGCGTCATGTAGGGGTGGCCTTCGCGTGCCACCCAGGTCTGCGTCGCACCCTGTCAAACACTTGGGCCATGAAAATGCCGCTCGCGCAACGTGTCGCCCGAGGCGACAATGTATCGCGCCACCATCGTTATGACAGCGCCGACATCGCCGATTTCGCGCACCGGGCTGGCGATCACAATCCGGTGCATACCGATGACGGTGCGGGAGCCCGATCGCGCTTCGGGAAGCGCATCGCGGCGGCAGAGCACACGATCTCGCTCATGCTCGGTCTTGCGGCCTCGTGGCTTGCCGAACGCGGCACGGCTATTGGCCTCGGCTGCTCTTTCCGGTTCACTGCGGCCGTTCGCGAAGGCGACACGCTCGAACTGCGCTGGCAGGTGACGGATACCTACTTCAAGGGCTCGCTCAACGGTGTGATCGTGTGCTTCGAGGGCACGGCCACCAACCAAGACGGCCTCGTGGCCATGCGTGGCAACCTGGAGATGCTGCTGCAAGATTAGTCGGGGGCGCCCGTGTGACCGCCACACAAGTGGGCAGGCGGGTGCGCGGGGACCTGTCGAAGTGCGGCCAACTGATGAAAGAGCACAAACCGTCCAAATCGTTCGGTGATATCGACCTGCTCTTGGACCGGGTCGGCAACAAGTATTTGCTCGTCAACGCGGCACGCGTGCGCGCCCAACAGCTCGTCAACCGCGACGAGCCTGCCGTTGAGGGTGCTAATCCGGAAAAGGCCGTGTCCACCGCGTTTGCTGAGATCGCCGCAGATAAGCTCGAGATCGACGTCGATCCCAACCGCGTGCGCGGTTAACGCCGCCAGCGCGCCCGCGAGCGAGGCGTCTCTTTTACAGAGACCTCGTCGATCGACACACGCTCGCCGACCTTGGCTTGCAGCTTCTGCGCAAGCATGATGGCGATGTTCTCAGCCGTTGTCGGCAAACCCGTCACCCTAAACTCCGGCCGCTCATTCAGGTCGCAGTGGTCGAACTCGTCGACGACAGCGCGCAGCAGATTGAAATCGACGACCATGCCATGCTCGAGCAGCTCGGCAGACGCGACGATCTCCACTTCATAGCGGTGCCCGTGGCGGCGCGTGCAGGGAGAATCGTACGGCAGCGAGAGCTGATGCGCGGCGTCGAAATGACACGAAAACGAGATGGAGATCATCTTCCCGCGACTCCCTTCCAGAGAAGGTAGTGCAGCTGGGGTAACACGCGGACATCGTACGCGTGCCACGCTGGATCACCGAGCACGGCAGTAGTGAGCCACTCCAAAAACTGCACATACGAGTCGCCGTCACCAGCCCGCCCACTTTCCGGTTGCAGCACGATGGGGGTAGATTGGGGAAGGTCGGCAGCAAGGTCGCCGAGTAGCGCCCGGGCGAGCTCGAGGTCGTGGGCATCGGCGATCACAAATTTGAGCTGCATGCGGCCCGGCGCTGTCGCGAAGTATTTGCGGAGCACGGCGGGCTTTGGTGTATACCCGGACGAGCCGAGCTTAGGACTGATCGAGAAGAGCGAAACGCCGGGAAGCTCCGCGAAGATCGTGCCGCTCGTCTCCACCGTGATGTGTCGCTGCCCGAGTGCGGTGACCAGCGGCTTTATGTCTTGTGCGAGCGGTTCACCGCCCGTGATGACAACATGGGAGTGGCTGCCGGCCAACGCGGCGATCTCCTCGACGCTCATATCGCGCCCTGCATCGCCGGCGAGTGCGTATGGCGTGTCACACCAAGCGCATCGGAGCGGACAACCGTCAAGTCGTATGAAGAGCGACGGAGTGCCGATGAACTCGCCTTCGCCTTGAATGGATAAAAAGGTCTCGTTGACACGCAACGTGGCGGGCGCAAGCATTGGACTCATGCTGTTCGCGCCGATGCTTTTGGCTACCCCCGTCACCTCCTGCGCTGCGCCTAACGAGAGGCAAGCTAAGGCCCGTGTCGAAGCCGCACTGCCCTTACTCGCCTTGCGGAGGTGAATGATGGCTGCCACCAGCGCCCACGGCATCAGGAACGTCGCTTTCGTCGGTCCGCATCATAGCGGCAAGACCAC
>Ga0306920_100002298_pt1 | contig 24178 bp, 22 predicted proteins | sample flu12Cox44000170_FD_204666 | JGI IMG/M metagenome (GOLD analysis project Ga0306920, IMG submission 204666) | Lab enrichment of tropical soil microbial communities from Luquillo Experimental Forest, Puerto Rico - flux4day.12C.oxic.44.000.170 (v2)... | ecosystem: Environmental > Terrestrial >...
CAGCGGAGAGTCTTTCCTGAAAGTTGTTGAATGGCGGTCCAAGCCCGTTAGGGAACTCAGCTACACACCAATGCGAAGCTCCGAACACTGAAAAAAAGAAAAGCGCTTCCCGCACACAAGAAACTGGGCCAATCAGCACGGCATAAGCGCTCCCCGTCAACCCGAGTCGGGGAATCGAGAACCAACAAGCAAGAGCAGTGACAGCGACGGCATCCGGGACGAAAGGAACCTGAGAACGGAAACCTCGGGCCGCCGTCATGCCGTAGCCCAGCATTGATGCAACATAGCCAATGGTAGCTGCGGCCATAAGCCAGGTAAAGACGGTCGCGTATGGCGCATAGTGGTCCGGATATACGGATATACAACCGCAAAAAGGCGGGGTCGACGAAGATAGCTAGCGCATTCCCCAGAATCCCCACCACGACACCAAGCAACACCAGGTTCTTAAGCAGCTGCGCGTAGGCGTAACGGTCCGAATCGAAGTAACGAGCCAGGCGAGGCATCGCTGCTTAACCGGGAAGCCGCGGCGCTATTGTCGGAAAGTGTAACAATCGTTCCAGCGGATGGAGCCGCCCTGCTCAGTGTCACGGTATCTGCATGTAGGACAATTCGGTACCCGACGGAACATCAAACCAGACGTGGACCTGTTCGAGTGACACCGCTGGGGCGAACGGACGAAATGTTTCGCGCTTCTTCACCATGGCGTTGACGCGGTCGCGCATCTCCGGATGACCCGGGTCAGCCAGAATGCTTCGGTTACCCAGGGCGCGGGGACCGAACTCATCCTCCCACAATACCATCCAACCACCCGGCCGTCCGCGATCAGGCTGGCCGCCTCGGTGCACGTCTCCTCCAAGGTCGGGAAACGTATGGCTTCGATGCGATCCTGGAATTCCTCCAGCGCGGCATCAACCACCGTCATGGGATAAGCGGGACCGAAGAAAGGCACCGGGGAGCGTTCGTTCCGGACCGCGCGATGCCCCGATACAACGCAGCGCCCAGCGCAGTTCCGTCGTCGCTGGCGGCGGGCTGAACGTAGATCTCGTCGACGAAGCCTAAGCAGTAGCTTTCCGTTGACGGTGCAGTTAAGCGCGACTCCACCGGCCTGCTTCACGCAGGCACCATGAGATCGCGCAGATTGGGAAATCTCCGGCATGCTTCTTGCGGCTGAACCGCCGCTGATGGAGTTCGTCCGTTGAACCCATCGCTACTTCACGTATTGCTGGCGCCAGGCGCCCAGTTTGCGACGGAGCGGGCTACTGGGCCTCATAAGCCCCGATGTCGATTCGTCCTCCGACGATGCGCGGATTGCCCGCGAAGTCCGCGGCTCCAACAACGGTCGCGGAGGTGTTCGGGTCGCCCGCGTTGATGGCGGGCGAGGTGGGTTGGAGGCTGAAGTCTCCGGCCAGTGCGTTGTTGAATAGCGGGTTCAGCGTCACCGAGTTGGCCCCTGGACCAGTGCCACCACCGAAGTACAGGTTGTAGTCCGCCTTGCCGGGGTTCCAGTTCAACGTGTTAACGTAAGCTGTGCCGTTGTTTGCGAAAATGTTGTTCTCCCAGGATACCGACGCTGACGTCATCGGCCGGACGACTATACCCGTGCCATTGCGGTAGAAGGTATTATTGAAGACATTGATGTTGTAGACGCTAGAACCATCGGTGTTGCTGTACCATGTGCCCAGTACGATGCCCGTCTGGGAGTTCTGCACGACATTGTTCCGGATCGTCACGTCGTGAGTGGCTTGGTCCCCCGGTTCCGGCTGCACTTCGAAGCCTACGCCTGCATGGTCAACGAAATTACGCTCTATGACGCCCGTATTGCCACCGACGTTATATACGGCTATTGACGGATTGCCGTACCAAACCGACCCATCCCGCTTGATACTGATATATTCCAGCTTGTTGCTGCGGATCGTGAAATTGTTCGCGCCGTTGCCGAGATCGATACCGATACCATCCGTATCGTGAATCCAGTTATTCTCAGCGGTAAAGAATGTGGAATTTACATCGTCCGTCAGCGTCTCACCATAGTTGGTTACCATGTTGCCGAACTCGTTTCCATAGACCAATAAATTGTTCGAGCTGGTAATTCGAAAGGCTCCCAATGCGGAAGTGCCGTCATGCGGGCCTGTGTCTTTGATGTTTAGAAACTTATTATTCTTGACCTCGATGAAATTCGATGACTCGATAAAAACGCCCTTATTGAAAATGGAGCTCAGTTCGTGTGTCGTGAAATTCTGAAATGTAATGCCCTGAACGCGAATATGTGATTTTCCGCTGATGTGTAAATATGGAACACCATCGCTCACCGTCCCCAAATATGTATAATCCAGAATAACCTGATCGCCCCCGCACGTGACGCCGGTGTAGCCGCCACAGCCGCCCGATGGAACGCTGAATCCGTTGGGTTGGAAGGTGATATAGTTGCCGGCCGTGCCAGAGACGCCGAGCGTCAACCGCTCGTTGTAGGTACCGGCCATAATGTTGACGGTGGAGCCAGTCGTCGCATTGTTCATCGCCTTCTGGATCGTCTGCCACGGCGCCGACAAGCTCGTTCCGCTGTTGGCGTCGTTGCCGGTGGTCGAGACGTAAAACTGGGGCCCGCTAGACACCGGTGGGACGCCGCTCCCAGACAGCGAGATTGTCGTAGGTGAATTCGTGGCGTTGCTCACCACGCTGACGCTGCCGGTCAGACTTCCGGCTGTCAGTGGTGCGAATGCAACATTCATCGTGGCCGATTGGTTGGGCATCAAAATGATGCCGGGCGTGATGCCGCTTGTGCTGAATCCCGTGCCAGTAACAGTCACACCAGAAATCGTGACTGCCGAGTTGCCGGTGTTCGTTAGTGTCGCATTCAAGGAGCCAGCATTCCCTACGTTTACATTTCCAAAGTCAAGGCTCGTCGTGTTTGCTCCGAGCAAGTACGTTGGGGCGTTACCGGTTCCGCTCAAGGAGATCGATAGCGGAGAATTGGGAGCGTTGCTCATCAGCGAAACGAAGCTCACTTTCACTCCGGCTGGCCCCAGCGCGTCCATCGCCTCTGTCCGCGCTCGCGATACAACGCGCAGCACCGCCACTGGCAAAAGGACTACCTGCAACAGCACATACGCTGGCAGGAGTACTGTTGCCCATTGCACTACACGGCCAGGAAGCGGCGACCATTCGTCCTGTGAACGACCGAAACTCGACAACATCGCCAGCAGGCCCAAGACTAGAAGGTATTGATACCGACCGGTTCGCACCACCCCGCCCCATTGGAATGTTGTGTAAGCCGTCGGATAAACGGTCTGGGGTTCCGCAGGTCTTCAAACGTCTCTAATCGCTCCGGTTTGTCTGCGAGAAAGGAATCAATTGCGATCTTGGCCCCTGGGTAGCGCGACCCCTCGTAATCGTCACAAATTATGTACCCACCAGGCACCATACGCGGATAGAAAAACTCCAGACACGTCCGGTAACTCTCGAATAGATCCACGTCGAGGTGCACCAACCCGAACGATTCATTCGAATATCGCGACAACGTACGGTCGAAATACCCTTTTACGAGGGTGATGTTATCGAACCCCAGCCGTTCGGTTTTCCGTGCAACCTCCTCGTATCGCGTGTCGTTAAAGAACCCCTTTCTTGCCTCTTTAATCTCCCCGTCCTGAGGCGATGGTTCTGGAAAACCTTCGAAGGAGTCGAACCCCAGCACCCGGGTATGCATCCGGCGAACTCGCAGTCGATGAGCGATGGCAAACAGACTGGTTCCGCGGTAGACGCCACATTCCGTTATCGTCGCTGTCGCAACCGGAAGCGAATCGACGATTCGGCAAAGCGTGGCAAGGTGAGGATGCATTACACGGTCACCGATACCCGCGAGTTCCGTCAGCACTGGAGGTAGCGTTCCGATCTTCCGATATGTGCACGAAAGTACCGGGAAGACTGCCGGGGCCACCGCGTCGTACATTCGTCGTTTGAGAGTCATGCTGGAAAAAGCCCTAGGCGCGCACCCGAGTCCTATCGCGTGGTTTCATGATCGGTGCTGTGCTTTGTGGTATTCGAGTTCGGCTCTGAGCGCTTCGCACTCAATGAAGTCCATGATGGAGCCAATCCGCAGACCCCAATTGAGAGTCCCGGCGCTCCAACCGGAGTCCGAGGTCCGCAAAACACATTTTGTTTGCTCCAAATATCGCAGAAATAGAGGAAGTTAACGCTCGCACTACGCGCTAACCTGCTGCGCCGCGGCCGTGCGCGAAGTGCGCGAGGAAGTCAGCTGGGTTCTCGCGGCGGTCTCAGATATAACTGTGCGTCATGCCTGACGCGATCTCCGTTAAGGACCTGCCGAAATGTTTTCCGTGACTGCCTACCGATTCAAACGCTTTTCGGTGATCACTGCCCTCCCGCCGCTGCTAGCGCCCACGTTCTTTTCTCCTCTCGTGGGCTCTTTTCTTCTAAGGCGCGCCGCAGCACATGCGAGCTTGGATTGTATTCTGGCACAAGCTCCTTCAGTTGCAGGATGAGTTGCGTCACGTCGCGAACGACGCAAATCTGTCGCAGCGTCTCAAGAGGCCCTGTCATCTCACCGTAGGCGAGTGATGGCCCCGCGAAAATCTTGACCTTTTCATGCCGGGTTGGCAGTGTTGATTCTTCGAACGTGTGCAGTTCTTCATAAAGCTTCTCTCCAGGACGGATTCCGGTGAACTGAATCCGGATATCCTCATCCGGCCGCAGGCCGGAGAGCAGGATCAGGTTCCTCGCTAACTCCATGATTTTCACCGGTTCGCCCATGTCCAACACGAAGATTTCCCCGCCCTTTCCCATCGTCGAGGCCTGCAACACGAGTTGGGAAGCCTCCGGAATCGTCATGAAGTACCGCTGCATTTCCGGATGCGTGACCGTCACTGGGCCACCCGCGGCAATCTGCTTCTTGAATAGCGGGACAACACTCCCGTTACTTCCCAACACGTTGCCGAAACGCACAGAGACGAACCTAGTTCCGGCATTTTGTAACGAATTTACCGCAAGTTCCGCCAGCCTCTTGGTGACGCCCATGATGCTCGTCGGGCGAACCGCCTTGTCCGTCGAAATCATCACGAAATCTTCGAGTCCATGCTCTGCGGCCGTGAGGGCCGTCATGTACGTGCCGAATACGTTGTTCTCCAGCGCCTCAAACATATGCGCCTCCATCATCGGCACGTGCTTATAAGCGGCTGCATGGTACAGGATCGACGGGTGGTGGTGGTCGAGCACTTCGGTCAGTCGCTCCGGTCTCTGGACGCTTCCAATCTCCGGGTGAAAAGGCACCCCTGGAAAATGCTCCCTCATCTCCAGGTCTAGGTGGAACAGGGCATTCTCCGAGATCTCGTAACCGACAATCGCCCTCGGGCGGAAGCGCGCGATCTGCCGGCACAGCTCCGACCCGATGGAGCCCCCGGCTCCGGTCACAAGTATTACCTTGCCTTCCAGCTTTCCGTAGATCTCCTTCTCGTCCAGCCGCACCGGGTTGCGCCCCAACAGGTCATCCACTGCTACGTCCCGAATCTGTTTCGATAGGCTGTTCGCTTTGATGATCTCTCCGAGCCCGGGAACCGTCTTGTAAGACACGCCTGCTTCATGGCAGCGATGCAGAATCTGCTGCATCTGCTTGCCAGAGGCAGAGGGGATGGCGATCAGGACGGTATTGACTTGATGTTTTTGCACAGTCACAGCCAGTCTCTCTCCGTCGCCCAGAACTTTCACCCCGTGCACCACTAGTTCGGCTTTCATCGGATTGTCGTCAATAAAGCCGACCACGTGATAAGGCAGGCTCGGGTTGTGTCGGATTTCCGTAAGTAGGGACACCCCCGCCGCGCCCGTACCATATAAGAGCGTGCGTCTCTGCTCGTCTGGTGCATGGAAGTTCGATACTTCGAAGCAGATTCTCGCCACCAGCCGTGCTCCGACGGTCAGCAGGAAGCAGATCAGCAGATCGAGAAAGTAGACGGATCTCGGGAAACCACGCGGCGCGGTCCACAGAATCACCAAGGTCCCGAGGAAGGATCCGAACAGATTCCCCATGATTAGGCGCGGCAGGTCATCCAAGGACACAAACCGCCACCAACCGCGGTCCAGCCGTGCAATCCGAAACACGATGATCTTCAGCACGACCCAGGTAGACAGGGCATAAACTAGGTGTGCCTTTTGTGTCGGCGGAAGGCTCAGGTCGAACCGGAGGAGGAACGCGGTGATTACCGAGACAGCGAAGATGGCTATCTGTACCACCCAGACGAGCGGCCGGCTCATCGTTCCCAGCATTTCAACTAGGCGTCCCGAACTCATTGCTTTTCCTTCGCCTCTGGGCAATGTACCCTTTTCACTTGCCCTTGACTCCCGACCGATGTCTCTGCGTCCTACGGACCATTGTGGCGAATACAACTTTCCGGCAGCTCAGCCCACGGAAGAAGCCCAGGCACGCGGGACAGAACTCGTTTTCATCGATCGCAGTGCCACACCGCCCGCACCGCTTCGGACCTGCGCTGGACGCATCTGCTCCAATACCGTTCGTCTTAACTTTCTTCATCGTGCGCTTGCGATCGACCACGGGCTGTTGTTCTTATGTTCTTCGAGCATTTTCGGCAAAAGTTCCGGCACTCGCGCTGCTCTTCTCAGCTCGTTGATCACGTAAAGCTGATCGGCTTCGGAGAGGCTGCTGGAACTCGGCAGGCAGATTCCGCGGCGAAACAAGTCTTCGGCCACCTCGCCACCATAGCGCTCGCATTTAGCGTAAAGGGGCTGGAGGTGCATGGGTTTCCAGACGGGACGGGACTCGATGTTCGCAGCATCAAGTGCATGTATCAGCTGGTCTCGCGAACAGCCGAATCGTTCTTCGTCAACCAAAAAGCAGCTCAGCCAGTTGGTGTGGAGCCCATAGCACGCCTGAGGCATAAGCGAAATACCGGGAAGGTCGGCAAACGCATCACGGTAGCGGAAGGCGACAGCGCGGCGCTGTCTTACGCGCAAATTGAGGACCTCCAATTGGCCACGCCCAATGCCCGCGAGTACATTGCTCATGCGGTAGTTGTAGCCAATTTCCGAGTGCTCGTATGCGATGCCGGGATCGCGGGCCTGTGTGGACCAGAAATGGGCCTTGTCCACCCATTCTCGCGTTTGAGCAGCGAGCATCCCGCCCCCCGTGGTGGTAATGATCTTGTTTCCGTTAAACGAGAAGGCTGCTACATGTCCCAATGTCCCCGCCGGTCTTCCCTTGTATGCCGCCCCCAGGGCCTCTGCCGCATCTTCCAGCACAGGTACGTTGTAACGCCCGCATGCATCGAGAATGGGGTCGATATCTGCGCACTGGCCGTAGAGATGCACTACAATGACGGCCCTCGGTAGCCTGTTTCGTCGTGCACGCTCGCGCAATGCCTCCTCAAGGATCTGAGGATCCATGTTCCAGGTAGCGCGATCGCTATCGAGAAGGACCGGCTTTGCTCCCATGTACCCGATGGGATTGGCGGTCGCTACGAAGGTCAGTGTCGGACAAAAGACTTCGTCCCCTTCTTGGACGCCGAGAAGTTTCAATCCCAGGTGAATGGCAGCGGTTCCGCTGCTGAGCGCAACCACCGGAAGCCCGAGGCGGTCCTCGAACTCCTGCTCAAAAGCCGCGATGTTGGGACCCATCGTGGACAGCCAGTTGGAGGCAAAGGCCTTGCGGACGTAGGCCTCTTCGTCACCACCCATATGGGGGATAGAGAGGAGAATGCGATTCATTGACATGTTCTCGGCGGCAGCTGATCAGTTCGGAGTTATCTTCACGTTTGCGAAGGGAATTTGACAGGCACGTCCACGGCCGTAGCGGAAACCAACTCCACAAGCCCTGCCCGTGGCATAGTCATTTTCTTCCAAAGAGGTGGACACCTGAATACGGTATCGGCTTCCATCAATTTCAAAATACGCAGCCTCTTCTATTCGATCGGTCGGTGAGTGCCGTCAGTTTAGTTATGAACTTACGGGGTGTCGTCGTTTCGCCCAACTTGATCTTCTGAATTTGTTCCTGAAACAGGTCCCCGCGTTTGTGAAAGGAACCTGCGTCGTCGTTCTGAGGGACTCTAGAGACTCGACTGGACACTAGTTCCGGCCATGTTTCTTGAAACATCTCGAGTTCTAGTTTTTTAATTTTCCGATATAGCGTGTTGGCAGTATCAGCGGTCGAGATTTGCAACTCTTTCTTGGATAATGTCGCCGGTCTCGAGTCCTGCTCCACCGGCCCATACACAGCGCCAACTGTCAGGTTCCGGAGTGTTTGCTTACCCTACTACGGAGCCGTAGAAGTCGAGCAGCGCTGACGTTACTAGTTTCTTGGAAAAACTGCGGCATGCTCGCAACCGCGCATTTGCTCCCATCTTCGCGCGTGATTCTGGGTCGTCCATCATCTGCTTCATCTTCGATTGCAGGTCGGCGATGTCGCCAGCCGTGTGCAGAAGGCCGGTTGCACCCGGTTCAATGGCGTCGATTATTCCGTAGATATTGGAAGCCACGGCCGGAATGCCGACCGATGCCGCCTCGATGATCACGCTGCCAAAGCCTTCACGGTAACTCGGTAGACACAGCACGTCGGCCGCAGCCATATATTCTTGCGGTGCGGCCGTGAAACCAAGCAGCAAGCGGAGCCTGCTGGCAACTGACGAGCAAATCTTCTCCATGCGGGACCGAAGACTCTCCTCATCCAGGCCAACAATGAGCAGCCAGGCTTCGCCATAGTCCATGCCTAACCGTGCGAACGCTTGCGCCAGATCCAAAACGCCCTTATCGACCTTGAGCCTCCCCATGTAGAGGAAGACCACGGAATCTTCGGGGATGCCCTCCCGCTGTCGGATCCTTTTTCTCAACTCAGAGTCGGGACGAAACTGCAATGTGTCTACGCCGCAAATAGAGCCGTTGGCAAGGACCCTGGACTTCTCGGCAGATACAATCCTTCCGCGCACCAGGAAGTCGCGCTGAGAAGGGCTATCCACCAGAAGGTGGGTTGCCATGCGCGCCAGCGCTTTATCCGCAGTCTTGAGCATGTGCCGGGCAAGACCGGAGCGGGTGGCCCACACCTGCCCGGTAAACGTATGGATCCTTACTGGAATTCGTGCTATGGCGCCCGCAAGGGCAGCTAGCAGGCCTGCCTTAGGGGTCACCGAGTGGATGACGTCAAACCCTCTGCGCGAGAACAGGGCAACGAGGAAAAGGAACGCATGCAAGTCGCGAAGCACTGAGATGTTCCTCACGATAGGGGCGGCAACAACTTCAACCTCCGCGTTGAGGTCCGAAAGAGAATCACCTTTCTCAATATTGAGAGCAATGCACACTTGGTAGCTCCCGCTCAGGGCGTTGATTTGGTCCGTTAGGAATGCCTTGACAGTTAAGGGGCTGGAAACGATGATGCCGATCTTTTTCACGCGGAAGCTTTCGAACGGCCGACGAGGAGAGACAGAGCGCTATCCATGGTTACGACATGGGTATACCCGAGTTCCCGTTCGATCCGAGTTGTAGGGTAAACAACCCGAGTAGTCAATGCGTCGACGCGAGATTCAGTAAGCGGGAAGCCTGGCAATTTGCCAAGACTTCTAGCAGCGAACCGCGCAAAGCCTTCGGGTACCCGGAGGTTCGGGCGGGACTTGCCGAGCGCGTCCGCGATGAGGGCAACAAACTCTTCAATGGTCCGGTGATCTGAAAGGTTGTACACCTTCTCTTTGGCTGCCCCCATCCGCGCACAACGCACAAGAGCCTCGATTACGTTGTCCAGGAAAATGTAATTGGCGGAAGCACCCCTAAGACCTATGAAGAAGAAAAGGCCGCGATCAATCATTCCGATCATCTGGCGCAGAGACTGGTTCCTCATGCCGGGGCCAAACACGATCGAGGGTCTTAGAACGGTACAGGAGAAAGCGCCGTGTTCGGCAGCCTGCTGGACAAGTTGATCTGATTCCGCCTTAGTGCTCTCGTAGACCGCGGTTGGCCGCAATGGCGTCTCTTCCGTGACCGCACCACGGCGATGCGACCCGTATGCGCCGACACTGCTGAGTTGAACCCAGTGGCCTATGGTTCCCTTTGCGGCCTCGAGTAGTTTGTAGGTTCCGTCGACATGAAGGAGCCTCATCCGACTCGCGTGGGTAGTCTCACCAGCACAGTGATAGATCACATCTTGACCCTCGACGAAGTGGGAAAGGGATGCTGAATTGCCGGCGGAGACAAGATCGCCCGAATACAATTTCACGGCATCAGGGAAGCCGCTTTGCTTGCTCGACCGGCGCGAGAGCACCCGCACGGTATCACCGGCAGCGAGGTGCCGCAGCACAAGAGCGCGACCAACGAACCCTGTTCCTCCGGTAATCGCTACCTGCATGGAGCCCAACCTCGGACTGCTGGCGTTGCGGCCCGGTCCGCGCCGTCGGCGGTTTTTGCAACGTGAAGTAGTCGCATTTCTATGCTTTTTGCCGCGGCTCCAAGCTCTTCGTGCAGTCGCGAATATGCTGATAGAAGCGTAGGCGGCGTTCAGCGAGAACCGAGTCACAAAACTCCCGCGCGCCTGCCAGATTTCGTCGGGACATCGTCTCCATCCGCAAAGGGTCCCTCAGTACCTCTTGAATCTTGGCGGCCAGTGCAGCCGGATCGCCGGCAGGCACCAGTTCGCTCGCATCCAGCAACTCGGGGATGCCTCCCACAGCCGAGCCAATGCAAGGCAGCCCGCGTGCCATCGCCTCGATCATGGCGCGGGGAAGCCCCTCGGTTTTCGATGCCAGTACAAACATGTCTGCCTGGTCCAGTTCATTCCTCACCGCTTCACCGCTCGGAATCTGGCAGGCGAACCTCACCTGGTGCCCGATTCCGCGAAGTTGAGCCCGCTGTTGCAGCTCGGGACGGCACCGGCCATCGCCGACAATCACCAGTTGAATCTTGAGATCTGCTTTGATACACGCCGATACAGCATCGATCAGGATATCGAAGCCCTTGTAGGACACTTCGAGCGTGCCCACGCTGATGATACGGAGAGGAGGGGTAAGGACGGCGACGCTGCGAGGATTGCTTACGAAGGCGTCATCGCCCAGTTCGATGCTCGAGTATGTCGTCCAAAACGTCGTGTTTTTTCTACGGTAACGGCTCTGTAGGGCGCCCTTGGTGACGTACGCGACCGCGCATGCTTCGCGGCACTGGCGTTTGAGCTGATTCGTCAGCAACCAGCGAAGGAACGGGCGCATCGTGTGCTTAACGGATCCAGGCGCGAAAACTTCATAGGGGTCGCCAACCACCTCCAACCCAAACGGGTGGCCCGGTGCCAACTCCCGTTGCACGCAATGCGCGATGGGGGAGGGAACGCGCATAATGACTGCACCCGTTCTGCTTAACGCCTTTCGGATGGCCTTCTTGATCGAGAAAAATTGCATAGTATATTCAAGTGGCCCCACGTAACAAGGAAGGGCATCAAACGTGACGCCCTCGCCATCCGCACGCTTCCAGGAACCTGGCGGTGTCGTTGCATTGGCTACCCGGGCTATGACGCGTACTTGGCCGAACACGTCGAGGTACCGCTTCCAGAACGAGTACGAGCCCGCGCCACCTGACCACACCCGACCGTCGGCGGTTCGCACGAATCGCTCTTCTACACTGACGAAAGCTCTCATTTTATGTAATGGCGCATACTTCCGAATCGGTGTTATCAGTAAGGGGACTACAAGACGGGCAACGCATTCAGAACACAAGAAAGAGGACTACGCGTTCGACATTTTCTCCCATGTGCTTCAAACTGGTTACTTGGGAAAGGGAGTCCATCCGCGGACCCTCTGCGTATATATTACTGGTTATAAAATGTAATTGAAGAGTATTCTCATACCGGCGATAACTACTCCGCCGGCGCGCCCTTCCCGATGACAGTGCTACGGTAGGATGGAGGGAAGAGTCGATTTATCGCGGGCTTAACCTCTGCCGCCGATCGGTACAACCGTGCGGCCACAGAATCCATAAGGGTTTTTTGTCGGCCATCATATTGGTCGGCGATCACCGTGAAGCTGGAAATCGCTTCGCCAAGACGCGCTGTGCTCTTTTTGAAAGAAAGGATATCAGCACTCGTCCAATGGTTCATATGGAAACAAATCGTCCAGACTCCGAAAGGGCGCCATCGAAAACTCCACAATTGCTGCGGAATCCACGTCAATCCAAATTCATCGACATGAGGCAGCGGGAAAAACCCATCAGAGATATAGCGAAATCCTAGTTGGATTAGAACCTCAATCGTAACGGTGTCAAATGAGTGCGCGGGTGCAATCCAAACCGTGGAGTCGATGCCCTCTCTCCTAAACACCTCTAACCCGGACCAGAGCTTGCTTCTCTGTTCGTATCGTGGGAGGCCGGCGAATTCGCTGCGTTTGTTGACTCCGAGAATGCCCGCATAATTTGTCACAAAGCGGTGTTGCCAGCCATGCATCGCAATAGTCCAGCCCCAAGCCTGCCATTCGCGGACACGGTCCCAAAAACGCGCGTTAGGAGCGGATACCCGCAAGGTGTCATCCCGGTTATCTGGCACTACGGCAAGGATGGGTTTGATTCGCTGGTCACAAAGGATTGTTTCGATGTCGTCCCAGGCACGCCAATTCATGGATGGGCAGATGTCGTCAAACCGAAACAGGTAATGAGCTCTCATGCCGTTCCTCACGCTCCCGCTGTGATTGCAGCGCGCGCGATCGTCTCTGCGCCAACCACGCTCCGCGCTGTTTAATCGCCCAAATGGCCACTTCGCCTTTCAGCGTGACCGCTCTTTCGCAGTTGAACTCGTGCAGAATATCCCCTGCGAACTGAGCTTTGAAATCGTTGACGCGTAATTTCTCTTCGTCCTGACTACCGGTATAGTAGCCACCGAAATCGAAAATGCGCACGCCAGCTTCCCTGAAACGTAACATATCCCGCCAATAGAGGTAGCGATTTGCGCGCCCGATTAAAGCGCGCCGGATTTGATCGGTTGTCGCTCTGAACGACGCGCCGGTATGAAGAATGCGCACGCGGGACGGAGTTACGATGTAGCTGTTGGCGGCGAGTAGCTCGCCAAACTTGTCCCGAACGAAGGAAACGTCGAGCGCACCATTGCGAGCCAGAATCCAGAGTCGCTTCAGGCTTGCCCCCGGAATATGTTTTAGGGCTGCGCAGCGGTCGAAGTGATCGGCAAATCGCATTATGGCTTCTGAATTCCCATCGTTCCAAAACTCATAGGAGAGTTCATCCTTTGCACCGGCGCGACGAATCTTGTAGCGGGCACCGTCCTTCATCTTCGAAAGCAGTTCGTCAGTTGACCGCCACAGATTAACCGCGATGGTAGAAACTGGCGTGCATGTGGCACCGGCAACTGGCGTCAACCATTGGTTGTATCGAATGATGTCCACCTCCAACTCCAATGTGGGTGGCGTCGCCTCGTCGAAATAGAGGTCGGCGATGCAAACCGACATTCTGGTAGAAAATATCATCAACAGCCCCGTTGAACCGCGCAGACCATTGGTGATCTTTCGGCCCCTTGGGCGGCGAGTTTGCGCCGTCCATTTTCCGTACCTGGCAGTAATGGCACCATTTCGAGAATGATTTCGTCCAGCGTTCGCGATGGTCTCCAACGCAACAACTCAAAGGCGGGCCTAATATTGGGCACTCGGCGTTTCATCCTTTGCCCTGTCGGCACTTGGGTTCTATTAATCTGTGGTTTACGGCGGATGCCCAACCGGACGGAGCCGTCGGGGATGACCGCGCATCGTGCGTCAAGTGCGACTGTTACTTCCATATATCAGCCATCGACTGTGATGCCCAAGCCGAGAGCAAATCGTCCTAGAGTTGGCTGCCTGAAACCAAGTGAACAACAGCGGGGCAAGATGCGCCACGGCCTATACGACGAAGTGATAAGCGAGGATGAAGACGCTACCGTGACTTGATCTCAAACGCTTCGTTTCGTTGTGATTCGCCGTTCACGGCATATATCTTCCGAAAGGCGGCGGCGCTCGGGGGCATCGTGAAGGGACTTTCGCTGAAAGCGTCAAGGAGGCGAGTCCGCAACGCTTTGTCCTCGCACAATTCTACGGAAGCAGTCGCCCACGTTTCATCCGACTCCACCAGCGACATGGTCTTGATCGGCAGGTACTCGCCGACCTCGATCATTGCCGGAATGTCGCTTGCAAGCACCGGCGTGCCCGCCGCGACCGCCTCCAGGACCGCCCCAGGTAAGCCTTCTCGCAGCGATGGCGCAACCATCAAATCGGCGGCGAGGAGTAGACGCCTCACATCGGTACGGGTACCGGCTGCAATGACCCTGCCACTGACTGCGAAGTCGCGTAGCAGCTTCTGGATACGACTATTGACTGGCTCTTTCAACGCACCGACGAGAAGCAGATAGGAGTTTGGCAGGTGTCTGAGGAAGACCGAAAAGATTTGGATCAGGCGCTCATGGTTCTTCTCGGCAGTCATTCTCCCAACATGGATCAAGAGGGTCGCGGAGATCGGTAGGCCAAATTCGTTTCTGACCCCTTTGGGATCGGGCTGCGTGTCGCCGGGACAACAATCGATTCCGCTGTAGATCACCTTACATCTTGGATCAGCCTGCCAACTGTCCCCTAATGCGCCATCGAGGGCGGCGCGACTGACGCCCAAAATATCCGTCGCATAATTGCCGATCCAACGCTTCAAGACGAAGTTGCGTGCTCGGCGCCAGAAATTCGCGCCCTTCCCGTCGGCCGTGGACCGAAAGTGTGCAATGCGTTGAGGCGTCCCGGCTTTTGCTGCCAGCCGAAGAATGATTCCCGAAAAGTAATGAACATGTGAATGCACGGCAGAAAAGCTGTTGTCTCTCAGTAATTGCAGAAATTCGCGGGGAAAAGCAAGATTTAGCTCAAGCATGTGAACTTTCCCGCCGAGCCGTACTATCTCGTCGTCCAGCTCGCCACGTTCTCCCGATAGCGTACAAAACTCGAAGCGATAACAATTCGGATCCAAGCACCGAAGTAACTCCAGCGTTCGCATCTCCGCACCGCCGCGCTTCATGCATCCAAACACGTGCAAAATGCGTGCAGGCCCTTGTGGTGTGCCATGGTGGTGCTGCGCGCTTGTCGGTTCTAGAGCTTGTGTGTACATCGGAAGGGAACCACTTGCTTGTTGACTGTCCCGCGATTGCGTCGCTTTGAAATAGAGGTCATATAGTCAGCTCATAAATGGTTTCTGGCCATTCCTAATGGAGGAATTATCGATCGTCGGCGCACGAAAAGGCTTTGTTTTACGCCCCCTTTGCCTTGTCGCATTTTGCTCGATTGGGCCGGTATGTAGAATCCTCATTTTAATGAGATGGCTTCTGGCAACTAGCAGGACAGTTGGATCAATCAGCAACGAACTTCGCGCACTGGAAACACGGCAGGTGAAATCTGTTCTGGCATCGCGGCTGTGTCATATTGATAGGTGGTTACAAAGTGCTCGAACTCAAAGCCTTTACTAAGTTTGTCCAGGACTCGCACCCGACCGCGTGACTTTTGAAATATGGATGCGTCGTTTCGCTGGCCTTCACCTTCAATCGTTCTTCCGGCGATAAGAATGCCACCTTCCGTGATGTTGCCCAGGATAGCCCGTAGGCTTTCGTGAATCTTCCCCGGAGGGAAAACGGTCGGTTGGTACAAGTTCATGACGCGGACCACGTCGTATTTCGATGGCAAAGGACTAAACGCATCTGCAGGCATCACTCTGAAGCGTCCGTTGCGGGCATAGGACAGGACCGCCGGATGCACGAGTGGAATCTGCTGGAAAGTCCACCCCCCGCGTGTAATCACCTGCTCGTCGGGCACCCCGTTCCAGCGTACTTCGGCGCTGCACAAGCGCAGATCCTCCAGACGTCGCCGCCCCCACGCACGCGCGAGCTGGTTGAGTGGATACACGACGCGCTCTGGTACGTCGATGGATACGACGAATGGAGGTCGCGTATATTGGATCGGTCTGCTGCTGGGCTCCAGGATATAGGTCTCCCCGGAACTCCAAACTGCTTCCGTGAAGTACAGGATGACGTCGGATGCCGTCATTCGACTCTGCGGGAAGGTGGCGTGCACCCGCTCGGCCCAGTCGATCGAAAGCAGACCATCTGATGCTCCCAAGTCGTGAAGGTCCAAGGTCCGATCTTCAGAAAAAGTGCGCTCCAGCACCCGCTGTGCGACGGCATCGAGATCATCAAAGCGCGAACGATAGGTAGTGCGCCATATGCCTGACGAGAGGCGGACGTTGCGGATGACTGTTTCGAATCTGGCCAGATCGGCGGGCGTTGCCGGAACCGGTGTTTTCAAAAGGGCATACGAATACTGTCGCGTTTTCCCCAGGATTGTCCTGGAATTTGCCAGGTCGTCATATCGCCAAATACCGAACTTGTACATAATTTGGCTCTCGGGAGAGGGTCACGATCTCTGAAACTGCCCCTGTTGTTGCACGACAGGGATTGCGCCGCCGACAAAGGTAAAGGCAACGGCTGTTTTGCGCCTGCCACGGACCTTTGTGAGGACAACCGCAAGAACCCCCGTGTCATCCAGAATTGCGACCATACAGCCGTCGGGGGCGATTGCGTATCGTGCTTCTAGTGCGACTGTTACTTCCATGAATAACCTATTGGCCGCGCGCCCTGCGGATCTCGAAGAGGTGATGGGGATTCACCGCGCTGAACACCGGCTTTCGGCTTATAGCCGTTGTGAGCGCATATGGACCCAATGCGTACCAAACGACCCCACGAACGACCTCGGTGCAATCACTCCGTGCGTACTTCAAGGTGAAGGCTAAGATCGCGGCGGTACACGCTATTTTCGCCAAATCCCCCGTACTCGAAAACGATGTGGCAAGCTTGGCGAACGCGAAACCGAGCATGCCAGAAACCAGGATCACACCAACCCAACCCGCATTCAGGTAAGCTTCCGCGATAAACGAGTACCCCACCCCACCGCCCCGCACTGCCTGGTACGGATCGACGGTCTGCATAAGCCAATTCCCGGGCGCGTGCGCGATCGTTGGATGAAGATCCCAGAACAAATTGGGCAGCAATGTGAGAAGGCCAAACTCGTAGCTAGTTCCGTAATCGTATGGTCGAGACTCTGGCACCAACTCGACGGTATAAGCAACCGTAGTGGCAGTACCACCCATCTCCGACACGGCAGACACTAGGGGATTGTCTATTGAGGAGAAAGCTTGCATCCATGCACGCGACGACAATCGGTCTTCGCCCACAAACGACCGGCTGACCCTGACCAACGGCAATATGCTGACCAGGAGGACGAGTCCAATTATAGTCGGGATCATAGAGATTGGTTTGATACAGCGATGCCACACCCAGAGATACGGAACAATTGAAGCGGAAGCCAATGACCGCGCACCGAGAAACAATTGGACTAGAGCGTATAGCCCGATTAACCCGGCCGTCATGCTGAGCTGCAATCGCTTACCCTTACTGGCGGCAGCAACCATAATCGCACCCGGCACCAGAAATGTAGCGACAACTCGGGGTAAGGCATTGAGAGAAGTCGGCTCCTCGCGCTGAAAAAGAGCAAAGTAGCCAGACGACATCACTACCGTTATCGCTTGCCGAAGAAGAATGAAGGTAGGAACTGCCGCAATGCCAAGCATGAGCCAGCCGAGCACGCGTAGATGATCTTGATTTGCAGCCCGCATCTCACCTCGTATTGCCTTGATAGGCCGGCGCCCGGAAGCACCGAGCACCCCTCCCAGATGGTAGGACCAGAGTGCCAGAGTCACTAGATATAAGGTAGTCAGGGTCGTTTGATCTGCAAACTGCGGCCCAATAACGTCTGCGTAATTCAATCCAAATGTTTCAAGGACTCCCCGCGAACCGTTGAAGAGCATGGCTGCAATGGCAAAGATAATATAGGGATCGAAGAGCGAGTGCGAAACACGATGCCAGGACCATATTTGAACAGAAAAGAGGATCGTAAGCATTACGGATGTGGGATAGATAAGCGAATCCGCCGAGAGATTGTAAGCACTATATGCTAAGGGGGCCAGAAGGAGCAGTACTAACACGGCAGAGGTGAATATAAGCACGGGTGTTTTTGTGTTCTTGAGACTTCCCCTAAATCGGCGAAGGGATCCTCTGCCGGGCTCGCTGACATGTGATTTCAATGTAGTGATTGTTTGCCTAGCCACGATTCCTCCCAACCGGGTTCGCGGGAGCAGGGCTTACGAGCCGAAAATCCGCGATCCGCGCGCGAGGACTTCGTCGTCGTACGCGGCGGGCCGAAGGGTATGAACCAGGAAATCCGTTTGGAAGCTCTCTCGATCGAGATGCCCCAGTACATGCATGAGCCAGGTTTCCGAATCCCCACGGTTCATCGTTCCCCAGCACGTGAAAAGTTTCATGAAATGTCTGTGGACTTGCGCGCTTCCATATACCGGAGGATTACCATGATAGCCGCCAGTTGAACGAACCCGACAACGGCGAGCGCCTTCGCCGCGCCCACCGTCCCACCCGCCTTTACCATCACAAGGCACAAAACGACTGTCAGGGCCGTGATGAAGCTGCACAGCAGCACCTGAACTTCAAAGTGCCGCGCCGCAGTCAGACTGTAGCCGGCAAACGACGCCATGTAACCGGCTGCCGCCGCGACCATCAGCCACAGGAAAAGCTGGCCGTTCTGAGCGAATTCGCGCCCATAAATCAGCTGGACAATCTGCCGGCCGAAGGCCAGTGCCGCCAGTACCCCGCAAGTTCCCAACATTATTCCGATCAGGAGCAGGCGGTACGAAAGCCCGCGAAACTCCCGGCTCTTGCCCTGGGAAGCATAGAGAGCGAGCCGCGGAGTCGCGGATTGGCCGAGAGCGCCCACGATCATCGTGCCCGCTATAGGAATGTAGGCTAGAGCCGAGAAGATGCCGAGCTCGCGAACACCCCGAAAATGACTGATCATGTAACGCGGTACGTTGGCGTTCAACGAGAGCAGTATGGTGACGATCCCGAGGGGCAGCGAGAGACGGACCAACTGCTTCATTCGGGGAGCCGAGAATCGCAGCATAACGGTTTGGCCAATTTTGTGCGCCACCGTAATCCCATGCCGCGCATCAAAGGCCGCGAAGACCCCGGCCCAGGCCACTGCCATCCCGCAGACTGCGATCCAGACAGCATGAAATACTGCGAAGCAGACGGCGGTCGCGATCAGCGCCAACACTCCGCGGAGCATGAGCGATTTGGCGATCAGGTCCATGCGCTCCTGTTGCTGCCAGAGACCGTAGAAGCCCTCGCTCAAGGACTCGATGCCTTTGGATACCGCAAACGCAGCAATGGTGAGAGCTGCTTGGCCGCGGTAGAGTGCACCGCTGACAGCGAAGATCACGCAAATTGCGAGGATCGTCATTAGTATTCTGAGCCCGGTGTAATCCCGGAATGGGAACTGGAGGCGAGCATCGGTGGCTTGCACAGTGCGGAGTGACACGCTGGCGAAAAGCATTATAGGCGCCGTGATTGCGAGCCCCAGACTGAACTGCCCGACAGCTTCGGGGTTGCTCAACCGGGCCAACAGCACCAGAATTCCCCACTGTGTACCCCCGTACACCACGTTGCCCACGATGGTCCAACTAAAGTTGAGCCACAGAGATCCCCTTGGTTTTGGGAGCGGACATTCATGCTCGATGGACTCGTCGTTTAGAATTGTGTTGCTGGACATTGCTTACTACCAGTTCGGACCGAACTTGTATAGCTGCCACGACTGCTTCCGCAGTTCGCTCAAGACATACCCGCGGAAGAATTTCATCCTGCACTTGCTATTTATATCCGGACTCCCGAAACAACTCTTCGAGCTTATCGGCTGTCGGCCGGCCGTAGCGACTGTGACATGAAGCAATTGCAAACCGCATCTTGAAGACTGAGAGAACGCTGACCATCGGTGGAGTGTCTACGATTACCATGTCGCACTGTCTCTTGAATTTCGCAAAGGGTAAGGGAATGTTCTCGGAGTAGAGCAGATCGACCGCACATTAATAATATTTCTTATCCCAATAGCTGGTAACGTAATTGTTCGTTTTCCGCGGATCCCATTGATTCAGAATCGTCCCGAGTACCCGCGTTCCGTCTTCCGTTAGCCGCTGGTTAGCAGCTACCGCTGCGTCCCTCATTGTCAGAGTCGAACGCACCACTAAAATGACGCCATCTGCAAGGTGCCCGAAGACCCGGGCGTCCGCCAGATGCAGCATCGGGGGAGTGTCGATGATTACCGTATCGAACTCCATCCGCATGCGGTTCAAGAACTTGAGCGCCCGCGGTGAATGAAGTAGGGCTGAGATGTTAGAAACCAATGGCCCGGCGGGTAGCAGACGCAAGTTGCTGAAGCCCGTCTTGAAAACCATCCCCTCATACCCATTAGCTGGCGTTTTGCCTTCAAGTACATCGGTTAGGCCCCACCGGTTGGGCAGGCCGAAGATTTCGTGGAGTCGCGGACTGCGCATGTCCCCGTCGATCAGGAGGACGGACTGCAGAGGGACAGGCTGGTCAATCTCAGCCAACGCCAGCGCCAAGTTACTTGCTACCGTTGTCTTGCCTTCCCCCGGGTTGACGCTGGTGATCACAATGACGCGTGGTCTATCGCCGTTCTCCGCGGAGTACAGAATCGAGGTGAGCGTAGCCCGGAATGAGTCTGCCAACAGGGAAGGTTTTTCATTCGAAGTGACCAGTTCCACCTGCGATGGTTTGCTGTTCTCCAACTTCTTGCGTTCGAGGTCCTTCCCCTTCTGGGAGTAGGCGAAGAGCCGGTTCCCTTCTGCCTTCGCTGAAGGGATCGCGCCCAGCTCCGGCACGTCAAGGTAGGTCGTGGTCTCTCCGGGGCCCTGGATGGTTCGATCGGCACGTTCTTGTATGACGACGATGGCAATACCCAAGAAACCTCCAACAAGAAGACCGAGTGCCGAATTCAAAACGACGCTCGGCTTGTAGGGACGTGTTGTCGGTTTGGCGGAATCAACCACACGGATATTGCTCGCGCGCAGGGCGGAGGTCATACCGGCTTGCTGGACGTTCTGAAGCAAGGAGTCGTAAAGCTGGCGGTTCGTATCCACTTCGCGCTTGAGGATGTTGTAGCGCGCCACCGTGGCTGTCTGCTCGGACATCCGAACGGCTTGGGAGGCGTAGTTCGAAGCGAGCAGATGTTCGCGGCGCTGGGCGGATTCAAATTCGTTCCGGATTCGCTCGATGATGTTGGTACGTTCCTTCTCGATGGCCAGTTCTAGAGCCATTACCTGAGCTTGGACCTTTTTCACTGCAGGGTGGGCCGCGGTCAGGGAAGACGAAATCTCGGCAAGCTGGCGGCGAAGATCAGTGAGCTTGATCTGGTACTCCTTGAGGGTTGCATTATCGAGCACTTCGGGGAGGGACTCGGGAGACACTTTGGACGCCAACTCGTATCTCGATTGCTTAACGACGCGATCCGCTTGAGCCTTGGAGAGTTCCTCCTGAAGCTGGCGAAGCTTCTCATCGGCGACGTTGTCTTTCTCAGAGGTAAACAACAGGCCAGAAGCATGGGCATAGCCCTGTAGCTGATCTTCGGATTTCTCGAGTTTGATCCGGGTGTCTTCCATCTGGCCAGTGAGCCACTCGCCCGTTTGCTGGGCAATCTTTATGTGGGACTCGATGTTCTGCTGGACGAACTCGTCGGTTAGGGTGTTTACGAAGTCGGCAGCAAGCTGGGGGTCGGTAGAATCGTAGCGGATCTCGATGAGCCGCGTGTTGGCTACAGTGCTAATTTTCAGGTTTTTGGCAACCAGGGTCAGGATTTGTTCGCGGGTTGGTGCCTGCATGCTTCTGGGGAAACCCAAGGCCTTGCGCCAGACTGAGAGGCAACCACTTCCCTCTTCTGGAAACAGTTTTTTTTCAAGATCCAGCTTTGCCACCACCCGATCGAGTAAGGATTCGCTCTGGAGAATCCGGGCCTGCGTCTGAAGATCGGATCCGGGCACGTACGAGGCCGCATCATCCGCAGTCGGGCTCACGTTCCGCATGTTCAGGAAATTCTCATTAAGGTTCTGGATCTCGATGGACGCGCGAGCCTGGTAAGTCGGTGTCTGTAGAAGCGTGAGCAGCAGGGAGGTCAGGAGGCCCAGGAAAACAATTAGAGTCAGGGTACCTTTGCGACGCCAGAGGATTTGCAAATATTCGGGCAGCAGGTCGGAGCCTGGCCCTTCGAACACTTCGGGAAACGGCACTTCCATGTACTGCCGCCGAGGTGTCAGAAGGCTTGTCCTGGCACTCTTCCGTGTCAAAGAGCCCTGGCCAGGATCGTCCAACAGGGGTAGTTTTTCCATATTAACTTCGCTAATGGTAAATCGCAGCGGCCACGGCGGCGGAGAATATGGCCGGAAGATAAGTGGTCGTAAACATTTTGCGACTGCTCGTGGGTATCACCAGGACGTCGCTGGGGCCTAGTGCGATGTCTTCTGCCTTTCCAGACAGTATCTGCTGAACATTGATGGGGATCTCTCTGAGCTTCGGTTCCCCCGCAAGCTGGCGAACAATCCTCGCCTTGTCCGGCTTCGCTGTGCGTCCGAGTCCGCCTGCTTGGGCCAGCGCCTGGAGAACGGAAACACTCCGTTGCCCCCCTAGCGTGAAGGCCCCTCCGTGCTGAACGTCGCCCACGACGTAGACCTTGTTGGTGCTGGCCTCGGAGACGGAGATGATGTCATTCGGCTTGATCTCAATGTTCGCCGCCGGGTTCTTTCCCTCGAGAATCTCCTGCACATTCAACTCCACGCTGCTAAACTGCCCGGTAGGATCTACCTTCGCACCGGGTAGCGGAATTTCGCCGCTCTGCCGAGGGCGCGTTACCGTGAGGATGGACCCCGCAGTGTCGCGAGGCCCGCCAGCCATGGAGAGGACTTCGTAGAGCGTTTGCCCACCCCTGAGTTGGACTACACCAGGTTTCGTGACTGCACCGAAGACCGATACCGGCTGACTCCGAAACTCGGTCACCGTCACCGAAATCTGCGGCTCTTGGATGAACGCCTTAAATCGGGTGGTCAACTCCGCCTCGAGTTGCTCTACGGTCAGGCCGCCAGCCTTGACACGTCCGATCATCGGCAGTGTGATGTTGCCGTTCGTGCCGATGAGGACTGGCTTGTCGGGCTTGCCGGCAAACTCGGGGGCCTCTATTCCACGAATCATAATCTCGTCATCCGGGCCGAGGACATAGCCAGATACCGTTTGCGTAGCGGTGACCGCTGGCTGCTGGGCTGCGACGTAGACAACAGCAAGAGTCAGCATGACGAACGCAGCTAGTGAAGCCTGCACAATGCTTTTCATGATTCTTCTCCCCAGGAAGGATCCGATATTCGGGTTCGAGGGGCTCTCTAAGACAGTGGAGACGCTAGGCTGGCGCAATAACTATGTCTCTCTTACTGATACGTTGAATTCTCATTTACGTCCGCATCCTGGATTCCAAAGACCCGCAAAAATTGCTGATACTGCACGCACCACTGAAGGTTCTTGCCAAGCGATGACGCCTACCGCCTTGCCATTTTCGGTTTTTTCGGCGTCGAGATGATGAAGATGGAGGCGCGGGACGGAATCGAACCGCCGTTCAGCGCTTTGCAGGCGCTGCCGTTGCCGTCTTGGGTACCGCGCCTCAGACCTGCATCACATCAGGAAGCGTCAGTGGAAAATCTTGCCATGATCATGGAAGAAGCTGAGTACAAAAAGTAAGTGACTGTTAGGGTTGCTCCTATCATTGCCCAAACGCGCGGCTCAGCGAAGTACACCGTCTTGCTCCGAGGCTGGTTTGTACTTAAAGAACTTTAAAGGCCAGGCATACATTTATTGAAAGTTGTCAACCTTCCCATTGGGTCGTTTCCAAAACACGCCCGGGATGTAAAGATGATTGTTCGGCATGCTCAGATCCGTTACTGCTGATTACGATGACGGGGCTCCTAGGATCAGACGGCTCGTTGCTTTCCCAGGTCAGGTAACGGATTCGTGCCCCTGCGGAATGATTCTTGCAGCAGGAAGGTTTGCAAGGCATGCTGGCCCGCTAGATGCGACGCAGCCAGACTTCCCGCCAGTACAGAAAACAGGACCGGTCGCAACCGAGTCCTGCGCCTCCACAAACAACACCTTCGAGAAGGACGGTGTTCTTCACACGGCGTTGAGATTTGTGGTATTCATCGAACATCAGTTCGAGCCGCTTGAAGACCCGATATTGCTTAA
>Ga0306920_100002299_pt1 | contig 24173 bp, 13 predicted proteins | sample flu12Cox44000170_FD_204666 | JGI IMG/M metagenome (GOLD analysis project Ga0306920, IMG submission 204666) | Lab enrichment of tropical soil microbial communities from Luquillo Experimental Forest, Puerto Rico - flux4day.12C.oxic.44.000.170 (v2)... | ecosystem: Environmental > Terrestrial >...
GTGACCGGCTCGTCCTGCGTCACGCCGAAGCACGTGATCGTCACCGGATCACCATCCGGATCGGTGACGCCGGTGATCGCCACATCTGCGAAGCGGCCGTTCGGAGGCCATGCCGTCCCGATCGACGCACGGGCGCCGGCGGTGATCGGCGGCCGGTTCCGCACGGTCCGATTCGGGATCAGTGTCAGCGTATTGAGGTAGCCATCCGTGTCGTAACGCCCTGCGACCACGACATCGCTCAAACCGTCACCGTTCCGGTCGTCCAGGACCGCGAGTCCGCCGGGACCGTATAGCTCTTCATCGCGTGCGAACGTGCCGTCGCCGCGTCCGAACCACGCCGCCCCGTCGCCCGACATGAAGTCCGCATTGCCATCGCCGTCCAGATCGCCGAACGAGTCCACGCTGAAGCCGCCGAACGGCAGCCCGTGGAGCGCCAACCGGGTGAACGCGCGCCCGTGGCTCAGGAACGCGGCCGACCCCAGCGCGTCGGTGGTGATGACATCGAGCGCGCCGTCCTTGTTGAGATCTCCCCACCCGGTTCCGGAGCGAATCCCACCGACCGTGGGAACCCTGGCGACTTCCGCCACGGTCCCATCCCCGCGCCCGTAAAGCACGAACGACTCGGTGTCGGCGGTCGCCTCGAGATCCAGGTGCCCGTCGTGGTCCACGTCCGCGGCGTGAAGCCACCGGACTCTCGTCGCCAGCTCCGTGCCCGGATGGAAGGTGCCGTCGCCATTGCCGAGCATCATCTGGACGCGGTCGCCGAGTGGAACCGCGATGTCCACGCGGCCATCTTCGTTGAAGTCACCGGGCGCCCCGAACGGCGCGGCGACGGGCTCGTGATGGAACGTCCCGTCACCGTTGCCGAGGAAGATCCCACCTGAGCCGAGGAGGTCCGTGCGGCCGTCGCCGTCGAAGTCGGCGAACTCCATCGGGCCACCGCCGGGCTGGAGAGCGTAGTCCTGAATGATCTGCTCATACCCGCCGTCCGGCGCGGTGAGTGCCACGACCACCTGGCCCTCTACGGACTTCATGGCCGCATCCCGCCTGCCGTCCCCATCGAGATCCGCCAGTTTCACGTCCTCCGGGTCGGTGTGAGTATCCGCGACCGGGTTCTGGCGGAAGCTCCCGTCGCCATTGCCGGGATGGATCGCGATCTCACCTGCTCCGGCCACGACCATATCCAGCCTGCCATCCCCATCCATGTCCGCCGCCACGCCGGTGCTGGCGTCATGGGCCGAGCGCTGGTACGAGAAGTAGTAATAGTTCTCGCCGTGCCGTTGGCGGCCCAGTTCGAAGCCTTGTTCCGGGCCGAGGTCGACGAGATCGTCGCGTCCGTCACCATTGAAATCAGCGGCCACGATGAAGACGGGGCTGCGCCGGACGTGCGCAGGACTCGCCGGGCCCGACGTGGAACCAGCGCTCGGCGTGGACGCGTTCCCGAGCTCGTCTTCAAGGCCGGTTGAGGGAGCTGGCTGGGTCGCAGGCTGATCGAGCCCCACGCCGGACGCCATCTCGAATGTTCCGTCGCCGTGTCCCAGGAGGAGTTCGAGGCAAATGTCGCTCCCGTCCAGCGCCATGCCATACACGTCCACGTTGCCGTCGCCATTGACATCGCAGGTCGTGACGTAGGCCAGTTGAGAACAATATGGTGTGATATACGAGGCAGGCCCCACCAGGTGTCCATGACCATCATTGAGCCAGATCATCGCGCCGTTGGGCTCGAAGACGCCCGACGCTGCGAGATCCAGGTCCCCATCGTGATCGAAGTCGGCCAGCGCGACCGAACTGGCGACCTGAGTGAGCGTGCGCACCCCGCCGGTGCCGCGATACCGGATGGTGATGGGCGTCCCGGGCCGTGCGAGGACGATGTCTGGTCTGCCATCGCCGTCCAGATCCCCCGCGGCCACGAAGCTCCCGGGCTCCGGGTACCTTTCCAGCTCGCGGAAGCCACCTTTGCCATCCCCCGCCAGGATCAACGTGCCGGCATCGCCCGTCACCACCAGGTCAAGGTGCCCGTCGCCGTCCATGTCGCGTGCAGCCATCCACACGGGCGCGATATCGAGCGGGACCTCGCTCGGCGGTCCCACCCGGAAGGCTCCTCGATTGAGGAGGACCGTTACCATGTAGTCCCGGTTGACCGCAGCGAGGTCGGGTAGGCCGTCCTCGTTCCAGTCGCCCGCGACCACACAGGCCGCGCCGACCGGCACCCCGTAGTACTCGGCCTCGAGGTCGAGCCGCGCGCAATCCCTGGCCCCGGCGGCCCGGCTGGGGGTCGGGAGCATCAGGGCGATGGCCAGGATCCATCCGGCGTGGGCTGCGTCCCGCCGGATCTCCGGCCACATGACGGTGCCTCCCAAGCGCGTCTCGGCCCCGGGCGGGGCCGACATATGAAAAGTCTATCTCGTGTCAGCGCTCTCGGGACAGACAATCTCGCTCAGAAGACCCTCAAACCCACATCCTTTCCAGGCCCGCGGCCCGCCGCGAATCCGCCAGCTGTCCGCGGTGCATGTACCAGTGGTCGGCCACGTACTGGAGGCAATCGCGATAGGTGCCGAACGTGTCCTCGAAGCCTTTCGGCGCCTTGGCACTTGGCCGGTCGAGATCATCCTCCGAGAGCGTGCCCACGAGCGCCAGCGTCGACGCGCGCACCTCGCGGCACCTGGCCAGCACCTCGTCGAACGGCGGGAACCGACGGGCGTCCCCGCTCACGTCCGCGCCGTCGAAGACCTCCTCCCACCCGGCCAGGGGATTCGGTTCCCCGAGCATGAACCTATGGATCACCAGCGTCTCGATGTAGGCGAGGTGCCCGAGCACCCACAGCGTGTGGCAGCCGCCGTTCGGCGTCGGAAAGACCACACCGTGCGCTCGCATCTCCTCGACGCGGGCGAGGACGCGGTCGCGGCTCTTCTCCAAGTTGACGCGGATGAGATCGATGGATCGCATGGTGTCATCACCTGCCTCGCCACGACCGCTCGGCTCTCTCGCGGATCTCAGGTAGCATGAACCAGCGGATGGCAACGATGCCAAAGCGCGCCCATCGCGTGTCGCTCCCGGACGTCGGGCTCGGGAATGAACCGGTCGAGCGGAGCGCTCACTGCACGGCGGCGGCTTTGTTCAGCTCCTGGAACAGCCGGTTGTAGTTCGTCGTGGCCGAGTCCTGGCGGGTCGTCGTGAAGGCCGCGCCGCGGTCGGCGCCGTCCTTCGTGTAGCCGATCTTGATCCATGCGTTCGGGAGGTCGTTCTTCGTGCCGCCGTAGCGCACGCTGGTGATCGCGGTTCGCGGGATGTCCACCGACACCGTGTCGCCGCGGTAGTACCGGAGCGCGGCGTCGTCGAGGACGAGCTTCCCGGGGTTGTGCTCCATATCCATTGGCTCCTTGGGCGGCGAGTCCAGGTCCAGGTACCAGGCTTCCGCGACCTGGATCGGCGGTGTCGCCCGGGCGATCGCGCGCAGTTGTGCCAGCGAGTCGGCCTTCGGGTCGTTCTTCACCTTCTCCAGGTTGCGCTGCAGCGTGCCCATGCTCCCCGGGCCGCTGATCGCCAGCTTGAAGCCGTTCTGTTTCGCAAACCCCGCGTAGCCCTCGACGGCGTCCATGACGAAGTCGGCATACCAGGTGCCGTTCACCAGCACCTCGCGCATGCGCAGCAGGTAGCGCCCGCCCGGCGCGGCGTTCACCCAGGTGGACACGTTGAGTCCGCGACCGAGCCACACCTTGTGCATGCCGGCCGGGACGATCGCGGTGACGCCGGTCTTGGGCAGGATCGCGCCCACCGGCGTGCGGTCCACGTACACGAACTCGGGCTTCGGGTCCTGGCGCAGCTGCCGCTCGCGCACGATCACGAGCCGCGCGCTCCCGGCGTCCGGCGGCGGGAATCCCGTGGTGTCGCGCAGCACGACGTCGGGCTGGGCGCTCGCCGGGGCGACGACGCCGATGTTTGACACGAGCAAAACAACCGCGATGAACCGCAGCGACTGCTTCTTCATAGTGGTCACAACGGCCCCCCTCGGAACGCTCCCGGCTCGGTGGCAGCGGGCGCGCATCGACGCCACCCGCGTGCAAGGTGACGAGGCTAGCAGGCCTCGGAATGCGCGCCAATTCGGCGCACCGCGCGGTGCGCACGCGCGCACATCAACGCACGCCGTGCACCGTCCCAACGTGCGTCAGCGTGTCGCGGTGCGCGCGCGGTCCGGTGCGAGCGCACCGTGCGCAGACGACGACCAGCGCGCGTGTCACGGTGACATGCGCGCGCGTGAAACCGGTTTTGCGCTTGCAATCGTCGTCGCAAGGTCGTACAAAGCAACATGAACGGCGACGCGCGCCCCCGCGATCCCGCTCGGCTGTGTCACGCAGGAGTCTCTGCCGCTCGAGGCGATGCGCTTCGAGACGGTTCGTCCGTAAAGGCGGAATGACTCGTTCCCAGGCCAGAGCCATCTCCCCGAGAGGATCTCTGGGATGGCAAGGCCGACGCAGAGGAGAGTTGGTGATGGCACGACGTCGTCGCAGAGCTAGGAGGGCTGTCCGCAAGGCCGTGCGCCGCAAGGTCGCCCGCAAGGCGGTGCGTCGCAAGGTCGCGCGCAAGGCGGTTCGTCGCCGCGCCGTTCGCAAGGCCGTGCGTCGCAAGGTCGCGCGCAAGGCCGTCCGCCGTAAGGTCGCCCGCAAGGCCGTCCGCCGGCGGGTCGTCCGCAGGGCGGTGGCCCGTCGCGCCGTGCGCAAGGCGGTGCTTCGCCGCCTCGCCGCAGCGGCCGCGATGGAAGGTCAGACGTAGGATCGAGGTCGGCGGGCGGACGCGTCGACTCTGTGTCCGCCCGCCAGACCCGCCACGGTTTCAGAGCCCGGCCGCGACCGTGAGGCTCCGCGCGCAGGATGCCCGGGCAAGCTTTGTGTTCCCCTGGCTGTGCGCCTCGCTGCTCGCGTGCCCGTTCACCGCGAGCGCCGCTGAGAAACCGGACAGCACGAGCGTCGCGCCCGCCCCCGCCCCCGCGAAGAAGTCGTTCCTGCCGCTGCTCGCCGAGGAGGCGACCAAGCGCGGCATCGAGCTGCCGCTGCCGTTCGGCGCCGGGCTCGTCTATTACCACTTGGACCGCGCCATCGAGATCAGCGACGTGCGCATCGGGCGCAACGGCGCGCCGCCCACGTCGGTGAGCCAGTTCGCGCAGCTCTCGTCCAGCTCGAACGTGAACAACGAGAACATCAAGCTGGACGCCTGGATCCTGCCGTTCCTGAACGTCTACGCGATCGCAGGCTACGTGAAGAACCACTCGGACACGCACATCGCCGTCGAGTTGCCGCCGCTCGTCCCGGGAGGGGCCACGCGCCAGCGGACGCTCACCGTGCCCACCGACATCGAGGGCTCGGTGGGCGGCCTGGGGCTGACGCTCGCGGGCGGGTACGGCCCGTACTTCATGACCTACGACGTGAACTTCGACCAGGCGGATCTCGGGTTCGACAACCGGTTCAAGGCGGTCATCACGTCGGTGCGCGGCGGCTGGAACGGCAAGGCCGGCGCGCGGCCGCTGCGGCTGTGGGCGAGCGTCACCGACTGGAACACGTTCGCCACCGCGACGGGCACCGTGCCGGATCCCGACGGCGGCACGCTGTCGTTCGAGGTCGACCAGGGCCCGGCTTACCGCTACACGTACGGCCTCGGCGGCCAGTACTCGTGGCGGCCGTGGCTCGAGTTCGCCGTGGACGGCGGCATCGACGGGCACGGCGGCTGGTACCTGGCCGTGATCCCGGTGTTCCGCTTCTACCTCTAGCCGCTGCGAACGCGGCCAGGCGCCGCGCGGCGGCCCGTCAGTACACGCGCTCGACCGCCGACTGCTTGAGCCAGCCGCCGCTGCCGCCCGGGAGCTGGACGAGCGCCCACTCGCCGCGCGTCTCGCGGATCTTCACCTCGGTGCCGTCGTGGATCAGCAGCACCTGCTTGAACTCGTCGCCCGGGCCGCTCGCGGCGCTCACCTCGGGCACCACGACCACGGCCGGCCGCGACCCCACCTCGCCGGCCCAAAGCTGCTGCGCGAGGAAGCCGTAGAGCCCGAGGAGCGCGAGCACGCCCGCCGCGAACCCGAGCGGCGGCCCGCGCCAGACGATCCACGCCGCGAGCGCCAGGCCGGCGAGCGTGAACAGCACGCCCGCGATCAGCGACGCCTCGCTTCGCGACAGCCAGCGGAGCGCGCGGTCGGCGGCGTGGGCCAGCGGGCTCGAGCCCCCCGACGTCTTGTCCACGCGGTAGGCGCGCACGAACGCGAGGTTCGCCACGATGTCGTGGTCGCGCGGTGTCAGAAAGTAGGCGCGCCGGTAGTGGACGATCGCTTCGCCGATCTTCCCCGAGCGGAAGAGTGCGTTCCCGAGGTTGTAGTGCACACGCGGGTCGTTGCCGGTTTTGAGCGCCTCCTCGTAGGCGTGCACGGCGCCCGCGTAGTCCTTCTGCGCGTAGAGCCGGTTGCCATCGTTGTAGGCCTGCACCGGGCCCAGCACGAGCGCCAGCACGGCGAGCAGCGCGGGCATCATCGGCCTCCGGTCTTGACGTTGCCCACGCGGCTCAGATCCCCGCCATGACGTCGCGCGCGGCGTCGAACAGCTTGTGCGGGTCGCGCGCCGCGGCCTCGCCCGGCGAGAAGCGCGCCACCTCGCAGCGGTCGACGACGTCGAACAGCGCGTCGATCGTCGGCGATGCCACGGAGCGCTCGGCGAGCGCGGCGCGGAGCTGGTCGCGGGTGAGCGCGGAGGTGTCGAGGTTGAACCGGTCGCCGAGGTAGCCGAGCACCGCGCGCGAGAGCTCGGCGTGGAAGCCCTTCTCGTCCTGCTTCTTCAGGAGCTGCTCGGCCTGCTTCAGCCGGCGCCTGACGAGCGCCGTCGAGCGGCTCTTCCGCGCGTAGCCGCGGTCGGACCGGAGCCGCTGCGAGTGGCCGCGGTAGCCCACGGCGAGCCCCACGGTGGCGAGCGAGAGCAGCATCATCGCGTTGGGCCACCACGGCGGGTCCATGCTCATCGAGCCCAGCGACACGGCGTCGGGCTTGATGTAGTCGATGTCGGTGCCGAGCACTTTCAAGCCCGAGGCCTCGGCGACCGGGGCGCTGCTCGCCGAGCCGCTGGCCGAGAACGAGAACGGACCGGCGGTGAGCTTCTTGTAGCTCTTGGACTCGGGGTCGAAGAAGGCGATCGTCACCATCGGCACCTCGAACCGGCCGTCCCCCTGCGGGATGATCGGGAACCGGAACGACTTGGTGCCGCGCACCGTGCCGCTCTCGACGCGCACGTCATCCTTCACCTCGGGCGTCAAGATCTTGAGCCCCGGGATCGCGGCGAGCTTCGGCGGGTCGATCATGCGCAGGTTGCCGGTGCCGGCCAGGCGCAGGCTCAGGTTCACGGGCTCGCCGTTCGTGGTGGTGGCGCGGTCCATCTCGCCCGCCAGCGTGAACCGGCCCACGCCGCCCGTGAACTCGGCGGGCTTGTCGCTTTCCGGCAACGGCAGCACCTTGATCGTGATCGGCTTCGAGTCCACGCGCACCGACTGCGAGCTGCCGAGCATGTCGAAGATGCTCTGGGACGACTGGGCGACCGCGGCGTTGAACGCCATCGGCTTGATCGTGGTCTCGCCGGGCGAGATCGGGAACAGCACCACGCGCTTCAAGTCCGCGACGCCGTACGTCTTCCCCTCCACCGTGCGCCGCTCGAACTGGAACCGGTCGGCCTCGAACACCTTCTCCGTCCAGAAGCCTTCGAACGTCGGCATCGTGGCCCAGCCGCCGTTCTCGATCTGGAACCGCGTGTAGAGCGCGATGTCCACCGCGATCGGCTCGCCGACGTAGACGGTCTTCCGGCTCGCGGTCACCGACAGGAACAGGTTGCCCTCGAGCGGGATCTGCGAGCGGCCCCCGGTCACGCCCGGCGCGCCCGGCATCGGCGCCGCCTGGCCCTGCGGCGCCTTCACGACGGTCAGCTCGATCGGCTGGGTCTGGTACTGCTTGCCCTGGTAGGTGAGCGTGGCGGGCGGGATCACCACCTTGCCCAGCTGCTTCGCGGCCATCCCGTAGATGAAGCTGACCGTCGCCTCCTTCTTCAGCTGGCCGCCGATGAACGAGATGTTCGTGGACTGCGACGTCGAGCGCCCGAGCACGTCGAGCCCGGGCACCGGGGGGAGCGTCGGCGACGGCGCCGAGAGCATGTCCTCGCCGCGCACGCTCAGGACGAGCTGGAACTGCTCGCCCAGGCCGACCGTGGTCTGGTCCACGGACGCCGTGAACTCGATCTCGGCGGCGAGCGCCGCGGAGGCGAGCGCCGCGAGCACGAGCGCGGCGCCGGCCCCGCGCAGCGCACCGCGCGGGCTCACCAGTCCTTCCCTCCCGGCGCGGGCGCCGCGGGCGGCTTCGGCTGCTTCTTCAGGTTCTCGCGCTCCTTGCTCTGCAGGGCCTGCAGCATGCGGTCCGCCTGGTCCTTGCCGATGGCGCCCTTGGGCTGGGGCTGGGGCTGCGCCTGGGCCTGCTGCTGCTGTTGCTGCTGTTGCGGCTGCTGCTGTGGCTGTTTCTGCTGCTGCTTCTTCGACGTGTCTGGGTGCTGCTGCATCTCCTTCTTGATCTTCCAGCACAGCTCGAGGTTCTGCTTCGCCTCGAGGTCGCTCGGGTCCTGGACCAACGCCAGCGAATAGGCGCCGATCGCGTCGTCCAGCTTGCCCTGCTTGAAGTGGGTGTTGGCGAGATTGTAGAGCGCGTGCGCCCGCAGCGTCTTCTGCTTGGAGAGGAGCCCGAGCTGGAAGTGGTCCGCCGCCTCGGGGAGCTGGTCCTGCTGGTAGAGCACGCGGCCGAGGTCGTAGCGGATGCGCATGTTGTCGGGCTCCAGCACGAGTGCTTCCTGGTACGCCTTGGCCGCGTCGGCGAGCTTGCCCTGCTTCTCCAGCTCCAGCCCGCGGCGCATGCTCGAGCCCACGTCGGCGCCGGCACGGCCCGCCGACAGCAGGCCCGCCAGCACGAGCAGCGCGGCGACTTTCGAAGCGCGCGAGGCGCGCCCGCCGGGCACGAGGCGAACGAGCCCGCGCAGCGAGCGCAGGGCGTCCGGGAACCACGCACCGCGGCGGTCGCTGATCAGCGTGCCCGCGAACAGCAGCACGAACGCCAGGGCCAGGAACGACTGGTAGCGCTCCTCGTATTCCACGTACTCGCCGCCGCTGATGGCCTTCTTCTGGATCTGCTCGAGCGAGGCCACGAGCGCGTCCAGGTTGATGCTCTCGGAGCGGAAGTAGCGGCCGTCGGTGGCCTTGGCCATCACCAGCAGCAGCCGCTCGCCGAGCCGTGACATCACGATCTTACCGTCCGCGTCCTTCTCGTAGCTCACCCCCGTGCTCCCCGCCTCCGGGATCGTCGAGCCTTCGGGTGTCGCCACGCCCACGGCGAATAGACGGATGTGGTTCTCGAGCGCGATGCGCGTCGCGAGGCTCGGGTCCCCGTCAAGGTTGTCGCCGTCGGTGATGAGGATCAGCGCCTTGGACGTCTCCTCGGACGGGTCGAGCAGCGACGCGGCCGCCTCCACCGCGTGCTGGATGTTCGTGCCCGGCTTGGGCATGTTGCCGGGGTCGATGATGTCGAGGAACAGCTTCGCCGCCTCGACGTCGGTCGTGAGCGGGCACATCACCTCGGCGCTGCCGGCGAACGCCACGATGCCGACGCGGTTCCCGGACAGGTTGTCGAGCAGCGACGCGATCTGCACCTTCGCGCGCTCGAGCCGGCTCGGCGGGATGTCGGTGGCGAGCATGCTGCGCGAGGCGTCGAGCGCGATCACGATGTCGATGCCGTGGCCTTTCACCACCTGGAGCTTCTCGCCCCACTGCGGGCGCGCCGCGGCCACGATCATGAACACGAGCCCCATGAGCACGCACGCCGCCTTCGCCGCGGCCCAGCGCGCGCTCCGGCTGTCGGTGAGGCGCGGCACCAGGGTCGGGTCGGCGAGCTGCTGGAGCGCGCGGCGCTTGAGCCAGGCGCCGAGCACGAGCAGCAGCGCCAGCGCCGGCACGAGCCAGAGCAGCCACAGGAGCTGCGGTGCGCCCCAGTGGATCAAGGCAGCCTCCGCCACAACACGGCGGGCACGAGCGCGCCCGCCAGGAACAGCAGCGCCGCGGGCATGAGGAAGAGCCCCGCCTTCTCGTTGTAGACCGTGTGGTGCGTGGACTTGAAGTGCGTGGGCTCCATGCGGCTGATCTCGTCGTAGATCCGCTTCAGCGCCTCGGCGTCGCCGGCGGTGTAGGCGCGGCCGCCGGTGAGACCTGAGATGTCCTCGAGCGTCTTCAAGTCGAAGTCGGCCTGCACGGTCTGCGGCCGCTGCCCCCAGAAGGGGTCGTTCACCATCACCGTGACCGGCTCCTGTGAGCCGACGCCGATGCAGTACACCTTGATGCCGTAGGTCTGCGCGAGCCGCGCGGCAGTCATGGGCTCCACCTCGCCGGCGTTGTTGACGCCGTCGGTGAGCAGGATGACCACCTTCTCCTTGGCGGTCGAGTTCCGCAGCCGCGCCACGGCGTCGGCGAGGCCGTTGCCGATCGCGGTGCGCGAGCCGTCGAGCGTGCCGATCCGGAGCCGGTCGATGACGCCTTTCAGCACGTCGCGGTCCATGGTGAGCGGGCAGAGCGTCATGGCGCCGTTGCCGAACACCACCACGCCGATCCGGTCGCCCGAGCGGCGCGCGACGAAGTCCTCGGCGCGCTGCTTGGCCGCGGTGATGCGGTCGGGCTGCAGGTCGGGCGCCGACATCGACTCCGAAACGTCCAGGCACAGCATGATGTCGACGCCGCGCGACTCGATCTCCTCGAACACGCGGCCGCGCTGCGGGCGGGCGAGCGCGATCACGGCGAGGAGCAGCGCGGCGACGTTGAGCGCGAGCACCAGCGGCCGGAGCCAGCGGCCGAAGCCCTGCTGGCCGCGCAGGAACGCGGCGTCGGAGAAGCGCACCGTCGCCGTGCGCTTGCCGAGCTCGAGCCAGACGAGGAGTACCAGCGGCGCCAGGAGCCAGAGGTACTGTGGCGAGGCGAGGCGCATGTCAGGCCCCTCCGACCGGCGCCGGCTGCTGCGTCGCGGCGGGCGCGGGCGCCACCGGCACGGGCTTGGTCTTCAAGACGAAGTCGCGCAGTTGCTCGAGCGCCCGCTCCGCCTCCTCCTCCGTCGGCACCGTCTTCGCGTACTTCACGAGGTCGCTGCGCGCGAAGAAGCGCGTGATCTCGTCACGCATCGGCAGCTTCTGCGCGCGCATGCTCGCCAGCAGCTCGGTCGTGGTCTGCTCGGCGGCGTCGAACTCGAAGCGGCGCTCGAGGTAGCGCTTGAGGATCTCGGAGAGCGCGTAGTAGAAGCGCTTGAACTCCGCTTCCGCGACCCACGCCCGCCACGGCAGCCGATCCAGGGCTCCAAGCGCCTCCTCCCACGGCGGCAGCGGCGGCGGCAGCGCTTCACCCAGCCGCCGGATCCGCCGGTAGAGCTTCCGCGCAAGCCAGACGAGCACCGCGGCGAGCACGGCGAGCGCAGGCAGGAGCCAGAGCCAGTAGTTCGGGAACGTCTCCGGGGGTTTCAGGCCGTGCACGTCTTTCATTGAGTCGGGAAGCACGCTGGCGATGGTCACGCCCACGGTGTCGCCGGTGAGCGTGTCGCCGCGCTCGCCGAAGCTCGTCGTGAAGCGCAGGCCGGGCAGCGTCTGCCGGCCGGCCTGGAAGCACGCCACCGCGAGCTTGTACGACGTCTCGTCCAGGTCGCCGCGACGGACGGTTTTCCGGTCCTCCTGCACGACCATGAACGCACCCAGCGAGTCGGCGAGCGGTCCGGTGACGAGGCTCGGGTGCGGCGTCGTGACGATGTACGTGACCTCGAAGCGGTCGCCGACCGTGAGCCGCGGCTGCGGCGGCACGTGGGTGACGATGCGGTCGGGGCCCGGCGCGGGCGCTTTCGCGGCAGCGGGAACGGCCGCGGACGCTGGCGCCTTCGCCGGTGCGCCGGCGGGCGCTGCAAGCGCGAATATCAGTAGCAACGAACCGGGCATCATACGGTCGTCAGTGGAACCGCCGCGCGCGGAGCTGGAAGAACTTGTGCAGCTTGGGCGTGAAGTCCTCGTCGGTGCGAAGCGGGATGCAGTCGATGCCGAGCTGCGTGAACAGCCGGTCGCGCCGCGTTTCCTGATCCCGCATGTGCTGCTCGTAGCTCTTCCGCAGCGCAGGGCGCCCGGTGTCGATCGTGATCCGCTCGCCGGTCTCCATGTCCTCCAGGTCCACGAGCCCCACGCGCGGCAGCTCACGCTCGGCGGGGTCGGTGATCGGCACCGCAACGAGGTCGTGGCGGCGGGCGGCGATCCCGAGCGGGATGCGCACGCGCTCGGGCGCGCAGCCGGGCCCGAGGAAATCGCTGATCAGGAACACGATCGCCTTCTGCTTCAGGAGGTGCATCACGAACTCGAGCGCCGCGGTGGGGTTCGTGCCGCGCCGGCGCGGCTGGAACAGCAGGATGTCGCGGATCAGGCGCAGCACGTGCTGCTTGCCCTTGCGCGGCGGAATGAAGCGCTCCACGTCGTCGGTGAAGAACAGCAGCCCGACCTTGTCGTTGTTCGTGACCGCCGAGAAAGCGATCGTGGCCGCCACCTGCGCCGCCTGCTCGAGCTTGAACTGCGAGCGCGTGCCGAAGTACCCCGAGCCGGAGGCGTCGATGCAGAGGATCACGGTCAGCTCGCGCTCCTCGACGAACTTCTTCACGAACGGCTTGTCCATGCGCGCGGTGACCTTCCAGTCGATCGAGCGCACGTCGTCACCGGGCAGGTATTCGCGCACGTCCACGAATTCCATGCCCTGGCCCTTGAACGTGGACTTGTACTCGCCCACGAACGTGGAGTTGATGATCTTCCGCGTGTGGAGCTCGATCCGGCGCAGCTTCTTCAGGAAGTCCGCGGACAGCTGCCGCGGCCCCGGGGCGGGAGCGAGCGGCTCGCGACGGGTCGCGACGGCGCTCACGGCACTTCGACCGAGGCGAGGATCTTCTGGATGACGTCGTCCGTGGTCAGCTCCTCCGCCTCGGCCTCGTAGGTAAGGATGATGCGGTGGCGCAGCACGTCCGCGGCCAGCTCCTTCACGTCCTCGGGGATCACGAACCCGCGCCGGCGCAGGAACGCCATCGCGCGCGCGGCCACGGTGAGGTTGATCGAGGCGCGCGGCGAGGCGCCGAAGCGGATCAGGGGCTTCAGCTCGGCGAGCCCGGCCTTCTCCGGCTCGCGGGTCGCGAACACCAGGTCGAGGATATAGTCCTTGAGCTTGCGGTCGATGTAGATCGACTTGCACAGCTCGCGCGCCTTCACGATGTCGCCGGGCGCCACGACCGCCGCCGTGGCCGGCGCGTCGCTCACCGCGATGCGCTCCACGATCTCGCGCTCCTCCTCGCGGTTCGGGTACGTGATCTTGATCTTCAGGAGGAAGCGGTCGAGCTGCGCCTCGGGCAGCGGGTAGGTGCCTTCCTGCTCGATCGGGTTCTGCGTCGCGAGCACGAGGAACGGGTCGTCCAGTTTGTAGCTCTGCTCGCCGATCGTGACCTGGCGCTCCTGCATGGCCTCGAGCAGCGCGCTCTGCACCTTGGGCGGCGTGCGGTTGATCTCGTCGGCGAGGATCAGGTTCGCGAACACCGGTCCCTTGCTGGTCACGAACTCGCCGGTCCGCTGGTTGTAGATCATCGTGCCGACGATGTCGGACGGCAGCAGGTCGGGCGTGAACTGGATGCGCTGGAACTTCGCCCGGACCGCGGACGCGAGCGTCTTGACCGCGTACGTCTTCGCGAGCCCCGGCACGCCCTCGATCAGGATGTGGCCGTTCGCGAGCAGGCCCACGAGCATGCGGTGGAGCAGGTACTGCTGGCCGACGATGGCCTTGGAGACCTCGGCGGTGATGGTCTGGACGACCACGCTCTCGCGCTCGATGCGCTCGTTGATCGCCTTGATCTCGTCCGTCTGGATCGACATCTCGTCCTCCGAAGCGAGGCTTCCCAGGTCGTGGTCACGGGCAGAGAAAACCCGCGAGACTCGCGCGGCGGCGGGCCGCGACGTCGCGGCCGGGACACGCGATGTCCACGGGAACCAGCGATTGTATTCAGGTCGCGCGTACGCGGGTCAAGGTGGGGCAAAATCAACTGGCGGAGCGCGTTCGGGCGCGGCAGGGACGCTGCGCGAGCGCGGTCTCAGTGAGGTACGGGCGCGCCGAGCGCGGCGATCCCCGCGGGCAGCCGCGTGCGCCAGCTCTCGGGCGCGTGCACGCCGTTCGGCACCTCGCCGTACGTCACGCGATAGCCGTGCGCCATCAATGTGTCGCGCAGCGCACGATTCGCGGCGAGGATCGACGGCGCCTGCCCACCGAGGGCGCCCCTCGTCTCCGTCGAACCCACCTCCATCCAGATGCGCACGTCGCGGTGCGGCCAGCGGCCCGCCTGTCCGGTGAGCCATTCGTACGGCGCGTCGTTCGAGGCTTCGTTGCCGCGCCAGAACGCGCCGCTCTGCGACAGCACGTTGCCGAACACGTCCGGGCGCTCGAGCGCGACGCGCGCAGCGGCCAGCCCCCCGGCGCTCGAGCCGGTGACGATGACGCGGTGCGGGTCGCGAGTCACGCGCCAGTGCTGGCGCACCCACGGCACGAGCTCGTCACCGAGGAACGCCACGAACCAGGCGCGGTTCGCGAGATCGTCGAGCCGCACCGCACCCGTCGAGTCGTCCACCAGCACGGCGACCATCGGCGGTGCGGCGTGCGCGGCAATGAGCGAGTCGAGGATGTGCGGCAGCGGGATCTCGTCGAGATACTCTCCGCCGTCGAACGCCAGCAGCATGGCGAAGCTCGAGTCACGGCTCGCGGCGTATCCGGGCGGCGTGTAGACCCAGACGCGGCGCTCGCGCTGCTGGTGTCGGCATGGGACGCGGAACTCCGCGACGTCGCCGCGCGGCGGGCCCGACGCGGCCGGCGCCGCGACGAGCGCGACGGACGCGTGAATCGACGCCGCGACGAGACCGGCGAGCGCGAGGCGCCCGTGGCCCCGTCGTGCGACCGGGATCACCCGCGCTTCCGCGCCACCACGCGAAAGGCACGCGCCCAGCGGTACGTGGGCAGCGTGCGCAGGACGAGATTCGCGGCGAGGACCCAGTCGTTCGCGGCGCCGCCGTAATGCGGCAACGACCGGGCCTCGAAGCCGCGCCGCTCGAGCCGCGCCGCGAGCTCGCGGCCGTCGAAGAGCTGCTCCATCACGTAGCCCCAGTGCGGATCGCGCGGGCATTCTCCGCGCACGTACGGCCGCGCGGGCATGGGGCCACCCGCCAGGTGCTCGCCCACCACGCGCGCGATCTCCTCCTTCACCATGCCCGAGGTGAGGCGCGCGTACTCGGCCACGCGCTCCGGTGCGAGCTGCGGGAACACCTCGCGCACCGCGCGCTCGCGCCGCTTCACCATCGGCTCGGGCACGACTTCCGTACCGAACGGCCCCTCCGGGCCGTTCTCCAGCCGTTCCCAGTAGTTCACCGTGAACTCGCGGATCCTTGGATTGGCGATGTTGTTGCCGTCGGACACGAGCAGGTGACCGCCCGGTCGCAGCACGCGCGCGGCCTCGTCCAGGAACGAGTCGACGTTGAAGTAGTGCGAGATCGCCTCGATCGAGAGCACCAGGTCGGCGCTCGCCGAGCGGATCGGCATGCGACTGGCGTCGCCACGGACGTTGAGCACGCGCCGCGAGAGATCCGGGAAGTACGCCGCGTTCACCCGGCCCAGCGTGCGGGTCATGGGCTCGTGCACCTCCACTGCGAACACGCGCTCGGCCCCCCACGAGGCGAGCAGGTTCGAGACCATGCCGAACCCGGAGCCCGCGTCCACCACCACCTTCCCCGCCACGCCGCCTGCCAGGTCCACGAGCTGGCGCTTGGCGCGCGCCCAGGTGCGCAGGCCCACGTCGTCGGCGAGGCCGCCAAAGTACTGATGGAACCAGGGATCGATGCCCTCGGGCGGATGGGCGAGCGCGGAGCGCGCGCCGCGTACGAACGCGGCAGGCGCGGGCACACCGCGCGGGACGGCCGTCGAGTCACGGCTGAGGGGGGTGGGCATATCCACAAGGAAACCACAGCGCGCTGCACTTTGGAAAGCCCTGGCGCGCCGGTCCCCCATGGAACCGGCGCGCCCGCGACGAAAGTGTCCTCCCGGTCGGTTACTGGACCACGGACACCTTGCGCGTGAATCGGCCGTCGTTCGTCGTCAGACGCACGATGTAGAGCCCGGAGCCGACGCGGTCGCCGCGGCCGTCCCGGCGGTCCCATTCGAGCGCGTGGCGGCCGGCCGGCAGCGTCCCGCGCGCCAGGTTGCGCACGAGCCGGCCGTCGATCGAGTAGATCGACAGGTCCACCGCGCCCTCGCGCGCGAGCGCGAACGCGATCGACGCACGGTCGGCGAACGGGTTCGGCGCCACGTGATCGAAGGCCGTCACCGTGGGCAGCGGCGGCGGCGCGGCGGTCACGCCGCCGAGCGTCACCGTGCGGTTGGCGAGGTCCCGGGCGATCACCGGGCCCACGGCCAGCGCCGGCGAGCCGTCGCGGATGGCCACGAACGTGAACGTGGCGAGCACGCCCTGGCCGGTGATGCCGTCGGAGCGCTGGCCGAGCAGGGCGGCGTCCACCTTGCCGGCCTTCGGCGAGAACACGACGCCACTCTGGGCCTCGAGGAACCCGCCGCTCTCGACGCCGCGCGGCGACGCCACGGCCGCGTCCCAGGCGAGCGGCACCGACACGCCGCGCAGGCTCCCGGCGCCGGACATGCGGAGGGTCACCGTGAACGTCTCGCCCGCGCGCACGAGAGCCGGCGCGTCCAGCGCCAGCTCGTCGCGCGCCGCGGCGGCCTGCTTCGCAGCCGAAGGCGCGGTGGCGACGATCGCCGGACCGCCCCCGCTCCCGTAGTCGAGCGCGAACATGAGCAGGTCCTCGAACTCGAGCACCCCGTCCGTCGTCGGCCGGCCGCTGGTCGTCAAGTCCGTGGTCGGTCCCACGTCGGCGCAGGCATAGGGCTCCGATCCGGTGAGCGTTGCGCCATAGTGCGCCCCCAGCACCGTGAGATCGACGGTGCCGACGGCGTTGTCCCCGGTGCAGACGGTCACGCCGTCCGAGACGTCGCCCAGGATGTAGTCGAGCACGCCCGCCGGCCGGTTGGACGCGACGGACGTGGTGCCGCAGCCGCTCTGCCAGAACGCCACGTAGTGCCACTGGTCGCGCGCCCCGGGGTCGTCCTGCTGGCCGCTCGCGGTGACGCCGGTGAGCACCCACGGCGCGCCCGGCGGGTAGCTCGGCGTCGCCGGCGTGGAGCCGCCCGCATCGTCGTAGCGCGGATAGCCGCCGAACGGCGCGCGGTACACCTTCACGCTCGTCGCCCCGGTGGGCATCGTGAAGCTGACGACGATCGGCCGCCGGCCCTCGGCGCCGCCCGTCGAGGCGCGCGTCACCGCGAGGTCGGCGATCGCCGTGGGGGCGCCCGAGCACGCCGAGCAGGTCACGCTCACGTCCTCGAGCATTGGGGTCGCGGTCGGGTCGGTGGTCGCGAGCGCCACCGAGTACTGGATGTAGCGCGACGAGCCGCCCACGCTCGAGCCAGACGACGGCACCGCGGTGTACGCGGTCCACGTGCCGTCGGGAACGGGCGTGTCTCCCTTCCGCACCAGGAACGCGAGGCTCGTGCCCGCAGGCGTGGTGGCCGTCCAGCTCATCGCGGCCCACGCGACCGCCGAGCCGGCATCGAACACGCGCGACGTGAACGTGCCCGAACTGGCGTACGGCGGCGTCATGCGCATCCAGTCCACGGTCACGGCGCCGCCGCCCGCGAAGATGTCGCTCGCCGCGGGCCGCATGGGTCCGCTGATCGCGAACGCGTCCGTGTGCACGAGGGCGCCGTCGACGTAGTAGCTCACGCTCGAGGCCCCCCAGTCGATCCGGTAGCGGTGCGGCGCGTTGAGGAGGTTCAGCGGGATGGCGTAGTCCGAGGTGCCGCTCCCGGTCCACGTACGCGCCTGCACCGGCCCGCCGCCGCCGGTGCTGAAGATCGCGAACGGGAGCGTGTTGTAGACCTCGTTCGGCGGCACGTTGTTGCCGGCGCCGAAGCCGACGTGCTGCGACTGGTCGCCGGTGAACGTGGCCACGAACTCGAGCGACGAGCCGGGACCCGCCGCAAACGGCTCGGGGTTCGCGCGCGCGCCGTCCACGATGAGCTGGCCGCCCGACACGGTGGAGGTGCCGTTGCCGGCGCCATACGGCCAGGTGAACGACGCCCAGCCCGCGGGCAGCGCGTTGCCCGAGAAATCGACGTCGAGGCCGGGGGCCAGCGTCACCTCGCCGTCGGCCGACGTGGTGACGATGGCGTTCGCGAGCGTGCCGGCCGAGAAGTCCGCCGCGACCTGGTCGTGTGCGCACGTGGTCGGTGCCGGGGCCGGCGTCGTGAAGCTCGCGGGCGCCGCGGGCGGATCCGGGAACGTGGCCGGGTTGCCCGCGCCATCGATGGAGCCGACGCGGAAGTAGTACGTGGCCGAGGGGTTGAGCGACGTAAGGTCCAGCGCGTGCGAGACCACGAGCGAGCCGCCGCTCGTGGTCGAGCCCAATGCGGGGCTGGTGCCGTACGACACGCTGGAGGTGGCCGGCTCGTCGGTCGTCCATGTGACGTGCGCCGTGGTCCCGGTCGGGCCCGGCGTGGCGAGCACCGCGCTGATCACCGGCGGCGTCACGTCACCTGAGCTCGTGCAGTGGAAGCGCACCTCGTCCACGGACGGTGTCGAGCCGGGCGCCGTGGTCGCGAGGTCGGCGCGGTACTGGAGGTAGCGGCCGCTGCCGCCCACGGCGGCGCCGCTCGACGGGATCGCCGTGAACGCGCTCCACGAGCCGTCCGGCGTCGGCGTGGAGCCCTGGCGCTGGAACATGGCGAGCGACGTGCCGGCGGGCAGGCTCGCGATCCACGTGGCGTCCTGCCACGTCGTGCCGCCGCCCGAGTCGAATACGCGCGACGTGAAGCTGCCGGAGCTCGCGTACGGCGTGACGCGCAGCCAGTCGACGTCGAGCGCGTTCGCGTCGAGCGTGAAGTCGCTCACCATCTGCAGCATCGGCGTGCCGACCGAGAAGGGCATTACGTACGCCTGCACGCCGTCCACGAAGAACGTGAAGTCGTTCGCGTTCCAGTCGATCCGGTAGCGGTGCGACGAGCCGAGCAGGCCCGCGCCGAGAAGGTTCTCCTGGTTGAGGCTGTTCCGGGCGTAGACGCCGTTCGCGGAGCTGCCCACGCCGATCGTCACCCATGGCGACGCGAGCGTCGCGTCCGTCGCGAAGCCCACGTTCTGGTACGGGCTGCCGGTGAACGTAGCCACGAACTCGATCGAGCGCCCCGGTCCGAACGCGCTCGTGCCGAACGCGCCGGCGCCGGAGACCGTGAGCTTGCCGCCCGCGACCGTGGCGCTGCCGCCGCCCGTCCAGGGCGCGGAGCCCCAGCCTGCCGGCAGCGCGCTGCCCGAGAAGTCCGCGCTCACGAGCGGGGCCAGCGTCAGCTCGCCGTCCCCCACCTCGGTGATCGCGACGCTGGCGATCGTGCTCCCCTGCGCGAACTCAGCGGCCGTCTGGTCGAGCGCGCACGCCGTGCCGGGCGTCATGAAGGTCGCCGGCGCGGCCGGCGGCGCCGGCGACGTGGCCGCATTGCTGGCGGCGTCGGCGGACGTGACGCGGTAGTAATACGTCGTGGCCGGCGAGAGGCCGGTGAGGCCCAGCGAGTGGCTCGTCACCGGGATCGCGCCCGACGCGGACTGCGCGAGCGAGCCCGGTGACGTGCCGTAGTCCACGCGCGAATCGGATGGGTCGTCCGTGGTCCACGTGACCACGGCCGTCGTGCCGCCCGCGCCCGGCGTCGCGCTGACCGCGGAGATCGCGGGCGGCGTGGTGTCGGCCACGTACGTCGCCACGAACGCGCCGGCGCTGGCCGGGAAGAAGCCGTAGTCCACGCCCTTGATGGTCTCGCGCGTCAGCGCCACCGGCTGGCCGTCGCGCGTGAGCGACGCCAGCTCGCCGGCCGCGGCGGCCCACGGCAGCATGCCGCGCAGGTTGCGCGCGCCGGTCCCGACGCCGAGCGTGAAGCTCAGCTGGTTCCCGCTCCAGGCGAGATCCGCGAACGTGGAGCCGTTCTTGCCGTCCAGCCAGTTGAGCATCTGCCGCGCCGAAACCACGGGCACGCCGTGCGCCTGTGCCGAGGCGACGACCGCGTCGGAGCCGGCGTTGGGCGTGAAGTCGAAGTGCATGTTCGTCGTGAACACGCCGTAGTAGCCCTGCGGCCCGAGCGCGCGATCCAGGAGCGCGTCGCAGAACGCGGGGAACGACTCGCCCGACTCGTCCGGCATCTGCGTGCACGCCTGGTAGCAGTCGATGATCGTGCCGTCCAGCTTCGCGAACCGCATCGGGATGCCGGAGCCGGTGAACAGGCCGGGGGTGTCATTCACCCAGCTCGGCGGCCAGAAGTAGTAGTTCGTGTCCAGGCGGATGCCGTGCGCGGACTCCACCTCGGGCACCTGGCTCCAGCTGTTCCACGCCACGCAGTGATTACGGTTCGTCGTGAGCGGCGGGACGCCGGGGAACTGCGCCTCGAAATCGGCCACCGACTGGCTGACCGTGGCTTCGTACTGCTCCTGAGTGACCGGCGTGCAACCGGTGTTGATGTGCATCGCCACCTCGAAGCCGAGGCTCTCGTAGAGCTGCGCCTGGGCCGGCGTGAACGCCGAGCCGAGGAACTCGTAGCCGGTGGCGCGGATGCACTCCCAGTCGTCCACCGAACAGTTGGGCGTGCTCTGGCTGCGGTAGATGTCGAAGCGCGGCTGCATGCCGGAGTCGCCATGGTCGTCGCCGGTCATGACGATCGCGGCCTTCAAGCCCTTCGGCAGGTACCAGAACCGCGGCAGCGGCATGCGGTGCAGGTTGCCGAGGGTGATCGCGTTGGCGAGCAGGCGCTGCTGCTCGTCCGCCTGCGGGATCGCGACCTTGCTCAAGTCGACCCAGTCCGGCTGCGGGTCGAACGAGGCGTTGCCGAAGAACTGGTCGTCGGAGCGGATCGGGTCCTGCTGGCCGTCACGCTTCTGCCCCGACCACGCCGGGTTGCCCTGGCGCGTGTACACGATCGAGCGGGCGAGGTCGTACGTGAACGCGATGGCGCGGCCGCCGTTCGCTCCGACGTTGCGCGTCGTCACGGCCGGGTTCGAGGTCGCGGTGGTGGCGTTGGAATACAGCGTCGCGACCGCGGTCGCGCCGGACAGCGTGTAGAGGTCGGCGGATCCGTGGTACTGGATGGTCTGGTTCACGATGCCCACGCCGGGACCGCTCGCCGTGTTCACGAGCAGGTACTTGTTGTCGAGCGTGCCCGCCGCGGGCGTGATGCCGAGCAGCGGCGCCAACTGCGCGTCCGGGCGAAGGGCGATGAGCGTGCCGCCCGCGTTCACCCAGTCGTTGAGCATCGTCACGTCGGCGGCACTCAGCACCGCGTGGCCGAGCACCACCACGTCGTGGGCGTTCAGCACCGCGGGCGTCACCAGCGACAGGTCCATGGCGGCGAACTCGTTCAAGCCCTCGGCACGCAGGATCTCGACCGGGTAGCGGCTGAACGGATCGACGGCCTGGCTGATCACCAGGATCGGCCCACCTGGGCCCTCGTTCGGTGGCGGTGGCGGCGGTCCGCCGGTGGTGAAGCTCCAGACCTGGTCGGCCGCGAGCCCGTTGCCGGCCGCGTCCTGCGCGCCCGTCGTCACCCGGGCCGTGTACGTGGTCGTATAGGCCAGCGGGCTAGAGGGCGCGAGCGTTGCGGTCTGCGACGCGGAGTTGTAGGTCACGTTCGCCGGCACGAGCGCGTTGCCGCCGTCATGCAACTCGAACGTGGCGCTCGTGATCGTGGCCGCGTTCATCGCCTCGTTGAACGTGGCGCGGACGGTCGCGGTGGCCGCGACCGCGGTCGCCCCGTTACCGGGCTGGAGGGCGACGATCACGGGCGGCGTCACGTCCGGCCCGGAGGTGGAGTTGAACACCACGTCCACCCAGTAGTTCGCACCGGCGTTGAACTGGTTCGGGAAACCCTCGCTGCCGTAGTGGAAGCAGCCGTTCCCGCCGTCCACGCCGTCCGCGAGCAGGTGGACCGGCGAGTGGTCGACGCCGTGTCCGCTGAAGTACGCCCCATCGTACGCGTAGTGGCCCTGGGGCAGCCACACGGTGGCCACGTAAGTCGTGCCCGAGGTCACCGCGACGGGGTTCGAGAAGTTCACCTGCTGCCAGCCAGTGGGCGTCTCGTCCGCGAACGTCGCGTTGGCGAGCGGCGTGCCGGTGTTCGTGTAGATCTTGCCGACGTGGATGCCGCCGTTCCCCACGCCCTTGTAGAAGCGCACGCCGCCGATGAAGCCGTCGGCGTCCACGCGGAAGCGCACGCCGACCTCGACCGCCTGGACGTCGGGGAACGCGGGGTTGCCGGGCACGACCGAGGCGTCCCACGCCGTGCACGGGCAGGTCGGCGGCGGGCCCGCGCCCACGTGCACCGTGATGCCGGCGGCCGGCGTTTCGAGATTCGCCCAGTCGTCGACCGCGCGCACCTTGATCACCGCGTCGCCGGTGACGAGCGGCGTCCACGCGAACGTCCAGCTCGTGGTGCCCATGGCGGGCGCCCACGTCGTGCCGCCGTCCACGCTCACCTCGACGCCGCGCACCGTGCCTCCGCCCGCGTCGGCCGACGTGCCGCTCACGCTGACCGCGGTGTTCGTCTGCACGGTGGCGCCGTCGGCCGGGGAGCCGATCGTGGAGGCAGGCGGCGAGTGGTCGCCGCTCGCCGTGGCCGGCACGAGGCCGGGCTGGAGCGTCGTCGGCTGCGCGCCCATCTCGGCAAGCAGGTTCAGTGTCGCCTGCTGCACCGTGGGCGACGCAGGGGCGTTGCCGCCGTCGTGCATGGCGTCCAGCCCCCACGACCACTGCACCGTGCCGGCGCCGAACACGAGCGCGTTCCCGTGACGGTAGAGCGAGAGCTGGTGCGTCTGGTTGTTGAACGACGTGTTGGAGAGCGTGATGCGACCCGGGGGCGCGCTCTCGAGGAACTGGACGGGGTCCCACTCGTAGCCTAGCGTGCCCGTGCCGAGCGTGGCCGTCTGGCCGGAGCCGAGTGTCGCCACCTCCGTGTTCCGCCAGAGGCGAACGTCCTTGTACGTGTCGGGCACCTGGATCGCGCCGGTCGAGCCGTTCCAGCTGATCTGGCCGGTGAGCGCGTTCTCGGGCGCGCAGCCGTCGTTGGGTGGCGTGGGCGGGCAGCCGTCACGCCACAGGCCGGTCCATACGTTCGCGAGCGGGTCGCACTTGCCGCCGCACGCGAGCTCGCCCATGGTGCCTTCCTTGTAGCAGACCAGTGTGCGGTAGGGCGTCGCGGAAGGGTCGATGCTCGGCTCGTAGCGGGTCTTCCAGTAGACCTCGTTCCCGGAGAAGAACGCGAGGTGCACGCCCGCGTCGCGGGCGGCCGTCACCGCGGCGCGCGCGCCGGCCGACCAGTACTCGTCGTGGCCCACCGCCAGCCAAACCTTGTGGTTCAGGATCAGCGCGCCGTGGCGGTCGCAGTCCACGTCGGTCGAGTAGCTGACGTCGTAGCCGTTCGACTCCAGCCACCGCACCATCGGGTACTCGGCGTTGAACAGCCAGTCCTCGGACGAGCTGCTGCCGCCGCCGCCGCCGCGCGTGGTGAACGGGCGGTTGTAGCTGACCTTGGCGGCGTGATTGTTGGGCAGTCCGGCGCCCGTGTACAGGCTGTTCCCGCCGTAACCGTTGTAGGCCTGCCACGTGCCGTCGCTGGTCTGGAACTGGAGGTCCGAATGGCTGGCGTCGTCGCGCACGATGAACACGATGTGGTTCACGCCGTGCGTGTCGTCGCGCTCGAGGCGGGCGATGTAGATGCCGGAGACCGCGTCGGCCGGCACGTTCCATTGCGCGCTCTCCGTCCAGTTCCCGCAGTCGTTCAGCCCCGTGGCGTCGTCGTGCAGCGGCGCCTGCTGCACCTGCCCCACCACGCCGTTGATGGTGGCCTGCAGCCGCGCGCCGTCGCCGTTGTAGTAGCCCAGGCGGTAGATGTCGATGTGGAAGGTGGCCGCGTTCGTGTCGATCTTGAAGTGAACGGTCTCGCCG
>Ga0306920_100002300_pt1 | contig 24171 bp, 16 predicted proteins | sample flu12Cox44000170_FD_204666 | JGI IMG/M metagenome (GOLD analysis project Ga0306920, IMG submission 204666) | Lab enrichment of tropical soil microbial communities from Luquillo Experimental Forest, Puerto Rico - flux4day.12C.oxic.44.000.170 (v2)... | ecosystem: Environmental > Terrestrial >...
ACGGCACCGTTCCTCGTTCGCCATAATGCCTCGTACGCATTTTTCGGTGAAGATATCCACCACGTTCGCGAGCAACCGGATGGATTCCAGAATATCGTGCGCCATCACCGGCATCATCACGTTCAGCTCGAAGTTTCCGTTCGCGCCTGCCCATGTGATTGTCACGTCGTTGCCGATCACTTGTGCACACACCATCATCATCGATTCGGCCATCACTGGATTTACCTTTCCCGGCATGATCGAACTGCCGGGCTGCGTGGCAGGCAATTGAATCTCGCCAATGCCGCACCGCGGCCCGCTGCTGAGCCAGCGAATGTCATTCGCGATCTTAAAAAGAGTTACCGCGATCGTTTTCAAATGGCCGCTCGCTTCGACAACTGCGTCCTTGCCGCCTTGCGCTTCGAAATGATTTTTGGCCTCGTAAAATGCTATGCCGGTGCGCTGCTCGATGTGGTGCAGCACTTTCTTGGGAAAATTGACATGACGATTCAGACCAGTACCGACTGCCGTCCCGCCGAGCGCAACCTCGCGCAAAGCTTCGATCGCTTTTCCCGCGCGCGTCTTCGCATACGCAACCTGCTGCGCGTAACCGGAGAATTCCTGTCCGAGTCGCACTGGCGTCGCGTCCATCAAATGCGTCCGTCCAATTTTTATGACGTGCCAGAATTCCTTCGCCTTGGCTTCCAGGGCGCCATGCAATTTCTCCAAAGCCGGAATCAAATGGTTCTTCAATTCCTCCGCGGCACTGATGTGAATAGCCGAGGGAATTACGTCGTTGCTCGATTGCCCCATGTTGACGTGATCGTTGGGATGAACTGGGTCGTGCGATCCGATCGATTTCCCTGACAGTTTCGCCGACCTGTTGGCGATCACCTCGTTCGCGTTGGTGTTTGTACTCGTGCCCGAGCCGGTCTGAAAAATGTCGAGCGGAAAATGGTCGTCGTGTTTTCCTTCGGCGACTTCTTCTGCGGCCTGTGCGATCGCCGCCGCTCGCTTGGCGTCGAGCAACCTCAAGTCCTGATTCGCCTTCGCCGCGGCCCATTTGATTAGACCCAGCGCGCGAATGAATGGCCGCGGAAATCGGTAACCGCTTACCGGAAAGTTCAAAACCGCGCGATGCGTGGACGCGCCGTGGAGAGCATCCGCGGGCACGGTCATCTCGCCCATCGAATCCTTTTCGATTCGGTTCGATTTATCGGTCATGCCGAACGCTCTGCGCCGACGCCGGCCAGGCGCGAACGGCTTTTTTTGGGCATGCGTCCACTGCCCTGTGCCGACGGTATTTTGTGAAACACCGTGATAAACATCGGCGGAATATTTTGCAGAAAATATTCCGATTTGGCGCGCTGGAAAACGGTCGCGTGCTGCCTCAACTCATTAGTGACCTGGTAGATGATGAACTTACCTTCTGGCTTAAGCGCATCGTACGTCTTTCTCAGCAGCGCGCGTTTTTTATCGATTTTGAGAATGCTGAATGGAATGCCCGAGAGAATGTAATCGCACGAAGCGAATCCGCGGCGTTTCAGCTCGTACGGCAACGAGGCCGCATCGCCATGAATCACATGCACGCGACGATCCCCTGCAAATTGCCGTTCCAGTGCTCTGGCCAGCGCGGCATCAAGCTCGAAGAGGAGCAGATGCGAATCCGGAGTCATCCGTCGCGCGATCTCACGCGAGTGCACGCCTTCCCCCGGGCCATACTCCGCGATCACGCGCGGCTGAGTGAAATCCATCTTGCTCGCGACGCGTTCCACCAGTGCCTTCGAACTGGGAACGATGGACGCGATCTGGAACGGGCGCTTCAGGAAACGCTTGAAAAAAAGTGTGCTCACGGAGAGCGAACGTTCGTCGCAGGCCATCCGGTTGTCTAGTGTTCATCTGATCTCTAGTGCTGAGCCGTGACTAGCAGCGCTGGTCTTGACTGATCACTGATCACCGATCACTTATCACTCTGCCTTGCACGCGCGGTTAGCTCAGTGGTAGAGCACTACCTTGACACGGTAGGGGTCAGAGGTTCGAACCCTCTATCGCGCACCATCTTTCCCCTCGATGCGCCAACGATTTACGCATTTCTGTCCGCGAGCTTAGGACGCGATTGTAACACTTTACTGTAACACTTTTCTAACGCTGAGTCTCGACGATGTCTAGGAGGCGGCGTTATGCACTCAGCGTAACTGCTGGTCAAAGGCACGACGGTCGATGATTTCGCAGTCACGGAATCACCGTGACACGGAAAAGAGAACTGCTTTTCGCGTGAACCGATAACGACCTCTGCTCCGCGCAGAGCGAGCACAGTCACAGGTGGAGCGCAGCGGAGCGAGCAATACCTTGACGGTGCACAGCGAGCGGTACAATCGAAAGTCGGTTCAAGCTGATCAGCAAAAGATCAATTAAACGCTCATTAGCGCGCATAAAATTCAGATACATCGACAGTGGTTGATCGCGTACCGATGCGGCTACGCACCAGCGGCATCATGACTCCGGGAACCAGCCCGCGAAGTCTCCGGGCGCACGCAGGCACGCGCACGGAGAAAGCCCGGAGTCTTCGCGTTGGCGGACTGCGTTTAGACGTTTGCGTCTGTGGTTTGTCTGCGCGGCATATTGTACACAGCGCGCAAGCCGCGTTGAGGTCGAGGTTGATTTGTTTGTTCATGTGAAGGTGCGTTGAATCAGAGGTTGCGCGGATCAGCGACGCGCGGGCCGCGAATGCGTGGGCGTTCGGATGGAGGCGGTAAAGATGACGATTGTCCAGGCGATGACGGTTCGGTGAACGTGGGACCGGCTATGCTTTGTCCGTCGCTCGTCTTCGAGGTAATCTGGTGCCTACGCCCGGATTTTTTCGTCCGACGTTGTGCGGTGATTTCGCCGTTACCTTCAGCAAGGAAACGCGCGATGGTGTCGATGCTGACCGCAACACCGACAGTGGCGAGCAATTCGCGGATAAGCCGCAGTGACGCGCCTTTCTGCCGTAGCTCGATGATGCCCTCTTTCATCGGCATAAGCTTTGCGTGCCGCATCGGTGACGGGCGCGTGAATGCGCGAACAGCGTCGCGAAAACGCTGCGTGCGCGCTGCGATGTCCGTGAGATCACTCATACTTTTGGCAGGCGTTCAGCGACAAGTCGGTTTCCGTAGCATGGCTACGGGGTAGGGCGTCCCTTCTTCCCTTCTTAAAAACTCTTGTTACATACGCCGCTCGGTTCTCTCAGAACAGCTGCGCTTGGCGGCTTTCTGTGGCGCAAACGCCACACTGATCGTGTTCCTCGCGCCGCGCGTGGGCTTCTGCGCTGATATGCGGCCCCGATCCTCCACTTCCGCCAGAGGCCTCCGATAGTCGGCCGTGAAGCTTCAGTCGCAAACCGAATGCGAGCGCGACTGTAAGGATACATCATCGGAGACGACTAATGAGCAAGAAAGGATTTTATGAAGACAAAAAGCTCACGTTTTGATCGTTTAGTCGCGCGTTATTACCCTGCGGTATACAGCTTCGCGGCGAGATTGACCGATGATCCTCGCGACGCGGTTGCGCTCACACGGCAAGCATTCAACAGCGCGCGGAAACCATTGCAAAGGCTGCAGAATCAAACGGCGATCGCGACGGTCCTTGTCTCTGCAGTTCTGCGTGCGGGACTGGCATCCGCGTGATCTGACTTTGGTGACTTCGGGCTTTGCGTTGGCATGCTTGCGGTCACCACAGGATGAACCTTTTGTCGGTCAACGTCGGACTTCCGCGCGAAATCCACTGGAAGGGGAAGATTGTTCGCACCTCCATTTTCAAAGAGCCCGTCGCAGGTCGCGTTCGAGTGTCGAGGCTTAATGTAGAGGGTGATCAGCAATCTGACCTAACCGTGCACGGAGGACCCGATAAGGCTGTTTACGCCTATCCATCGGACCATTGCCCGTTCTCGCGCAAGGAGCTTCCTGACATGGACCTCGCTTGGGGAGTTTTCGGCGAGAACTTCACGACGGTGGGGTTGCTTGAGGAGACGCTTCATATTGGTGATCGCCTGCGCGTCGGTTCTGCAGAGTTCGTGGTCACCCAACCTCGAATGCCGTGCTTTAAACTCGGCATTCGTTTCAGCAGGCCCGATATGGTGAAGCGATTCCTGCAGTGTGGTCGTACTGGCTTCTACTTTGCCGTTCTTGAAGAAGGGGAAGTCGCTGCTGGCGATTCAATAGAATTGCTCGAGCGAGATAACCACAACGTCACAGTCGAAGATATCGTCAATCTGTATGGCCAAGATGCGACGAATCAGGACATGTTGCGTCGGGTCAGCGAACTACCCTCGCTTCCAAACAGTTGGCGAGACTACTTTCGTAAGCGCCTTTGGAATCCGGACGATTGAACGAACGCGCTGCTCGCCGATTTCTTTTGACCACTCCTGGGTTGCGTAGGTTTTGAGAACAGCGGCAACTTGCCGAAAAGGCACTGGAATGGAATCGGACTACGGGCGGCCCATGCATTCTCGTCGTGCTTCGCTTCGGGAAAGGCCAGGTAAAAGAGCTCGGAGCACGGCCGGTACCCTTTCCAGATTAGTCGATCCCGCATGCTGCGCGTCGCTTCGTAGTTGTCGCGGGGCCAGCCGCTATCGAGGTAAATCTGAATTTTCCGCTTTGGTTCCGAGGAAACGCGGTCGAGCAAATTATCCCGATAAGCGAATGTGCTCGAAAGACAGGCCACTTTGCCGAAGACCTTTGGCCATTGCCATCCGAGGTAAAATGAAACAACGCCTCCGAGCGAGGATCCCATGGCGGCGGTATTCGCTGGCCCACTGAGCGTGCGATATTTTCCATCGATCAGCGGCTTTAGCCTTTCGACAAGAAACCGGCCGTAGTCCTCATAACCGGGCATGGTGTACTCATTCATACGATCGTGCGGATGAATTCCGACGACGATGACTTCCTCGATCGCGTTCATCTTATCCAGCATGTTGAGGACCTCGTCAGTCCTCCATGTATTTCCCACGAACGCTTCTTCCTTTAAGAAAAGATTGTGCCCATCGTGCATGTAGAGGACCGGGTACCGTTTCAGCGTGTTTTCGTGATAACCGGGCGGCAGAAAAACTCGGACGCGATGCTCAATACCAGAGGGGCTGGCGAGCGGCGGCATCAACTCACACACGCTGCACTGCGTGTCTTCGCGAAAGAATGGATGAACCTCCAGCGGGGCTTCTGACGTTGCGATAGCGAGACAATTTTCTCCCCGCGACCACATTGTCGTGCCGTCGCGGCGTAGCACCGGTTTGAAATAGAAATATGGCCGCTCGGTTTCCACGAGAAATTCTGTCGTGTAGCCATTCCGGCTAACGGCCTCCACATCGGCATTCCAATTCTTATCCGTCCGAAGTGCGATTCGCCCGCCGTCCTGGGGATAAATAACTCGAATGGATTGCCTGTACGCGATCATGACCGAATCGAGACGATTTCTTCGCGCAGTTCGCGTGCGATCTCCTTGCGATTGCCGGCCCGAACTTTTGCCGGCGAAAACGAGTAATTCGCGCCGATCTGGCGCTTGCACAAAAGATTCAGAAGGTGCGGTACCAGTGTCATATCCCGCCAATAGCAGACCTCTTCGGCGACCGACCCGTCATCGAGGGCGTACTCGATGGATGCGGCTGCGATAGGGGAGCGAAGTTGCACAGCCGATTCGACCAATGCCGATTTGAATGGCAACACCGTCGAGCCGTCAGAGCTTGTCCCTTCGGGAAAGAGGACCACCACCGAGCCGCCGGCGATCGCGTCCCGAATACCATTCACGACCTTCGGACTCGAAAACTTTCGCTCGCGATCGACAAAGATCGTGCCCGCAGCATGCGCCAGCCAACCGAATAGCGGCCACCTCACGACATCGCGCTTCGCCACAAAGACGCAGGGTCGAATCGAGCTCAAGACAACGATATCGAGATAACTCAAATGATTGCTGACTAGAAGGCCCGACGACGGCATCAAGCCGTGCGTTCTTATCCGGATGCCGAGAACGCGACATGCAAATCGGCACCACGCATGGAGCCATGCTGCACGTGCGTGCAACCGTTGGTCGCGCCGAACAAACGGAATATTGATTGCGTTCTGAAGGAGCGCACAGAGCGAGAAAAATACGACGGCGAACGCACGCCAGATTCCAACAAACAATGTTCCGTAACATTGTAGGGCGTCTACGTGAGACGCCGGCGTGAACTGGTTGGCGTCCGCCGCGGCGGACGCCTTACAAGCAACAGCATTCATCGGAGGAAATGCGCGCGCACAACTGCCGGCAGCAATTGAAGGTCGAGGAGTGTGAGAAAATCGATCGAGCCGAACTCGCGATCGATTGCTGGCGGCCCGCAGATCCGTGCGCCGATTGCCAGATACGCGCGCAACAATCTTGATGAAGCGCCAGCTGTAGCTGACGCCGGCAGTTCTTCATTCGCTAACACGGTAAACCGACGGGCGTCACCGCCGACGGCTGCAACTCGGAATTGCGAGTGCGGATATGTTCGCAACTCCCGCGGCACGAGATGCGGCTGCAGTTTCTCATACGCGGCAATCCCGTCTGTCGGATCCTGTGAACTGATCGAGCTACATCCGATGAGCATGCGTGCGTTACGTTCCACGGCATAACGCGCGATGCCCCGCCAGAGAAGGTGCAGTAAATTAAAATTGCGGTGGTCGACGTGCACACAGGCGCGACCGAGCTCGATTGTTTCGCAGCGAAATGGTTCGTACGGCGCGAAATCGAATTCCCGCTCGCTGTAATAGCCGAGATTCGCCGCTGCCAGTTGACCAGTCTGCAATCGATACGTGCCGACGATTTCGCTGGTGGCGAGGTCTTCGACGATTAGGTGATCGCAGAACTCATCGAATGGATCGACATCAAGGCCGGTCGCGTACGACTCGGCTAGTCCTTCGCCTAATTCGAGATTGAAAACCTCAAACCGCAACTGCTGGGCGCGCCGCACCTCTTCTGCGCTTTGCGCCAGCCGCGCCGCGTACCTCGGACGCGTTGGCGTCGGGTTCGCGATCGATCTGTATGCTTTGGCCAGTATGTTCAATCGTGTTCTCCAGGAGTTTCACCGCGAGCGCTGTCCATCCAGTTTGATGACTGGCGCCGCAGCCACGGCCGGTTTCGCCGTGGAAATACTCGTAAAACAGCACGAGATCGCGCCAGTGCGGATCATCCGCGTACCTCGCCATATCGCCGTGACATGGGCGTGCGCCTTTCTCGTTAGGCAGAAAGATACTCCCCAGGCGGCGGGCAAGTTCACGCGATACTTCCTGAAGCGTCATCATGTTTCCGGACCCGGTCGGACATTCGACTTTAAACGAGTCGCCATAAAAGAGGTGATAACGTTCAAGCGCTTCGACGATCAGGAAATTGATCGGAAACCAGATGGGACCGCGCCAGTTCGAGTTGCCGCCGAAAAGGTAGCTGTTCCCCTCACCCGGAACGTAATCGACCCGGTATTCTTCGTTGCCTGCGTGGAAGACGTACGGTTTTTCGCCGTGAACCCGGGAAATAGAGCGAAGTCCGTATGGCGATAAAAATTCGTTTTCATCCAGCATATAGCGCAGTGCACGCCGTAGCCGATCGCGACTTGGGATCGCCAGCATCCGATTGCCGGTGAACGGACAAACTTCGCAATACGTGACGAGCGACGCGAGGTCCTTGCGATAATCGAGGAACCATTTCATGCGCTTCTCAAACCCGGGAAGCTTGTTGATCTTCGTGGTTTCGAGGTTTTCCACTGCGATCAGCGGCAACAGTCCTACGCACGAGCGCGTTCGCAGCGGAATCATTTGGCCATCAACTTTTAGCTGGTCGTAGTAGAAACCGTCTTGCTCGTCCCACAAACCAGTGCCGCCGAGCGAATTCATCGCGTCGGTAATGCCGATGAAATGCTCAAAGAATTTTGAGGCCATGTCTTCATAAACCGGATTGGTCTGCGCAAGCTCGAGGGCCATTGAGAGCATCGTTAGGCAGTAAAACCCCATCCATGCGGTGCCGTCCGCTTGCTGAAGAAATCCGCCCGTTGGCAGCGGCTTCGAACGATCGAACACACCGACGTTATCGAGTCCAAGAAAACCGCCGGAGAAAAGATTGTTGCCTTCGGCGTCCTTGCGATTCACCCACCACGTGAAGTTGAGCAGTAATTTTTGGAATACGCTTTCAAGAAACGCGGTATCCCGTTGGCCGCGCGGCCCAGTCATCTTGTACACGCGCCACGCCGCCCAGGCGTGCACCGGAGGATTCACATCGCCGAACGCAAACTCATAAGCCGGAATCTGTCCGTTGGGATGCATGAACCATTCGCGCAGGAACAACATGAGCTGCTTCTTCGCGAAGTCCGGATCGATTTTTGAAAACGGGATCATGTGGAAGGCCAGGTCCCACGCTGCGAACCACGGGTATTCCCATTTGTCTGGCATGGAGATGACGTCGCGGTTGAAAAGGTGTGTCCATTCGCGATTCCGGCCGAACTGTCGCTCGGCCGGGGGCGGTGGTTGGGCTGAATCGCCTGACAACCACTCGCGAACTGAGTAGTGGTAGAATTGTTTGCTCCACAGCAGGCCGGCGTAACCCTGGCGCGAAACTTTTTTTGCCTCATCGTCCATATCTGACGGAATCACAGCGTCATAAAACTCGTCCGCTTCCTTCAGTCTCTGAGCAAAAATTTGCTCGAAATCAGCAAATGGATCGAGCGAGGCTTCCTCGGTCGCAGAAAGCCGCAATCTCATGACTTCAGATTTCCCGGGTTCAATTTCGAACACATAATGCGCCGCAAATTTTGTCCCGGTGTTCTGTGGGTTCACCGCGTCGTTCCGTCCATGCACGACGTATTCGTGAAACGCATCTTTCACGAACTGCTGACCGTTGGCATAATTGTGAATGCGCGCCGAATTCGTTTCGTTGTCGGTGAAAAGCGGCGTGGCTTTCGCCTCAAAACTGAGCTGATACTCGCCAAGCGCGTCGTGTTGCGCGCATACCACGCCATCACGCTCGAGCCTAATAGAAGGCTTCTTTGTCGATTCTTCCGGGATCGGTCCCCATGACCAGGTGTTTCGCAACCAAAGCGTCGGCAATAAATGCAATGTCGCTTTTTGCGGGCCGCGATTCGCGATGGTCAATCGGATCAGAATGTCGTTCTCGGAAGCCTTCGCGTATTCGGCGAAGACGTCGAAGTAGCGATCCTCATTGAAAACGCCGGTATCGATTAGTTCAAACTCAGCCGCACCCAGGCCGCGGCGGCGGTTTTCCTCGATCAGCTGTCCGTACGGATATTCAGTCTGTGGATATTTGTAGAGCGCCTTCATGTACGAATGCGTCGGCGTCGAATCGACGTAATAGTAGAGTTCCTTCACGTCCTCACCGTGGTTACCTTCGGAGCCGGTGAGCCCGAAAAGTCGCTCCTTCAAAATCGGATCTTTTCCATTCCAAAGCGCGAGCGCGAAACAAAGGCGGCATTGCCGATCACTGATGCCGAGTAATCCGTCTTCGCCCCACCGATAGGCGCGGCTGCGAGCGTGATCGTGCGGGAAATAATCCCAGCAATTGCCGTACGGCGAATAATCTTCGCGCACGGTGGCCCATTGCCGCTCGGACAAATACGGGCCCCAGCGCTTCCAATTCTTTCTGCGCTCGGCGTCCTCTTTCAGACGTTGGTGCTCGGCAGTGGACGAAAGTTCCATACTACTTTGTCGTGTGACGCGCCGATTCCTTACGCGTAGCGATACCCTCTCTCTCTATATATATGGCACTCGGCACACGCGACGGACAAGGACTCCTTTGTGCTCGGCCCCCGTTCCCCTTTTTGGCATATCCGGCTGATTTCCAGCCCAAACGGCAGGCGAAAATGGTGATTTCTCCTTGGACAAGCCCTAGTTTGGTATCTTTTGGAACATCTGCACGGACGCACTGTCAAAAAGCAGCGGAATCTGAGCCTTTTCGAATGGTTAGGGATTCCCTTCAATCGTTATCAAGAGCGTTCCTCGCCAATCGTTTTTTGAGCCCAACGGCCTAGCTCAGCAAGATCGGCAGAAGGACGCCGAGGCCGAGTCCGAAAAGCCAAACGGCCGGAGCGGGAGTACCGATGGGGCGTTGCAGCCGTGCTTCACGGGCGGCAAAGCGCAGGTCGAGGTGCATCCGGTCTCGGTGGCGACGCTCGAGAAACAGAAAAACCGTGGCCGTCACCACGCCGTACAGCAAATGCCCAAGCAGCGATGAGAGCGCGGAAGCCGCTGCCCCATTCGTCCAGGTGAAAGATGCCCCCAGCCAAATAGGAAAGAGCGTTAACGTTCCGACGAACCACCAAGTGATACCGTAAAGCATGCCCCAGCCGATGGCCGCGCCCCAGTCCGGCGATTCGCGCTGAAAGAGCAGTCCGTAGCCGGCGCCGATCGCGATGCTGATAGCCAAGTGGACTGCTAATCCCAGCACCGGAGACGTGCCGCCGGCGAGGCGCGCAATCCACGGCAGACCGTTGACCGCGACGATCTGTGGCCAGAAGACGAGACCGCCGATGAGCCCCGCGATGGCGCCGCGCCCTAACGAAATTAAGGCGCGCGAACCGGGACCTTCCGGTTGACGATTGATTGGATCACTGTCGATGAAGAAGCTGACCCAGAGACGGTCGAGCGCGGCATAAATTACGCCGACGATCAGCCCATAAACGATATGTCCGATGAGTGAACCGAAGAGCGCTTGTCCCTGCGCCAGCGACCAGTCGGGCGCCTGTGCCAGCAGCAGCGGCTTTAAAGTCAATGGTCCGAGAAACCACCAGAAAATGCCATAGGCCAAGCCCCAGCCCACACTCGATCCGTACCCGCGAACGTCTCGTTGAAAAAGCAAGCCAAACGTCGCGCCGATGATGACCGCAAAAATAAAGTGAAGCGTCTTGCCAAGTCCCGGCGAGGACGAGCCGACCAGCCCGGCGATAAGCGGGAAAAAGTGGGCCTTCTCCATCCACTGGCCGAACGCCCAGCCGCCGACGATCCCGGCAAGTCCGCCGGCGGCGAGAGCGCGCGGCAGGATGAATGCCTGGAATTTTGCGAAGGCGACTGGTTTCGATAATGCGCCAAGCACCAGGCCAATAGGCGCGCCAAAGACGACGAGGTAACCCACTAATTCGGGAAAGTGCGCGCGGGCCGAGTCGAGCATTCCCATCGATTCATGAGCGACAAGCCGCAAGAGCCCGCCTGCCGGCCCGGCCAGCCAAAGGACAAATGCGAATGCCAATCCCCAGAGCAATCCGGCGCCAGGCGTAACAGCGCGGGAGCATGTGAGGAGCGCGAACAAAGCGCCAGTCACGCCGCCGATGAGCAATGCCAAACCGCTCCCGCCTTTGAGTAATCCGAGATGCGCGAGCACGAACGCGGCTAGTGCACCAATAACGGTCCCAGCGACGAGCGTGCGTCGTGGCGAAGTTTTCATAGGCGGATCTTTTCGCGGGGCGCAGCGAGTTCTATCGTCTGGACGATGTCGCGCGGGAAAAACAATTCGATCGTCCAATCGCCGACCACGCGCACCTTGCGCTCGAGGCCGGGAAGTTTGCTCAAGTAAATGCCACGCCAGAGCAGCCACGCGAAGAAGCCGCTGAATTTGAACCCTTTGATCTCCGCGCAGGCGGTGTGATGACCGACGACGCAGAGCGTGCCGAGAGAATCGAAGTGAAAGGGCCGCAGCGGCTGTCCCGCGATGCTGGCGCGCAAGTTTCGGGCGAGTGTGCGCGCTTCACGGATCGCGAATTGTGCGGTCGGTGGGCACGGTCGGCCCGTCTTTGCATCGGGCACAACTGCGCAATCACCAAGTGCCCAGATTCCTTTGTGGCCTCGCACCATGAGTGTGTTTTCCACCAGCACGGCGCCACGTTTATCGTGCTCCACGGCCAGCTCTTTCAACAGCGGACTCGGTGATACGCCCGCGGTCCAGACAAGCGTTTCACTCGCGATTTCAAACTTGGCTTGCTCCGGCTCCTTGCGCTTAAGCAGCACCACCCCCGGACGTGCCGCAGCGACCCTTGCGTTAAGCTCGAACGTCACGCCGCGCTCGCGCATCCGGTCAAGCGCGTAATTGGCAAGCGAGGCGCTTAGTTCCGGCAGAATCCGTTCGCGCGAATGAACCAGCACGATGCGCAAGTCGTCTGCGGACAAATTCGGATAATCCGCCAGCATCCCCCGCGCGAAATCGTTCAGCCCGCCGACGAGCTCCGCGCCGGAAAAGCCACCGCCGGCGACAACGAACGTCAACAGCGCGCGCCGACGCGCGGTGTTCGTTTCCGCGTCGGCCCGATCAAACATATCGATGACGTGATTGCGAAGACGGATCGCGTCGGCCAGCGTTTTGAATTCAAGGGCGTGCTCGGCGATCCCATCGCCCGGCGGCAAACTTGAGACGGCGCCGAGTGCGAGAACTAGATGATCGTAGCGCAGCGTTTCCTCTCGGTCTGAGAGGCGGACACGGCGATTTTCGAGATCGATGCCAACGGCTTGCGCGCGCATCACGCGCGTGCGACGCAGGCCGCTGCGCAAGGGAGTGGAAATGTGTGTCGGCTCGAGACTGCTCGCGGCGACTTCGGCCAGCATCGGCGTGAAGAGGAGCGCGTTGGTTTCGCTAACGAGTGTGAGACCTATCGTCGGATCATAACGAAATTGTCGCTCCAGGTTCATTGCCGTCGTCACTCCCGCGAAGCCGCCGCCGAGAATCACGATTCGCGTTTTGATCTCGGGCACAGGAAGCTCTGGCGGCGCTAGCGCGGCGCCAAATAGGTGTTCGGCAATACGGACGGCTCCTGTTGTGAGCAAGCCAAGCCCAAATCCAAAAAGCAGCCAGCCGACAAGCGCCGGAAAAAGGGCACGCATCGCTTCAGCGCTCCACTGCGGCATTTGCCCGCCGAACAAGGGCACCAAAATAACATTGCACGCGCCCCACATCGGCAGGCCGAACGCCGCCGCGGTCATCGCGCGATCGGCCGTCGCGCCATCGCCACCGATCGGCCGCGGCAATGCCATCGCGTAGAGCGTTCCTAGGATCGCGCCGAACGCCAGGCCTAACGAGTGGTTACCGACGGCGGGAGTGAGCAGCGTTCCGCAAAACACGCCGCACAGGAATCCCGGCAGCGCACGGCGCATGAGCAGCATTACGCGTTTTCCACTTTAGCTTTCACGTGGTGCAAACCGGTGGCGCCATCGGGCACTTGATCACGATATTCGCTAATCTGCAGTTTGCCTTCGCCGTCGGTCGCACGCACGACGAGATCCGCCTCGCCGGCTTCGTCCGGCGTCCACTCGTAACGCCAGAGACTCCACGAAATTCTCGTGCCTGGGTGCGAGATCTCGGCTTCCTCCCACGTGTCACCGCCGTCAGTACTAATTTCGACCTTCGAGATTCCGCGGTCGCCTCCGAACGCCATTCCGCGCAGCTCGGCCGTCTTGCCAAGAATAAACGGTTGCGCAAAGTGATTGCCCGCGACCTGCGGAGCATCGAAACGGGAATGTGTGGGGATCGCATCGCCGAGACGGCCCCAGCCTTGTTGCTTGTAAAAACCACAGCCATGGCGCCGATGGAGACGCGCGTCAGCTTCGTCGAGCAGTTCGATCCGCGTCAGCCATTTTGGGTTTTTCTCCCCATATAACCCCGGAACAATGAGTCGCAGCGGAAAACCGTGACCCCTCGGCAAGGGTTCGCCGTTCATTTCGTAGGCAACGAGCGTGGTCGGTTCCATTGCCTTTTCGAACCGGAATGTCTCGTAATAGCCGTCGGCAGCACGGAACAGGACCGTTGTGACATTCGGTTTGGGCTTCACCTGCGCGAGGAGTTTCGGCAACGGCACGCCTTTCCAGACTGCATTCGAGCAGAGTCCGCTGCCAACTCCATAGGAAATGCAAAGAAGCGTCGTCTCTTGTTCGACCGCCGGCATCGCTGCGATATCGGCGAAGCTGTAGACGCGGGGGTTCTCGACCTGCCCGAGAATGTCGAGCTGCCATGAATCGCGGACGATCATCGGGTCGATCAGATTTTTTGAGACTTGGTAAAATTCGTCGCGCGGGCGAATCGGTGTGATCTTCTGCACTCCTGGCCCGCGGTACTGTCGGCCGTCGTAGGCGAATGTGGCGATCCGGTAAAGCCGATGCAATAATCCACCCAGCGCTACAGCGAGCGCGGCGCCGATCCCCAGCGCGAGGAAACGCCTCCGGCCGGTCGCGCCTGCGCCTGCGCGATCGGTGCTGCTCGGCGTCGGGCGCGGCCAAAGCAGCGCGTGGAAAAACATGATGGCGATTCCGCACACACCGAACGAAATCAGCATTCCGAGTGAAGCGACGATTCGCGCCCGAGCTGGTGGCAGCCCATGATAGTTCGTGATCAACGTTGGCCACAGCAGAATTACGAACAGCACAGTAGCCAGCAAGACACCTGGCACGATTAACCGGAATCCGCGCAGATCGACAATTCCACGAGCCGCGTTGTCCGAGTGTTGACGCCGATCGAGTCGATTCAGATACCACGAGTAAATAACTCCGCCGATCGCTGCGACGGTTACTTGTCCGGCCAGTGCGCCATAAACGCCCTGCAATTTCAGCGGCGTGTAACCACCGGCTTTCACCAGCGAGCCGATGAAGAACTCGACCGTGAGCAGCGGAAAAAGCCGATCAAAAATCAGCTCCGTAGGCGTGGGCCAGCCGAACGCGAGACGCAAAATCCCCATTGTGACAAGCATGGCAACCCCCGCGAGCACGCCTGCGGCGATGCCGACGAGAAGAACAGCAAGAAAAGATCGCCCTGCGCTTGACTCAGAAGTTGTGTTCATGGCGCTGGCGTCATTCTTGCCGACGCGGAAGGCATGAAGCGTCAGTTGGTGTCCTCTTGTTAACCGATTCGCTTCATCCAGTAAAGAACGTTATTCCGGCGTTGCGTAAACCATCGTTCGTGGGCTCCAATTGGTTCCTCATGCGGCAATGCGATTGTCGATCTTGTGATCGTCGTGATTCTCTGGACGCGAGAGGCGCGCCCGGTTCCAGAGCGGCGCACGCGTTTCGGTCTGCGTGTGCGCCAATGCGCGTTGATCGAGATACTGCACGAAATCCTTTGAGAAGAATACGTCGAGCGCCCAGTCGATCGCCACCCGAATTTTTTTCTCCGTGCGCGGGAGCTTGCTCCAATAAATTCCGCGCCAGAGAAACCAGGCGAGAAATCCGGAAAAGTTCACACCGAGAATTCGCGCCACACCAGTGCGACGGCCAATCGCCGCCAGTTGGCCAAGCGTTTTGAACGTGAACGATTTCTTCGGCTTCCCGTAAACGCTGCCCATGATGTTGTCCGCAACGACCTTCCCTTCGCGCGATGCGTGTTGCGCCGTCGGCGGACAATAACCACCAGTCGCGGCATCCGGAACCAACGCGCAATCGCCCAATGCCCACAGACCATCGACGCCTTCCACTTCCAAGTGTGCATTCACTTTGATTCGCCCGCGTTCTTTGGCACACACCACAAGATCGAGAATCGGATTTGGAGAAACGCCCGCGGTCCAGATCAGCGTCGAGCTGGCGATCCGCTCGCCGTTGTTCAATTCAATTTCGTCAGGCCGAACCGCCGCAACTTTGCACTTCGGGTGAATTTCAACTTCGCGCTCGCGCAATTTTCTGTCGGCATAGCGGCCAAGGTTCTCGCCCAGCTCCGGCAAAATAAACTCGCCCGGATGCACCAGCACGACGCGGAGCATTTCCTCTTTCAGGTTCGGATAGAACGGAAGCGCGTCGCGCAGGAAATCGTTAATGCTGGCGATAGTTTCAACGCCAGCAAAACCTCCACCGGCGACCACGAACGTAAGCAGCGAGGACCGACTCGATCCCGCGCATTCGGTATCCGCTTCCTCGAGATGCGCGATCAATCGGTTACGCAGTTGGATCGCATCGCCAAGCGATTTCATTGTCAGCGCGTGCTCGGCGACGCCCGGCAGATTAAAGAAATTCGTGACCGAACCGACCGCGAGAACCAGATGATCGTATTCGAGCTCGTGCGAATGACGATCAAAGCCGTGTGAGACCGTCACCCGCTTTTGTTCGATGTCGATCTTGTCCACATCACCGCAAAAGAAGTTGATGTGCCGGATCATTTTCCGGACCGGGTTGACGATATTGGTCAGATCAAGATCGCTGGCCGCGATCTCGTGCAGCATCGGCGTGAAAAGGAAAAAGTTTTCGCGATTGACAACCGTGACCTCAAAGCGCGGATCTCGGCGCTTCTCAAACTGCAAGGCCGCATAAAGCCCACCGAAGCCGCCGCCGAGAATAAGGACACGCGTTTTCTCGCTCATCGCTGGTCATGGAACCGTCCGCTCGAGGCGGAGGAATTCCCCTAACGACCATGCCTGGAAGGGACATCCGCGTGGCGTGTGGGGCGGCTCGGCGTCGCAAATTTCGGAGACGTGACCCAGCCCAGCGTGATTCAGATGCTCGTACAGTGGTGGAAGAAATCGTGCGTGCGCCTTCTTTCGTGCGGCAGCGTTCGCACCACGCACACGCACCCATGCTTCAACAAATGCGCCAATCAACCATGGCCAGACCGTGCCCTGATGATAAACAGAATCTCTCGCGCGCGAATCGCCTTGATAGTGCGAGGCGTATCCAGGCTCGCCCGGAGCGAGTGAGCGCAAACCGACCGGCGTGAGCAAAAGCATTTCCACCGCATCAACCACACGACGCGCTTTCTCTTTCGAGAGCAGCATGAGCGGTAATCCGCCAACGGCGAAGATTTGGTTCGGTCGAAATGTGAGATCGACTACACCGGGTTGATGATCGCAATCGATCGCATCGGCAAGGTAACCGGCGTGTTCGTTCCAGAATTTACTTTCGAATGCCGTGCGCCCTTTTTCGAAAAGTGTTTCCCATCGTCCAGAGAACTTTGCTCCGATCGCGAGCGCATTTAACCATAGCGCCTGAATTTCCACCGGCTTCCCAATACGCGCCGTGATCTCCCGGCCATCCACTCGCGCGTCCATCCAGGTGAGCTGCTGTCCGTGTTCACCTGCTGAGAGCAATCCGTCGCGATCAGCGCGGATGCCGAACCGGGTCCCTTCGTTGTAACCGGCGAGGATCGCTTCAACCGCCGCACGCAATTTTTTTGTGTGACAATCGTCGGTGAGCGTTGGCTGTTTTTCCGCAGCGAGAAGATAATCGTTCACCGCGATGACGTACCAGAGCGACGCATCGACGGAATTAAACTCCGGTTGTTCGCCTTGATCGGGAAATCGATTCGGCAACATCCCCTGTGAAACAGTATTCGCCCATTGCAGCAAGATATCGCGGGCTTCCTCCAGATGCCCGGTCGCGATGCACAGTCCACGCAACGCGATAAACGTGTCGCGTCCCCAATCGCGAACCAAGGATAGCCCGCGATTAGGGTTTTGCCTTTCCCACGAGTTACGAGATAGGCGTCAGCGGCGCGTTCGAGCGGGCTCGAAAAATATTCCCGGCGTGCTTGCTCGATCGATCTGACCTGGGTATGACGCGCTTCGATGGATTCGATGTCGGTGATCGCGTGTCCTTCAGCCGCGAGCATGAGCACCGCCGGTTTTTGGGAAAGTGAAAATTCAAAAACTCCGGGCGAGGCGAGATCTTCAACAGCGTCGAGACCTCGGGCGAGTTCTTCGGAATAGAGAAAATTCCGATACCAGGTTGGCTCGTGCGTGTAGCTGCCATTTGAATATGCGATGACCGCCGAAACGCCGTCGTAAGACCGAAATGTTACGCGTTCGCCACTTTGTTCAGCTTCGAACTTGAATGAGCCATTCTCGTGATGCGTCGAATGAAAATCGCGACCTGAGAGAAATGGCCTGAACTTTAGTTTAATCTCGGCAGCATACATCCCGCCCACAACACGCCACGAAATGAAAACAGCCGATTCACCTTTGGGAACGAAAAGCTCCTGTTCGATTATCAGGTCGTCGTCGATCTTGTAACGCCAACGCGGCCACGGCTCGTATTGAAACGACTCAATTCGCGAAGCGCCGTCGGGGTGAATTATATCAGGGCCGTAGCGCTGCGAGGAAATCGCAACTGTGCCATTCTGAGTTTCCACCCACGCGTCAAACCCGTTCACGAGGACCATGCGCGCCGCTGGCGGTATTGTTGCGGTCAACAGCAGCGCGTGATAGCGGCGGGTGCGCATTCCCGAGACTGTTCCGCTCGCGAATCCGCCAAGGCCATCCGCCTCGATCCACTCGGCGTTAGAATCAATTGGATTCATCACGCGCAGTGGAATCGAAGCGGAATAGCAAAATTACTAGCGCAGCTAAGATTGCGATTGCCAGCATTTTAACCTCCAGTCTCGAAGCCGGGATAAAGCGTCATACCGCCGTCGACGAAGAGAGTTGTGCCCTGGATATAATCGGACTCATCACTCGCCAGCCAAACCGCAGCGCGCCCGATTTCCTCAGGCTCGCCTATTCGTTTGTACGGTATGAGCTTGAGCAATTCATTGTAATGCTCGGGTGTATCCCAGGCTTGCATGTTAATTGGTGTGCGGATAGCGCCCGGTGCGATTGAGTTCACGCGGATCCGATACGGCGCGACTTCCTGGGCGATGCTTTTCATCATCAGCATCACGCCGCCTTTGGACGCAGCGTAGTTCACGTGACCGCCCCAGGGGATGACTTCGTGGACTGAGCTAATGCAAATAATCTTTCCAGCGCAGCACGAGATTTGCGGACGCACGCCGCGGCGCTTGAACTCGCGGACCGCTTCGCGCGCGCAAAGAAATTGACCAGTGAGATTCACACCGATCACTTTGTTCCATTGGGCCAGGGTCATCTGATCAAAAGGTGCGTCCGATTGGAGCCCGGCGTTGTTGACCAAAATGTCAACGGTGCCAAACTCGTCGCGAACAGTCTCAAACAGTGCAGCGACCTCCGTTTCACTTGAAACATCGGCACGAAACGAGAACGCGGTGTGGCCATGTCCGCGCAGCTCGTCCACCATCGCTTGGGCTTTGTCTTCGCCGGCGACATAATTGACGCAGACGCTTGCGCCAGCGTGTCCGAGGGCCAACGCAATCGAGCGTCCAATGCCGGAGCTCGCTCCGGTGACGATCGCTTTTTGACCTTTGAGTAATTTGCGATTCTCGGTTTTGGGAACGACTGGCTTCGGCAGATCACCAAAAGTTTGCGCGTGCGGGATTTTCGGTTTCGGACGACTCATTGCTTCGGGTGGCATGGTTGGCATTGTGTTTCCTTTTGTTTTGTCCATTCGTCGCGAGATCACGCGATTCCTTACAAGCAGCGCTGTAGTGTGCGCTGTCCTCAGCGCATTTTACGGATCCCCGATTCCGCTGAGGACAGCGGACGCTACAAGGCTTAACTGTTCTTACCAGCGCGGTTAATTTGGTAGAGGCGATTGACCTCAATCGCCATGGCGGTTCGGTGAACCGCCGCTACCTCATTTTGGCGCGAGCGAGGCGACGATTTTTTCGAAGCGCGGATCGCCGCGGAGCGGGTCCCAGAAGGGGTGCAGTTTTAAGGCGCCGTAGCTCAGCATGACCGATGCGGTGGGAGCACGCAGTCCAGTTTTCAGTTGCTTCAAGGCAAGCTCTTTCTCGCCCGCCCACGCTGCCGTGATGGCGAAGTACTGAAGGACGAAGCTGTCGTTGGTGACATCTTTTTCCACCGGCGTGAGCGCGATCGCCCGACGGCCTTCGTCCAACGCCAGATCTTTCCGCCCAAGAGCAGCGTCGATTAACCCCAGGACGCAAAGCGCCGGGCTGTAGTCCGGCTGCGCCTGCACGATCTTCTCCTGCTGTGCGCGAGCCGCTTCAAACGCAGTGCGCGCTCTTGCCTCATCTTTGGTCATGCGCGCCAGCAGACCTTCACCAAAGCTGCGGCTCAGATTAATCTCACCTTCGCCCCAGCATGGATTGTCGCCCAGCGCGACGAGCGCTCGCTCGGCCGCAGCCGGATCGCGTTCGGCCAGAGCGCAAAAGAACCACGTGTCCGCGGCGCTGGCAATGGCGCCCGGTCCTTGCGCGAGGATTGCATCAATCGTTTGATGGAGCGGCCGGGTGTCCGCTTTCCAGCAGAGATAAAATAATCCACGATCGGCCCGCGTTTCGGCGTTGTCGGGCATGATCTCTAACGCGCGATCCAGCGCAGCGATCGCCTCGGCATAGCGCCCCAGGAATTGGTAACTCAGCGCGATCTGTTGCAGAGTAAGAAAGTTGCGCGGATCCAGCTCCACCGCGCGCTGCAGGTTCTGCAGACCTTCCTCCTGCTGGCCGCGCCGCCGCAGAATGAAGCCGGTGAATTCGAAGACACGCGGATCGTTGGGTAACGCTCGCCGCGCGATCTCCAATTCGGCCAGGGCGCCGGCATAGTCGCGCAGCCCCATGTAAAGATATTGTGCGCGCGCCAAATGCGTTTCGGCAGCATCCGGTCGCAGCCGTGTCGCGGCTTGCACTGCAGCTTCAGCTAGCGCGAGCCGGGCGGGAGTATGATCACCCCAAACTCCATAAAAATATCCGTGCGCATAGGCGAGCTGGCAGTAAGCGTCGAAAAAGGACGGATCGCGCTTCACCGCTTCATCCAGAAGTTCAATTGCCTTCCGCAGGTCTGGGTCGCCCGTGACGCTGAAACTTGCCGTGAAAAGAATTGACTTCGCCCGGCTGTAAAGGTCGAAAGCGGCCAGATCAGTGGTGGGCGGTTGCTCGATGGCTTTCTTCTCGTTAGGCGAGAGCTTCGCCTGCAACTGATCGGCAATCGCCTTGGCGATCTCGCTTTGGATGGCGAACACATCGGCCAGATCGCGATCGTAGGTTTGTGCCCACAGATGCGCATCAGTGCGGGCGTCGATCAACTGCGCGATCACCCGCACTTTGTTGACCTCCCGCTGCACGCTGCCTTCCAATACGTGCGCGACGCCTAACTCCTTGCCGATCTTGCGGAGATTACGGGCACGTCCGCTCTTGTACTGCATCACCGAGGTGCGGCTGATGACCTTCAGGTCCGCGATCTTCGCAAGGTCGGTGAGAATCTCATCGTGCACGCCATCCGCGAAGTATTCGTTTTGTTTTTCCGCGCTCAGATTTTCGAACGGCAGAACGGCGATGCTTTTGTCAACGATGGCTGACGCAGACTGGCCTGGGCGGCGTAGAAAGAAGAAACCGGCGACAATAACGGCTCCAAGGATGACCAACCCGATCGCCACCTCCGCCCAGCGCACCTGAGCGCGATGTCTCTTCACCGCCTGGAGTTTGCTCGGTAGCTGTGGATTGCCAATTTCATCCGAGTAGAGGTTCGCAACGTTTACGCGCACCCCGTGTTTTGCCTCAAACGTGCCAAGATCGTGCAGATGCGGTCGCCACCGCGGATACTGTTCCAAATCATCTGCCACATGCTGGGAAAGCAGGATGTGCCCCGCATCGCCACAGTCCATCACCCGTTCCGCAACGTTGATGCCAGCGCCGGCAATGTTGGCTTGCTCATTTAAATCGGTGATTTCATTGACCGGGCCGCTGTGAATGCCCATCCGGACCTTCAGTTCGGGATGTTTTTTCAGTTCCTTACTGATTTCCATGGCACAGAGAACCGGGGCCTCGGGATTGTTCCGGAAAACCAATGCGCCGCCGTCACCGGTCGGTAACCGCAGCAGTTTCCCTTCTGCCTCAGCCAGGCGGAGTTGCTCGGTTCCGCGTACGATCTCTTTTAGCTTCTGGAGCTGCTGGCTCTGATCGGTAATGAGCAATTTGGAGTAGCCGACAACGTCAATGAATAAGACGTGTCCGATCTCCAGCTTAACATCTGAGGATTGGACCTCGGGCATTGCGGCAGGAATTCTAGAAGACGGCAATCGTCGTTGCTAGATCATTCTTGCAGGCAGGCAAGCCTTTGCCCAATGGCATCAAACGCAGCGGGTTCGCGTAAGGATTTGCCGAGCCGTTCGACCAATCGGCATGAACAACGGGCGCGATTACGATTTCATCATCATTGGTTCAGGCGCGGGCGGCGGCACTTTGGCTTACCGGCTAGCGCCCAGCGGCAAAAAGATTCTCCTGATCGAACGCGGCCCTTACGTACGGCGTGAGAAAGACAATTGGAATTCGCGTGCGGTTAACGCCGAGGGGAAATACAACACGAAGGAGCTTTGGCGGAACGCCGACGGGACAGAACTGCATCCGCACACGAATTACTACGTTGGCGGCAACACGAAATTCTATGGCGCAGCTCTTTTCCGCCTGCGCGAACAAGATTTTGGCGAGATCAAACACTACGGCGGCACTTCACCAGCATGGCCGATTTCGTACGACGAACTCGAGCCATATTACACTGAGGCGGAGCGGATTTATCATGTGCATGGCGCGTTCGGCGAGGATCCGACCGAACCGCATCGCAGCGGACCGTTCCCGTACGTCGCAATCAGTCACGAGCCGCGCATTCAACAGTTGAGCGACGATTTCGCGCGACTCGGGTTGAACCCATTTCACACGCCGCTTGGAGTGATGCTCGATGAGAAAAACCGACAGAATAGTCCATGTATTCGGTGCAGTACCTGCGACGGCTATCCCTGCTTGGTCAACGCAAAAGCCGACGCGCATATCTGTTGCGTTGTGCCAGCGCTCAAGCATCCAAACGTCACGCTGGTAACCGACGCGAAGGTCACTCGCCTCGAAACTGACGGATCCGGCCGCGAAGTCACGCGGGTTGAGGTCGAGCGCAACGGAGGAAAAGAAACTTTTTCCGGCGAGATTGTCGTGCTTTCCGCAGGCGCAATTAATTCAGCCGCGCTACTGTTGCGTTCGGCGAATGACAAACACCCTAACGGCCTGGCCAATGGCTCGGACGTTGTCGGCCGTCACTACATGGGGCACGTCAATTCGGTTTTGATGGCGTTATCGAAGTGTCCGAACCCGACAGTTTTTCAGAAAACACTTTCGGTTAACGATTTCTATCATCGATCACCCGATTGGGAATTTCCAATGGGGCATATTTCGTTCGTCGGCAAGCTCGATGGCGACACGCTCAAGGCCGGCGCTCCAAAAGTCGCGCCGAAATGGACGCTGGACCTCATGGGCAAACATTCCCTCGACTTCTGGCTCACGTCGGAAGATCTGCCCGATCCGGCCAATCGGGTCACAATCAATCGCGACGGCGAGATCGTCCTGCAATACAAACCAAACAACGAAGAAGGACATAAGCGCCTGATCAAAAAGCTGGAAACTCTGATGCAACAGCAGACCAAGTGCTCTGTCCATGGCCACGAGTGCCACGAAGGTTTGTTCGCGCGTAATTTGTTCCTCGGGCAGCGTATTCCGCTTGCCGGAGTTGCGCACCAAAACGGCACGGTCCGTTTTGGAGACGATCCAAAAACCAGCGCCCTAGATCGCAACTGCAAAGCGCACGAGCTCGATAACCTGTATGTTGTCGATGCCAGTTTCTTCTGCTCAAGCGGAGCGGTGAATCCCGCACTCACAATCATTGCCAACGCGTTGCGAGTCGGTGATCATTTGCTGGAGCGAATGGGCGCTGAGCGATCCGACGAAAAAGTAATGACCGCGGTTGCCTAACGGATGAGTGAGAACAAGCGACGGGTTATTGCGGCTGTAATGATGGTAATCTGGCTTGCCGCGAGCTGCATCTTTGCCTCAGAGCCGAAGACATTCGAGAGCGGCGACACGCAAAGCTCGCTCATCGAACTCTTCACTTCGGAAGGGTGTAGCAGTTGTCCACCAGCCGAAAAATGGCTGAGCGCACTCAAATCGAGTTCAGACCTCTGGAAAAAGGCGGTTCCCGTCGCCTTCCACGTTGATTACTGGGACCATCTCGGCTGGCGCGATCGCTTCGCCAAACCAGAATTCACATCGAGACAACAGCGTTATGCTGCGGCTTGGGGCGGCGACTCGGTTTACACTCCTGGTTTTGTCGTCAACGGCAAGGAATGGCGCGGCTGGTTTGGCGGCAATGCGATGCCGACAACCCCGACGAATGTTGGCGTGTTGCGCGTCTCGTTGGGCGACGACGGGAAAGTCACTGCGACATTTGTTCCAGACACCACGCAACTCCGAAGTTTGGCATTGAACGTCGCACTGCTAGGGAATGATCTCGAATCGGACGTGAAACGTGGCGAAAACAGCGGCCGCAAATTGCGTCACGATTTCGTCGTTCTCGATCTCTTCAAGACCGACATGGTGCACGACTCGGCCCATTGGACTGGATCG
>Ga0306920_100002301_pt1 | contig 24168 bp, 19 predicted proteins | sample flu12Cox44000170_FD_204666 | JGI IMG/M metagenome (GOLD analysis project Ga0306920, IMG submission 204666) | Lab enrichment of tropical soil microbial communities from Luquillo Experimental Forest, Puerto Rico - flux4day.12C.oxic.44.000.170 (v2)... | ecosystem: Environmental > Terrestrial >...
TCTGTAGGGGAATTGCTAACCGATCCTCAAGTGCAGGCCAATGACTACATCGGAACCGTGTCCGATGGCGACGTCACATATCGGCTGCCGACGGTACCCGTGCAGTTCGACGGACAGCCGCCACCAATGCGTCGAGCACCCCAACACGGTGAAGATACCGAGATGCTATTGCTGGATTTGGGGTACGACTGGGACGAGATCACTTCGCTCAAAGAGGCCGGGGCAATTCCTTGACGATGGCCGAGCGGCCAGTGCCTGTGCCGGACGAGATTTCCTGGCCGTTCTGGGACGGCACCGCATCTCACAAACTCGTGCTGGCACGCTGCTCGATCTGCTCACAGCTAAACCATCCTCCAGACCCGGTCTGCGCCCATTGCTTTTGCATGGAGCCGGACTACGAGTGGACCTCCGTCGACGGCTCGGGAATCGTCCGTTCTTGGACGATCGTTCGGCAGTCCTTCTTGCCAGGTTTCGACGTGCCATTCGCGCTCGTCGACGTGGAATTAACGGTCCAACGCAACCTTCGTCTCATCGGTCGCCTCTTGGATGGACCTGATGCTGTGCTTCAGGCCGGGGACTCAGTCGAGCTTGCGTTTGAGGATCTGACCCCAGATATAGCGGTGCCGGCGTTCGCCTTGCGGAGTCCTCGTGAGTAAACGAATGACATCCAGCAACAAAGTCGCGATCATTGGTTACGCCCAGAGTCAAGTGCGGCGTCATGCCGAGGAATCGCTTGGGGCGCTTACGGTCGCGACGGCGCGAGACGCCATCGCAGATGCCGGCCTCCAACCCGGTGATGTCGATGGCTTCGTGACCGCCAGTCTGTTTCCGACGGCCGGAGCCCAAGCAGCGACCGACGGAGTGACCCTGGTTTCGGCCAATTGGCTCGCACAACGCCTCGGAGTCAATCCAAACTATGCCGCCGGCTTCCAGGGATTTGGCCAGTTGCCCGGCGCAGTGGCGCTGGCGGTCAATGCCGTTGCCAGCGGAGCAGCGGATTATGTGCTTCTACATCGGTCGCTCCACAATCCGCGAGGCAAGTACCACGACAACCCGATGAAGGCAATACGGGGACCAGAACAATGGACTGCGCCTCAAGGCTATTTCGGACCTTTGGCCATGGCCGCGCTTCCCTACAACGAGTACCTGCAGCGCTACGGCGCCACGAGAGAGGCCATGGCCCATGTAGTAGTAGAGGCGCGAAAGAACGGATCTCGTGCTCCGTGGTCCTATTGGTACGAAAGACCACTTTCGATGGAGGCGTATCTCGTCGAACCAATGGTTAGTGACCCGATTTGCCGCCTTGATTGCGATATTCCTGTCGACGGCGTCGCGTGTTTCATCTTTACGACCGCGCAACGAGCGGCTCACGGCCCTCATCAACCGGTCTTCGTCTCTGGCTACGCCACCGGCGCACCGGTGACTCAACGTCTCCCAAGGCATTGGCCGCTCGACGACATCATGGACGTGGGAATGGAGATGGGTCGGAGGCTATGGGAAAGAGCTGGTGTCGGTCCCGCCGACGTCGATCTGCCCGAGGTCTACGACGGATTCTCGCCTTTCGTGTATCTGTGGATGGAATCGCTGTCCCTGTGTCCGATCGGAGAGGCGCATCGATTGGTTCTCGATGGCGGCATCGACAGCGATCGCGCGGGTGCTCTACCCGTTTTGTCTGGCGGAGGATCGCTCGGTTCTGGCCGTATGCACGGTGTGCCGCAGATGCTCGAGTGCTATCTGCAACTCGCCGGCAGAGCAGGCGAACGTCAGCGGTCGAACGTGTCCGTCGGGGTGGCGTGCCATTCCTCGCCTCACTATGGGGGAGCTGTTGTCTACAGCTCAGAAGCGTTCTGACGATGTCACCGCAGTGTCGGTGTCGGACACACCCGCGGATGCGCTCAATCCCGTTCGGCTCGGTGTCGCTTTGCGTTGTCGGCAGCCCGGCCCGGCGTGATCGTCAAGACCACTTATCGCGGATTGATCGCGTCGCGACTGTCGACGAATGCCGGACTTCCGCGTCGAGTGTAGAGAGCCACGCAGTGTCCATCCCACTCAACGAGGATGTGGCCTGTGCCCGCTGGACGCCCGAGCCTGCGAGTGGAACCAGATCACCGACTTGCAGGCGAAACGGCGACCCTCTCCTGATGAGGGATGTCGTGTCGTCGATCGAGGTCCGCCCCATCTAGCGAGGCTCGTCGACGGCGAAGATATCTAGATATTTGCTAGAGTCCGGGAAGACTGCCGGGTGATGGCCACCGAGCAGAGGCCCGCAGGGCGCGGGTTCACGAGGAGGTGCGAGGCGTGTCGATGGTCGCCAAACCGGGCGCGGGTCCCATTGGCTTCTGGACTCTGGCCCACCTGGAGCCGGACCACCTGGCGCTCGTCACGCCCGACGGCGAAGAAATCACGGCCGGTGCCCTGATGGCCTGGGCCAATCGGTTCAGCCATGGGCTGCACGCTCTGGGGCTCAAAGCCGGCGATTCGGTCGCCTACGTGCTGCCCAACAGCGCCGAGCTGATCGCCTTGTACCTGGCCTGCATGCAGTCTGGGCTCTACCTCGTCCCGATCAACACCCATCTGGTGGGGCCCGAGGTCGCCTACATCGTCGGCAACTCCGACGCGAAGGTCTTCGTCGGGCACGAGCGCTTTGCCGACGCGTGCAGCTCGGCGGTGTCGGAGCTGGACTTCCCGCCCGAGCGCCTCTTCTCGGTCGGCGTCGTGCCGGGGTTCCATTCTCTGCGCGACCTCGAGTCCGGGCAGCCCGAGACCGCTCCGGTGGAGCGGACGATGGGCATGGTAATGAACTACACGTCCGGCACCACGGGGCAGCCGAAGGGGGTCCGTCGGCCACTCCCGGGCGTGGATCCCGATCGGGCTAGCGGCGGGTTCGTAGGCAAACTCCTGCTCTTCGATCTCCAACCGGGTGACGACAACGTCCACCTCGTCGGCTCACCGCTTTACCATACGGCGGTCCTCGTCTACGCAGGCGGGTCACTGCACCTCGGCCATACCGTCGTCCTCATGGACAAATGGGACGCCGAGCGAATGCTCGAGCTGATCGAGCGCTACCGCGTGACATCCAGTCACATGGTGCCGACGCAGTTCTATCGGCTGCTGGCCCTCCCCGAAGAGGTCCGAAGCAAGTACGACCTGTCGTCCCTACGCCACATGATCCACGCTGCCGCACCCTGCCCCGTGGACGTCAAGCGCCGCATGATCGAGTGGTGGGGTCCCGTCGTCGACGAGTACTACTCCTCGAGCGAAGGTGGAGGCACCTACGTGATGGCCGATGAGTGGTTGCAGAAGCCGGGCACTGTGGGCCGACCGTGGCCGAGCGCGGAGATCGTCATATTCGACGACGATGGCGCGCAGATCACGACGCCCGGAGAGGTCGGTACGGTCTACATCGCCGGCCCCGCCGGCAACTTCGAGTACTACAAGGACAAGGAGAAGACTCAGAAGAACAGGATCGGTAAGTACTTCACCGTCGGCGACATGGGTTATCTCGACGGCGAGGGGTGGCTGTTCCTGTGCGATCGCAAGTCGGACATGATCATCTCAGGTGGAGCGAACATCTATCCCGCTGAAATCGAGCATGTCTTGCTCATGCACCCGAAGGTCCGCGACGCGGCAGTCTTCGGCATTCCGAACCTCGACTGGGGAGAGGATGTCAAGGCCGTGGTGGAGGTGGAGCCGGGGGCAGAGGCAGGAAGCGACCTGGCGGAGGACATCCTGACCTTCTGCGAGGGCCGGCTCGCGCGCTACAAGCGGCCGCGTTCCATCGATTTCACCGAAGAAATGCCGAGGGATCCCAACGGCAAGCTGTACAAGCGCCGGCTGCGGGACCCCTACTGGATCGGCCACGAGCGGGCCATCTGATCGACTCCAGCCGACCGGCTGGATGTCTCGCCCAGGTCGCTTCGGAGGCATTCGCCCCAGCGGTCGAGCTACGGCCGTGCCGTCCAGGACGGCCTAAACATCTAGATATCTTTGCTAGTATTGAGGCCAGTGACACAGGAAGGGGCTGTTCCCAACATGGAGGCATTGAAGGACCGCGTGTGCATTATCACCGGCGCCGGTCGCGGGATCGGGCGGGAGCACGCCCTGCTCTTCGCGGCGGAGGGAGCCAAGGTCGTCGTCAACGACTTGGGTGGCGGGGCCGACGGTTCAGGATCTGATGCTGGACCGGCACAGGACGTCGTCGACGAGATCACGGCAGCCGGCGGTACAGCCATTGCCAACACGGACGACATCTCGAGCTGGGACGGCGCCGAACGACTCATCAACCAGGCGGTCCAGACCTACGGCGACCTCCACGTGCTGGTGAACAACGCCGGCATCCTGCGCGATCGCATGCTCGCAGGCATGTCAGAGGCAGAATGGGACGCGATCATGAAGGTGCACCTCAAGGGCCACTTCTGCCCGACTCACTTCGCGGCGGCCTACTGGCGTGAGCAGACTAAGGCGGGCAACGAGGGAAGCCGTGCCGTCGTCAACACCTCATCGACGTCGGGCTTGTTCGGCAATGTGGGCCAGACGAACTATGGGGCAGCCAAGAGTGGCATCGCCACGTTCTCCATCATCGCCAACGTCGAGCTGAAGCGGTATGGCGTACGGGTGAACGCCATCGCCCCGGCCGCGTCCACCCGGTTGACTGCCACGGTCTCCAAGGGTGCTCCGGCGCCTTCCGAAGAGGGCTGGTCGCCTTTGGATCCATCCAACGTGTCTCCGTTCGTGGCCTACCTGGCCACAGAGGACTGCCCGATCAACGGGCGGGTGTTCTTCGTTATGGGCGGCGAAGTCCACTTGTTCCAGCCATGGGCCATCGTCGAATCGCTCAAGAAGGACGGGGCCTGGACGGTTGAGGAGTTGGCCAAGGAGGCGGGCAAGCTCAATGACTACGAATTCGATTACGGCCATCCTCTTGGCTCCATGTTGTTCCGCAGCTGATTGAGTGCAACAGCATCTTGTGGCTGAGGCGCAGACCAAGGGCGGCGCGTGATGGATTTCGAGATGACCTATACGCCCGAGCAGGAAGCGTTCCGTGAAGAGGTGCGAGCCTGGCTCGCCGACAATGTGCCATCCGACCTCGGGGCGGAGACCACAACGGACGCCGAGGCCCACGAGCAGTACCTGCGGCGGCGTGAACTTGGCCGTCGCCTCGGCGAGCGCGGCTGGCTGTATCCCAGCGCCCCGACCGAATACGGCGGCGGCGGCATGGAGATTGGTGCGGTACTGGTCCTCGAAGAGGAAATGCGCCGGCTGAGCCTGGGCCTGCCGCCGTACTACGACAGCGGGGGGATGCTGGGCGGCGCCACGGTCCTGGTCTGGGGCTCTGACGAGCAGAAGCAGCGATTCCTGCCCCCGATCTACAAGGGTGAGGTGCGAACGTGGCAGCTCCTGACGGAGCCGGAGGCGGGCTCCGACCTGGCCAGTGCAAAGCTCGCCGCCCGCCGGGACGGCGATGAGTTCGTGCTGAACGGGCAGAAGATCTTCGTGGGTAGCGCGCACGGTGCCGATCGGTTCTGGATGATCACCTGTACCGACCCGAAGGCGCCCCGTCACGAGAACCTGAGCTGGTTCATGGTCGACGCCCACCTGGCGGGGATCACCATCCAGCCGCTCCCGGTCTTGGCCGACGTCGCCGAAGGCCACAAGAACACCGTCTTCTTCGACGACGTGCGCGTGCCTGCGGACTGCTTGGTGGGCGGTGAGAACAACGGCTGGACCGTCGCTAACACCCATCTCGAGATGGAGCACGGTGCTATCGGCAGCATCCGCCGTGATTCCATCTTCGACAAGCTCCTCGACTACTGCCGTACGCATCTGCTCGATGGCATTCCGATGATCCGCCATCCCGACGTCCAGGACCGTCTGGCCGACATCTACACCCGCCTCGAGATCATGCGGCTGCTCACCACCCGCAACTTCTGGCGCAGCTATACGAAAAACAAAGAGGGCTACAACGGACCCCAGGTGACCTACTTGCGCAAGGTCACCGGCCTTTGGCTGACCCAAGCAGTGCTGGAGCTCATCGGACCCGCCGCACTCACCAGCGACAGCGAGTACGGCGCGCTGGCCGGCGCCGCTGAACGCCAGCAGCGCAGCGGCATCGTCGACCTGATGCCCGGCAGCACCATCGACGTGCAGCGGGTCGTGATATCCCGTGCCCTCGGTGTCGGGAAACGCCCACGACCGGAGGAGAGGTAGTCCATGGATCTCTCCCTGACGGAGCAGGAACAGTTGCTGAAGGACTCCGTTCTGACGTTCGTCGAGCGGGAAGCCACGACGACGGCGCTGGTCGATCTGCAGGAATCAGACACTGGGTTCGAGGCGAAATGGCTCTCCTCCATGGCTGATGCAGGCTGGCTCGGCGCCTTGGTGCCGGCGGAACTGGGCGGTGTCGGCGCGAACGCCATGGAGGCGGCAATCATCTGTGAGGCCCTGGGCCGTGGCCCGGTCCCCGGCCCCTTCATGATGTCGAGCGTGGTCAGTGCCGCCATGATTCGGGCCACCGAGCGAACCCCAGCCCGCGATTCCCTCCTTACGGCCATTTCTGAGGGGACGGCCGTCGTCGCGCCGGCCTTCTCGATTCCCGACCGCTCGTGGGACGGCCTGCGACACGGCCTGGCCCCGACCCGCGAGGACGGGGATGTCGCGCTGGCCGGCACGCTGTCCTATGTCCCCTACGCCGCCGGCGCCACCCACCTGCTCGTGCCGGTCGCCGAAGGTGACGCGACCCCCCGTGCGTTCGCCGTGGTCGCGACCAACCAGAAGGGGGTGGCCTCCCGACTCCTGTCGGGATTCTTGGACCGGAACTACGAAGTCTCGCTCGACCGAGCGCGATTGGACGAAACGTGCCTCCTCACCATTGGCTCCTCGGAGGTCGTCCAGAACGCCCTCGCGCTCGTCTATATCCTCCTGGCCGCCTATCAGGTCGGGGGTTGCGCAGCCTTGCTTGAGCGAAGCGTGGCCTACAGCAACACGCGGGTCCAGTTCGCCATGCCGATCGGACGTTTCCAACGCGTCCAAGATCACATCGTGGAATTGCTCAACGCCATGGATGCGGCGCGTTGGTGCACCTATGAAGCAATCTGGCGTTTTGACGCACAATCCGATGAAGATGTTGCTGCGCTCCAGGCCAGTGCTCATCTGGCCCAGGCGGTGTCCAGCGAGTCCTACATCACGTGTGCCGATCAGGCCCACAAGGTGCACGGAGGCATCGGTGTGGACCCGCAGTACGGCCTGACTCTCTACACCCAGCAGTCCCGTTCGCTTTTCAACTTCATGGGCGATCCTCGTTGGCACAAGCGCGAGATGGTCGCCGCTCTGGCGTGGTCGCGATGAGGACTGCGACTGACACCTCAGTCTCGCTCGAGTGCAAGTGAAGCCCCCGGAGGAAGCGGACTCCGACGCGCCCCAGCGGGAACTCGATCGCGCGTGGCTGGAATTGGAGCTCGAGGAGGACGACCATCGGGGCCAAGTGACCATGTCCGAGCGGCACATGACACCGCTGGACCATATGTATGGCGGCATGGGGCTCGCGCTGACGACGGCCTTGATGGAAGCGGCCACCCGTCGGCGACTGCGTTGGGCCACCACGCAGTTCGTCTCCGTACCGAGATTGGGCGACACGCTCCGGATGGAGGCCGACGTCGTCGCGCGCGGCCGTCGCACTTCCCAGGTTCGTGTGACGGCCTATGTCGGAGACACGCTTGCCTTTCAAGCGCTCGGCGCAACGGGCAACGACCACGTCGACATACGCGACGAGGTCCTTTCCACTGTGCCAGCGGTGCCGCCGGTGGAGGAGTGCGCTCCATATATCCCGCCGCTCTTCGCCGAGAAGCGGTCCGGTTATCTCGCATTTTGTGAGATGCGCGACGCGGGCCGGAATGACAAGGAGGCATCGAAGTGGTGGATGCGATTCGCTGGACGACCGGCGACTCGGCCTTTCATGTTGGCCCTCCTGACCGACGTGGTGCCGACCATCGTCATGGACGCCATCGGCATAGGGGGATCGGGCTCGAGCCTGGACAACACGATCCGGGTCGGCTCAGCGCCGGACAGTGAATGGGCGCTCCTCGAGGCCATCGCCGAGCAGGCGGCAGGAGGTTACGGCTACGGCCACGTCCGCGTCTGGGGCCGTGACGGCTCGCTCGCCGGAACGGCCAGCCAAACGGCCGCACTCTGGCGTTGGCGGGAGCGGATCAAACGATCCGACGGCGCCTAGGGGCATCAACCGCCCGGTAAGACCGGCAACCGGAGGCGTCAGGTGTTCGCTGACTTGCTGCGATTCGGCGGGCCACAAGATGAATGGGGCGCCAAACAGGCGGTGTGCCGTCGCCGGCTAATTCGACGGACCCCGAGGGACATCACGAAATGCCGTGCCACGGTCAGGTGCCGATTCTCGGGGCATGCCGAGGACTCGCTCGCTGACGACGTTCCGGGCCATCTCGGTGGTCCCACCCCCGATGCATGGAGCTTGGCGCATCAGGAAATCGGTACCGGCGTCCGAGAGGCGGTTGTGTTCGGACCAGGCCCCGCCAGACGGGCCGGCCAAGTCAAACGCAATCGTCGTCGTCCGCATGGCAACCGTCGCACTGAACAGACGACCAACCGCTGCGATCTGATCCGGCAGGACGCCAAGCTCGGTGCCTTCGAGGAGCCGGCGGTGAAGCTCCCGGTTGACCAGCTCCAGCATGTATGCCTCGCCCGCCAGGTCGAGAGCCGTCGGATCCTCCAATCGATCTGCATCGCGTGCCAGGTGATAGGCGGAAGCGAGTCCCGCGTTCCCTCGAGTAGTTCCGACCGGCAGGGTGACGAGCGGAGAGTTGAAGAGCATCCGCTCGTGAAACATCCACCGGGTGCAGACACTCCAGCCGTCGTCGACGTCACCAACCCGCCAGGAGTCTGGAATGCGGACGTCCGAGAGAAACTCCTGGCAGAACTCCTTATTGCCGTTGAGCATCTCGATCCGGTGCATCTCGATCCCCTCGTGCCGAATCGGCAGGATGAAGACGGTCAGCCCGCGGTGCTTCGGTACGTCCCAGTTCGTACGGGCCAAACAGAGCCCCCAGTCGGACCACCATGCACCGGTGGTCCAGATCTTTGAGCCATTGAGCACCCACTCCTCTCCATCACGCTCTGCTGTCGTGAGGGCGCCCGCGGCGTCGGATCCTCCGCTCGGTTCGGAAAGCAGTTGAAGCCACACCTCTTCACCCTTGAGAATGGCGGGTAGATGCTCTCGTTTCTGGTCTTCCGTCCCGTAGTCGAGCAGAACGGCAGCACACGGTGAAAATGTGGGGATCTGCAAGCGGCGGGGGAACTCGAACCCCGCCAGTTCCAGATTGAGCAGCTCCTGATGGGCTGGCGTGAGACCTCGGCCTCCGTACTCCTTCGGTACGCAAAGACCGGCCAGCCCTCCCTCCCAGAGCAACCGCTGCACCTCCCGATCGCGCCGGACCGCCACCGTTTCCTCTTCGTCCGTCAGCGCCCGCCTTGCCAAAGACAGAGGGCCCACCTCTCGCAAATTGCCACGGATGAACTTGCGGGCGTGTTGGCGAAACTCGTCCAGATCCTGACCGTCCGGCCATTGCGGGCTCATTGAGCCTCCATCCCGACACCAATGAGGCGGGCAAGGTTCTGTCGGTGGTGCGCGGGCGTTCCGCGCAGGGCGCGGATGACGGTATGACGCCTGAGAAAGAGGTGGAGATCGTGCTCGAACGTCAAGCCAATGCCTCCGTGCATCTGGACGCAGTCGTGCACGAGCTCACTCCCATACTGGCCGACAAAGGCCTTCGCAGCACTGGCCAGAGCAAACGCACCCCGATCCTCACGTGCGACGGCAGCCAGGGCTGCCTCACAGATGGCATGGCCGGCCTCGAGCCAGGCCTTCATGTCCGCCATGCGGTGTTTAAGCGCCTGATAGGAGGCAAGCGGGCGGCCGAACGAATACCGATCGGAGGTCCATTGCAGGGTCATAGCAAATGCGGCGTCCATAGCGCCGAGTGCCTCGACGCTGTCGAGCACGAGCGCAATGAGCTGTTGACGCTCGACCGCATCGTCGGCCTCCCCCGCGATGCCAACCACGTGGTTTCGGGGGAGTCGGACGCCTTGGAGCGAGACTGTGGCGTACCGCCTGGTGAGGTCCACGGTCCCAATCGGCACGACCTCTATCCCGTTAGTGAGGCGCGGGACGAGCAACTGTGTGGTGCAACCGCCCCCGTCTGTCGCGCTCACGAGGAGATAGGTGGCCGTTTCGGCGTACTCGACCGGGGTCACGCTGCCCTGGAGCGTCACCTCTTCACCATCGACGTCGAGGCGTAGAGGTGCCGAGGCCACCTGCTGGCCGATCGGGGCGGGTTCGCCAACGCACCAGGCCGCAGTGGACTCGCCGGCGAGCAGTTCCTTCAACGCTGCGTCGTGGGCCGGCCCGCTATCGCTCAACGCTTTCGCCACGACGTTCGTCCCGACCAGGGGCCCAGGAGCGGCGCAACGCCCGAACTCGTATGCGAGAAGCCCCAGATCGATCAGGCCCTGGTCGCTGATGCTTCCGCCGCCGCGCTCCTCTGCCACGAGGAGAGACGTCCAACCAAGGTCTGCGCCCTGGCGCCAGTACGCCCAATCGAATCCGACGGGGTCGTCCCGCATGGCCCGCAAGGTCTCAGGGGGCACCTTCTCGGCGAGATAGCGAGCGGTCGTGGACCGGAAGAATTCCTGATCCTCGGTCAGGGCGAGCAGCATGGCGTGGATCCTGATCTCGACTTCGGTTCAGGTGGGCCGATGCAGAACTTGGAGGTCTGAGAATCCCTCGAGTCCCCGGATGCCGTTCTCGACGCCGATGCCGCTCCATTTCACGCCACCGAACGGGGCAAAAGGAACGAGGCCGAGATGGCGATTCACCCACGCGGTGCCGCATTCGAGCCGGACAGCCACCGATGCCGCTCGCTCGATGTCGCTTGACCATACTGACCCACCCAGCCCGTACATCGTTCCGTTAGCCCTGGTCAACGCCTCTTCCAAGTCGTCGTACGCAAGGACGGGAAGCACCGGACCGAATTGCTCTTCGTCGACGACCGGGGCACCATCGTGCACGTCGCGCAGAATTGTCGGGGCTACGAAGTAACCGGGACCTTCGAGGGCAGTTCCGCCCGCAGCCGCAGTTGCACCCCGTTCGAGCGCGTCGGTGATCAATCCGAGCACGCGCCTGTACTGCGGCTCGTTGCTCACCGGCCCGAATTCCGTCGCGTCGTCGAGTGGGTCTCCCACGACCGCCTCTTTCGCCCGGAAGGCCAGCGCCTCGACCATCTCGTCGCATTTGGCGCGTGGGACGAACAGGCGCTTGATGGCCGAACACACCTGGCCCGAATTCTGAAAGGCGGCTGCGAAGATCGCCCCACTCATCGTCACGACATCGGCATCATCCAGGACGATGGCCGCATCGTTGCCGCCAAGCTCAAGCGTGACGCGCTTGAGGTCAGCCGCGGCCGAGGTGGCTACCGCTTTGCCCGTATCGATCGAACCGGTGAACGAGACCTTTCGCACGAGGGGATGGCTCGTCATCCAGGACCCCAAAACATCGTTGCCGCTGACGACATTCAAAACGCCGGGCGGGAAGATATCCGCCAAGACGTCCCCGACGAGCAGGGTAGCCAACGGGGTGAACGGCGACGGTTTCAGCACGACGGTGTTGCCGGCGCGGAGCGCTGGTGCGAACTTCCAGGAGGACAGCACGAGGGGATAGTTCCAGGGCGCAATGGCGCTGACCACGCCCATCGGCCGGCGCCGCACTTCAATGGTCGTACTCTCGCTGGGCCGGATGATCTCTTCCGGCAGTTCCAGGTCGGCGTAATAGGTCAGCCAGTGGGCGACCCCATAGACCTCCTCCGCCGCGCGCCGCAGCGGCTTTCCTGTTTCGGAGGTCAGCAGCGAACCGATTTGATCGACCGCGTCAGTCAGAGCAGCGGCAGCACGACGAAGGGCATCCCTCCGGGCCTCGTCGTCTCGGGCCCATCCGGGAAAGGCCCGATCGGCTGCCACGATCGCCTCCTCCAGCTGTCGACGGGTGCACTCAGGTGACTCGCCGGCTACCTCCTCCGTGGCGGGATTGCGGACGCCAAAAAACCGATCTCCGATCCGCCGTTCTCCGTCGATCAGCATCGTGTACTGGTCCATCGCGTTTGCTCCACGCATCCAGGCGGGAGACAGCAGCCCCCGCAGCCCGGCGGGCCCGGGCTCAAACCCTCTAGAGGTTTATGCTGATGATATCTATATACCATCGGCTCCACCAGCCACGACGAGCCGAATGCGCTTTCGCACGAGGAGGTCAGTGGTTTCGTGGTCCGCTTTCAGCTCCCACCCAAAGGCAGCGGTGACCGACCATGAGTGTGGCGGTAATCACCGGCGCGTCGAGCGGTATGGGCAGGCGGTGTGTCGAACGATTGCGCGGTCTGGCCGATGATCTCGTCGTCGTGGACCTCGAGGCCCCGGCTATTGAGGGGACGATCGGCGTCGCCTGTGACATTTCCGACCCCAGCTCTGTGACCGACCTGGCCGCTGCGGTCTGCAAAGTCGGACCGTTTCGCGCCCTCGCGCACGCCGCCGGCATCTCGCCCACGATGGCCGAAGCGCGGCGCATTTTCGAAGTGGACCTCGTCGGGACGCAACTGCTGCTCGCTGCGTTCGAAGACCTCGTTGGCAGTGGCTCGGCAGCCGTTTGCTTCTCGTCGTTGGCCGCGTATCACTTGGCACCCTACGCCACAGCGGAGATGGACGCACTCATCGATGATCCCTTGGCCCCAGGCTTCCTCGACCGGGCCGCCGAGCAGTTTCCTGATAGCGGCATGGCCTACGGACTGGCCAAGCGGGGCGTCGTGCGCTCCGTCGCCCGCGCTGCGGTGAGATGGGGCAGCCGAGGCGGGCGTGTCAACTCGGTGGCTCCAGGGCTCATCGATACACCGATGGGTCGGCAGGAGCTCGAGCAACAGTCGATCATGCGGACGATGCTCGGACAGGTTCCGCTGGCGAGACTCGGGGAAGCCGACGAGGTTGCCGCGGTCGTGGCCTTTCTGCTTTCCGAGGATGCCTCCTTCGTGTCGGGCGTCGATGTGCTGGTCGATGGAGCGGCCGTGCCAGGCATGGCCGCCGCCGCGTCTGCTGGTTCTTGAGCCCAGTGTGGGTGCAGCGCCAGGGGGCGTGCACGCTGCTCGCTAAGGTGATTATCTAGATATCTCGTCGCTGTTTTGGAGGTGCGCATGGCGTCCGCAGCGGAGGCAAGGGAATGGGCGGCGGGAGGCGGATTGCGGGGTATCGGCGATTCGCTCTACACGCCATTCTGTGGCGTCGACGGCGACGGGATCGACTGGGATGCCTACCGCACGTTGGTCCGGTATTGCGTCGGCGATCTGGGGCACGAAATGTTGTGGCTGACCAGCGGTGTTGGCGAATGGTGGTCGTTGACAATTGCCGAGCGCAAGCAACTGCTCGAAGTTGCCGTCGAAGAAGCACGTGCCCTCGCGCCCGACACGGTCATCGAGGCCTGCACCGCCGCAGCGTCTGTCAAGGATTGCGTGGACCTCACGCTCCACGCCCAGACACAAGGCGCTGACATCTGTTTCATCCAGACCCCGCCGGCCGAAGTCCATGCCGGTGAGGGGGTCCTTCGGTACTTCAAGTACGTCGCCGATCGCACGGACATCGCACTCGGGATGTTCAATTCACCGTCCTCAGGCTACGTCCTCACGGCGCAGGAAATGGCCACGATCGCCCAGGAGATTCCCGCCGTGGTGGCCGTGAAGGAAGGTGTGATGGACAGCATTTCGCGTACGGCTGCCCTCCATGCTCTCATGCCGAACCTGGTGATCTGGGAGTGCGATTTGATCGTGTACAGCGCCGGCTGGTTGGAACAAGGGATTGTCGGACCCGCCCAGCTCGGAACCTCGGCTTACTTGTTCGAGGCGCCCGATGACCTGCGCTACCGGCATTACTGGGAATTGCTCTGGAGCGGCGACGCTGCGAAAGCGGCGGTGTTCGCCAGCGAGTCCGGCATAGAGGCCTTCAGCGAGGGGATGGGATCGTGGTTGGTCCAGTATCCGGGGCGCCCAGAATTCTTTAGCCATTGGGGTGAGGCGTTCAAGCTCGCAGCCTCTGTCATCGGCCTGCCCATTGGGGAATACCCATATTCGCGACCACCGCAAGGCCTGCTTCCGGAGGTTGCCCGATCCCAGATTCGCCGCGCCGTCGAAGCCGGGGGACTGGCGGGTCGCGCACTCCGCGCTGCAGCGGTTGGCGGGTCAGCGCGAGATTCTTGAAGCAGGATTTCCAATGGACTGCCGGAAAATGTGGTCTCGGATTTGTTCATCTCTCCACCTCAAGGGGCGAGACCCGGGTGAACAGGTGAGCCCATGAGATTCGACGGGCAGGTTGTTCTCGTCGTTGGGGCTGGTCCGGGCTTGGGATCGTGCCTGGCGGCCAGATTCGTCCAATCGGGCGGGCAAGTAGCGCTCGCCGCGCGGTCGTCGCGTTCCCTGTCCACGTCAACCGAGGCGGCCCGGAAGGCAGGCGGCGAACCGCTCGCGCTCGAGGTCGATGTTGTGTCTATCGATAGCGCTCGACGAATGGCAGAAGCTGTGATAGATCGATTCGGCAGAATCGACATCCTGGTCAACAACGCATTCGATCCTCCCCGCCGTCGCACGTTGCTTGAGATGCAGGAGGAGGATCTCGCAGATTGGCGTAGAACCACGGAGATTGGTGGCTACGGCACGCTTCTTGCATGTCGCTTCACCGTGCCCCACATGGTTGCAGCTGGTAGCGGCTCGATCGTAAACATGACTTCGTTGTCCAGCCGTGCAGGAATGCCCGGAAGGAGCGATTTCTCGGCGGGGAAAGCGCAGGCCCATAAGCTCGCTCAGTCCTTGGCTTCAGAACTGGGGCCCCATGGGATTCGCGTCAATTGCGTTGCACCGGGTCCCATTTGGAGCGCGCAGTTGGAGCGGCATTACCGGGCTGAATCCGAGAGGACGGGCGTTCCGTACAGGGACGTTGTTGCGCAGGCCGCGGGCGAAACCGCGCTCCGACGCATCCCAAGGGAAGATGAGATCGCGAACGCCGTCCTCTTCCTGTCGTCAGAACTCTCCTCAGGGATTACCGGCGCGGTGATCGATGTCAACGCGGGTCTTTACGCAACCCCTTAGAGAGGCCAGATTCCGAGCGTCCACAAAAAGAAGGCCACGGTGCGCCGCCGCCAAAGGTATGGTACAAACCTCTAGAGATTTCGCTTCGCTGCACGAGGCATATCGAGAAAGAAGAGGTGTGGTGCTCAAGGTCATCTACGACTATCCGATGGTTAATGGATCAGCAGCTGACATGCTCGACCCCGGTGCCATCGATGTGGTCGCAGCGCGTGCCGAGGCGTGTGGATTTTTTGGATTAGGTTTCACGGATCACCCTGTTCCCGGTGCTCGCTGGCTCCAAGCTGGAGGTCACCAGGCTCTCGACCCTTTCGTAGCGTTGGCATTCGCCGCCGCCGCCACGACTGAACTCCGCCTCCTGACCCACTTGGCCGTGGCGCCGTATCGAAATCCGTTCATCTTGGCCAAGTCAGCAGCCAGCGTGGACAAGCTGTCACGCGGTCGACTTACCCTTGGCCTTGGCACGGGCTATCACAAGGCAGAGTTCTTTGCGCTCGGTGTGGATTGGGAGCAACGAAACGCGCTCTTTGACGAAGCACTCGCCGTTCTTCCTTTGCATTGGTCTGGCAAGCCATTCTCCTTTGAAGGGATCAACTTCAGTGTCCGCGATGGCATCGGACTGCCGCGCCCCGTGCAGGATCCGATCCCCGTATGGATCGGTGGCAACTCAAAGCGAAGCCTGCACCGCGTTGCGCAACACGCTCAAGGATGGATGCCCCTCATTGGCTCTGAGCAGCTGACGACGACATCACGCACCCCACACATCGCCTCATTGGAGCAACTGGCCGAAATGATCTCGACCGTTCGAGGCGCGGCAGCGAAAACAGGACGCGACGACAAAATCGACATTCTGTACTCGTATAACGATCGCGCGACGCTCACTTCGCAGCCCGACGCTGGCCGACACAGGGCTGCCTTTGACCATCTTGGGAAGATGGGGGTTACGCATATCAACATTTCCAGCGGTACATTGAGTGCTGATTCGACGCTCGAGTTCATGGAGTCCTTCGCGCAGCTCTATTTGTGCTGAGATTTCGAGGGGCGGTCATGTCGGTCGACGGCCGACGAACTGAATCCGGCTAACGGGCAGACACCATTTTCGGATCGATGCGTCTGCGCACCGGCATGCCGAACTCGGCATCAGTGCTGGGGCCCGAGAGCCCGGCGCCTTAATGCCAAATTCACCGACATCGAGATCTTGATCGTCGGACGTAAGAAATATATAAAGGTATTGGAGGATTACTTTCTCAAAATGAGGTCAGGACACAATGGTCGATGAAGAGCTGTTTTGGGTGCACGACCGAAAGCTGGCCTATCCGGTTTTCGACGTGGACAATCACATGTACGAGAACACGGACGCCTTCACGAAGTACCTGCCCGATCCTTACCAGGGGCTCATCAAGTACATCGAAGAGGGCGATCGGATCCGCATCGCCATCAAGGATCGTATCGATCGTGGCGTGCCCAACCCAACGTTTAGCCGAGTGGCCCCTCCCGGTGGACAGGCGGATGATCCTCTCAATCGGCGATCGATCGCTGGACTGGATGCCTTCTTTGATGTCGAGCCGCGGTTCCAGCTGATGCAAGAATTCGGGATCGACCGCGCGCTCATGTGGCCGACCCTGGGCAGCGTCATTGAGCAGGCGATGCCGGAAGACCCATTGGCGGTAGCCGCTGCGATGCATGCTCTCAACCAGTGGATGTTGGAGCATTGGACGTTTGCCTTCAAGAACGCCGTTTTTCCGACGCCGATGGTCTCGCTGATGACGGTCGAAGGGGCCGTTCGAGAACTCGAGTGGGTCGCCGAACGTGGTGCTCGGGTGGTTTACCTCAGCTCGTCGCCGGCCTCTGGACCGGGCGGCCGGCGATCCATCGCGTTAGCCGAGTTCGACCCCTTCTGGACTCTCATGGAGGAGACGGGCATCGTGGCGGGATTCCATCAAGTGGTTAATCGTAGATATCCGATCGACGTCTTGGAACTGGATGGCACTCCCGAGGGTGCTGGGTTCTTTTCGCCTCCGGGATTCGGTCAGGGAACCCCTGCTACCGAAGCGTTTCGGGCGTTGTGCACACCTCGATGGCAGATCGCCGATTTCCTTGCGTCGCTTGTCGGTCACGGGTGCCTAACCCGCCACCCGAGGCTGAAAATCGCCGTTGTGGAGTTCTTTACCGACTGGATACGGCCGATGGTCAACCAGTTCCAAGATGCCTACGACAAATCGCCGTCGCTTTTTGAAGAGGATCCCATGGCGGTGCTTCGACGCAATGTGTTCTTCCACGTGTTCCACGATCCTGAGCCACTCGAGCTGATCAGGATCCTCGGAACGGAGAACTCAATGTGGGGTTCGGACTTCCCACATCCTGAAGGGATGCGGGATCCCCTGGCCTTCACCGAGGACATCACAACCTTGCCGACCGAAGACCAGGTGCTTGTCATGGGCGGCAATTTGAGCCGCTTGCTCGGAGTTGCATGAACAGTCAATCGGCGGCCCTACTTCGCCAACAGCTTGATCGACGGAGCGTCGGACGTCGAGATAGCGATCTACGGACAGCGCAGAGCGTTAAGGGAGCGATGCCATCCGGCGCTGGCCCAAAGCCCACCCAGATGCCACGACGGATTACGTCCGACGCTGTCAGTCCACGCTGTCCGGATTGGTTGACTTGCGAGCCCGGATCCGCGCCGCGGCATGCTCGGCGCGTGCTCTGGCCGTGTTGCGGGGCGAGCCATACCCACGCTCGGCGTTCTCACTTCGCCACGCTGCGACGTCATCGGCCCGACCGACGAGTTCCATGAGGTGCGTGCTCGCCTGCCAGTGCACCCGGAGACCCATTTGCTCCCACACCTGCTTCACGAGCGATTTCGTCGCCATGAGGGTTGTCAGAGGAGCCTCTGCGATCTGCGCGGCGACCAGTTCTGCGGTCTCGTCCAGTTCCTCGAGGGGCACGACGCGGTTCACCAGCCCCAGCCGTTCAGCCTCATAGGCGTCGACGGTCTTGGCGAGGTATAGGTACTCGTAGGTTCTGTGAAAGTTCATGAATACCCAGGGCTCCACCATGGTCTCGCCCCCAGGGAACCCGAGGCCTTGCACAAGCGGCATCTGAAATTCGGAGTTGTCGGCGGCGATGACGATGTCGGGGAGACAGGCAAAGTAGGTACCTGCGCCGATGCAGTATCCGTGGACCGCCGCGACAGTCGGCTTTGGGAACTCCCATAGGCGCAGCACCGGCCACAGGAAGAGGTCTGCTTGGCCCTTCCACGGGTGGCCCGCCACACGCGCAGCTGAGAACTCGGGAAGGGAATCCTCCGGCCCACTCCCGACGTCGTGGCCGGCCGAGAAACCTCGACCCTTTGCCTTGAAGAGCACCACCTTGATGCCGTAATCGCTCTCTGCGTCGCCAAGACAGCTGTCGACCTCATGCACCATTGCCGAGTTCTGCGTATTGGCCTTTTCCGGCCGGTTCAGGATGATGCGTGCGACCGCATCCTCCTTCTCGTAGATGATGGTCTCGAGTTGATTTCGCTCCATAGTGTCCGTTGAGTCGATACTGCACCGGGGCTTGGATTCGCTTCACGAGCCGAGATAGGCGATAAAAAGTCTATAGGATTATCGCCATGTCCATAGGTCTAAGCGATGACCAGGTCGCCCTTTCATCGGTCGTCGAGAATTTCCTAGCGAAGCGGCAGGCGCTGAGGGTCGCCAGAGACTCGCTTCAGTCCGAGGAAGAATGTCTGCCGAACTATTGGGACGAGATGGCGGATCTCGGCTGGTTTGGTCTTCATCTGCCGGAGCGATACGGCGGCTCTGGTGGTTCGTTTGAGGACGTTGCTGTCCTGGTCGAACAACTCGGTCGGTGCGTCACCTCGGGACCAATCGTTCCGACGCTTATCGCCGGTGCGGCGATCGCCACGGCTGGAGATGAGGCAGCCGTTGCCCTGCTATCGGAAATCGCGAACGGATCGCTTCCTGCTGGCATCTCCATGACTGGTTCGGTTGACGTGGTAGACGGGTTTGCTACGGGAACCCTTCCCTTGGTGCTCGGAGGGGGACTCGCAAGGGTGTTGGTTGTGCCGGCTGGCGCCGATGCGGCCGTGGTCTCCGTCGGGGAAGGCGTTACCGTGACAACACCGCCAAATCTCGATCCGACACGACGATCCTCTCGCGTCGATTTGGAGAATGCGCCAGCGATAGTCGTGGCCGGCGGGGCCCGATTCTTGCTCGACATTGGACGCGTTTTGCTCTCGGCAGAGGCCGCCGGAATAGCGAGGGAATGCACCGATAGAGCTGCCGAGTACGCGAAACACAGGGTGCAGTTCGGCCGACCTATCGCAACGTTTCAAGCCGTAAAGCATCACTGCGCGAACATGCTTATGGCGACCGAGGCGGCAACGGCTGCTGCGTGGGATGCCTCCCGTTCGGTCGCTCTTGGCGGGGACCAACTCACGTACGCGGCCGCGTCCGCCGCTGTCCTCTCCGCTGCGGCCGTTGAGCTTTGCGTCAATCTTCACGTTCAAGTGCTGGGTGGAATCGGTGTTACTTGGGAGCACGACGCCCACCTCTTCACGAGAAGAGCCACAGCGATCCTTGCGTATCTGAAGGCAGGCGAAGCCGCGGCAGATCTCGTCGACTTGACCCGACGTGGAGTCGTCCGGGCTCGGAGCGTGGACCTTCCACCCGAGGCCGAGAACATCCGTCGAGAGGTCTTGCGTTTTACGGAGTCGGTGGCCTCCCTCCCCGCCAATGAGCAACAGCGGCAACTGAAGGCGTCGGGGTACGCGGTGCCCCACTGGCCCGAGCCATATGGTCGGTCGGCTAGCGCCGTCGAGCAGCTAGTTATCGAAGAGGAGTTCAACCGATCGGGTATCACGCGACCGGTGTACGGAATAACTGGATGGGTGATCCTCACGTTGCTTCAGCACGGAACTCGGTCACAGGTCGAACGTTGGGTGGGCCCGGCTCTCGATCAGGAAGTGATTTGGTGCCAACTATTCAGCGAGCCGGATGCAGGTTCCGACGCCGCCGCAATCAAAACGCGAGCAGAACGCGTCGAAGGAGGCTGGCTTGTCAACGGCCAGAAGGTGTGGACGAGCGGTGCTCATGTAGCAGCTATGGGTTTCGCGACCGTTCGGACCGATAGTTCGGCTCCGAAGCACAAAGGAGTGACCATGATGGCGATCGATATGGGCGCCGAGGGAGTCGAAGTACGACCGCTGAAGATGATGAACGGAATGTCCGAATTCAACGAGGTCTTCCTCTCGGACGTCTTCGTACCCGATGAGAACGTCGTCGGTGAGATCAATGACGGCTGGAGGGTGGCGAGGGCGACAATGGGAAACGAAAGCGTCAGCATCGGGAGCGGAGCGGGCCAATTGATCATGTCCGGTGCGGACCTTTTGGAACTCTTCGATGCCCACCCAACTCGATTCGCCGGCGGATCTCCGCGCCTTGGCCGCTACCTTGCAGCTCAAGAGGCGCTCAGCTTGCTGAACTTGCGTACTGCCCACCGAGCCGTCGCATCCGTCGAGCCTGGTCCAGAAGGCGCCGTTACGAAGCTGCTGCTCACCGAGCTCGGCCACGAAGCGGCTTCAATGCTGGTCGACTTGTCGGACATTGTCTCGGTCTACGCGGAGGAAGCTGCAGCACGCAAGACCATGTTCCTGCTCACCCACCGAGCGATGGCGATTGCAGGTGGGACGTCGGAGATCAAGCGCAACCAGATTGCCGAACGTATCCTCGGTCTCCCGCGTGATCCTCTTCTCAACTAGCACCGCACGGTGGGAACTACTGAGCCCTCGACCTCATCCCGAGAGTTGCGAAGAATGCCCCACGACTCCGCCGGATAGGTCGTCCTGCTCGGCCTTACGGCGAGCTCGACCCGTATCCCGTGCTGACACTCCCTTTGACAACGGCAATAACCTCTACATATTTTAGACACCGGAGGATTGCGCCGGTGATGGAAGATGAGCGGAAGGGCGAATCGGCCAAGCCACCCGAACTTCCTTCGTCAAGAGTTCCAACCGGTCATGGGATCGTCTTGACGTGGTGCAATCCCGCGTATCGGAGGTGAGTTGGTCATGGAGCGAATCGACAGGAAAGCATGAGGTCGGTTGAGGAAGCAGGACTAGCGTTCGTCGACCCCGCTGCGTACGCAGACGGGCGTCTGGAGCAAGCGTGCGCAGTCTTACGCCGAGAGGCGCCGGTCCACCTCGTGGAGTCGGAGGGCTTTCGTCCGTTCTTCGTGCTCTCGAAGCATGCGGACGTACATCATGTTGAGACTTGTGGCGACCTGTTTCTGGCAGGTCCCCGATACCGCTTATACCGAAAGGCAGATGAGCCCGTTCCCGGCGAAGGCGTACGGACATTGGTCCGCATGGACCGCCCGGAGCACACCGACTATCGCAGAATCGCGTCGAAATGGTTCCATCCGCACAGCCTGGAGAAGTTTGACGCCATTGTGCGTGTCCAGGCAAAACTAGCCGTGGACCGGATGATGGAGCGCAACGGAGAAAGCTACGACTTCGTTCGAGACATCGCCATGCATCTCCCTCTTACCGTAATAAGTGAGATGCTCGGCGTCCCGGAATCAGATCGCGATTTGCTCCTTGCGATGGCGATGACCGGGTTCGGCGGCGAAGATCCAGAATATCTGAAATACGTGGAGGAACTCGAGTTACCGGATTACCAGAGCGACTTCGTTCCATATTTCCTGAAGATCCGCGATGACCGACTGGCCAACCCGACGGATGACATCAGCACCATCCTCGCGCAAGCAAAGCTCAACGGTGAACCATTACCAATTCCGGAGCTCCTCGGCTACTTCGGCATTCTCGCAACCGCCGGGCACGACACAACGGCTGCAGCCATTGCCGGCGGCGTTCGCGCGTTCATCGAGACCCCAGACCAGATTGAGCGGTTGCGGAGCGATCCGGGGCTGGTTCCGCTTGCCGCCGAGGAGATGATCCGTTGGACCACGCCCGTGAAATCCTTTATGCGGGTAGCGACCGAAGACACTCAGATCAGGGGACAACGGATGGCCGCCAACGACTCTGTGCTTCTGGCCTATCCGAGTGCCAACTTCGACGAGGAAGTATTCGATGACCCCTACCGGTTCGATATCGGTCGTGACCCCAATCGCCACCTCGCGTTTGGTCACGGAATCCACTTCTGCTTGGGAGCTCAGCTTGCGCGCATGGAGATCCGCGCGTTTCTCGCTGAGCTCGCCCCTCGGTTGCAGGACATCCAGATCGCTGGCGAGCCACAGCTCATCAAGACCCTGTTCGTTGGCGGACTCAAGCATCTGCCAGTGCGCTCGGAGGTCCATTGAGAGTCGGTCGCGAGAAGCCCGCCGCGTCTTCGCTAACAAGAGGAGACAAAGAATCAATCTTCAAAAGTACCGCTCGGGGACGATCCCTCCACATATACCTTTCGTTCGCTAAACCGCCACTCGTCATCCACCACGGAGTATCGATCGACGTAGCGACCCCAATGGTCGAGCCCGTGCGGCGCTAGACCGCGAAATAGAGCCGGCCAGTTGCACAGCTCTCAGGGAGGATGTCGATTTGATGCGTCGACGTGAAGTGCCGTATGTACCCGCCGATCGTGGGCTCGGAACGGAATCGCTCTTGTGCTCCGAGGAAAAGTGTTGCGATGGCTTCGATGCCGTCATAGCGAGACGACGACCCGTCGAGCGTGTAGGTCTCCATCACGGCGTCTGCTCCAAACAGCTGCAGCAGTTGCTCGAACCGACCCGCGTCGCCGAAGGAGTTGTAGCGGGCAACGAGGTCGCGGATGGCATCTCGCGCGATGGTTGCAAATAGAGCCGTGCTGTTCGCTGTCTCTCTAGGCGCCAAAGTGGGGTTCTCTTCTCAGTTCCCTCAACTGCTGGCACTCGTCAGCCGACAATGCTTCGCACTTTCAAATCCGTGATGGCATCCCAGTCCATTCCGAGCTCCTCGAGAATCGCATCGCCATGTTCATTGAACTCCGGTGCCCTGGCAGTCGACGCGGCCGCGCCGCCAAACTGAACGGGCGCAGAAACAAGTCGGAACGGGACACCGGATGCGGTTTGACAATCCTGCATATAGTCGTTTGCCTCGGTTTGAGGGTCGATTGCCGCCTCTAGTGTGTCCTGCACCACGGCCCATTGCCCGCTGAACTCGGCCAGAGTGTTGCGCCAGTCCGCGAGTGAGCGGGAGCGAAAGATGGCGCTTAATGCGTCCTTGGCCTCTCGGCAGTGTTCGAGCAGGGCTGCATGGTCACCAAATCGGGGATCGGTCGCCAGATCGTTTCTCTTGAGAAGTGCGCAGAGCGGTGCCCAATACTTGCCCGCCTGGAGGCACGTGAAAGAGATGACTCGGTCATCACTTGTCTCGTAGGTAGTCGCAAGGGGATTGAGGCGTGCTGGGTTTGAGGGAGGGCCCTGCCATGGCACATTGGCGGCTAGTGACAACGCGAAGGCCTGTCCCATGGCCCACATCCCCGTGCCCATGAGGGAGACATCGACGGTGGTCGCCTCGCCGGTGGTCGCACGGTGATACAGCGCGCCCATAATCCCGCCAGCGATCGTCATTGCGCCGATCGAGTCTCCGAAACCCGGAGCGGGCGGTGTCGGGATCCGGTCTGAATCAGCGGGTTTCCCTCCCATGGCAACGCCGGCCCGACACCAGAAGGCAAGCGAATCATAGGATCCCTTGTCTGCGTCAGGACCACGCTCGCCTTGACCCGTCCCAGCCACATAGATGATGTTCGCGTTGTGGGCTCGAATGTCGTCCAGCTCGATCTTGAGTTTGCAGCGGACTCTGGGCAGCTTGTTCGTCAAGAACACGTCGGCAGTTCGCACCAATCGGTAGAGGATGTCCAGCCCGTCGGAGCTGGTGAGGTCCAACGCGAGGCTTCGTTTACCTCGATTTGAGTGCTCCAGGAGAACGTGGACATCGGAATCGATACGGATGACTCCGCTTGCGGCCAGGCCACGCATGGCG
>Ga0306920_100002304_pt1 | contig 24157 bp, 22 predicted proteins | sample flu12Cox44000170_FD_204666 | JGI IMG/M metagenome (GOLD analysis project Ga0306920, IMG submission 204666) | Lab enrichment of tropical soil microbial communities from Luquillo Experimental Forest, Puerto Rico - flux4day.12C.oxic.44.000.170 (v2)... | ecosystem: Environmental > Terrestrial >...
TGGCCGACGAATCGACGGCCATGCTGGCGTTTGGCGGCGCGCTGGCGGCGCTCACCCATGCGCGCGCCACCGGCGTCGGCCAGAAGATCGAGCTGTCGCTGCTGGGCTCGCTGGTGCGGCTCCTGGGCTGGACCTTCACCACCACCATGTGGCGGGACAAGAACCCGGTGACGGGCCAGGCGCGCGTCACCGGCACGGCCGAGCGGCCGGGCATCAGCGCATCGTTCAACGACCGTGACGGCAAGCCGCTGGTGTTCCAGCTCACCGGCCCGGAGGACTGGGCCGACGCCATGACCGCGCTCGGCTTCCACGATCGGCTGAAGGCCAAGGGCTTTGGCCATCTCGGCGTGATCATTGACAATGACCAGAAGCGCATCGAATTGCTGGCGCTGCTCGACGAGCTGTTCGCCACCGGGCAGCGCGCGGACTGGGTGGCGAAGCTGCGCGGCGCGGACATTGTCTCGGCGCCGATCCAGACCATGCTCGAGGCATCGAACGATCCCGACGTGCTGGCCAACGGCTACGTCACACATGTCGAGCATCCCAGGCACGGCAAACTCAAGGTGCACGGCACGCCTTGGCAGTTCTCCGAGACGCCGGCCAAGCCCGGCATCGCGCCTGAACTGGGCGAGCACAACAAATCGGTGTTGGGCGAGCTGGGCTACAGCGAGGGCGAGATCGCCGACCTCGCCAAGCGCGGCATCCTCTAAAAAAGTTACATGGATTTCGTCGGTCAGCGCGCCGCGAACCACAGCTTCGGATCGGCCGCGCGCACGCGTGCTTCCGGCAAACCCAGCTCGCGGCGGACGATGTTGGTGCCCTCGACCAGCGCCACGCACTTGTAGAACGCGATGCGCCGCGACAGTCCCTCGCGGCCGAACCCGCAGTCGGTGCTGATCACCAGCTGCTCCTTGGGGATGTACTCCAGCGCCTTGCGGATCAGCGCTGCCACGTGCTCGGCCGGCTCGACCACCGTGTTGCAGTGATTGACCACGCCGATGCCGATCTTCTTGTCGGTCTTGATGTGCTTGAAGAGCGGCAGGTCCCGGCCGTCGGAACTGGCACACTCGATGGTCAGCACGTCGCACTTGAGTTGCAGCAGGTGGGGGAGCGCGCGTTCGTAGCTCGGCACTTTCCAGTGCACGCGCTGCTGATTCGGATTGCCCCAGCAGGTGTGCACCCAGATCTCGGCATCGACGCCGTCCAGCTGGCGATTGAAAGCCATGGTCTGGAACTCGAGATCGGCATCCGTGGTGCCCTCTTGCAAGGCGCGGCTGTGGTGCGGCGGCTCCTCGACCTGGATCAGAGGGCAGCCGGCGGCGGCGACCTCGCGGAACTCGGCATTCATGATGTCGCAGAGATCGAGGATCATCGCCCGGTCGTCGACGTAGAACTCGTTCCACAACATCGACGCCAGCGCCGGCGCGCAGATGGCGCCGAATTTGACCGGCCGGTCGGATAGGCGTTGCGCGACCTTCCAGAGCTCGGCGTATTCCAGCGGTCCACGCGTGAGCTTCTTGCGCACCACGCCCGGCTGATAGGCTTCCTGCACCTCCCACAGGATCTTGCCGGGGCGCAGGCCGTGGCGGGCCATCCAGCCGCGCGAGGTGTCGCGGTGGCCCTCGATCCCGCCGAGTCGCTCGATCGGGTAGAAGAACCACGACTTGCCGCCGACGGTTAGGTCGAAGCGGCTGTCGCCGTCGGTCACGATGTCGAGGCCGGCCGCTTCCTGCTCGGCGATGATGCTGGCGACCGCGTCGAGGTACTGCTCGCGAAACAGTGAATCGCCCAGCGCGGCCTTGAACGGTCGCCCCTCCAGGCTGCGGTCGAACCACAGCGGGCGCGGGTAGGAGCCCGTGACGGTGGTGGGCAGGACCATGTCGCGCGTGACGGTGAGCACAGATCACCTCCGGGGTTGCCAGCGAATGATAGTGCCGGATAGTGAAGGCGTCGCCTCAGTGCCGACGCGGCGGTTCCGAGCTACGAACCCGTTGTTCGTGTACGTACGAAAACTGCTGCAACGGGCAACTTGATCGGCCCATAATGCGAGCGTCACGAGCCTAGTCGGGAGGGAGTTCTGGCAGCGATGACCAGACGCACGATGCATCTGATCGCCTATCTCAAGACCGGGCCGACAGCGCTGCATACCGGTGGATGGCGCCATCCCGAGTCGACCCTCGACGACATTCTCGAGCCTGCGCGATACGAGTACATCGCCCGGCTGCTCGAAGCGGCGAAGTTCGACGGCTGTTTCTTTGCCGACCTGTTCGGCCTCTACGACATCCATGAAGGCAGCTACGACGCCTATGTGCGCGGCGGTGGGCAGATCAGCTTCCTCGATCCGACCGTGGTGCTGCCGGTGATGGCGGCGGCGACCCGGCATCTCGGCCTCGGCGCCACGCTCTCGACCAGCTTTCACTCCGCCTATCATCTCGCCCGCTGGCTCGCCTCGCTCGACGTCATGAGCAAGGGCAGGGTGGCCTGGAACGTGGTGACGTCGGCGACCGATCTCGAGGCCAAGAATGCCGGTCTCGACGAGCTGCCGCCGCGCGACCTGCGCTATGACCGGGCCGACGAGGTCCTCGAGGCTTGCTTCGCGCTATGGAACGGCTGGGAGGAGAACGCCTTCGTGCTCGACAAGAAGGCGGGCGTTTTTGCCGATCCGTCGAAGGTGCACTTCGCCAATTACGAGGGCCGCTGGATCAAGACGCGCGGGCCGCTCTCCATTCCGCGCAGCCCGCAGGGCCACCCGGTCATCATGCAGGCCGGCAGTTCCGATCGCGGCCGCGAGTTCGCCGCGCGCTGGGCCGAGGTGATCTTCACCATCCAGCGCGGCAAGGATGAGATGCAGGAGTTCTATCTCGACATAAAGACGCGCATGGAGAAACGCGGCCGGCGGCCCGAGGAATGTGCCATTCTGCCCGGCGTGTCGGTGGTGCTGGGTGAGACCGAGTCGATCGCCCGCGAGCGGGCCGACTATCTCGACAGCCTGATCAGCCCGCACCTCAACCGTGCCGCGACGTCGAGCAATCTCGGCGCCGACATCTCCAAGCTCAAGGAAGGCGTGACGCTGGCGAGCCTGCAAGGCAACCAGGGCATGCAGGGCTCGGAGGACGTGCTGCGGCAGCACATGAAGGCCGAGAAGATGACCTTCTCCGAGGTCGCCGAGAATCGCGGCCGTGGCCGCGAGCTGGTCGGGACGGCCGAGATGGTGGCCGACCGCCTGCAGGACATCTTCGAATCGGGCGTATGCGACGGCTTCGTCGTCTCGCCGGTCAATCACCCCGGCATGTTCGAACAGTTCTGCCGCAGCGTCGTGCCCGAGTTGCAGCGCCGCGGCTTGTTTCGCAAGGACTATGCCGGCAAGACGATGCGCGAGAATCTGAGAAGCTGAGAGAACCCACATGACCAAAACGACACGTCGCACTCTATTGGCGGGGGCCGCCGCCACCGCCCTGCCGTTCAGCGCGCGCGGCCAGGGCGCCAACGATCTCAAGGGCACGACCGTGGTGTTCACGAGTTGGGGCGGCGCTTATCAGGAAGCCGAGAAGGTGAGCTACTGCGAGCCGTTCGAGAAGGCGACCGGCGCCAAGGTGGTGCAGGACGGCCCGATGAACGTCGCCAAGTTCCGCGCCATGGCGGCGAGCGGCACGCCCGACTGGGACGTGGTCGACGTCACCGGCGGCTTCCTCGAGGTCGCGATCAAGGACGGGCTCCTGGAAAAGATCGATCCCAAGCTAGTCCATCTCGATCGCATCGATCCGCGCTTCGTCAGCGACTACGGCGTGGGCTGCATCGTCTGGTCGTACAATCTCGGCTTCAGCACCACGGCTTTTCCCAATGGCGCGCCCAAGGTGTGGGCCGACCTGTTCGATCTCAAGAAGTTCCCGGGCAAGCGCACGCTGCTCGATCAGCCGGTGGCGTCGCTGGAAGTGGCACTGCTTGCGGAGGGCGTGACGCCCGACAAGCTCTATCCGCTCGACGTCGACCGCGCCTTCAAGAAGCTCGACACGATCAAGGGCCAGACGGTGTTCTGGACGACCAATTCGCAAAGCCAGCAGCTGTTCGTCGACCGCGAGGTCGTGGCCGGCATCATCCTCAATGGCCGGGTCTACGATGCGGCGCAAAAGGGCGCCAAGATCGACCTCTCCTGGGAGCAGAACATCCAGGCCGTCGACTACCTCGTGGTGCCCAAGGGCAGCCGCAACCGCAACGCCGCGATGCGCCTGATCGACACCATGACGGTGGCGGAGAACCAGACGCGGGTCGCCAACATGATCGCCTATTCGCCGACCAACCTGGCGGCGCTCAAGGGCATCGATCCCAAGATCGAGCCGTGGCTCTGCACGACGCCGGAAAACCTGAAGCGCGGCTTCGTGATGAGCCAGGCCTACTGGCGCGACAACCTCGCCAAGCTCACCGAGCGCTGGACGGCGTGGAAGCTCGCGTAATCGACTCACCTCATCCTGAGGAGGCGCAAAGCGCCGTCTCGAAGGATGGGCCACAGACAAGGTGCTCGTGCTCACCCTTCGAGACGCGGCCCTGCGGGCCGCTCCTCAGGGTGAGGTGATGCGCGCAGCTCGCCGATGAAGGCAGTCGACTCACGAACCTGGCTCGTTCTGCCGGCGGTCCTGCTGCTCGCGGTGGCGTTCCTGGGGCCGGTCGGCTGGCTGCTGGCGCGCGCCTTCACCTTCCCCGAGCCGGGCCTGCAGAACTTCGCCGCGCTGTGGGAGCGCCCGGTCTATCTCAAGGTCGTGGGCAACACGCTCCTGATCAGCGCCATCGTGACGCCGATCGTCGTGCTGCTCGCCTTCCCGGTGGCGCATCTGATGGCGCACGGTTCGGCGCGTCTGCGGCGCTGGCTGATCTTCCTCGTGCTGGTGCCGTTCTGGACCAGCCTGCTGGTGCGGGCCTTCGCGACGGCGATCCTGCTGCAGCGTCATGGCCTGGTGAATTCGCTCCTGCTCGCGCTCGGCCTGGTCGAGGAGCCGTTGCCGCTGCTCTACAACTTCGGCGGCCTGCTGGCCGGTTGCGTGCAGGTGCTGCTGCCCTTCGTGATCTTCCCGCTCTACTCCTCGATGGCGCGCATCGATCCGGCCTACATGAAGGCCGCCGCAACCTTGGGCGCCAATCCCGTGCGCGCCTTCGTGCGGGTTTACCTGCCGCTCACGCTGCCAGGGCTGATGACCGGCGGCATCCTGGTGTTCATCAGCACGCTCGGTTACTACATCATCCCCGCGCTGCTGGGCGGTCCGCGCCAGCAGATGATCTCCCAGATGATCCAGGACCAGATCGCCGCCTTCGGCAACTGGGGTATCGCCGGCGCGCTGTCGCTGGTGCTGCTGGCCGTGACGGGCGCACTGCTGTTGCTGCTGCAGGTCACCGTAGGGCTCAAGGAGATCGCGCGGTGAGGGGCGACGGCATGCGGCCGTGGCGCATCCTGCGGGCCATCCTGTGCTGGATCGTGGCGGTGTGGCTGCTGGCGCCGCTGGTCGTGGTGGTCGTGATCTCGTTCAGCTCGGCGCCGTTCCTGCAGTTCCCTCCGCCAGGCTTTTCGATGCGCTGGTACGGCCAGCTCTTCTCGACGCCCGCCTGGACCAATTCGCTGCTGGTGAGCGTCGAGATCATGATCCCGGCGGCGGCCTTCGCCACCGTGCTGGGGACGGCGGCCTCCTATGCCCTGGTGCGCGGCCGCATTCCCGGCGCCAACCTGATCATGGCCTGCCTGATGCTGCCGCTCATCGTGCCGGGCATGATCACCGCGGCGGCGCTGTTCGGCATCTATCGCGGCCTGGGGCTGAACGGCACGCTGACGGGCCTGATCATCGGTCACACCGTGCTCTGCCTGCCCTATGTCGTGGCGACGGTGTCCTCGGCGCTGCGGGTGCAGGATGCCCGGCTCGAGCAGGTGGCGTCGACCTTGGGCGCGCCGCCGTGGGCGGCGTTCTGGCACGTCACCTTGCCGCTCATCCTGCCCGCGGTGGTGTCGTCGCTCTTGGTAGCGATGATCCTCACCTTCGACGAGCTGATCGTCTCGCTGTTCGTCAGCTCGGCGCGAGTGCGGCCCGTCGCGGTGCAGATGTGGTCGAATCTCTTGGGCGATTTCGACCCGACTATCTCGGCCATCGCCTCGGTCTGCTTCCTGCTGGCGCTGCTCGTGCTGCTCGCCGACCTGGCGTTGCGCGCCGGGCGCAGCTCGAGGATCGCGTGAGCAGCGCCAACGTCCTCGCGCTCCAAGGGGTGAGCAAGCGCTACGGTACGCAGGTGGCGGTCGACGCTCTGGACCTCGACCTCCGCACCGGCGAGTTCCTGACCCTGCTAGGGCCGTCGGGCTCGGGCAAGACGACTACGCTCATGATGGTGGCCGGCCTGCAGCAGCCGGACGCCGGCACCATCATGCTGAATGGCGCGTCGGTCGCCGACCTGCCGCCTTATCGGCGCGACATCGGCATGGTCTTCCAGCACTACGCCTTGTTCCCCCACATGACCGTGCGCCGCAATGTCGGCTTTCCGCTCGAGATGCGCCGGTTGCCTGGCCAGGAGATCACGCGCCTTGTGGACGACGCGCTGGAGCTGGTGCGGCTGCCCGGACTCGGCGGACGGCTGCCCAAGGAATTGTCCGGCGGCCAGCAGCAGCGCGTGGCGCTGGCCCGTGCCCTGGTCTACCGGCCGGCGCTGCTCCTGATGGACGAGCCGCTGGGCGCGCTCGACCGCAAGCTGCGCGAGCAGCTCCAACTCGAGATCAAGCGCGTGCACCGCGAGCGCCACATCTCCGTGCTCTACGTGACGCATGACCAGGAAGAGGCGCTCACCATGAGCGACCGCATTGCCGTGTTCAATCATGGTCGCATCGAGCAGCTCGGCACGCCGGAGGAGCTTTACGACCAACCGCGGACCCGCTTCGTGGCGAGCTTCATCGGCGACACGAATCTCATTACCGGGCGCGCGGTCTCGGCAACGAACGGCGTTTGCGAAGTCGAGACGCCGGCCGGCCGGCTGCGGGCGACCACGCGTCAGGCGGTCACCGTGGGCGAAACGGTTACGGTCGCCGTGCGACCCGAGCGCGTCTCCTTCGCCTCACAGGGCGAAGGCCTCGGCGGGGTCGTGACCGACGTCATCTTCGTCGGCACCGCGCGCAAGTACGTCGTGCGGCTGGCCGATGGCACCGAGTGCTTCGTCCTACGCCAGGTCGGACAGCCGGCGGTCGGCGCGATCGGCGCCACCGTCCAACTCTGCTGGCAGGCCGAGCACGCCTCGGTGTTTGCCGGCTGAGACCTTACGCGGCCTTGCGCACGGCGCGCGCCACTTCGCCCCAGCGCTCGAGGATCTTGGGATCGACCTCGCGCCAGTGCGAGGCGAGGTAGATGACCAGCCGCGCCGCGATGCCCTTGTAGCGGGCGATCATTCGTTCGGCGACGTCGTCCCAGCGTGCCACCACGGCGAACTGGTCGAGGATCTCGTCGGTGATCAGCGCCTGGCTCTGCGCTTGGTCGCCCGCCCTGAGGGCGTCGCGCAACTTGTCGCGCAGGCCCGTGTGGCCGAGATCGTCGAACTGGAAGGCATAGTTGGGGGTGGCACCGTAGAAGGCGATCGTGGTCTTCGCTTCCTTGACCGATATGGCCCGCTCCTCCGGCGTGTCACCCGCGGCAACGATGACCGGAATGATCTTGTCGATCTTCGCCGGATCGCGTCCAGCGCGCTTGGCACCTTCGGCGAGACCGGGCAGCAGGCGGTTCTTGATGTAGTGCATGGAATGCATGGGATGGACATGGATGCCGTCGGCGACCTCGCCGGCCACGCGGGTCATGATCGGGCCGACCGCCGAGATGTCGACCTTGACGTCCTCGTAGTCATGGCGCGACGGCGTCCACTGTTCGGTCAAGAGGCTCAGCTTGTAGTAGGGGCCGTCGTGCTGCAGCGGGCCTTCGCGGCGGAAGGCCTTTAGGCAGGCCTTAACCGCCTGCACATAGTCCTTCATCTGGGCTGCGGGCTTGTCGAACTGGCTCGCGTATCGCCTAGTGATATGGGCCTTCACCTGGCTGCCCAACCCGAGGCGGAACTTGCCCTTGGTGTTCTGCGCCAGCTCCCAGGCGATCTCGGCCGAGATCATCGGGCTGCGAGCAAAGGCGATGGCGATGCCGGTCGAGAAATGCAGGGACGGCGCGGCCAGCGACGCCGCGGCGATATTCATCCATGGCACCTGATGGCCTTCGGTGAACAGCATCCCGGAGAAGCCCGCGGCCTCGACCCGGCGCGCCAGGCCGGCCACATGGTCCCAGGTGGTGGCGCGGGTCATGACGTCGAATTCCATTGGCCCTTCCTCCGTCTCGCGGCCTTGCCACGGCTGTAACAGGTGGGTCAAGGTTGTCCACACCATGGCCACTTATGACTACATCGTCGTCGGCGCCGGCTCGGCCGGCGCGACCATCGCCAGCCGCCTGACCGAGAGCGGCACGCATCGCGTGCTCCTGCTCGAGGCCGGCACCGAGGGCTCGAACTACTTCTGGTCGCGCGTGCCGGTCGGCGTCTCCAAAATGATCGACCTGCCGGCCGTCAACTGGTGCTTCTCGTCGGAGCCCGACGAGGGCTCGGGCGGCCGCCGCATCGAGGTGCCGCGCGGCAAGATGCTGGGCGGCTCGAGCTCGATCAACGGCATGGTCTATATCCGCGGCCAGGCGCAGGACTACGACCACTGGGCGCAGCTCGGCAATCGCGGCTGGAGCTGGCAGGACGTGCTGCCGGTCTACAAACGCATGGAGAACTACGACGGCGGCGCCGACGAGCTGCGCGGCCGCAACGGGCCGCTGCGGGTCACCGACACGCCGCGCCACAAGATCCCGCTGCTCGAGAAGATGATCGAGGCTGCCAACAAGATCGGCCTGCCCTTCAATCCCGACCTCAACGGGGTGACGCAGGAGGGCATCGGCATGTCGCAGGTGACGATCGCCAAGGGACGCCGGCAGAGCACAGCCTACTGCTACCTCGATCCGGCACGTTCGCGGGCGAATCTCGTGATCGAGAAGGGCGCCATGGCGGAGACGCTGATCCTCGAAGGCCGGCGTTGCGTTGGCGTGCGCTACGCAGTCAGTGGCCAGAAGCGCGAGGCGCGGGCGGCGCGCGAGGTCATCATCTGCTCGGGGTCAATCAACTCGCCGAAGCTCCTCGAGCTTTCGGGCATCGGACAGATCGGCCTTCTGCGCTCTTTTGGCATCACGCCGGTCCACGAACTCAAGGGTGTCGGCGAGAACCTGCGGGACCATTACTCGCCGCGTGTAAAATTCGCGATCACGGCCCCCAACTTCACCTTCAACGACAATGCGCGCGGCTGGCGCCTGGCGCGCGAAGCGCTGAAGTATGCACTGTGGGGCGAGGGGTTCCTCGCTACGACGTCGGTGCCGATCCGCATGTACTTTCGCACGCGGCCCGGATTGGAAACGCCGGACGCCACCGTGTCGATCCTGCCGTTCCTCTACGAGCGGGTCGGCCATGAGCGCCGGATCGCCAAACGGCGCGGCATCACCATGAACATCAATGTGCTGCGCTCGGAGAGCCTCGGCTCGATCCACGTCAAGTCGGCCGATCCGGCCGAGCCGCCGGCGATCCGCTTCAATTTCCTCTCCGCCCAGCATGACCGCGACGGCCTGCTGGCCGCGATCCGCAAGGGCCGCGAGCTGATGGCGACCTCGCCGCTCAAGGAGATCACCGGCGAGGAGATCGCGCCCGGCGCGCAGATGCAGACTGACGACGAGCTGCTCGACTGGGTGCGCCATAATGCCGAGACGACCTACCATCCGGTCGGGACCTGCAAGATGGGCAACGATCCGATGGCCGTCGTCGATCCCGAGCTCAGGGTTCACGGCATCGACGGCCTGCGGATCGCCGATGCCTCGATCATGCCGACCCTCACCAGCGGCAACACCAATGCGCCTTGCATCATGATCGGCGAGAAGTGCGCCCAGATGGTGCTCAGCACCGCGGCGGCGGGCGAACGTAAAGCGGCGTAGTCACTTAAACTCGAGGAGGAGAGACCGATGTCATTCTATAGAGGCATGACCTGCGAGAACGTGACCCTCAAAGGCGACAAGGGCACGCCCATCACCGCCTACGTTGCCAAGCCCGAGGGGGCGGGCAAGTTCCCCGGCGTCGTGCTCATCCACCATCTGCCGGGCTGGAGCGAGCTCTATATCGAGACCACGCGGCGTTTTGCCCACCATGGGTACCTCGCGATCTGCGCCAACCTCTATCAGCGCGAGCAGGGCGGCGGCAGCGATGCCAATCCCGACGACGTCGCCGCCAAGGTGCGCGCCGACGGCGGCATTGCCGATTCCCAGATGGTCGGCGACACCGCGGCTGCGGTGGCGTGGATGCGCGCGCACGCCAACAACAACGGCAAGGTCGGCCTGTTCGGCTCGTGCTCGGGCGGGCGGCACGCCTTCATCTATGCCTGCCAGAAGAAGGACGTCGACGCCTGCGTCGAGCTGTGGGGCGGCCGCGTCGTGATGCCCAAGGAGACGCTCAACGCCAAGACGCCGGTGGCGCCGATCGACATGACCAAGGACCTGCAGTGCCCGCTGCTCGGCCTGTTCGGCAACGAGGACCGCGCCCCCAGCCCGGAAGAGGTCAACCAGCACGAGGCCGAGCTTAAGAAGCTCGGCAAGAACTACGAATTCCATCGCTACGACGGCGCCGGGCACGGCTTCTTCTACTGGCACCGGCCGCTCTACCGGGTCGACCAGGCGATGGACGGTTGGAGCAAGGTGTTCGGCTTCTTCGGCAAGCACTTGAAGTAGGAGGGCGGCAAAATGTGCACGTCCATCATCGAAATCGCCGACGCCGAAGGCATGGCCAAACGCGGCGACGGGTGGTTTCCGCTCACCCAGGCCGTGGTCGCCTATGACCACGCGCGTCATGCGCTGCTGGGCGACGTCATCACGCTCGACTTCATGAACACGAGCCTCGATGCCGGTGCCCGCGCCGGCGTCGAGATCACGCTCGAGTCGGCCAAGGCATTGCGCGCCGCGCTCGACCGGGCGATTGCCGCCGCCGATTATGAGGAGGCGGAGGTAAGGGGCAAGACGGAAACAAAGCCCCGTCTCGTCCGGGTGGCGTGAAACCCTAGCCCGGCAGCCGCTCGAAGGTTTTCAGGCCTTCGGGGATCTGGTGGAACGGCTGCTTGTCGATCGTGTAGATCGCCAGGCCCGGCGCGCCATAGACTTTGGGATCGTCGAGGGTTCCGACCTTCACCACGACGAGCGGGCGATTGGGGCGCGTCACGACATGGGTGCCGCACTCGGAGCAGAACTCGCGCGTGACCGGGCGCTCGAGGTCCTTGCGCTTGAATTGCTTGGGCGTGCCCTTGGTGTATTTGAACGCATCGGGGGGCACGGCCATGAACATGTTGGGCGCCCCGCCGGTGATGTACTGGCATTCGCGGCAATGGCACTGGGCCTTCAGCATCGGCTCGCCGTCGACGACGTAGCGAACGGCACCGCAGTAGCATCCACCTTCTGCTTTCATGATCGTCCTCCTGGTCGTTGCAAGTTGTAGGCGTCCGGCCGGACGCCGGCCATCAGTTCCTTCCAGTCCACCGGTACGGCGATCGGGAAGCCGGGCAGCGCCCTGGGCGAGAAGGCACCGATCGCCGCCGTGCCGCGTCTGTTGTAGCCGCAATCGATGACAGCGCCGGCAAGCTTTGCGGCGATCTGCTCGCTGTAGCGATGCGCCTCGGGCCAGCTGAGGTCCGGCTCGATCGGCACCATGACGTGCAGCTCGGCCTCGCCGGTGAGCTTCGGCCAGCTTTCCAGGCCCTCCGCCTGCAGGACCGTGCGCAGCCGCCCGGCGGTGTCGACAGCCTTCTTCCAGTCGGTGCCGTTGCGCGCCGCCAGGCTGAACACGAGCATGTCGGGCCGCTCGGTGTCGTCGATCGTGGCGTTCCACGGGCAGAGCTCGACGGCGCCGATCTCGACCAGGCCCAGCAGGCCCTCGACGCTATCGATCCAGAAACGATCCGCATCGCCGACGCGTACCTTGTGCACGGCCTTGGGCAGCGCCGGCACGGGGCCGTGACGGCTGAGTTCGAGCGGCCGCTTGGCGAGATGGACGAGCGCCTTCTTGCCGACCTTCTTCCAGTAAGCCGCGAGCTTGTCCTTCGAGGGGGCCTCGATCGCGGGTGCACCGGGCAGGGTCTGCTTGAGCGAGCCGATGCCCTCCCAGGGATCGCCGTCGAGGAAGGCGAGGCGATTGGGCAGGTTGAGCACCGTGAAATGATTGGCGCGGATGTCGGGCCCGAGCTCGTCCCAGGCGAGCGGCACCGATACTGGCGCGCCCTCGCGCGCGCGTGTCGAGTAGGCGCCGACCGCCGTAGCGCCCATGCCGTTGCGCAGGTAGTCGACATAGATGCGGCCGCGCCGTCCGCTCTTGCTCATGTTGGCGGTGTAGAGATCCGGCCGATCGGCCGCCATTCTGGTGGCGATCGACTGGGCAAACGCCTTCACCGTGTCCCAGTCGGCCTGCGGTGCGAGCGGGAACACCACGTGCAGGCCCTTGCCGCCGGTCGTCTTCACGAAGCTCTCCAGCCCGCTGGCCGAAAGGCGGCGACGGACGTCGTGCGCCGCGTCGACCACCCGTTGCCACGGCACGTTGTCGCCCGGGTCGAGATCGAGGGTGACGCGGTCGGGCAGCTCCGGCCGGTCGGCGTGCGCACCCCACGGGTGGATCTCCAGCACGCTCGCCTGCACGAGCTCGAGCAGGCCCGCGAGGTCGTCGATCACCAGCATCGGCTGCTCGTCGTTCGGCACAGGGACCTGCCGCACGCCGCCGCCCAGGCCGGCCCAGGCATGCTTCTGGAAGAAGCATTGCGCGGCGATGCCCTCGGGACAGCGCAGGAGGCTGAGTGGCCGACTGACGATCTGCGGCAGGATCCAGTCGGCAATCTCGCCATAGAACTCGGCTAGGCCCTGCTTGGTGATGCCGTCCTCCGGCCACAGCAGGCGGCCGGGATTAGTCAGCCGGACCGGCAGCGGAGCGTCACGCTTGGCCGCGGTTTTGGGCTTGGCTGCGGCCTCGCGCGGCTTGTCGCTGGACTCCTTGCCCTCGACCAGCTCGCGGAACACGGCATGACGGATCGCCCCGCCACCGGTTCGGCCGCGATACTCGATCTCGGCCGACAGCACCGGCTCGACCCAACGCACGCCCTTGGCGTCCGCCGTCTCGTCCTTCATCGGCGGCGTCTTGGTGCGCAGCGGCTCGAGCCTTTCGCGCAGCTCGCGTGCGCTCCTTGCCGTGAAGCCCGAGCCGCAGTGTCCGACCGGCATCAGCTTCTTGCCGGCGTATTCGCCCAGCACCAGCGCTGCAACTCCCACCTTGTCGACGGTGGAGGGGATGAAGCCTGCGATCACGAAGCTGTCGCTTTGGCTCGACTTCACCTTGAGCCAGTCCTTCACCCGGCCCGAGCGATAGGGCGACGCCGCCATCTTGGAGATGATGCCCTCGAGGCCGAGGCGGCTGGCGTGGCGGAAGACCTCGTCGCCGTCGCCCGCGATGTGGTCGCTGTAGCGGATGCGGCCGGCGCTACCGAGCTCGGCCAGCAGCTGGCTGAGCGCGGTCTTGCGGGCGACGAGCGGGGAGTCCCTGAGGTCGAAGCCGTCGAGATACAAAAGGTCGAAGGCATAGAACGCCATGTCGCCGCCGCCGCTCTTCAGCGCGTCGACCAGCGCGGCGAAGCTCGCGACGCCGGCCGCGCTCTGCACCACCACCTCGCCGTCGATGATCGCGACCTTCACCGGCACCTCGGCCAGTGCCTGGGCAATCGCGGGGAAGCGCTCGGTCCAGTCGAGTCCCTGGCGGCTGAACAGGGTGACGCGGCCGTTCTCCAGGCGCGCCTGGATGCGGTAGCCGTCATGCTTGATCTCGTGCAGCCAGCCGCCGCCCGACGGCGCCTTGTCCGTCGCGGTCGGCAGAGTGGGCTCGATGAAGCCCGGCATGGCGCCGGCTTTGGCCTTCGGCACCGCGGCAGGGTCGACAATCGACTTGCGCCGCCGGCGCTTCTTCTGCGGTTCGGTGATCTCGCCCTGGCCCGACGCCCACACGCGGTCCTGCTCGCGGGCGATCGCCTCCATGGTGCGGCCGGTGGCGGCCGAATGCGGCCGGTCGGCGAGGATGTCCGGCGTGTCGGGCGACCGGGCCGCCGCATCGTCGGACTTGAACAGCAGCCAGGCCTCCTGCTTCTCGCGCGGCTTGGGCGCCATGCGCACGAGATGCCAGCCGCCCTTCAGCTTCTTGCCGTTCAGCTGGAATTTGAGATGTCCTTTGCGATAGCCGAAGGCGGGATCGAACTCGGGCGTCCAGGTGCCCTGGTCCCAGATCATGACGGTGCCGCTGCCATACTGGCCCGGCGGGATGACACCCTCGAAGCTGCCGTAGTCCAGCGGATGATCCTCGACATGGACGGCGAGCCGCTTCTTGCCGGCGATCAGGCTGGGGCCTTCCGGCACCGCCCAGCTCTTCAGCACACCATCGATTTCGAGGCGGAAATCGTAATGCAGGCGGCGTGCGGCGTGCTTCTGGATAACGTAGGCATTGCCGGCCTTCGCAGCACTCTTGCGGGCCGGCGGCTCCGGCGTCTTCGAGAAGTCGCGCTTGGCGTTATAGGTGTCCAGGGACTTGGCCACGCCTGAAACGTAGGTGAAGCTACGTCCAGATTCCACCCGGACCGAGAGGGCTCCCATGTGCCGCAACATCCGCAATCTCTACAACTTCAAGCCGCCCGCGACGGACGAGGAGATCCATGCCTCGTCCCTGCAATTCGTGCGCAAGCTGAGTGGCTTCAACCGGCCGTCCAAGGCCAACGAGGAGGCCTTCAACCGCGCCGTCGACACGGTCGCCCGGACGGCGCGGGAGCTGATCGATTCGCTGATCACGACGGCGCCGCCGCGCGATCGCGAGGTCGAGGCCGAGAAGGCGCGCGCCCGTGCCGCGATCCGCTTCGGCCGGATGGCGGATGGCAACGCATAACGCGAAGCCGGTCAGCATCGACGTCGATGCCGGCCGGCGCGTCTCGGGCCTGCTGCAGCGGCCGACGAAGGCGCGTTGCTGCTACGTGCTGGCGCATGGCGCCGGCGCGGGGATGAACCACCCCTTCATGGCGGTGGTCGCCGATGAGCTGGCCGAGCGCGGCATCGCGACCTTGCGCTACCAGTTCCCCTATATGGAGCAGGGTGGCCGGCGGCCCGATCCGCCGACGCTGGCACAGGCCACTGTGCGCGCCGCGGTGGCCAAGGCGGCCAAGCTGGCGAGCGGGGTGCCGCTGATCGCCGGCGGCAAGTCGTTCGGCGGGCGCATGACCTCGCAGGCGCAAGCCTCTGCACCGCTCGACGGCGTGCGCGGCCTTGTCTTCCTCGGCTTTCCACTGCATGCCGCCGGAAAGCCATCCAACGACCGCGCCAAGCATCTCGCCGATGTGAAGGTGCCGATGCTCTTCCTGCAGGGCACGCGCGATAGCCTGGCCGACCTCGCGATGCTGAAGCCGGTGGTCAAGGGTCTCGGCAAGCGCGCAACGCTTTGCCTGTTCGACGAAGCCGACCATTCGTTCCACGTCCCGGCGCGGACGGGCCGCAAGGATGCGGAGGTCAGGGGCGAAGTGCTGGACGCCTTGGCAAAGTGGGCCAAGAGAGTCGCCGCGTAGGCGTCAGCCGGTTTGTGCCCGTTCCTGCTGGATGCGCATGCGACAGAGGGCGACCGCCTTTTGCGCCGTGTTCGCATGTTTCGAAGAAGGCTCGAGCTCGAGAAAGCGTTCCCAGACGGGGAGCGCTTCATCGCAGCGATCAAGCTTGGTGAGAAGCAGCGCCAGGTTGAAGTGCGCGTCGGCGTAGTCGGACTGGGCCTGCACGGCGCGGCGATATTCGGCGATGGCGAGGTCGGTTTGCTGCTCGTCCTCGGCCGCCATGGCGAGGTTGTACCAGGCTTCGGCAAAGGCAGGGTCGCGTGCCACCGCAATCTGCCAGGCGATCTTGGCCTCGGTCGGGCGGCTCTGCGCCTGGAACACGTTGCCGAGATTGAAGGGCAGTACGGGATCGACAGTGTCGGCGCGCATCGCCGTCGTGTAGAGGCTCTCGGCCGCGGCAAGGTCGCCCTCCATCTCGGCCTGTTCCGCCTCGACCAAGAGATCGTCGATACTGCGCGCCTTCTGTTCCAGCCGCATGGTGAGCTGGCCGCTGAGCTCGGCGAGCTGGCCGGCAACCTCGCGCACCAGCTCACCCGACGGGCCTTCGGTCAGCCGCGCTTCGGCGAGGTGGCCGCCGCGCCGCCGCAGGGCGATCGAGGCGTCGAGCACGTCGCCGATCGCCACACCGCTCTTCAGCAGCCGCGCCGCCTCGCGCGCCGCCACGAGGTCGCGGTAGGAAAAGCCATCATCGACGGGTTCGAGCACGTCGAATAGCACGAGACAGGAAACCAGGTTGGGCGACAGGCCGGCGAGCCGCTCGATCTCGGCGCGCTTCATGCTGCGGTCGACCTCGGCCGGCGGCTCGAGCAGGCCGAGCTCGCGGCGCAGCACGTTCTCGCTGATCAAGGCCGCGGTCGCCGGCAGTCCGAGCGGAAGCTGCACGCGGCCGTCGTCGAGCGCCTGGCGCACTGCCGAGTGCCCGAAGGCGATCGTGGTGATGCGGGCACCCGGCCGCGTCGCGAGCCTAGCCTCGCGCGCGCGTACCAATTGGTCGAGGCGCCGCCGGGTCAGGCCCTGGATACGGCCGACGAGGAAGAGGGTTTGTCCGGTGAGAGGCAACCCGCGCCTCCCGCCGTCAGCGCGCGGCTTTGCGGGCTTTGGGCTTGCGCGCCGGTTCTGCCTTGGCGGCTGGCGCCTCGGCCTTCTTGCTGGGCGCGCGCGGCCGGCGGACCGAACCTGTGTCGGCGCCGGCGGCTTCGAGGCTGCGCTTCAGTGCGTCCATGATATTGACCACGTTGGCCGGCGCGGCCGCCTCGGGCACCGTGAAGGTCTGGCCCGCCTGCTTGGCGCGCAGCATGCCGACCACGGCTTCCTCGTAGCGGTCAGCGAACTTGTCGGGCTCGAAGTGGCCGGACTTGCGGGCGATGATCTCCTGGGCGATGTCGAGCATCTCGGCCGGCAGCTTCACGTCGTGGATGTCGGCGAAGTATTCGCCGTCCTGGCGCACCTCGTAGGGATAGCGCAGCGTCGTCGCCAGCATGCCCTTGCTGCGCGGTGCCAGCATCAGCATGCGCTCGCGCCGGTTCAGCACGACGCGGCCGATGCCGACCATCTTTTTCTTGGTCATGGCATCGCGGATGACGGCGAATGCCTCCTCGGCAACCTTGTCGTCAGGCGCGAGGTAGTAGGGACTGTCGAGATAGATCTCGTCGATCTCGGCCTGTGGCACGAAGGTCTCGAGTTCGATGATCTTGGTGCTCTCGATTTTGAGCGCCTCGAGGTCGGTATCCTCGACCATGACGTACTGGCCCTTGCTGACCTGGTAACCCTTGACGCGGTCGGCGGTGTCGACCGGCTCGCCGCTCACCGAATCGACCATGTTCTGCTTCAGCCGGTTGCCGGTTTTGCGGTTCAGCGTATTGAACGACACACGCTCCGACGCCGAGCTCGCGTTGTAGAGCGCGACCGCGCAGGAGACGAGCGACAGCTTGAGATAGCCTTTCCACGTGGACCGAGGCATCGAAAGACTCCCAGATGCAATGAGGCGGTGATTTTAATTGAATCGCGCTGGCCGGTCCAACCGCCAAGCCCTCAGCAACGTAACAAATGAATCAATTCGACCGGGAACAAAGAGAGTCCTAAACGCCGCGCAGCCGCACCGGATCGAGCGTCTTGAGTCGCTCTGGCGCGAACGGTCCGAGATCGACGTGGCTCGTCGTGCTGTCGAGGATCAGCTCGGCCATCGCTTCGCCAGTGGCGGGCGCGTTGAGCATCCCCCAGACATTGTGGCCGCTCGCCACATAGGCGCCATCGACTCCTGCCACCTGGCCGATCAGCGGCAGGCTGTCCTCGGTCACAGGGCGAAAGCAGGTCTGTCGCGCGACGATCGGCGCCGAGGCGAGCGCCGGCGAAATATTTCGGCACATGGTCTCGAGGCGTGCATGCGCGTTCTTGTCGGCGGCGACTTGGGCGGGATCGATCGGCAGCGGGCCGGTGCTCGAGATCGCGCATACCCATGTCGTGCCGTCGGCACGCGCGAACACCTCGGGCGTGAGGAGTTCGCCATTTTCTTCCTGGTACTCGAGGAACAGCGCCTCGGCGCCGATGCTCCCGCCGGTTCTGAGCACCAGGCTGTGGCCCTTGTAACCGAACACGGCGGGCAGCGGCAGCCACCGCGTCGCCAGGATCGACCATGGTCCCATGGCGATCACCACCGCGTCGCCATCGACGGTTTCACCGCTGTCGAGCACGACACCGCTCACGGCGCCGCTCGGGCGCCGTTCAAGTCCGACGACCGTGCCGTGCCGTAGCTCTCCGCCGTTGGCCTCGGCGGCGCGCATCAAGCCGGTGGTGAAGGCGCGAGGCTCGACCAGCGCGGTCGTCTGTGGCGAGCCGAGCCGGCCAGTAACGGTCACGCTGCCCGACAGCCAAGAGCGCGAGGCAGCCTTGCGCGTGGCGCCGTTTTCGACAGCGTGGCCGGCATAGGTCTCCAGCCGCCGATAGCCCCAGGGGTTGTCGAGCTCGTCGGCAAGCTCGGCGTGAAGATCGAAGCTCCGTCGCGCCAGTTGGTCGAGCTCACTGCCGCGGCACCAGTCGCGCGCCAGGAAGCCGCCCGACTTGCCGGATGCGGAGCCTGCCACTTCGTGGCGCTCGACCACGATGGGTCGAGCGCCACGTCGGCTGAGGAAGTAGGCGATGGCTGTGCCGATCGCGCCGCCACCGCAGATGACGACCCGCATTCCGTCAGTGCAGGCCGTAGAAGCCCATCGCGCCGCCGGCCATGACCTTGTGCTGCGTCTCGGGCGACAGGCCCTTCATGCGCTGGCGAATCATGTCCGGGGCGCCCGGGAAAAAGCCGTCGCGGTGCGGATAGTCGGTCGCCCACAGGATCTTGTGCGGGCCGATGTATTCGGCGAGCGAGGCGATCGAGCCCTCGACCGGTTCGAACGAAATCCAGCAGTTGCGCCTGAACAGATCGCTCGGACGCATCTTCAGGCCGGAATCGTTGAACCCTTTGTCGTCGAAATGCCGGTCCATGCGGTCGAGCCAGGGGGCGATCCAGCCGCCGCCCGATTCGAGGAAGCCCACCCGGAGCTTGGGATGGCGCTCGCACACGCCGCCCCAGATCATGCTCATGGCGGCCAGCATCATCTCCATGGTGTGAGAGATGATGTGCTGCGCGCCGCGGCCGTCGAAGCGGTCGACGCCGACCGTCGGCATGCCGCTGTTGCCGCCCTCGTGCAGGCCGATCGAGAAATCGAGCTCCTCGGCCGCGCGCCAGAACGGCTCGTATTCCGGGTCGTGCAGCTTGCGGTCATTGTAGGGGTTGGGCCGCAGGAAGCCGCCGTGGAAGCCGAGCTCCTTGCGGGCAAAGCGCATCTCCTCAATCGCCGCCTCGACCGACTGCATGGGCAGCATGGCGATGCCGAACAGGCGGTCGGGATAGGGCTTGCAGTAGTCGGCGAGCCAGCGGTTGTAGGCGCGGCACATCGCGGCGGCGAAGGCGGGGTCGCGGATCGAGCCGACGAACAGGCCGAGGCTCGGATAGAGGAAGGCGGCGTCGATGCCGTCGAGGTCCATGTCGGGGATGCGCGCATGCGGATCGAAACCGCCCTTACGGCCGTCGTTGTAGTCCATGCCGTCGGCCACGACGGTGCCCTGCCGTGCGCCCACCGCGCCGATGCCGCCGAAGCCCGCTTGGCTGCCGAGAACCTTCTCCTCGAGCAGGAGCTTCTGTACGCCCTTCTCGTCCTTGACGAGCTTCGGTGCACGCTCGCGATACATGGGGTCGAGATACTCGCCCCACAGCGTGAAGGGTTCGAGGATATGTCCGTCGGCGTCGATCACGTTGTAACTGCGGCTCATGGGACCTCCTTTTCAGCTCAGGAACTGGCGGAACTCCTCCACAACAAATTCGGGTCGCTCGCGTACCGAGGCGTGGCCGGCCTCCGGCACTTCGACGATGCCCCGGCTGCCGGGAATATTGTCGGACATCCAGCATGCGGCTTCCTTGAAGGGTGGCCCCTCGTTGGAGCCCAGCAGAATCCGGGTCGGCATGTTCATCTTTTTCGCCTGCTCGCGCGCATCGACATGGGCGAGCCATTCGCAGCCTAGGGCATAACCTTCACCCGCGCACGACGCCCACTTCTCCTTCACATGCCGCACATTGGGTCCGTTCTGATCGAGGGACGCCTGGGTGAAGAAGACTTTTTCGAGCATCGGAATGAGACTTGCCACGCCCTTGGTGCGCGCGATCTCGGCGCGCACCGGCCAGGCGGCGCGCATCTCGTCGTTATAGCGCGGCGTGCAATCGCACAGGATCACGCGATCGACCATGTCGGGATAGGTGCCGGCGAAATGCTGCGCCATCGATCCGCCCATGGAGATGCCGGCGATGCTCGCTTTGGCGAGGCCCTCGCGCTTCATCAGGGCGCGGAGCTGCTCGGAGAGCTCGGCCTCGCCGTACTGGCCCTTCGATACCTTGGTGTCGTGATGGCCGGGCAGGCTATAGGCGATCAGCTCGAACTGGTCGGCGAGCGGCTCGAGCACGTCCCAGAACTGCCAGTCCATGCCGAGGCAATGCAGCAGGATCAGCGGCTTGCCGCGGCCGCGGCGATGCACCGTGACGTCGGCGGGATCGAGCGGTTTGGGGCTCCAGCTCATGTCAGTCCGCCAAGCAGTCGGAGAGGGGATAGAACTCGAAGCCCGGCGACATCGCCCAACCAAGTGTTGGCGTCGAAGCGGCAGCCATTCACCGTGTCGGCTTCGCGCGACACCACGAACAGCAGCGGCGCCACCATCTCGTCCGGCTCGACCAACTTGGCCGCCTTGCCGGTGGCCGACCAGTCCCGCGTCTCCTTGGCCATGCCGGGCGTGTTGGCGCCGGCGCCGGGATTGATGATGTTGATCGTGACGCCGCTGCCTGCCAGCTCCTTGGCCCAGACTTCGGTCGCCATCTCGAGCGCCGCCTTCGAGGGCCTGTAGGGCACGGCGCCCAGCATGTTCATGGTGCTGAGCTTGGTGGTGACGTTGACGATGCGGCCCCAGCCGGCCTGCAGCATCAAGGGCGTCACCCGGCGGCTCATCTGGTCGGCCGCCATGTAGTTGGTGTCCATGGTGTTCTGGACGATCTCGTCGCTCAGCTCCCAGAACTTGCGCGGTCCTTTGATGAAGCGCTTGGGGCCGGTGTAGGTGAAGGTGAGGCCGGCGTTGTTGACCAGGATGTCGACGGTGCCGAAGTGCCGCCGCGTCTCCTCGATCGCCTGGTCGCACGCCTGCGGCTGGCGTAGATCGAGCGCCAGGCAATGCAGGTCGGCGGCACGGTTGCCGGCGTCGCGCTGCATCTCCGGGATGTCATCGGCGATGTGGCCGACCGCCGTCACGGCGGCATAGAAGCCGCCCAACAGCACGCCGGCGGCAACGGCATTTGCCACCGCTATCGGATCGGGCATCTCCTTGTTTCCTCCCGGGCTCGTTGACCCGACGCTAGCTGCACCTCGGGCTGAGCAAAAGGGGCTCAAGATGCTTCGGAGTGCTGACCTAACTCGCCGTTGACAGTCCCGGCGGCGAGAGTCTCAATTCCTTATCTACACCCGCTGGGGAGGTTTAGATGGTCCCACCCGATCACCGTGCCGCGGCGATTGCCGGCGCAATCTCTCGGGCGACGGCATAGCGGCAACACACGATTGGCACGCCGGGGCGACCATCGCGGGTCGCAGCAGTCAGGCAAGACCCCACTTCTGGTCGCCCCCGACGTGATCTCCGTTTCTCCCCTAAATAAGCCGACAAAATCTAGCGCGCCGTGAGGTTGGTGACCGCGCCGCCCGTTGCCGTGCGGCCGCCATCGACCACGAACTGCCCGCCGGTGGTGTTCGACGCGAGGTCGGAGCACAGGAACAGCACCATGTTGGCGATCTCCTCGGGCGTGGTGTAGCGCCCGGTCGGCTGCGCCGCCTGATAGCGCGCGCCGATCGACTTGGCGTCGCCCGGCGCGATCTGCTCCTCGAGCGCGTGGATCATGCGCGTGTCGACCGGCCCCGGGCACACCGCATTGATGCGGATGCCCTGGCGCGCCACTTCGCCGGCCGCGGTCTTGGTGAGCCCGATCACGGCATGCTTGGACGCGACGTAGGCTGGCATGCCGGGCGTCGCCACCAGGCCCGCGACCGAGGCGGTGTTAACCACTGCGCCGCTCTTCTGGCGGATCATGTGCGGCAGCACGTGACGCAGGCCGAGGAACACGCCCTTCACATTAACCCCGATCACGGCGTCGAACACCGCCTCATCGTAGTCCGCGGTCGGCGCGAGCTTGCCCTCGATGCCGGCGTTGTTGAAGAAGCAGTCGATGCGGCCGAACTTGTCGACCGCGGCCTTCACATAGGCTTTCACGTCGTCGGACTTGGTGACGTCGGCCGTCACGGCCAGCGCCTCGCCGCCACCTTGGCGGATGATGCCGGCCGTCGCTTCGGCCGCCGCGCCGTCGCGATCGACCACTACCACCTTGGCGCCATGCCGGGCGAAGCCTGCAGCGGCGGCGCGGCCGATGCCGTTGCCGCCGCCGGTGATCAGCGCAACCTTGCCGGTGAAGTCCATGTTGTTCCTCCCATTGGCGTTCGTGTCGCTCAGCGACCACCGGTCACGTTGAGCGTCGTGCCGGTGATGTAGCTCGCCTCGTCGGAAGCAAGATACAGGACCGCATCGGCGATCTCGCGCGGCTCTCCGATGCGACGCATCGGCGTCAGCTTGTAGGGGCTGAGGTCGCTGTCGCGCATCTCCTCGAACACGGGTGTTGTGCGCTCGGTGGTGATCGGCCCCGGGGCCACGGCATTGATGCGGATGCCGTGCTCGGCGAGCTCGAAGGCGGCATCGCGGATGAAGCCGTGGATGCCGGCCTTGGCGGCGGAGTAGGCCGCGCCGCCGCTATGCTGCGCGGTCCACGGCGTGCCCTCGCGCGCGCCGGAGGACATGCAGACGATGGCGCCGGCGCGCCGTTTCATCATCAGCCGGGCCGCGGCGCGCGTGCACAGAAAGGCCGAGCGCAGATTGAGCTTGATCGTGAAGTCCCAGGCGTCGGCACTCATGTCCCAGAGCTTGGCGTTGCGCGCGCCGCCGACATTGTTGACCAGCACGTCGACGCGGCCCTGGTCGGCCGCGATCCGGGCAAAGACCTTGTCGACGGCCGCCTCGTCGGTGACGTCGGCCACCATGGTCGTCGGCGCCTTGCCGGTCTCTGCCGCAGTGCGTTTCAGGCGCTCGGCGTCGAGGTCGAGCAGCACCAGCGTGGCGGCTTCTTCGGCAAAGCGCCGCGCAATGGCGGCGCCGATGCCCTGTGCGGCACCGGTGACCACGACGACCTTGTCCTGCATCCGAGGCATGAATCCCGTCCTTCGGCTGAGGGTATCCAGCCGTCCCCACCACCGGCTAGGTGCCAGACCGCACCGTCGGATCGCATCGCGGTTCGGTTCGCCTCACGGATTTCGCAGGCATCGTGGCAAAACGCACAGACCCGCGCTCGCAGGCTACGCTACAAGAAGCACCTTCAGCAGATCGGTCGGTGCACATCACGCCGGCCGGTACGGCCCGGCGATCTCGTGGGATCGAGGGCCGTTTCTCCCCTCGGTGCGGGCTGTTCCCGCACCAACTTCGAGCCCGTCGTCCTTGGGGGGAAGGCGGGCTCTTTTTCTATCCCGTCTGGCGCGTTGCTCCGATGTGCGCCGTGCTTGCGATCTCGACCAGCGCTTCCTTCTTCACTAGGCCGCATTGGATGCAGTAGCGCGCCGGCTTGTCGCCCGGGAAATACTTGGCATAGACGGTGTTGACCGCGCCGTAGTTCGCCCAGTCGGTGATGAAGATCTGGTTGAACGTGACGTCGGCCATGGTGCCGCCGGCCGTCTCGATCACCGACTTGATCTGCTCGAGCACGTGCTCGGTCTGCTTGGCGGCGTCGCCGACGTGCACGACGTTGGTGTCCTTGTCGAGCGCCAGCGTGCCCGCGAC
>Ga0306920_100002305_pt1 | contig 24152 bp, 19 predicted proteins | sample flu12Cox44000170_FD_204666 | JGI IMG/M metagenome (GOLD analysis project Ga0306920, IMG submission 204666) | Lab enrichment of tropical soil microbial communities from Luquillo Experimental Forest, Puerto Rico - flux4day.12C.oxic.44.000.170 (v2)... | ecosystem: Environmental > Terrestrial >...
GCACGGCGGCCGCGCGCACCACCGGTTTTTCCACGATCGGCAGGTTGACCACCGCGGAGAGCACGCCGAACAGGACCGAGAGCCACCACACCGCGTCATAGGAACCGGTGCGCACGAACACGATGCCACCGAGCCACACGCCGAGGAAGCCGCCGACTTGGTGGCTGAAGAACGCCAAGCCGGCGAGCGTTGCGAGCCAGCGCGTGCCGAATATCAACGCGATGATGCCGTTGGTCGGCGCGACCGTGGAGAGCCAGAGCAGGCCCATGACCGCGCCGAACAGGATCGAAGACAGCGCCGTCACCGGGAACGAGATGAAGGCGAGCACCGCGGCCGCACGGGCGAAGTAGATGAACGAGAGGATGTAGCGCTTGGGCATGAGATTGCCGAGCCAACCCGAGGCGAGCGAGCCGAAGATGTTGAACAGCCCGATCACCGCGATGGTCCAGCCACCGACTTGCGCCGACAGGCCGCGGTCGACGAGGTAGCTCGGCATGTGGACGGTGATGAAGGCGAGTTGGAAGCCGCAGGTGAAAAAGCCGAGCACGAGCAGCACATAGGACCGATGGCTGAGCGCCTCCGACAGCGCCTGCCGCAGCGATTGTGACGCGGCGCCACGCGAGGCCTCCGCCGGAGCGGTCGCGACCGCAAGCGACAACGGCAGCACCAGCAGCATGCCAATGCCGAAGCTCACCAGCGCGGTCTGCCACCCGAACGCGTCCATGAGCGAGACCGCGAGCGGAGAATAAAAGAACTGCCCGAACGAGCCGGCGGCGGTGCCCGCGCCGAAGGCAAGCAAGCGCCAGCGCTCGGGCAGGAGCTTGCCGAACGCGGCGAGCACGACGGAGAAGGAACAGCCGGCCAGGCCGAAGCCGACGAAGACGCCGGCCGCGAGGTCGAGCATCCCAGGCGACGTCGAGTACGCCATCAGGATCAGGCCAACGGCGTAAAATGTGCCGCCGGCCCACAACACGCGCATGGTGCCGTAGCGGTCGGCGATGGCGCCGGCAAACGGTTGGCCGAGGCCCCAGAGGATGTTCTGAATCGCCAGTGCCAGGCCGAACACGTCGCGGCCCCAATCGTTGGCCTGCGACATCGGCGTGAGAAAGAAGCCAAGCGTGGCGCGCGGGCCAAAGCTGATCATGGAGATGAGGCAGCCACACAGCACGATCACCAGCGGCGTGCGCCAGCCGAGCGTCGAAGCTCTCGAGGCGGACGGAAATGAAATGGCCATGACCACGAACCCGTGCGGATCGGAGAACGATCGCGGCATCGAAAGTCGTAGATTGCAGCGCGTCCGGCGGCGCGGGAAGCGGAGCGGCTCGGATCGCGGCTTGATCGCGACGACGATTTCTTTGACGAAACGTTCTTACCCGGTGGCTGCTTGTACGGCGTCGCGCCGCCAGCCCCAAACGAAACTTGTGAAAGTCTTCTTCCGCCGACGCATGGCAGTTAGTCCGCGCGCGGCTGGAAATTGGCAGGTGGCGATGTTATATGGGGATTTGCTCGAATTGAGGACAAGCCTCGGTTCGAGGACCCAAATGTCCGGCTGCGGCCGGCTGTTTTCATACCTTCGATATGCTCAATCTGAGCATAACTGCGAGGAATGCGATGCCGAACCCGCAAGCCTTGGGCCCGTCCGCGGGCCGTGAGCCCCTCCCGCCGCCGAGCGCCGGCCGCGCAACGACCGCGCGCCGCCATGGCGTGCTGCCGATGCCGACGCTCGAGTGGAATGCGAAGGTCGAGCACGACACCGCTCACCTCTACGAGCGGGTGCGAGCCGTCATTCCTTCGGTCGAGTGGCCGTTCTTCGCGCCTTACGTCAAGGCCATCAATGCGCTCAAGCGGGCGCGCAATGCCGTCATCCTGGCGCACAATTATCAAACGCCGGAAATCTACAACTGCGTTGCCGATTTCGTCGGCGATTCGCTTCAGCTCGCGCGCGAGGCGACGAAGGTCGACGCCGACGTCATCGTGCAATGCGGCGTGCACTTCATGGCCGAGACGTCGAAGATCCTCAACCCGGACAAGACCGTGCTGATCCCGGACCTCAAGGCGGGCTGCTCGCTCGCCTCCTCGATTACCGGCGATGACGTGCGGCTGCTGCGCGCGAAATTCCCGGGCCTGCCGGTGGTGGCCTATGTCAACACCTCGGCCGAGGTGAAGGCGGAGGTCGACATCTGTTGCACCTCCTCGAACGCGCTCGAAGTGGTCGAGAGTCTCGGCGCCGACACGGTCATCTTCCTGCCCGACCAATATCTGGCAAAATATGTGGCCGCGCACACCAAGGTGAAGATCATATCCTGGCATGGCGCCTGCGAGGTGCACGAGCGCTTCACCGCCGACGAGCTTCGCGGCTACCGCGAGGGCGACCCCTCGCTCAAGATCATCGCGCATCCGGAATGCCCGCCGGACGTGCTCGCGGAGGCGGACTATACCGGCTCAACTGCTGGGATGATCGAATGGGTGCGCAACAAGCGCCCGCGCCGCGTGGTCATGGTCACGGAATGCTCGATGGCCGACAACGTGCAGGCCGAATTGCCCGACGTCGAGTTCGTGCGGCCGTGCAATCTCTGCCCGCACATGAAGCGGATCACGCTGCCGAAGATTCTCGACAGCCTCGTAAACCTCAAGGAGGAAGTCGTGATCGATTCTGCAATCGCCGCAAGGGCACGCCGATCGGTCGAGCGGATGGTAAGCTTGAAGCGCTGACGGCGCGGGCTTGCATGGGTCCTTTCCTTCGCGAGCGAGGTCGGAGAAGCTGATCAACCGGACCAGCATCAGCCGGAACACGATAATGACACGCTCCCTTCTCTGCCCGGATGCCTTCTTGTCGCCGCTCGAGATCGATGCCGCGGTCACGCGCGCGCTCGCCGAGGATCTTGGCCGCGCCGGCGACATCACCGCGATCGCCACCATCCCGGAGGACACGCCGGCGCGCGCAATCGTGGTCGCGCGCGAGGCGGGCGTGATCTCGGGGCTGCCGCTCGTGGCCGCGACTTTTGCCAAGCTTGCAGGCGAGATCGAGATCGCGGCCAATACGCGCGATGGGTCTGCCATCGCGGCGAAGACCGCGCTCATGACGGTGACGGGTCCCGCCCGCGCCGTGCTTTCGGCCGAACGGGTGGCGCTCAATCTCATCGGCCATCTTTCCGGAGTGGCGACGGCGACGCATGAATTCGTGCGCCGCGTCGCGGGCACGCGCACGCGCATTTGCTGCACGCGCAAGACCACGCCGGGCCTGCGCGCCCTGGAGAAGTACGCGGTGCGCTGCGGCGGCGGTTTCAACCATCGCTTCGGCCTCGACGATGCCATGCTGATCAAGGACAACCACATCGCCGTCGCCGGCGGGATCGCCGCGGTGCTCAAGCGCGCGAAGGCCGCCGCCGGCCATCTGGTCAAGATCGAGATCGAGGTCGATACGCTCGATCAGTTGCGCGAGGTGCTCGAGGTCGGGTTGGCCGACGCGGTGCTGCTCGACAACATGGATGCGGCGACGATGCGCAAGGCGGTGGAAATGGTTGCCGGCAAGTTTCCGCTCGAGGCCTCGGGCGGCATCACCCTCGATACCATCGCCGAGATCGCCAAGACCGGGGTCGACTACGCCTCCTCGGGGTGGATCACCCATTCGGCGCCCCATCTCGACGTCGCGCTCGACATCGAGATGTAGCTCACATGCTGTCGTCCCCGCGTAAGCGGGGACCATGATCACCGGCCTCTGGAATATGGGTCCCCGCTTTCGCGGGGACGAGCGGATGTTGCACGGACTCCACGCAACCGGAACACGCTCTAAGAGACCGTCCGTCCTCGGATCGCCAGGTCACAGCTTCTTCGCGGCTTCCACGAGCCGCCTCGCCGCTTCCGCCGTCGATGCCTCGTCCCCCCATTCGGGCGCCTCGACGCCATCGCCCCAGGCGCGCGGCCGATAGAAGGTGTGGACGCCGAGCCTGTGCATCTTGGTCATTTCGCGCACCCAGCCCGGATGCACCCAATAGGCGTGGTAGTGCGTGGCCTTGCCGACCTCGGGCAGCCAAAGTTTGCCATCGAGCATTTCGGCCGCGATGGTCTTGGCCCGCTCCCACATATCGGGCTCGCGCACGATGTCGGGAATGCCGTCGCAGGCGAACGTGAACTGGCAGTGCAGACGGCGGTGGGCGTTCTGGTAGACGACACCGCAGACCGTGTTGGGATATTTGCCGGAGAACACGCGGTTGAGTATCACCTGCGCCACCGCCATCTGGCCGCGCACGGCTTCGCCGCGGGATTCGAAGTAGATCGCCTCGGCCAGGCACTTCTCCGACTTGGCGCGGCTTGCCTCGTCGAGGCCGAGCCGCTCGGCCGGGGTCATCGGCCGCTGGTCTTGGCCAGTGACCTCGCCCTTGGGCGCAACCGTCTGTCCTCCGCCTATGCCGTTCTTGATCACCACGCCCGGATCGGAGGGCAACGGCGGCAGATCCGCGCGCTCGACCGGGGCGTCGAAGATGCTGCCGGGCTCGCCGGCGGGAAAAGGCACGGGCGGCACCGCCGCGAGCTTCACGTTGGCATTGTTGCTCGCCGCGATGTCGGCCTCCTGGAATCGCGGTTCTTCGCCCGGTGTCCATGGCTCGATCGCGCCGAGCTTTTGCCCCATCGGATCGATGCTGAAATAGAGCCGCGCCGCGCGCAGCGACGGATCCACGTCCGCGCCCGCAAAGGCGAGGTTGCCGACCGATCGGACGGCGGTCGCACCGCCGGCCGCGCCGTCAGCGCTCTTGTCGGTTGGCGTGCCCTCGGCCGGCCGTGGCGACGCCGGCTGCTCAGTCGGCTCGCCTGCGGGCTTTGCGGTGTCGACCGACGGATCAAGCGACAGTGGCTCTGCGGGTTGCTGCTGCGCGAGCGATGGGCCCTGCGGCTTCGCATTCGGCATGACTTCAGTCGTCGGCGCCGACCTGAGCCGATCGCTCTTGAGCGCAATCAGGCGATCGCCGCCGCCCGCGACCCCGTAATCGCCCTTGCGGCTGCGGTCGACCATCGGACCAGCATAGGGGCTCGCAAACAAGGCTTCTTCGCCCAGGAACCGCTCGCGGATCGACCCGCTGACGCCCGGGTCGTTCGGATCGAAGCCGATCAACTTGAAGTCCAACGGCAGCGGGATGGAGTCGCCGACCGCCGCCACGCTGAACTTGGCCTCGTGGATGGTGCCGAACGGCGAGGCAAACGCCGCCTTTTGCGTGCGGTCGACGACCGGCTGGCGCGCGATCAACGCGGCGAGATCCTGGTGCCCGACCTCGCTCGACAGCAACAGCAACATCAGGACGCCGAGGCCGAAGGGGGTTCCCAGACCGCCCTCCGGCCTGTTGCGCGATGCAACCATCAGTAGGCTTGCCCCCGCCCCTGCAAAACGCAAACAACATCCTCCCGCTGGCACAAGGCGGCGTGATGGCACAAATGCGTCGGATTTTTTTATTGCCGCATCAACCTTGCGATCCTGTTAATCGGCCAGCACATCGCCACAATGTCGCCGCAGGCGGCGCACCGCCGCGCCACCTTGGCGGCACGATGCGCTAGGCCGCCGACCAATGGGGATCGGAACGTGGGAAGGGCGAATGCTGAAGTAGCCGCGCCAGCGCGCCGACCGCGATCGGGAGCATCACCAGCAGCACGATCGCCAGCGGGACTCCGATCGGCCTCAACTCCGACGGCTACAACCGAGCCGGGAGCGGAGTCGGCGCGCGAAGGCCGCGAGGTCGCTTGCCCCGTATCAAGTGCCGCAAGTCGGATAAACCGAAGTCGCGGCGTCAAGCCCCGCCGATGACGACGCCCGCCGCTGCGATCACATCTTCACGCCCTGCTCGGCGAAATATTTCACCGCGCCCGGATGCCATGGGATCGGCGAATTCTTCAGCGACTGATTCTCGAGCGTGATGTTCTTGGCCTCGGCGTGCACGATCGCGAGCTCGTCGCGCTTCTCGATGAAGGTCTTGACGATATCGTAGGCGACCTTGTCGGCCATCTTGGCATTGGCGACCAGGATGTTCTGGACCACCGCGATGGCATTATCCTTGTCCTGGCCCGGATAAGTCTTCGCCGGGATCACTCCGGTCGCATAGAGGTTGTTGTACTTCGCGTTCATTTTGTCGACCGTGTCGGCGTGGTCGATCAGCTTGATCTTCACGTTCGGCGTGGCGCCGAGGTCGGTCACCGCGGCGGTCGGCAACCCGCCGACCCAGAAGAAGGCGTCGATCTTGCGGTCCTTGAGCGCGTTGACGGATTCGGCGACGCCGAGCCGCTCGCGTTTCATGTCCTTGTCTTTGTCGAGGCCGGCGGCCTCGATGACACGGAACGCCATCACCTCGGTGGCGCTGCCGGGCGAGCCGGTGGAGACGCGTTTGCCCTTGAGGTCGGCCATTTTCTCGATCCCGGTGCCTTCGATGGTCACCACGTGCATGCGGTTCGGGTAGAGCACCATCAACGTACGCACCTCGACCGGGCTGCCCTTGAACTTGTCCTCGCCCTTGAGCGCATCGAGCGCGGCGTCGACCATCACGAGCGCGACCTCGCTCTGTTGCGAGCCGATCAATTTGAGATTGTCGACCGAGCCGCCGGTCACGCGCGCGGTCGCCTGCACCCCGGGCACGTATTTGGAGAGCACATTCGCCATGCCGCCGCCGAGCGGGTAGTAGACCCCGCCGGTGCCGCCGGTCGCGATGGCGATATTGAGCCCTTGATTGGCCCCTTGGCCGAAGGCCGCACCGGCCATCGCCGCCGCGCCCATTGCGAGCGCGCAGATCACAAGTTCTGTGCGTTTCATGGTCGTCGTCTCCCTATTGCGCGCCCGCCGCAGGTCCGCGCGGCGTGGCGAGCGTCATGCGCTGTCTTAGCAGGACCGCGGCGCCGATCGCCAAGCCAAATGTCGCGGTATAGTCAATGTCACGGCCGATCACGGCCTCCATCAACGCCTCCAGCAGGCTCGGAAATACCAGAAAAAGGCCCGCCAGCACCAACAGCAGGCGTTCGACCAAGGTCGTCTTGCGCAGCGCCCAGCCTTGCGCGGCCGCGGCCAACGCCGCCAGCCCGAGCGCCGACTTCGCCGTGACCAGGACGATATCGATCCAGGAGCCGTCCTTCGGAAGCTTGAGCAGCAAGCCGATGCCCTGCGGATCGAGCACGAATACGAACGGAACCAGGAAGGCCGGCAGCGTGTACTTCCAGGCCTGCAGCGTGGTCTTATAGGGATCGCCGCCGGTGATGGCGGCGGCTGCGAACGGCGACAGCGCCGTCGGCGGCGATACCTCCGACAGCACCGAATAGTAGAAGATGAACATGTGGGCGGCGTAGTCGGGCACGCCGAGCTTGATCATGGCGGGCGCCGCGATGACCGCGCAGATGATGTAGGAGGCGGTCACCGGCACTGCCAAGCCCACGATCCAGACGATCAGCGCGGTGTAGATCGCGGTCAGCAGCAGGTTGCCGCCGGCATAGTCGATCACGATCGAGGAGAACTTGAGCCCCAGCCCGGTCAACGTGACCACGCCGACGATGATGCCGGCGGTCGCGCAAGTGGTTGCGGCGGTGAGCACGCTGGTCGAGCCGTCGGACAACGCGCGCACCAGCTTCTTCGGCGTGATCGCGGTCTCGCGGGTGAGGAAGCTCAGGCCGTAGGTGAGGACCGTCGACCAGAACACCGCCAGCGTCGGGGAATAGCCCCACAACATGAAGATGATGATCGAAACGAGCGAGACGAAGTGAAAGCCGTAGCGCCGCGTCATCTGCCACAGCGTCAATTCCTGCCGGACGTCCACGGTGTGCGCGCCGAACCGCTTTGCGTCGAGCTCCACCATGAACAAGAGCGACAGGTAATAGAGGCAGGTCGGGATGGTCGCCATCCAGATCACGTCGAGGTAGCTGATCTTCAGGAACTCGGCGATCAGGAAGGCGGCGGCGCCCAGAACCGGCGGCGAGATGATGGCGCCGAGGCCGCCCGCGGCGAGCAGGCCGCCGGCCGCGTTCTTCTCGAAACCCGCCTTCTGCATCAAAGGATAGGCGACGGCGCCGATCGTCACCGTGGTGGCGACGCCGGAGCCCGATGGCCCCCCGAGCAGAAAGGAGGACAGCACCACCGTGCGGCCGGCGCTGTTGGCCTTGTGGCCCATGAGCGCCATCGAGAAGTCGATGAAGAATTTGCCGGCGCCGGAGTGCTGCAGGAACGCGCCGTAGATCGTGAACAGGATGATCAGCGAGGAGGACACGTCGACGGGAATGCCGAAAATCCCCTCGAGCGTGATGAACAGGTGGCCGACGAGTTGCGAAATGTCGTAGCCGCGGTGCGTCCACGGCGGCGGCAGATAGGGACCGGCCATGGCATAGGCCATGAACGACAGCGCAACGAATGGGACGATCCAACCGGTGGTTCGCCGCGTCGCCTCGAGCAACAAGATGATGAACACGACCCCAAGCACGACGTCGAGGTGGGTCGGCATGGTCGCGCGGTCGGTGAATTCCTCGCCGCCTTCGATGGCGTAAACGAGGATCGCCGCGCCCACGATGCCGGCGGCGATATCCCACCAGCGGATGCGATCGCGGAACCGCGCCGAGAGCGGGAACAAAAGGAAGCTCAGCATCAGCACGAAAGCGACATGCGCGTAGCGCAGCGGCTGGGTGGCGATGATGGGGAAGTCGGTGAACGGCCATGCGCCCGCGACGGCGGCGTAAAGGTGAAACAGCGACATCGCCACCGCGATCGACGTGACCAGCCTGCCGGCCCAGCCGAACAGGCGATTGACCACGCCCTCCTCGGCCTCGACGTAGGCCTCCGCCTTCTGCAGTTGCGCTTGGGAAACGGTCGGCGCAGCCGCTTCGGCCCCGCTTGCGTCCTCGGACATGTCGCTGCCTGCTGCCCTTGGTCTTGTCGTCACGCCTCGCCCGCCGCCGTCTTGCCGAGCGCGGCCTGGGCCGCCGCCAGGCGGGCGATGGGCACGCGGAATGGCGAGCACGAGACATAGTCGAGGGCGATCGCATGGCAGAATGCGACCGAGGCAGGGTCGCCGCCGTGCTCGCCGCAAATGCCCACTTTGAGCTTTGGCCGCGTCTTGCGACCGCGCTCGACGCCGATGCGCATCAATTCCCCCACGCCCTCGCGGTCAATGGAGACGAAAGGATCGCTCGGTAGGACGCCGCGCGCTAGGTAAGTGCTGAGAAAGCTCGCGGCGTCGTCGCGGCTGATGCCGTAGGTGGTCTGCGTCAAATCGTTGGTGCCGAAGGAAAAGAACTCCGCGCTCTGCGCGATCTCGCTGGCGCGCAACGACGCACGCGGGAGCTCGATCATGGTGCCGACCTGATACTTGACGCTCCTCCCGCTCTCGCGCGCGACTGCCTGCGCCATGGCATCGATACTCGCCTTGACCAGGTCGAGCTCGGCTTTGGTGGCGATGAGCGGAACCATCACCTCGGGCACGACCGGCTTGCCGGTGCGCTTGGCGGCTTCGGCTGCCGCTTCGAAGATCGCGCGCGCCTGCATCTCGGCGATCTCGGGATAGGCGAGCGCCAGGCGGCAGCCGCGGAAGCCGAGCATCGGGTTGAACTCGTTGAGGTCGCGGGCGCGGTCCGCGAGCTTCTTGGCGTCGGCTCCCATCGCGGCCGCCACCTCGGCGATCTCTTCCTCGCTGTGCGGCAGGAATTCGTGCAGCGGCGGATCGAGCAGCCTGATCGTCACCGGCAGCCCTTGCATGATCTCGAACAGCTCGACGAAGTCCGCGCGCTGCATGGGCAGGAGCTTGGCGAGCGCGGCGCGGCGGGATTTTTCGTCGTCGGCGAGGATCATTTCGCGCACGGCGCGAATGCGATCCTCGTCGAAGAACATGTGCTCGGTGCGGCAAAGCCCGATGCCCTCGGCGCCGAACTTCAAGGCGACGCGCGCATCGTTCGGCGTATCCGCGTTGGCGCGCACGCCGAGCTTGCGCACCCCGTCGGCCCAGCCCATCAGCGTTGCGAATTCGCCGGAGAGCGCCGGCTCGATCATGGGCACGCGGCCGACGAGCACCTGCCCGGTCGAGCCGTCGATGGTGATGACGTCGCCCGCCTTGAACGTGCGGCCGGCGACGCTCATGGTGCCCGCGGCGTAGTCGACCCGCAGCGCGCCCGCGCCGGAAACGCAGGGCTTGCCCATGCCGCGCGCCACCACCGCGGCATGGGAGGTCATGCCGCCGCGCGTGGTGAGAATGCCCTCGGCCGCATGCATGCCATGGATGTCTTCCGGCGAGGTCTCCACCCGCACCAGGATAATGCCCTTGTCCTTGGCCTTGAGCGCCTCCGCCTCGTCGGCCGAGAACACGATCTCGCCGGAAGCCGCGCCGGGCGAGGCGGGAAGCCCGGTGGCGATGACCTTGCGCTCGGCATCGGGATCGATAGTCGGATGCAGGAGCTGGTCGAGCGCCCCCGGATCGATGCGCGCGACCGCCTCCTTGCGTGAAATCAACCCCTCGTTCGCCAGATCGACCGCGATCTTCAGCGCCGCCTTGGCCGTGCGCTTGCCCGCGCGCGTCTGCAGCATCCACAGCTTGCCCTGCTCGACGGTGAATTCGAGGTCCTGCATGTCGCGGTAATGGCGCTCGAGCGCGCCGTAGATGCGCTCGAGGTCCTTGAACGCCTGCGGAAGCGCGCGTTCCATCGAGGGCTTGTCCGAGCCCGCCTCCTCCCGCGCAGCCTCCGTGATTTCCTGCGGGGTGCGGATGCCGGCGACCACGTCCTCGCCCTGGGCGTTGATCAGGAACTCGCCGTAGAGCCTTTTGTCGCCGGTCGATGGATTGCGCGTGAACGCGACGCCCGTGGCCGAGGTCTCGCCCATATTGCCGAACACCATGGCCTGGACATTGACCGCGGTGCCCCAGCTCTCCGGGATGTGGTGCAGGCGCCGATAGGTGATGGCGCGCTGGTTCATCCAGGAGCCGAACACGGCGCCGATCGCTCGCCACAATTGCTGCTGCGGCTCCTGCGGGAACGGCTCGCCCTGCTCCTCTTCGAGCCGTTCCTGGAAGCGCGCGACGAGTTCGACCCAGTCGTCGGCCGAAAGATCGGTGTCGAGCGTGTAGCCGTTCTTGTCCTTGTGGTCGTCGAGAATTTCCTCGAAGTGGTGGTGGCCGAGCCCAAGCACTACGTCGGAATACATGGTGATGAAGCGCCGGTATGAATCATAGGCGAAGCGCCGATCGTTGGATTTCTTCGCCAACGCCTCGACGGTGGCGTCGTTGAGGCCGAGATTGAGCACCGTGTCCATCATGCCGGGCATCGACGCGCGCGCCCCCGAGCGCACCGAGACCAGCAAGGGATTGCGGCTGTCGCCGAAGGTCTTGCCGGTGATGCGGCCGACCTCGGCGAGCGCGGCGGCGACTTGTTGCTCGAGGTCCTTCGGGTAGGTCTTGCCGTTCTCGTAATAGTGGCTGCAGACCGCTGTGGTGATGGTGAAACCCGGCGGCACCGGCAAGCCAAGATTGGCCATCTCGGCAAGGCCGGCGCCTTTGCCGCCGAGGAGGTTGCGCATGTCGGCGCGGCCTTCGGCGTTGCCGTTGCCGAATCGGTAGACCCATTTGGTTTTGGCGGGAGAGGCCGCGGGCACCCGATGACGCGCCGCGGCCTTGCGGCCGGACGCAGGGCGGGGCGATTTTTTGTTCGATCGAGTACGGCGCGACGTGACCATGGAACCACGAACTTCGATGCGCCCGGCCCTAATGATCACCGCCGCGGGGGCCGACGCAAGGGCGCAGTTTGGCCGGCCGGCGGCGGCCGTGTCAGCGGATGAAGTGATAGATGCCGTTCAGCCCAACGAGGCCGACGATGATCAGATAGATGGCGACAACGTAGTTCAACAGCCGCGGCACGATCAGGATCAGAATGCCGGCGATGAGGGCAACAAGCGGCGTGATGTGGGCAACGGTGATGGTCATGAGGGATCTCCTGGGATGGCAGTCGATGATAATGACGGCGACGGCGGCGGGTTCCCGTGCGGGCGCTATTCTACTCGGTGTCATCATCCGTGTAAGCGGACGATCTGGTAATCACCACAAGATGCTGCCGACAGGACGTACATCGTCGCATGTTTACATTTATTGGATGACCGCTTTCGCGACATGGCCGCGCGGGTCTTTTAGCCCTCGATGCGGGAGAAATCGGCGACCGCGTGCGTGGCTTCGCGGATTTTGTTGAGCAGCCTGAGTCGGTTCTCCCGCAATTGCTTGTCATCGACATTGACCGTAACTTTTTCGAAGAAGGCATCGACGGCGGGGCGCAGGGTAGACAACGCTTCCATTGCATCCTCGAAATGCTCTTGTGCGATATGATCTTTGGCCTCGACGATAGTACTTTGGATTGTATTCCAGATGTACTCCTCGAAGGGCTTACTTAACAACGCAGGATTGATCGGACCGAAGTACCGCTTTTTATCTCGCTTCTCCTCGATACGAATGATGTTGGTTGCTCGTTTGTAGCCGGCGAGTAGATTCTTGCCATCTTCGCTATCGAGAAATCTCCCCAGCGCCTCCACACGGCGGACGATCAGCAACAAATCGTCCTGCCCCGCCAGAGCAAAGACCGCATCTACCAAGTCATGCCGAGATCCACGCTCGCGAAGCTGGAATTTCAGGCGATCCCTGACAAACTCCCGGAGGTCAGATGCGCCGTATGCCTTGAAAACCCTTTCGAGCGTTTCGCGCACCGTTTCATTTGGCTTTCTGCGTTCATTTGTCCATTTATCGATTCCGTCTTGGACAGCCGCGTTGCCCTGCGTCAAATAACCTTCAACCGCGTGCCGCAGGATCATCGATAGTTGAGAACGAATCTCGTTCTCCAAAATAATTCGAATCACGCCCAGAGCTGCCCTTCTTAGCGCATATGGATCTTTCGATCCGGTCGGCTTTTCGTCGATCGCCCAAAACCCGACCAGCGAGTCGATTTTGTCGGCGAGCGCGACGGCGACCGAGACCGGATCGGTGGGCACGCGGTCGTTGGGGCCGAGCGGCCTATAGTGCTCCTCGCAGGCCGCAGCCACCGACGCGTCTTCACCCTGCGCCAGCGCGTAATATTTCCCCATCAGCCCCTGCAGTTCGGGGAATTCGCCGACCACCTCGGTGAGCAAATCCGCTTTGGCAAGGCGCGCGGCTCGCCTGACCTGCCGACGGTAATTATCCTGCTCGCGCTTGAAATCGTCGGGCGAAAGTGTTTGCCCTGGGAAAAATTCGGGCCGGTTCGACAGCGTCAGCGCGATCTTGTCGGCAAGCCCCTCGATGCGCTCGATGCGCTCGGCCTGCGTGCCGAGCTTCTCGTGGAAGACGATGTGCTCGAATTTCGGCAGCCGGTCCTCCAGCCGCGTCTTGAGATCGGTGTCGTAAAAGAATTTGGCGTCGGCGAGCCGCGCGCGGATGACCCGCTCGTTGCCGGCGATGATCGCCTTGCCGCCGTCCGCCGCCTCGATATTGGCGACGAGGATGAACTTGTCGACGAGATGCGACGTGCGCGGGTCGCGCAGCACGAAGCATTTCTGGTTGTTGCGGATGGTGGCGCGGACGATCTCGGGCGGCATGGCGAGGAACGCCTGGTCGAACGATCCCATCATCACCACTGGCCACTCGACCAGGCCGGCGACCTCGGCCAAGAGGCCGGCGTCCTCGACGAGTTCAAAGCCCTGCGCGAAGGCGAGGTTCTTGGCGTCGGCAAGGATCATTTCCTTGCGCCGCTCGGGGTCGAGCACGACCTTCGCCTTTTCGAGCTTGGCGGCGTAGTCCTCGAACCGGCGCACCTTGAGCGGCTGCGGCGCCATGAAGCGATGGCCGCGCGTCTCGTCGCCGGCAGTAATTCCGTCGACCGCGAACGCGACGATCTCGGGCTCCTCGGTCTCCGGGCCGAAGGTCGCGACGATGGAATGCAGCGGTCGCACCCAGCCGAGCGAGCCCGGTTGCGCCGACTGTTCGCCCCAGCGCATCGACTTCGGCCAGGGGAAGGTCTTGACCACCGCGGGCACGATCTCGGCAATCACCTCGATCGCGGGCCGGCCCGGCTTCTCGATCACCGCCAGGTAGAAGTCGCCCTTTTTGTCGGGCTGCACCTTGGCCTCGGTGATCGATTTGAGCCCGGCGGCGCGCAGAAATCCTTGGATGGCGCCCTCGGGCGCGCCCACGCGCGGGCCCTTTTTCTCTTCCTTCACGTCCGGCTGCCTGACCGGCACGCCCTTGACCGCGAGTGCGAGCCGGCGCGGCGTGACGAAGGCCTTGGCGCCCTCGTAGAGGAGGCCGGCGCCGACCAGCGCCTCGGTGACGAGCTTGCGCAAGTCCTCGGCCGCGCGCGCCTGCATGCGCGCCGGAATTTCCTCGGAGAACAGTTCGAGCAAAAAGTCGGGCACCGTGAGCAGGTAGCAGGCGCGCCCGGCGTTGTTAAGTCGAAAAGCGTGGCGCGCGCGGGCGCCGGGCCCCGCGCGAACTCGCCGCGAGCGCGCGCTTGCGGGACCCCTCGGCCTGCCGCACACTTGCGATGGCGCCGATCTCGCTTGGGATTGAGGCAGGCGATGAAAACTTTCGACTGCAGCCTTGGTGCGCGCGCCGCCGTCCTGTGCGCGGTCGCGTCGTTGGCGGTCGCGGCTGCGGCCAGCGCCGATGAGACGGCCTATCTCATGTATCTCAAGGGGAGCGAAGGCCCACCCGCCGTGCCCATGCGCGTCCTCTGGGACGCGCGCGACGACGCCAACGGCCGCGTCACCATCGATCTCGGCGAGAAATACGAGCCGGCGCTGATGAAGCTCGGACTCCCCCGGGTGCTCGCATACGACGCCAAGCTCGACAAGTCGCAGTTCGCGGTGCGCGATGGCGAATTCGCGCGCTTCGTCAAGGTCGTCGCCACCTCCATCGTCCAGGGCTTCTTGACCGCGAGCCCCGTTCCCGGCGCGTGGGCGCAACCTGCGGAGGTCAAGGTTCACACCGCGGCGCTCCTGATCACGCCTGCGCACGAGCGATTGGAGGTGACGGCGCAGCTCTACGTCACCTATCTGTGGCCGCAAAAGTCCGGGCCGCCAAAGGTCCAGGATCTGATCAAGGGCGACATCGTCTTCGTCGGCCAGCCGGAGCCCGCGGGGCCTGGCGAGGCGACACAGCCGAGCAAGCCGTAAACGGCGGGATAGGCACGCCTAGTGGGTGCGGCCACGGAATCGATCAAGCCGAATCGCCGCCGCGACGGCGGCGCCCGCGTATTCGCGGTGCCTCACAGCTTCTTATGGCTGCCGTCGCACATGGGCCGATTGCCGGTGCGCTTGCACGCGCAGAACCAGGCCTGCTCCGCCTGCTGCGCCTTCCACTCGACCGGCGAAAACCCCGTGCCCTTGTGCGAGCCGTCGCAGAACGGCTGGCTCTTCGAGCGCCCGCAGGCGCACCACCAGTAGCTCTTGCCGGCCTCGACATCGACCGCGAGCGGAGCCCGTCCGCCGATTTCAGGCTGTGCATTCATGCCGGCGCTCCTCCCGCTTCGGTCGCAAGCCACGCCTCGCCGCAGGCCTTGGCGAGCTCGCGCACGCGTAGAATATAGCTCTGCCGCTCGGTCACCGAAATCACCCCGCGCGCATCGAGCAAATTGAACACATGGCTCGCCTTGATGCACTGGTCGTAGGCCGGCAGCGCCATCAGGTGGCGCTTGCTGTTGCCGACCGTCACCCAACCGGCCTCGATGTATTTGCGGCATGCCGCCTCCGCCATCCTGAACTGCTCGAACAGCATCTCGGTTTCGGCAAATTCGAAATTGTGCCGCGAATATTCCTGCTCGGCCTGCAGGAAGACGTCGCCGTAGGTGACCTTTTTCTCACCCTCGCGGCCGTTGAAGTTGAGATCGAAAACACGGTCGACGCCCTGCACATACATCGCGAGCCGTTCGAGACCGTAGGTCAACTCGCCGGAGACCGGCGCGCATTCGAAGCCCGCGACTTGCTGAAAATACGTGAATTGCGACACCTCCATGCCGTCGCACCAGCACTCCCAGCCGAGTCCCCAGGCGCCGAGGGTCGGGCTTTCCCAGTCGTCCTCGACGAAGCGGATATCATGGAGCTTGGGATCGATGCCGATCGCGGAGAGCGACTTGAGGTAGAGGTCCTGGATGTCGTCGGGCGACGGCTTGAGGATGACCTGGAACTGATAGTAGTGCTGCAGGCGATTGGGATTCTCGCCGTAGCGGCCGTCCTTCGGTCGGCGCGAGGGCTGCACATAGGCCGCGTTCCACGGCCTGGGTCCGAGCGCGCGCAACGTCGTCGCCGGATGAAACGTGCCGGCGCCGACCTCCATGTCATAGGGCTGCAGGATCACGCAGCCGTGGTCCGCCCAATAGCGCTGCAGCGCCAGGATCAGTCCCTGGAACGAGCGGGCGGGACGCAGATGGGCGGGGAGATCGTTGCTCATGCGGCTCTGAAAACGCTTGAAAGAACCAACGCCCGTCGCAAGTCAGCCGAGGCGCGCATGGGCGGCGCCGACGTCGGATTGGGCCGACGTCGCTGGGCGCGCGCTAGACCTACCGGCGGCCGTCGGGGGGGTCAAGAACATGGGCATGCCGCACGCGAGCGCGCGACGCGATGACGGTCGCACGATCCATCATTATGCTCGGCGCCATGATCGTCATCCGCCGCCCGCTTGCCACGTTGATCGTCGCCGCGCTGCTTTGGCCTACGTTGCAAGGCGCACAGGCGCAGGATTATCCCAACCGGCCGATCCGGTTGGTGGTCGCTTTCACGGCCGGCGGCACCACCGATTTCGTCGCGCGGCTCTTGTCCGAACGGCTGCGCAGTTTGCTCGGACAGACCGTCATCGTCGACAACCGGCCGGGCGCCAGTGGCGCGATCGCGGCCGAATACGTGGCGAAGTCGGAGGCGGACGGCTACACGCTGTTCTTCACCACCGTGGGCGCCGTCGCGATCAATCCGGCGCTGCACAGCAACCTCCCCTACGACCCGGTCAAGGATTTCGCGCCCGTCGGCATGGCGGTGTTCAACTCGACCATGCTGGTCGTGAACGCCGCGATGAAGATCGATTCGGCGCGCGAGCTCGCCGCCTTGGCGAAAGAGCGGCCGGGCGCCATCACCATCGGCGTCACCGGGCTAGGCGCCATCTCGCATCTCGGGCTTGAACTCTTCCAGGCATCCGCGGGCGTGAAGTTTCAGGCGGTGCCCTATCGCGGAGCGTCGCAAGCGGTGACCGACCTCATCGGCGGGCGGCTCGACGGACTGTTCGGCGACGTTCCCACCGTCATGGCGCAAGTCCAGGCCGGTAAGCTCAAGGCGCTGGCGGCGACGTCGCAGGAACGCTCCGCCATTTTCCCGGACGTGCCGACCTTCGTCGAGCAAGGCTTCCCCGATACCGTCGCCAACCAATGGGCTGGGACGCTGGCACCGGCGGGCACGACGCCTGCCGTCATCGCCAAGCTCAGCGGCGCTTTCCATGCCGCGCTGACCGACGCGGACGTGCGCCGCAGGCTGGCGCAGGCCGGCGTGACGGCTTCTCCGAGCACGCCCGAGGACTTTGCCCATTATCTCAAGCAGGAGATCGCCCGCTGGGGCAAGCTCATCCGCGAGAAAGGGATCAAGGGCGAATAGCGCGGCCGTGTCAGGAGCGTCACATCACGCGCCATTCGCCGGTGCGCGGATCGCGGCGCAGCGTCGGCAACGTGTCGCGCACGGTCGGATCGGTTCCCGCCTTCACCCGATCGAGTTCCGCGTTGATTCGGCGGGCCTCTTTCATCACCCAGCGCACGACGATACCGGTGCCGAGCGCGCCCAGCGCAAGCCTGACCAACGGCGAAATGACGATGGGAGGCATGGATGCTCTCCTCTGCGAACGCCTTACAATCCGTAACGCGCCCATAACGCGCGTGCTTCGAGCGCCGAGATGATGTCCTCGGCGAAATCGGCAGGGCGCGGCAAACCGTCGAGGCCCGTCGTACCTACGCCCGGCTGCAGGCGGCCGAACCAGCCGCGCACGGGGGCCACGAGCGGGGTCACGACATCGTCGCCGAAGCGGGCGCGCAGCGTCGCGCGCAGGTCGCCGATGCCGTCGGCAAGGCCGAGCTCGATCGCCTTGCTGCCGGTCCAGTATTCACCGGAGAACAAGGTTTTTTCTGGACCCTTGAGCCGCGCGCCGCGGCTGCGCTTCACCAGGCCGATAAAGTCCTGGTGGATGTCCCGCTGCAGCGCCTTGAGCCGCTCCACGTCCTCCGGGTTCTCCGGCAGGAACGGGTCGAGCATAGCCTTGTGCTCGCCGGCAACATAGAGCCGGCGATCGACGCCGAGCTTCTCCATCAGCTTGGTAAAGCCGAACGAGGCGCCGACGACCCCGATGGAGCCGACGATCGAGGACGGATCGCAGAAGATTTCGTCCGCGGCACAGGCGATCATGTAGCCGCCAGAGGCAGCGACATCCTCGGCAAAGGCGATCACCGGACGTGCGTTCTCGGCCGCGAGCTGGCGGATGCGCCGATAGATCATGTGCGACTGCACCGCCGAGCCGCCGGGCGAATTGATCACGAGCGCGACCGCCCGCGCGCGACGCATGTTGAAGGCGCGTTCGAGCGGACGGGCAACGGTGGCGAGCGTAAGTCCGGGTTTTAACGGCGTCGAAAAGCCGATGATCCCCGCGAGCCGCACCACCGGCACGATTGGCACACCGCGCAGCCGCTTCGGCAATATCGGCTGCAGCGCTGCGCGCGCGCTCGCGTAGAGCTGCTGCAAGTGCTCGGACATGTGTTGCTCGGCCATGGCGTTGCGGTCTTGGTCTCACCTTAGCATAGCTGCCGCCGGGAACTTTATTCCGGCACCGCGCGACGCCACGTCTTAGGCTGCCTGCGCCTTGCGCTCAAGTTAGCCCCAGTTAACTTGCATCGGCAGCCGGCAACGCGACATGGGCGTCCACGCGTTCAGATTTCACTCAGCGGCAAGGCCGCGCCGGCGCGCAGCACCGATTCGGCTCGCGCAGTCGGGCGTCCCGCACGGTCGTTGAGGACGAAGCCCGGCAGCAGCACGAGGGGCGCGTGGCTTGCCTTCGTCGCCCGCACCAGCACGCGGACCGCCGCTTCCTCCTCCCCCGAATGCACCGGCAGCACGGTCGCCGCGCCGAAGGCCGGGGCCAGCGCCTGCAAGACCTCGGCGAGACCGTCCGCCCGCCAAATCATCGTGAGCGTTCCGCGCGGACGCAGCAGCCGCGCCGCCGTCTTGATCCAGACGGCGAGCGCGCCAACGGGCCCGGCATGGGCGAGACGGCGCCGACGGTCGGGGGAGGCTCTTTGCCGCGCCGGATCATTGAACGGCGGATTCATAAGAACGCGCGCGACCGACTCGGGTCCGAGTCCCGCGGCCGCGAAGGCCCGCGCCGGCGCCGCGACGTCGAGGACGGCCGCGTTCACCCGCGCGCCCAGTCCATTGAGTTGCGCGTTCTGCGCTGCTAGCCGCGCGAGCCCCGCATCGACCTCGACCAGCACGACCTCGATGCCCTCGACGCGAAGCGCGAGCGCCAACCCGGCCGCGCCCACCCCGGCCCCGAGATCGACCACACGTTCACCCGCGCGCGCCGGACATGCCGCCGCCAGCAGAATTGCGTCGTGGCCGACCCGGTGTCCCCGTCTCGGTTGCTTGAGCCGCAGCCTGCCGCCGAGCGCGGCATCCTCGGTCACTTCAGCGGACATCGGGACGAAGCTCGTGTCCGAGCCCGGCGTCCTCGAGCAATTCGCGCGCATCATCGATACAGCATTCGTTGACCAAGATGCGGCGCGGCAGGATGCCGATCGAGCCCTCGAGCACGCTCATGTTCTGGTCGAGCACGACGTGGGGGATGTAGGCGGCATCGAGCAAGGCGCCCACCGCCGAGACCAGCACGGCATCGTTGGTGCGCACGAGCTCGCGCCACCCACCTTCGTCCTCGAGCTTGTCGTCGGTTCCAGACTCGTGCAATGCATCCCCCTCCTCAACCCTGTCGCCGGTCCCACTCCTCGCCGGGCGCCGCTTGCTCGAGATAGGCGATCAGCTTGGCCTCTCGGCGGCCGCGCGTTACCGTATCGAGCACGAGGCCCGCGACGATCGAAAGCGACGCCAACAGCATCAGGCCGGTGGAGAGAATTGCCGTCGGAATACGCGGCACGATACCCTGCTCGAAATAGGTCACGAAGATCGGGATCGCCAGGCCGACGGAAACGAGCGCGAGCGCAATGCCGAGCCCGGAGAAAAAAGCGAGCGGCCGCTCCGAGCGGTAAAGACCGACGATGGTGGATAGGATTTGCAAACCATCGCGCCAGGTGCTGAGCTTCGACACCGACCCTTGCGGGCGCGCGTAGTAAGGCGTGGGGACCTCGGCCACCGGGAGCTCCAGCTCGAGCGCGTGCACGCAAAGCTCGGTCTCGATCTCAAAGCCTCGCGACAGCACCGGAAACGACTTCACGAACCGCCGCGAGAACACGCGGTAGCCGGAGAGAATGTCGCTGAACGTCGCGTGGAAGGCCAACGCGAAAAAACCCGCAAGCAGCCGGTTTCCAGTGCGATGACCGCGGCGGTAGGCCGCCTCGTCTTGATCGACGCGTGCCCCGACCATCATGTCGAGGCGCTCCTCGATGAGACGCGCGATCATGGCGCGGGCGCTCGCCGCATCGTAGGTGGCGTCGCCATCGACCAGAACGTAGAGGTCCGCGTCGACGTCGGCGAACATTCGCCGCACGACGTTGCCCTTGCCCTGATGCCGCTCGCGCCGCACCAGCGCGCCGGCGGCGCGCGCGACCTCGCCGGTGCGGTCGGCGGAATTGTTGTCGTAGACGTAGATCGTGGCCTCGGGCAACGCGGCGCGGAAATCGGCGACCACCTTCCCGATGGTCGCCTCCTCGTTGAAGCAAGGCACCAGGACCGCCACGCGTTGGCCGGCACGCGACTGCCACTCCCCGGCGCGTACCGCAATCGGCTTCATCAATTCCCTCTTTTCGAAACGGCGTGCTCGCGAAAATGTGCGTTTTGGCGCACTTGCCGCGCCACCATAGCGTTTCTATGCTCCCACGTCCTTGCGTTCGGGACATCCTCCGGAGCACGTCTCTTGGCCGTCATCGTCCCATTTGAAAGCCGTTCGCCCGCCACCATCGATCGTCTGAGCGAGCTCGTGGCCGCCGACATGGAACGCGTCAATACGACCATATTGTCGCGCACCGGATCGCAAGTGACGATGATTCCCGAGGTCGCCAATCACCTCATCTCGTCCGGCGGCAAGCGGCTGCGCCCGATGCTCACGCTCGCCATGGCGAGGCTCGCCGGTTATGCCGGCGGCGGCCACGTCAAGCTCGCGGCCGCCGTCGAATTCATGCACACGGCCACGTTGCTGCATGACGACGTCGTGGACGAAAGCGAGATGCGGCGCGGCAAGCTCGCCGCGCGCATGCTGTGGGGCAACGAGGCGAGCGTGCTGGTCGGTGATTTCCTGCTCGGCCAGGCGTTCAAGATGATGGTCGAAGTCGCGTCCCTCAAGGCGCTCGAAATCCTGTCCTCGGCCGCCGCCGTCATCGCCGAAGGCGAGGTGATGCAGCTCGGCGCCGCCAAGAACACCGCCACCACCGAGGACGACTACCTCGCGGTCATTCGCGCCAAGACCGCAGAGCTCTTCGCCGCCGCTTGCGAGGTCGGACCAGCGCTCGCTTCGCGCCCCAAAGACGAGCAGAACGCCTGCCGCTCGTTCGGGATGAATCTCGGTATCGCCTTCCAGCTCGTGGATGACGCCCTCGATTACGGCGGCAAGGCGGCCAAGCTGGGCAAGAACACCGGGGACGACTTTCGCGAGGGCAAGATCACGCTGCCGGTGGTCCTGTCATATCGCCGCGGATCGGAGAGCGAACGGGCGTTCTGGCGGCGCACGCTCGAGGAGGGCGACGCGACCGACGCCGACCTCGAGCATGCGATCGGCCTGATGATGAAGCACCGCGCGCTCGAAGACACCATCCAGCGCGCACGGCACTATGGTGCGATCGCCACCGACGCGCTCGCCTTGTTTCCGGCCTCGCCGATGAAGGAGGCGCTGGAAGAGGCCGTCGAGTTCTGCATTTGCCGCTCGAACTAGCGCGGCGTCGCCTCGCGCTAACCGCCGAGCACGGTCGCGCGCGTCCACCACGCCGGATAGCCGACCCGCAACGTGCGGGCGGCCGCGCTCGCCGCGCGCGTCGAATCGAATAGACCGAAGCACGTCGCGCCCGATCCCGACATGCGGGCGAGCCGGCAGCCCGGCAGCTTGCGAAGCACGGCGAGCACGTCCGCGATCGCCGGCTCGAGCTCGATCGCGGGGCCCTCCAGGTCATTGCGACCGTTGGTAATCTCGGCCAGGAGTTCGGCCGGCCCCGCCGGCGGGGCAACTTGCGCAATGTGCGCCACGGGCGGGACGTTCAATGCCGCAAACACGTCCTTGGTCGCCACCGCAACGCCGGGATTGACGAGCAGCGCGAACAGCCGCGGCAGATCGAGCGGTGCGGAGAGAACGTCGCCGATGCCGCGCATCAACCGCGCACGCGGATCAAGACACACCGGCACGTCGGCCCCGGTCGTGCGCGCCGCCTGCATGAGGCGGGGATCGTCGGGCGCCAGGCGGTTCGCGCGCGCCAACAGCCGCAACGCCGCCGCCGCATCGGCCGAGCCCCCGCCCAGTCCGGCCGAGACCGGCAAACGCTTCGACAGCGTGAAGCGGCCGAGTTTGAGGCCCTCGACCCGCTCGGCGAGCGCGCGGGCGGCCTTGAGCACGAGATTGTCGGCGACATCGCCCGCGGCGGCCGCGGTCGGTCCGCCCACCGCGAGCGCCAAGGCGCCGCCGGGCGTGAAGGTCAGAGCATCGCCCACGCCGGCGAAAGCAACGAGGCTCTCGATGTCGTGATAGCTGTCGGCACGGCGGCCGAGCACACGCAGCGTCAGATTGACCTTGGCGGGCGCTTTTTCGGCGCCCGCGGCCGCCGTCATCAGCCTCAGCCGCCGCCGGGCTTCTTGTGTTCGGCCTCCGCCGCCGAGGCGGTATCGTCGGGAAGCCCCGATTTCAGCTTGGCTTCGATCTTGACGAGATCCTCGGGCTCGGGCTTGAGGTCGCGCGCATGCGACCACTGGAAACGCGCCTCCAGCATGCGTCCGACCCGCCAATAGGCATCGCCGAGATGATCGTTGATGGTGGGATCCTCGGGCTTGAGTTCGACCGCGCGCTCGAGCTGCTTGACCGCCTCCTCCATGTTGCCGAGCCGGTAATAAGCCCAGCCGAGGGAGTCGACGATGTAACCGTCGTCGGCGCGCTGCTCGACCGCGCGCTTGATCATGCGCATGCCCTCGTCGAGATTGATGCCCTGGTCGATCCACGAATAGCCGAGATAGTTGAGCACGTGCGGCTGGTCGGGAAAGAGCTCGAGCGACTTCTTGAGATCGGCCTCCGCCTTCGCCCATTGCTTGGCGCGCTCGAAGCAGATGCCACGGAAATAAAAGATCACCCAGTTCGACTTCTCGGGCTTGTTGATGGTGTCGACACCCTTGGAATAGACGTCGGCACATTCCGCGAACTGCTTGCGTCCGCGCAGCACGTTGCCGAGCGCCATGATCGCCTCGAGGTCGCGCGGATTGGCGGCGATCAGCTTTTCGAGGTTCGCTTTCGCCTCGTCCGTGCGATCGAGCGAATCCAGATTGAGCGCGAGTTGGATCTGCGCATTGCGGTGAAGCGGCGAATTCAGCGGCACCCGCTCATAGGTCTGGTTGGCGAGTTCCGGCTTCTTCATCGCCTCGTAGAGGTCGCCGAGCGAAAGCAAAGCGAGCGGATGCGAGGGCGCGAGATAGAGCGAAAGCTGCAGGTAGATGAGGCCCAGATCCTCGCCGCCGCGCCGCCCAAGCGCGGCGCCGAGCCCGTAGAGCACCTCGGCGGCGCCCGTCTGCGGCGTGTCGACCATCATGGGGAGCTTCTTGCCGGCGTTAAGCTCGTTGGTCGCCTCGACGATCAGCGGATGGCGCGGCAGAGCTTCCTCGAACGCGGCGAAAACCTTCAACGCGTCGGCGTTGTTTCCCTGTCGCGAGAGAAAACTTCCATAGCTCTGCACCACGCGCAGCGCGGTCGGATCGAGCTTGTAGGAGCGCTCGAAGCGCTTGGCGGCCTCCTTCTTTTGGCCGGCGACGTCGAGGATCAACGCGGCAT
>Ga0306920_100002306_pt1 | contig 24152 bp, 20 predicted proteins | sample flu12Cox44000170_FD_204666 | JGI IMG/M metagenome (GOLD analysis project Ga0306920, IMG submission 204666) | Lab enrichment of tropical soil microbial communities from Luquillo Experimental Forest, Puerto Rico - flux4day.12C.oxic.44.000.170 (v2)... | ecosystem: Environmental > Terrestrial >...
AGGGGGCGATCTCCACCGCGCGCGAGTGCCAGGTCAGGTTGAGATTGCGGCGCAGCTCGACGCCATCGCGCAGCCGCGTGAACGATTCACTCGGCACATCGTGGTAATGCGCGGCGGCGTAGGCAAGCGTCGCGCGCCACAGGCCAAAGCTCCCGAGCGCGTCGAAGCGGTAATCGCTGCGCAGTCCGGTACCGTAGATCACCGCGTTGACCTGGGCAGAGGAAGCGAGCGTTCCGCCCACCTTGACATACGGATAGAGGTCCCACCCATCGGTGATCCAGTAATCGAGCTCGACCCCCGGCTCAAAGCTGAGCGCGCCGATGGAGCTCGGCAGATCCAGATGCAACAGGTCGTTCGTGTTGAAATTGAAGAAGCCGACGGTGAAGGGAAAGATGAGCTGGATGCCGGGACGGCCACCGTTAGGCTCCGCCGTCCGCAGCACGTAGCCGGGCTGGAACGTGTACACCGTGATGGTGCTGCCCGAGATCTCGTAGACACCCGAGCCGATCTCGCTGGCAAAGGCGAAGTTGGCGTACTTGGCGTCGGCCGTGCCGAACGGAGTGGGGTCCGCGGCGCAGGTGCTGCCGGCACGCATGAGCGTGAGAGCGCACAACCATGTGGCCGTCAATGCTCGCACGGTGCCTTCCGGCCGCCAGTCTAACAGAGCGGCACGGGCGGCCGGTGCGCACACTTTCCAACACGGCGACGGTGCGTCCGCCAATGCGTCCGCTCGAGGTCGGGGGCCGGCGCTCTCGATCAGTGACGGGGACGGCTAACCGTGAGCGGCCGATCGCGGCGAACGCGCTGCGTCAGTGCGGCGTAGCCGAGCCACGCCAGCACGAGCATCGTGAGCCCGTCGAGCCCGCCGCCGCCGCCACCACCACCGCTCGGTGCCGCCTGCACCGTCAGGGTGGCGGTCTTCTGCGCCGAGCCGTGAGCATTGGTGCACGTGAGGGTGTAGTCATCCGTGCCGGCCGCGCTGGGAGTGATAGTGACAGATCCGCTCGTCTTCTGCGTGCCGCTCCAGCTTCCCGAGGCGGCACAGCCGGTCACGTTGTAGGCCGACCAGGTGAGGGTGGTGGAGTTGCCGACGGTGACCGAGGACGCGGCCAGTGTCATCGTCGGCGGTCCTGGGGGAAGCGCGGCGAGCGCGGCGTCGGCCTGGATGAAACCGTACCCAGATAGATAGTCCGGTGTGGGGTTGCCGCCTACCGGCATGGGCAGGGCGGTCTTCTGCAGGGCACCGACACCACCTGCACCGTAGATCTGCGCGGGCGTGAGCGAAGGGTTCGCCTGCAGCATGAGTGCTGCCACGGCCGCAGCGTGCGGAGTCGCCGCGGAGGTTCCGAGGAAATTGTTGTAGTTGGCATCGTTCTGGCAGCCGCTCACCGTCGAGTTGTCAGGCCACGGTGTGCCGGGGAATACGATTGAGAAACCAAAGAACGACGTGTTGATCCCGTCAGGGCCGACGAAATCTGGCTTCTGACGAGGGGCTGGCACAGGACTGTGCCGATTGCCCGAGGGGTCAAACAGAATCGGATCGCCACCCGCTGAGGAGAAGGGCTCGAGGACCGCCACCGAGTCGACGCCACAGCGGGGCGTCTGCGCAAAGAACGAGGCACCGACGGCCGCGGCACCGGCGGCGCCGGGATGACCCTGCAATGTAGGGCACCCAACGCCATAGCTGGTGGCGGCGCCTGGCTGCGTTGGGCATGGGGTGGTGATCGCACCGATCGTGCTGCCGGCCCCATCGTCCGCCACCACGACTTTGATGCGTCCCGGAGGGCTGCCATTCGCCAGGCCGATATACAGGTTGATTGTCGCGGGGACGGTCGGAGAGGCGTTACTTGCAGGGTTACCGATCAGCAGGACCTGCTCCGGGTCCGCGCCGACGGTGTTGGGACCGGTGCAAGTGACAGTGTTGTAGTTGGGATTCGGACTCTCGAGAACGTCGAGATTGAGCACCACGCTGGTGGGCGCAGCAGGGGCGCCGGTGACGCACACGTCGATCTGGCTCGTTGCGCCGCCGCTGTTGGGTGCGCCGGTGACATAGGGCTGGTCCCATTCCACGATGATCGCGATGAATTCGCCGGGGATCAGTCCGCCTGCGGAGGTACTGGTCTTTGGCGGGAGGCTGATAGGCAGGTACGTCTGCGCCGTGCCGTTGACCATGCCGAAGGTGAGCAGCTTCTCGCCCGCGGGAACCACACCCGAGCCCGGGGTGTTGAAGCTGTGGGCCGCGTCCGTGTTCTCGTAGGAGAGCTGCGCGTCATTGCCGGCGGCAGAGAAATAGGCGACCCCCTTGGCATTAGCAGCATCGATAGCTTGTGCGATGATGCCGTCCTGAAAGAACGGCTCATCGAAGTAGCCGACGTCATCGGCAATCACCTTCGCGCCCGCGGCTGCCAGCGCGGTGACACCGGTGGCGAATCCCGCTTGTGTGTCAGCGGCGGCGTAGAAGGCGAGTGCCGCGCCTGGTGCGACATCGTGGATGATCTGCATCATGGCCCGGCCTTCGTCGGCGAAGGGCAGAAAGTAGTTAAGACCAGGGGGGTTGAACGGTGTGCAGGCCCCTTCCTGCAGCACGTTGACGCTCGCGGGAAGGTAGCCGTTGGTTTCATCGAATGGGGCATCATCATTGGCGAAGGGACCGTACTGAGCGTAGCCGGTTCCGTTGGCGGTCTGGGCCGGTACGCCGCTCCCGGGCTTGTCGTAAACGCCGTAGCAGTTGAAGCTGTCGGAAAGAACCCCGACGGTGACCCCAGTGCCGGTGAGCCCGGGATTGTCGGCCCGCACCACATCGCTTCGCTGGGCGAAGTCGCCCTGCGAGGTCACCATGACGGCGCGCGTGTGCGGCATCGAAGCGTGGATGAAGACCAGGTCGCCGAGTGCGCCGGCGGCCTCGATCTGATTCACCGGGAGCCAGCCGCCGACGTCGTTGCTGAACACGGCGACCCGTTGCATGCCGAGCCCGACGAGTGCTGCCTTGAGGCGCGCCGGGTCTCCGCGCGTCACGGCGTCTACTGCGACCAGCGGCACCGGGCTCCCGGCGCTTTGCATGAAGCGGGCGGCGGGGCTGAGGGAGTGCAGATCCTCGAGCGCCCGCTCACTGCGCACCCGGTCCAGGTGTCGCGAGAGGTCGGCGAGCGCCGCATCGAGCTTGGCTGCGGTGGCGCTTTCGCGCTGCGCGGCGCTGCGGCCGCCAAAGGCCATCAGCTGAGCTTCCCCAGGCCCCCGTGCGAGGGACTTTTTCGCGGCCGGCACGACGGAATCGGCCGAGGAAGCCACGAGTACGGCCAGGAAGGCGAGGGCGCTCGCGGCAAGGCGAGCGCGTGTCGTCAGTCTCATTCGTGCCCCTTGATGTTCTTCGGGCGTGCCCGGACCCCCTAGGTCGAGCTTCGCCCAGGCGCCACTCTACTGGTATTCAGGAGCCAGCGGGGCACGTCCGCAGGCACCGGCGCCGTCATAGATTGCGCACTTTGTCATAAAGTTCCGAAATCAGGGCCCGATGTTGCGCTCGCGCGCCACGGCGGCGATCTGCGGCTGCAATTTGAGCGCGGCATCGATGTCGGCCTGCCCCTCATCCTTCAAGCCCTTGCGCAATTCGGCGACACCGCGGCCGTAGTGTGACCAGGCCGTGTCAGGCTGCAATTTCAGGGCACGGGTGTAGTCGGCGATCGCCCGGTCGTATTCGCCGCGGCGCAGGCGCACGAGCCCACGGCTGCCGAGGTAGCTCGCCTCATCCGGGTGCAGCCTCAAGGCGAGGTCGCAATCGGCCAGCGCCTGGCCGAGCTCCTGCCCCCACACGGCTCTCGTCCAGCAGCGCGCATTCAGGGCGCGCGCGCTGCGAACATCATCGCGACCGTGTGTGTCGATCCAGGTGGTGTACTGCGCGATCGCGGCGGGGTATGCCCCCGCGGTAGCGTACAGGTCACCCATGTGCATGCGCGCCTCGGCGCCCCGCGGCGCGATCCGGTCGGCGGCGTCGAGATCGGCGATCACGGCGGGTGGCTCGTGACGCCAGGCATGCAGGTTTGCTCGCGCGAGCAGCGCCGGCAGGTCGTCGGGTTTGAGCTTGAGTGCCTGATCGAAATCCGCGAGCGCCAGGTCCGGCTGCCGGTTTTCCCAGTACGCCTGGCCGCGCTCGTAGAAGTAGCTTGCCTCGCCGGGAGCAAGCTCGCACGCGCGGGTGAGATCGGCGATGGCGTGCTCGAAGTCGCGCCGGGCGGCGAGGGCATTTCCGCGGCGACTGAACCCCGCCGCATCAGTGGGCTGATCCTGCGCCGCGGTGGCGCCTCCCGCCGCGGCGGCAGTGGAAGTCAGATCGAACACCGGGCCGCCGTTGTAGGTGAAGTAGAGCTTCGCCTGGCTGTTGGCGACATACACGCGGTGCGACAGGAAGAAGTCCGCACCGACCAGCATGTCCGTGTCACCCAGGTTCAGCGCGCCGATGCGCAGGTGCGTATTGCGGATCTCCTCCTCGCCGATCCTGAAGCTCGGGAAGGGAGCGATCCAGGTCTTGACGAGGCGCGTGCCCCAGCCGCCGTATGCGGTGCCCGCCGCCACCACCCCGGCACTCTCGGGAGTGACACCGGCGCGCTTGGCCGCATCGAGCGTCAGCATCGAGGCCGAAGCGCCCGTGTCGAACGTCACCCGGATCTTCGTGCCGTTCAGGAAGGCGGTGCCGATCGTATGCGGTCGCTCGAGAGTCGCGTGCGCGATTTCGACGACAGAGTACGGCTGCTCGCGCGCCCAATACGCGAGGGCACTCTTGTGACAATCGTCCGCGCGAAAGAACCTGATCACGCCGTTGGCGAGGTCATACTCGACGTCGCCCGCCAGACGCAGAACGTTCTGACCCAGGACCCCCGCCGCCCCGCCGCCAATGTCGTTGCCAGCGACGATGAATTCCACTTTGGATGCGGTCAGACTGAGCAGCGTGAAGCTGTCGACGCGTGTCAGCCAACTGCGCGACGCGCCGCCTATCCCGGTCATCGCAAACCACACCGGGGCCGGCTCGAGGTGCAACTTCAAGTCCGCAGCGGTCTCGGGAGTCAGCGTGCTGAAGGCCGAGCCGCTGTCGGCGATGAACAGCGCATCGGTGCCGTTGATCTTCGCGCGCACCATCGGGCGCGTCCCGCTCATGATCACTGGCAGCTCGAAGCGCTTGACGAGCCTGCAGGCAGCGAGTGCGCGCGGCATCGGTATGACCAGGCCGAGGAGAGCAACCGCGATCCAGGGGACGCGCACCAACATGGGCACCGATCAGCTGGCGCAGCCCGCCTTGACCTGCAATCTGCGCCGCTGGCGCAGGGCGTAGAGCCCGATGCCGATCCAGATCACGTTCATGGCGGCCGAGGGAAGCGCGCCGTTCCAGCCGCTGTTCACCACGAAGCCGGCGGCGCCGAGAATGTTCATGAGTTGATAGGTCACGGACTCGGCCCGCAGCTTGCCTGCCGACAGCAGGGCGTAGGCCCCCAGAATCAGGACCGCACCGGTCCAGCCGATCACTTCGACGGCGAGTTTCATAGATGCCTTGGGAATTTCCGTGCCGGAGGCGGCCGCGATCGTGCGGCTGCGAGTATACCCCTGGCGTCAGGCCGCGATGGGCTCGATCAGCTCAGGTCCGTTGTTGCGCACGGTGTTGACTCGAGTGCTGACCGGGCGGGCGAGCATGAGGTCCGCGGGATAGGGCGCGAGCACGGCGCGCGCCTCCGCCGGCGTGCCTTTGAGCCAGGTCTCGTGGTCCTCGCGACGCAGAATGGCCGGCATGCGGTGCGGATGGCTGCCGCCGTTATGGATGTCGGTCATCAGCTCGTTGGCAGGCATGGTGATGTGGGCGCAGCTCTCGATGACCACGCCGTCTTCGCGCACACTCCAATCCCACAGGCCCGCGAAGCCAAACAGCTCCTGGTCCGCGAGCGTAATCAGGTACGGCGTCTTGCGCCCGTGAGCGTCGAGGTGCCACTCGTAAAAGCCCGATGCGGGTTGAATGCAGCGCTGTCTGAGCTTCCACGCCCCACGAAACGCCGCGGCGGTCGCACAAGTCTCCACGCGGGCGTTGATGGTGCTGAATTTCCCAGGGTTGCCACGCGCAAAGGAGGGGATCAGTCCCCAGCGCACCATGACGGCGGCCGGCACGCCGTTCTCCATGCGCATGATCGGTACCTGCTGGGTCGGAGCGATGTTGTACGAGGCCGTGACCCAGGCGGGGGGCCCGTGAAGGTTCCATTCCCGCAGGTACTTTTCCTGCATTCGCAGAATGTAGCGTCCGCACATGTCCGAACCTCAGGCTGCCGAGCGCTCGAGCGTCACCCGCTTCACCTGCACGCGGTGCTCATCCGGCAGGGCGTCATCGATCGCCATACAGATCTCCGCGACATCGTCGCGAATCGGCTCGTCCTCGGCGCCGAACAGGTAATGACCGAGCACCGCGCGTGCCCGGGTAAGCAGCGCCAGCAATTCCTCGTGTGACATCGAATTTCCCCAAAGACGCAGGCGTGGTCTTTGGAACTCGAGGATACTACATCTTGTGCCGCCGAGGCATGAGAGCCCACGAGATATAGTGTGAGGTGCCGACCTTTCGCCGGTCTTTCAAGGGCTTACGCGGTCAACACTCACGCCCTTGTGAACTGCGGCCCCCGCGGCCTCCGCGGCCTCCGTGGCGCCGGGGTGACCCACGCGCGACACACGTTCTTCACATAGTTAGGCAAATACCTAACTGTCGGTCGAAGCATCCGCTGACGCGTGGGACAAAGCGTCGCGTCGAGCGGTGAAACTCACTGCGGCACGAAGATCGCGATGCCGTGCGCCACCTTGTTGTAGATACCGAAGGAGCCCCCGACACCGACACCGGTCGAACTGCTCGGGCCATAGCTCGAGCTGCCCACACCGGTGCCGATCGAACCTGACTGTTGATCCTGCACGCCCTGCAGCAGGATACCGTTCGCTCCGAGCTTCGCCGCTTCCTCCTTCATACGCGCGATCGCCTTGTCCATGTTCTGCTGACCGGTGATCGCGAAGGAGCCCTGGCTGCTCGTGTCGAGGGTGGCGATCTCCTCGTATTTCTCCGGCGGCTGCACGTAGACCCTGACGCTTTCGGGCGAGATCGGGGGGCGGGCGGTGCCGATCATGACGTGGGAAGAAGTCGCGCAGCCGAGCAGCAGGGCTGCGAGCACGGCCACGGGCCCAAGGCGAAGCACGCGAGAAATGAGCGGCATGGCATGACCTCCATGGGTGACTCGCGCCCATGGTAACGCTCGGGGGAAGAGGCGCGTTTACTTATCGCGGTGGGGAAGAGGCGCGTTTACTTATCGCGGTGGGGAAGAGGCGCGTTTACTTATCGCGGTGCAGGTTCGTGAGGCTGGCGAAGCCCAGCCAGCAGAAGAGCAGCACTGCCACGGCGGAGAGCGCGAGAAGCAGGTATCCGATCTCCGTGATTACCATGGTGTTGCCCCCTGATCGCAGCCACCGGATCGATGTGGAGTTTGTCGCGAGCGCGCCGCAGTTGTCCGAGCGGCCGATCACAAGCAGCGGTAATTCACGCGGCGCGGGGCACGGCGTGGGCCCGCGCCAGTTATCGAAACGCTGCGACTTCACTTAACACTCGAGGCGGACGATCGCTGCGATATTCTGTTATGAGGCGATGATGCGCGCGGAGCTTGTCGAAACGGTGTTGGAATGGGTGGCACGCTGACGGGCTCGAGATAGAAATCGTACTGGGCGAGGCAGAGCCCCAGGAAGCTCCGGGCGTCGTACCCCGAGTGTCGCAACAGCGAGCGATGTGTCAGGCACACGACGCCCGCAGTAGCGACGAAGAAGGTGCGATGCGTCAAGCGTATCAGTCCCTGCGCCCAGGCAGGCCGCGCCGCACGCAGCCCCTGCAGCAACTGCGACTCGAATGCGACGTGTACCAGCTCATCGGCCACCAGTGTGCGGCACAGCACCTGCAGGCGCTGGCAGCCCGTGGCGGACTCCAGGACGCGATAGTAGACGTTGCCGATCAGCTCGGCGGTAATGAGTACGCACATGTAGAGCTCGAGCCCGGCGAGCCGGCGCAGGCGACGGAAGGCCTGGTCGGTCCAGTGACTGCGCTGGAGCGGAATGCGGTGATCCTCCATGAAGGACTGCAGCAGCGATGCGTGGCGCTGCTCCTCGCGGATGAAAAGCTCGATGATGCGTAGCAGCGCCGGCAGGTGTCGCGCCCGCGCGAAGCGCTCGGCAGCGCGTCGCAACGTGCCGCCCTCGGACTGCTCGCCGAGCTGGAAGGTCGCAATCGAGCTGGCAATGAGCTGCCGCTCCTCGGGTTCGAGGACATCGGCGAGCTCGTGCGGAAAGCAGCGCGGGTGCTCGGCGTGGTACTCGAAGTGATTCAGCCAGATCCTGAGGTCATCAGATGACATGCCGGTAGTGTGAGAGCGCATTCGGATGCCGCGGTGGCAGGATCAGGGCAGATTGTGGCGGCGGACCTCGAGCTCTGCGCGGCAACACAACACTCGCCGTGCGAGCTGCGCCGCTGCAGGCCAGGTTCGCCCGCGCGGCCTCGCTGCACCCGGGGCGTGCGATAATTCCTGCCAACAATGACCAGCGCCGACCCCCTGTTCGTCGTCTCGTTCCTGTTCCTCGCAGCCGTCGTGTGGCTCATCGCGCGCGCCTGGCGGCAGAACGGCGTGCTGCTGCGCGTCGCCCCCGCGCCAGCGCCCGCAGGCTCCATGCTGCCCCCGCTCACGGTAGTCGTCCCGGCGCGCGACGAGAGCGCCAACATCGGCCCGTGTGTGCACTCGCTGCTGGCGCAGCAGTACCCGACCGAGCGGCTGCGTATCGTGGTGATCGACGACGATTCGCACGACGATACTGCCGCGATCGTCGCGGCCATGGTGAGCGGCGATTCCCGGATCACGCCGCTCTCTGCGCCACCCTTGCCGCCGGGCTGGAAGGGCAAAGCACACGCGTGCTGGCACGCGGTGCAGGCCGTTCCGGCCGACACCGAGTGGCTGTGCTTTCTCGATGCGGACGTGCGCGCACACCCGCTCGCACTCGCGAGCGCAGTGCAGCTCGCGCAGGCAGGCGCGCTCGATCTGCTCTCGCTCGCACCGCGTCACGAGCTCGGGAGTATCGCGGAGCGACTGATCATCCCGTGCGGGCTGTTTATCCTCGGCTTCTCAATGGACCAGGCGAGCATTCAGGCGCCGGAGAGCGCGGAGGCGCTCTGCACGGGTCAGTTCATGCTCGTACGCCGCAGTGCGTACGAGCAGGTCGGCGGTCATGCGCGGGTGCGTGAGTCCATCTGCGAGGACTTGGATTTCGCGCGACTGCTCAAGCGCGCCGGCCGTAGGGTTCGTCTCGAGGACGGTAGCGCGGTGCTCGTGACACGCATGTACACGGGTTGGAGCACGCTCTGGCCCGGATTCGCCAAGAATGTCGTCGACATGCTGGGTGGAGCCCCGCGCACGCTCCTGATCGCCGCGAGCGCTGTTGTTCTGTCGTGGTGCGCCGTGATCCTGCCGCTCATCGATGCGACCGCCTGCCGCGGCGGCGCGCACGGCGGCTGTGTGGCTCTGGTGCCGGCGCTGCTGGGCTCCGGGGCGGCATTCGGTCTGCATCTGGCCGGAGCACGGCACTTCGGCATTCCGTGGTGGTATGGGCTCACCTTTCCGCTCGGCTATACGGCAGGCGCACTTATCGCGCTCGATAGCATTCGCCGGCGCCTGGTTCATCGGGTGGAGTGGAAGGGGCGCAGGTACGCATGAGCGCCCGGCAGCCCGTCCCCGATCGTGGTGAACCGCAGCGCGAGCGCTGGGCCAGGCCCGGTGCTTCGCGGTCGCTCACGCCGTTGGTGTTGGCTGTCGGCGGGGCGGCGCTCCTGTTGCATCTGTTGCGGAACATCCTGCTGCCGTTTGTGATCGCAGCGGTCATCGCCTACCTGTGCGCGCCACTCATCGACTGGCTCGCGGCGCGAACGCGCCTGCCGCGCCGGCCGGTGGCGCTGGGCCTGCTCGCGCTCCTGGTCGGGGTCGCGGCCCTGTTGGGTGTGGTCGGGCTGCCTCCGCTCCTGCGTCAGCTGCAGAGTCTGCTGGCCGATCTGCCCGGCGCGGTGGCCGATTTCGTGCGGACCATGGTCGGCACCCATTCCATTCAGCTAGCGGGCTCGACCCTGGACGCGGAGCGACTGGCCGACCTGATCGCGGCCGGACTGCAGCAGGAGCTGACCGGACCGCAGCTCCTCAGGCTCGCCGGCTGGGGTGCCGCGGGGTTGTTCGGCTTCATGCTCGTATGGGTGCTCATCGGCTATTTCCTGCTCGATTCGCGGGCAATCGCGGCGGGATTGCTGTGGCTCGTGCCGCCCCGTCTGCGGGCACGGGCCGAGCAAATCTGGCATGAGCTCGATCCCCTGCTGCGACGCTATTTCATCGGTGTGGCGGCCGTCGTGGCGTACGCGACCGCCGTGGCCTATCTCGGACTGGGCCTGGTGCTCGGACTGCATCACGCCCTCATCCTCGCTCTGCTCACCGGCGTGCTCGAAGTTATTCCGATGGTCGGTCCCGTCGCTGCGGCCGTGATCGCCGGGATCGTGGCAGTGCAACAGGCGGCGACCTCGGTGGACGTCTGGGCCTACGCCGGGTACGCCACCGCGCTGCGCCTCTCCATTGACCAGCTGGTGGGCCCCATCGTGCTCGGCAATGCGGCGCGAGTGCATCCGGTGGTCGTCATCTTCTGCTTTCTCGCAGGTGGAGCACTCTTCGGTATCGTGGGCATGATCCTCGCAGTACCGATCGCGCTGCTCGTCAAGGTGGCCTTGTCAGTGCATTACCGCGAGGCGCACTGACTCCAACGCGCGCCCACGACGCGAGCAGCGCGGCTGCCGGGCACGAGCGGAGAGAGGACAGCGGTGGGCGCGAGCCCTCCAGGTCCATCAATTGGACAGCCAGGCGTCTTCCTCAACGGTGCTGGTATCGAGATCTGTGAGCTCGATGCGCTGGTACGTCAGCGAGATCCTTTCACGTTCGTCGCCGGTCGCGGCACCGTTGATGGCATCGCCCGCATCCTTGTAGTCAACGACGATCGCATTCGTCAGGGTGATCCTGAAGTACGGGTGCGTTTCACCGCTACCGGTACCGCTGCGAAAGGCTCGATAGAACGTGCACGTGACTGAGCGCAGTGTCTCGCCCGTCACCGTGGCCAGGAAGAACTGGGGCGACGATGCATCGAGCTCCTTGACGATGGTGAGCGGCTTGTGTGTGCGCATACCCGCGGCCAGCCCGGTTGCAGCATCGAACGGGCGCGTGATCTCCTCGGTAAGAGACAGGACGGGGATCTGACTCGCAGCCCTCCCGCCGATGCGATCCCCCTGAAACGTCCCTTGCTTGGCCCCGACCACGGTGCAGAAGATTTCCTGCGCCGAGACTGGTGCGGCATTCGCCAGCACCGTAACACCCGCCAAAACGGCAAAAATAAAGCGCGGCATTGTGACTCTCCCTTGCCTGAAGCGCGCGCGAATATAGTGTGCGCACCTCTGCCGCACCGTGATCGGCTGGGCACTATTGCAAGGCGCCGTCACGGCGCTGGCGTGGATCCGCCGCGTCACACTGAACATATTGCGCTCAGAGCGCGGCCAGGTCCCCGTGCACGACGCGGCCGCCGAACAGCGTCACGAGCGCACGGGTGTGCGCGATCTCCGTCACCGGTATTGCGAACAGGTTACGCTCGAGCACGACGAGATCGGCGCGCTTGCCCACCTCGATGGTTCCTGTCTCTTTCTCGAGGCGGTTGACCCAGGCCGCGTTGACGGTGAACGCCGCGAGCGCCTCCGGCAGCGCGATCCGCTCCTGCGGCAGGAAGGGCTCGGTCGACCCGCCCGCCGGGTCCATGCGCGTCACCGCGACCTGTAGCTCCTCCAAAGGGTTGGCGCTGGAGACGGACCAGTCGCTGCCGAAGGCTACGAGCGCGCCGCTGCGGTACAGGCTGCCGATCGCGTACAGCCGGGCCGAGCGCTCCGGCCCGAGAAACGGGATCGTCAGCTGCGTGATGTAGTCATCGGCGTACGCCCACAGCGGCTGGAAGTTCGCCGCGGTACCGAGCTCGCGGAAGCGCGGCACGTCAGCGGGATCGATCAGCTCGAGGTGCGCGAGGTGATGGCGGTGTCCGAGATCGCCGTTGGTCGCGCGCGCCGCGGCGATCGCGTCGAGCGCCTCGCGCACGGCGCCGTCGCCGATGGTATGGAAGTGCACCTGGAATCCGGCGGCATCGAGCCGCGTGACGGCTTCCTTGAGGAGCCGTGGCTCGACCATCGCAATACCGCGCACCTCGCCCGGTATGTGGTACGGCTCCAGCAGCAGCGCGGTGTAGTTCTCCATTACGCCGTCCTGCTTGATCTTCACCGTGCCCGGATCGATCAGCGCCGAGCGGTACTGGCGCCGCAGCCGCTCGAAGCGCGCGATCTGCTCGAGCCCCTCGGTGTCCTCCCACCATTGCGCTGCGACCACGTGGAGGGTGAGCGCCCCGCGCCGTTCGAGCGCGCGGTAAGTCTTCAGGTCTTCTTCGGACACATTCGCGTCCTGGATGGCGGTGATGCCGTAGCCGTTCAGCAGCCGCACCGCATACTCGAGTCCCGCGCTACGCTGCGCCGGCGTCGGCTGCGGTAGCACGGCGTCGACCGCGGCGCTCGCGCCTTCCTGCAGGCTGCCCAGCGGCTCATGGGTCTGCGGATCGCGGTCGATGTATCCATCGGGCGGATCGGGCGTCGCCGCTGTGATGTGCGCCAGCTCGAGGGCGCGCGAGTTCACCCACACCGTGTGCCCGTCGGCGCTCGACAGGTACACGGGTCGGTCCGGTACGGCCGCATCGAGGAGCTCGCGGCGCGCGCGGGCGCCGGGCCCGAAGGCCGACATCAGCCAGCCGGCGCCGATGATCCAGGCCTCCTGCGGATGTGCTGCGGCGTACTTGCGCACGGCGTCGACATACTCGTCGGCGGTTTTCAGGTCGGAGAGATCGCAGCCGTGCGCCTGAATGCCGCCGCTGATCGGATGGATGTGCGCGTCCTGAAAGCCCGGCAGCAGCATCCGGCCATGCAGATCGACGATGCGGGTGCGCGCGCCGATGTGTGATGCGAGCCCCACGTCGGTGCCGACGTACACGATCCGTCCACGACGGATCGCGACCGCGTGGGCCCAGCTGCGCGCGCCATCGAGCGTGTAGACGGCGCCGTTGCGCAGCGCCAGGTCAGCGGCTTGTGGGGGGTGGGCGGTGGCCACGCTGCCCAGCGTGCACCACGCCACGATCGCGAGGCGCAGCGAGCTGCCGGTGAAGTCGCAGGACGTCATGAGTGTCTTTACCTGAAACTCCAGGCGGGTGCGCGGGCAGTGATCAGCATCATCGCAATTCGACGACGCTGACCTTTTCACCCTCTCTCCGCAGCAGGATCTCCGTGGGACCGCCTGTGCTCTTCTCGATGTATAACCGCTGCGGTACGAGAACGAACCGGTTGTGGTAACTCGTCCCGCCGCGAGTCTTGCCGGATACCACAATATAGCTGTTCGGGATGTTCGATGGCTGATCTGCGCTGAACGATGGCGTAATCTCGATGTAGTAGGGATCGTGCCCACCATCGAGCGTCGCGTACTCCACGAACAGCTGGGGGTCGGTTGACGCGCGCAGCTTCGTGGCTCCGCTTTCGAGCGCGGAGGCGAGATGCGTCCCGTTGTCCTCGAAGAGATTCCCGCATCCGCAGAGGAGCAGGAGCACCGCCCCTATGCTCCAAGGGGATCTTCTTCTGATGCTGGCCAGCGACCTACCCCCGCTCCGGCAATTGGAGTCGAGAGTCTGCTGACCTAACTACAGCTTGGGAGCAGAGCAATCGTCAGAAAACCGGCAAACATGGCTGCCGATGAAAGCCAGAACTTCCAGGTATCGAACGACGGTTTCAAATCAGCAGTCTCCCCTGCATTTTCCGGCGCGTAAACTGCGCCGGCCGATCACTGTGCTGCCGTGATATGCGTCACGCCTCGCGCAAGCCGCGCATCACAGCGCGCGGAGCGCGCCGCAGGCTCGAGGACGTGCGCGATCTCAATTTGGAAGTGTGACGTGCGGCGCAGCGCGCACGCGACATTCGCGCCGTGATGCTGATCACGCGGACGCAGGCGACAAATGTGAACACCGATGCTGCGCGACCGGGCTCGCCGGCGCATCCTGCCGTCCATGGTGCTGCCAGTTTTCTGCCTGCTCCTCTTGGCCAACGGGATCAGCCATCTGAACCCGAATCATTCCTACGAGCCAGATCGCGAGATGGCATTGATGTGCAAGTTGGCTGCGTGGAGCCTGATCGCTCTGCGCGCGTTGGTATACGTGCGCCAGACGCTCGCTCTCTGGTGAGTACTAACCCCCGCTAGCCGTTGCAGCCGTCTGCTGCGCTTGCAGAATTCGGGCACGCCATTGGCGCGCTTCGCGAGTCGCCCCCACCTCCGGCGCGAGACCCTCGATCAACGCGGCAGCCTCGCGCAGGAGCGCTGTGCGCTGGCTTGGATCCGTGAGTGCCTGCACGTACAGCGCCGCGGCGAGCTCCTGCGGCTGCCACCGATCGCCGCGATTGCGGGCGGCAAGCTCGCGCTGAAACTTCACCGTCGGCGCGATCGTCTGAGCGGCTTCGCTGCTGTGGCCCTGCCCAGCCTGGGCTAGCGCGAGCCAGGTGACGGCCTGGCCGAGAAACCGGCGATCGCCCACGGACTCGGCACCGGCAGCTTTGCGCGCTTGCGCCGCATTAGCCTCGAAGTGCTCTGCGGCGGCAAAGTCACCCGCCAGGTATGCCGCGCGCCCTCCGATCTCCTGGGCAAAGAACAACTCGAGGTTCTTCCAGAACTGCAACTCTCCGTGCGGTGCGACCGTCTCAAGCCCGCGCACGACCTCGGTGACGATACGCTGCGTTGCCGCCAGGTCGTCGCGCTCGAAGGCCGCGTAGACTTCGGCGATCTTCAGCCAGCCGTCCGCGATCGCCAAAGCCGGGCTGCCCGAGGGCTCGCTTTGACGCAACTTCGCCACCAGGGTCGCCGCCGTGCCGACCGTAGTGCTCGCGCCCACGCCGTCCCCGAGGGCCGCCTGGAAATAAGTGACGTACGCCATCGTGCCGGTGGCATTGACGACGAAGCCCGATCCTCCGACGCTCGCACCGCGCGCATAGTCGACCTGTTTCTGGTTGTAGGGCACGCTGTCGCGCAGACGCCCGGCGGACCAGAGCACGTACTGTACCTGCCCCTCGGCAACGGCCATATTGTTGAGGCTGGTCACGTTGTTGGGATCGAGCTTGAGCAGAGTGAGCGAGACTTGCTCCTGGCGGAGTGCGGGAGGCAGTGCGGCAGCTGGATCAAGCCGGTCCTGCGCCAGCGACGCAAGGACCCCGGCGAGGATCTGTGCCGCGTGCAGCGCGAGACGATAACCCGGGCGGCGCTCGAGCACCTGGTCCGCGACTGCCAGGCATTCCTCGCTGCTGCGGCGCGCTTCGTCATGACGGCCGAGCTGCTGGAGCGAGGTCGCCATCCAGCCTCCGGCTTCGGCGTAATAGGCCCCCATGTCGAGGTCGCGCAAGTCGCGCGCCCCGAGATCGGCCGCCATCTGCATCACCTGGCGCTCAGTGCGAATGACCTCCTCAGGATGGTCGAAAACACCTTGCTGGAATCCGAGACGATGGGCGATCTCGACGTAGGCGCGCTGCGCCGCGACCGAAGCGGCTGGCCCCGTGAGCAGCGGCTGCAGCAACGCGACTGCGCGTTGACTGGTCGCCAGGTCGGCCGGATCGGTGCGGCTTTCGAGCACACGCCCCTGGGCCGCGTAGGCGAGTGCCAGCGCGATGGTGGTCGCCTCGGAACGATCTCCCGAGGCACGCAGTCCGTCCAGGAGCTTCACGGCCTCGTCCGCGTTGGCACCGGCCACATCGAGCTGGCCCAGGGTGCGCAGCGCACGCGAGTGATGTATCAACGCGAGCGCGCCGTTACGGATAGTCTCGGTTCCCCGCAACGCCGGCGGTAGCCCGTGAAAGTAGTCGATCTGGCGCTGCGAGAACTCCGCCAGCACTTCCAATCTGCCGAAGCTCTCGAGCTCCCGCCCAAAATCATCGCTCAGGTACCCAAGCAGATGCTCGGCCTGGCCGCGCGCCTCCTCGGCGAGTGCGCGCGTCTGCTGAGCTTCGTGCTCTGCGCGCCGCGCACGCTGACCGCTGAAGTACGCGAACACCGCCGCGACGAGCGCGACGGCGGCGAGCACGGTGCAGCCAACGGCGATCTGCCGCGCCCGCACCGCCGCACGGTGCGCCGCGGCCTCGCGCCCCTTCTGCTCGGCGAGCAGCCGCTCGGTGGCCTCGCGCGCTTCGCGCTCCTGGCGCAGGTCGCGGCTCGCTCGGACGACTCCGCACAGCACATCGTGAGTGAGCTCGACGCGCCGCACATCGAGTCGCTCCTCGATGCGCAGCAGACGGCGGTTCACGAGCACGGCGAGCGTATTCGGTGCTGCGCCGGCTTCGGCGAAGCGTTTGACGAGGCTTTCCTCGGCCACGTTCTCGCGGAAGCCGGACTCGGTGAGGAGCTCGTCCTCGATGATGCGCCGCACGGCCGCGGGCTGATCCGCGAGCGCGCGCTCGTAAAAATTGGTCAGGATCGTGGCGTGCGAGCCAGCGAGCAGGTCGAGAGAGATCTCCTGGCGTCCCTGCGCGATGCGCGCGTCATTCAGCTCCCGGCAGATGAGACTGAGGAGCGAAGGTTCGACGACGGCGTTGGCGAGCTCGGCGCCGCCCGCGACGAACCGCACGATCGCTTCGGCCACTTCCTGGGTGACCAGCCCCTTGCCCGGCTCCAGCACCGCCGCCAGTGCCTGCGTGCCGGTCATCGGGGCGAGCCGCAGGCGGTTCTGCGAGATACTGGGAATGGCCTGCTTCAAGCCCTCGAGCGGGGCGAGGTAATCCTCGCGCAGCGCGATCAGCACGCGGTAATCGCTGCGCGCGAAGTCGAAGCGCTCGGCGGCAGACTCATCCTCCTCGAGCCGCGTCTCGAATTCCTTCGGCGGGCGGTTCTCGACCAGGTCCGCGAGCTCGGCGATGAAGCGCGCAGCACGTGCGCGGCCAAAGTCATCGCCCTGGGCGAGCGTGAAGATCTCCTCGAACTGATCGAAGATCAGAAGCGGAATGAGCGTGCGGCCCGATTCATCGCGCAGCACGTCATCGCGATGGTGCAGGAACTCCCAGAGCGACTCGCCCTCTACCGCCACTCCGGCCTGGGTCCATTCGCCCGAGCGTCGCGCGTTGAGGCGGATCGCCCGCTTGATCTGTTCGGCAGGCTCGGGCGAGCCCTTGCTGTAATCGATACGCACGTAAACCGGGCAATACCCCTGGCCGCGCAGGCGTGGCACGAGTCCGGCGCGCAGGATCGAGGTCTTGCCGAGTCCGGACTGACCGAAGAGCACCGTGAGGAGCTTGCGTTGCACGCGGCGTGCGAGCTCCGCCACCTCCTCATCGCGGCCGAAGAAGTACTGGCGCGTCTCCTCGGTGAAGGAGGCGAGCCCGAGCCAGGGATTCTTCTCATCGACGGTCGCTGCGCCCTCGATCACCGGTTGACGAACTGCCGCATTCATCGCGAGCGCGCCTGCATGAAGTCCGCGAGCCGTGCGGCGAATTCCGCAGTCACCTCACCGCCGGCGAGGTGGGTGAAGTGCAGTGCCTTGAATTTATCAGGGACGAGTGCCTCGGCGGTCCCGGTGGCATCGATGCTCACCGGCAGGATGAAGAGCGCGCCATCCGCCATGTTGCGCACGCGGTCCATGGCATAGCTCCATTCACGGCGGAAGTAACCCTCGAGGCGCCGCTGGGTGTTGGCCGAGACCACCGGAATGAAGTAGGAGCACCGCATGATGTTGCGCTGTATCTTGCGGTCATAGTCATCTCCGACCTCGAGCCGATCGAGGTCGAACCAGGTGGTGATCCCGGCCGCTTCCAGTCCCGCCTTGATCTGCTGAACAGCGGGGAGATCCTCGCGGGCATAGCTGATGAACACCGCGTTGTCCGGCATCTCGCGCGCGGGCGGCAGGAACCGCGCCGGCATGGCGGTGGCCGCCGCGGCGCCCTTGCGCCCTGCCTGCCAGCGGCTGTAGAGCTCCTCAACGAAACGCTCTGCTCCAACGTAGATGCGCGTGCGCACGCTCACCTGCTGCAGGAACGCCACCAGACGGTCATCCTCGCTGCTGTGGTCGTCCGCCAGGACTTCACCCACATCGCGCGGGTCGGACAGGCGTTGGCGTTTTGCCATGCGCAGGAACAGCCGCGCCAGCCAGTTGGTGAAGTTGCTGCCGATGAACAGCAGATGATTGTGCTCGAGCTCGTGGAAGAGCTTCTCGGGCACCAAGTGCTCGCTCTGCAGCGCGCAGATGAATTCCAGCAGGTCCTCATCCGAGATGACGTAGGTCGGGGAGGCGGCGAGCTTTCCGAAAAGATGGTAGACGACGGGGCGCTGCAGCCGATCGCGCTCGCTCGGCAGATCGACCACGCGGTTCGGTGCGTAGGACAGCACTTCCGTCGAGGGGGCTCCGCCAGAGCGCTCGAGATTGATCGCAGTCTCGAGCAGCGCATCGGCAGTGGTGGACACGAACAGATCGAAGTCGGTGATCGCCGCCAGGTGCCGCAAGGCCACCGGTGGCTCGAAAGTGGCGTCCTTGATGATGCTGCGCAGGCGTACGTAGGCCTCCTCGCGCCGACCGCGTGCGGCGAGGAACAGGCAGACCACATCGTTGAGCGTGTACGGCTGAGGCAACTCGGCGGTGTTGACGTTGAGCCGTGCGGCGAGTCGCTCGGCCGCCCACTCGTACAGCAGGCGCGGGCCGCGCTCGGTCGTGACCATCAGCAGCTCCGGTCCGACGATCGGGATGACGCGGCGCTCCTCGATGAAGCTCAGCAGGTCGTCCCACGCGTCATCATCGAGCGTCGTCGCCATTAGGGCAGCAGCCGAGGCGGCACTCATGGATAGCCTCGCGTACCTGGCACCACAGCGCTCGGGCGAAGCCCACAGATGAGGCAATTGTGCTGCAAGACTCCCCCGTTCGAGCGTTATGTTTATCGCGGGCAGCGGCGACATGGGCCGCGCCGGCATCTAAAGATTTGTTTTAGCGTTGTTCGAGTGTGCCGGAACGCGGCGGCCGCCGCAATCGAATGGGTCGCCAATCGAGTGAGCCGCTACACTCCCGAGCGTCCAACCGGGCTCTAGATCACTGACCGCAGCAATCATCCGGCTTCTTGATGCGAGTGGGCGCGCACAACTACTCAAGAACACTAAAGCGGATCCTCGCTACCGGGCCCATCTCCGCAAGATGAACATGCCTGAATAAGAACACCGACGATGTCGGCAACATCGCGTGCCGTCTTCCTGAGCTACGCGTCAGAGGATGCGCCTGCAGCGCGGATCGGCGCTTCTGGGCAGCCCCTTCACCGTTGGAAGGGCACACTGAAAACCACGTTCGTCGAAGGCGCTTGCTTGGGCTTGGTCCGCGCTGTGGTTCACGGGAACGAGACCCGCTCCAAGCTTATTGCTTACACTTCATTCGAATGCGTTACTGGGCCGCACGGACTTTCGGCTTAGTATGGAGTCTCCGGGGCTGCCAGGGACGGTGGCCGCGGTTAAGGACGGACGAAGAGCATGGATAAGCGATTGGAGCAAGCCCTCCGCACGTTGCGCGCCATCCGGCAGCGATATGAAACGGAGAGCGATGCGGGCTCAGCGCGCAGACGCTCCTACACGATACAGATCGCGCTGGGCTATGCAGACATGCGCTGGATTGCGGCCGCGATTGAAGAATTGGAAAAGGCAACGCCGGGAATTCCCAGTGTGGATTCTTCGGCACACCCTGCGGTCTCGGCCTCGCAACCGCCACCACCCGCGCAGCCTTCTTCCCACACTTCGAACAGCTCAGCCGCCGTGGATTTCCCCAGCGTGAACGGTGAGCCGACGGCGCTCACAACCGGCGCGGCCCAGAGCGCGATAGACAGCGGTGTAGCCCTCCATGCAGACGATCGCGCGGGCCGCATCTGAGCGGGGCCTGATGTTTCCGGAGTGACCCAACCACGTGAAAACAATAGCGCCGCCCCATCGGCGGGCGGCGCTTTGTAGTGCCTCACCTCCATGTCACGACAACGGAGCCCCTTCGGGGGTCAAACGAGCTCCTTTTGTCGTGCGCTCCATCCTGGTCGAACGGAGAGCGAGGTTAGCGCCGTGGCGTCCTGAGTGACAGTGGCCAAACGGACACCGACCCTCGCTTCCTGGTGTCGGCGCTTCCGAGGCGCTGATCCCTTGGTTGCACCACCGAGCTCGTACAGATTCAGTGCGGACTTCATCTCTCAGGCGCGTCGGACTTGGTAACCGTGGCAACCGGCGCGAGTCCAGCATTTCGCCACTGCATTCCCGGGCCATCGGCCTAACGCCGGATCGCACCACTCGCGATAGTTCGCCTTGCGGGTGAGCGGTGGTCGCGCATCGAGGGGCCTGGGATACGTTCGTACGAATCGCTCAAGCTCGGCCAACGACACGTCGATCCAGTGCTCGCGAAGTGCGAAGGGTTCGGCCATCGCTTGAGCGTAGACAGCTTCGCGCTCGCACGTCTATGCAGTACAGACAGGCCCTGCTGCGCTGTATGGCACGTTTGTCGACGATCGCGCCAGTTTCACAGTAGTGACAACTACCGGGACCTGTACGCACGCGTGGCTTGATTTCGGTCGCTGGAGTGCACGAGCGAGGTCCGCTTGCTCTGCTGTCGAGATTGGACAGTGCTCGTCGCGGTGAGAACGACCCCGCCAGGTACTTGCAGCAGCAGCTGCCTGGCGGGGCCGCTTGGTCACCGCACGGGGGCGCCTAATGTGCGGTGGCGAGCGCGATTGCAGCACATCGTAGCCGGACGGTTCGTGCGACCGCGTCACGATTATGCCAATCGAGAGATCGGACGATGCGGGACGATCGAGCTACGCAGCGCGGCGCCGATGCTTCGACGGTTAGCGCGCGCTCATCGCTGCTCAAATGCCGCAGCGTGACTGAGGCCTGAGCCAGACCCCGCCTTTGGGCCGAAGCGTGATCGATGGAAAGGGCTCGGGTCGTTCGTTTTGCGCATCGAGGACGAAATGCTGGGCGATAGTGGCGAGGATCAGTACCGCTTCCATCATCGCGAAACGACTGCCGATGCAAGTGCGGGGACCGCCACCGAACGGCATATAGGCGAAGCGCGGTAGTTGCTTTGCCAGTCCGCTCGTCCACCGATCCGGCCGAAACTCACTGGGGTTGTCAAAATACCGAGGATCGCGGTGGAGCACCCACGGAGCGATAAAGACCGTCATACCTGCTGGCACCGGGTAGCCGCCAATTTCGCAGGGATCAATCGCTTCGCGGCCGATTGCCCAAGCCGGAGGATAGAGACGCATGGCTTCGTTGATTGCCTGCTCGCAAAAGCGGAGGCGCACGAGATCGTCCAAAGTCGGTGACCGCGTTCCCAGGACCTCGCGCACCTCAGCAGCGAGCCTGGATTCGACGGTGGGGTGCCTCGACAGGAGGTAGCACGTCCAGGACAGGGCTAGTGCCGTGGTCTCATGTCCGGCGAGGAGCATGGTTACGACCTCGTCTCGGATCTGTCGCTCGGTCATGGGCTCGCCATTCTCAAAGCGAGCCAAGAGCAGCAGCGAGAGGAGATCGCCGCGGTCCTCGCCACTCAGCCTCCGCTCCGCAATGATCCGGGCAACGAGTTGATCGATCCGACTGAGCGCCCGCCGGTAACGCACGTTGCCGGGTATGGGGATACCGTCCGGGATAAAGAACGGCCGACGCAGCCGGGCCGAGATCTCGGCCATCAGCACATTGGTCGACTGCTCGATTTCGGCGATATCGCGCTTGACGCTGGTTCCAAACAGGGTCTCTGCGGCAATCTCCAGCGTCAGGGCCATGATCTCGGCGTGAACATCGACCCGCTCGCCGGGCTTCCAGCCTTTGAGCATGGCCTCGGCGTGACGGACCATGACTGCGCCGTAGCTTGCGAGCCGTTGGCCGCTGAAGGCCGGTGCGTTGAGGCGACGCTGTCGCTGCCAATCATCGCCGACCGCGGTCAGGAGCCCAGTGCCAAAAATCGCGCGCACGTAGCGCCAGAAGTGCCGATTCTTCGTGAAGCCGCGATGATTCTTGACCAGCACGTACTCGATGTCGTCTGGATTGTTCACCAGCAGGGCCGGCCACGCGCCGATGCGGAAGGCCACGAGATCGCCATAGCGGTGAGCGCAGTCGGTCAGAAAGCGAAGCGGATCGCGGCCGAAGGCGAGCGCGTTCCCGAGCAGCGGAACTCCCCTGGGCCCAGGTGGCCTTTGGCGTGCCACGGAGTTCAAAGCGATGTCCTCAAGTCACCTGCCTGCACACCCAATGGTCGGCGTTCATCAATTGGACGCCTATTGATTCTGCGCGCCACGAGACAGTTGCTTGCTTAGCCGCGCGGCGGCCCTTTCCCGGCTGGAAACGAGCCAAGAGAAATCATACCGCGAGCACGGGCTGCACGTGGGGCAGCGCTTACGATCACAGTCAGCGGCCGGGAGATAGCTTCTGGAGCGGGAACGTATCAAGGTGCGCGCGTGACAGACTCGCAAGGAGCACGCATGAAACGACTATCCGCAGTATTTGCCATGACTGCGCTGGGCGCCGCAACCGTCGGGCTAGCGCAGCAGCCATATTCGCAAGCCCCACAGCAACCGCCAGCCAGCAGCAGTCAGCAGACGGCTCCCAGTCAAGCCGACAAGCAGGCTCTGATGAAAGACTGCTTGGCGAAGATACAAGCCGCTAACCCGCAGGCGTCCAAGGAAGACGTCAAGGCGTACTGTGACAAGAAGGTGCAGGAGTACACGTCTCCGCAGAAGGAGTGACCACGCTAGCGTCGCCCCGTACGGGCAGAGCCCACGACAACGCCGGCCATCGTGCCGGCGTTTTCGTTAGTGGTCTGCCGCTGTTAGTTCCGGTGCTCGAGATTCCCGATGCATGGTGTTGAATTGATCGCTGACCCTGCAGTTGGACTGCGGCGAGACCGACACAAGCGGCTGCAATGAATCGCAACCATTCCTACCAGACCTGAACGCGAGCTAAACCACAGCCGCGTGTCAGGCTTGGGTTGCGGCGGTTCTAACTGCGGTGTAGTGGTAAGGCGGGTTGCAAGGAGCGCGGCCATGAAACGATGGATATGGATGTTTATTCCGGCGCTAACGCTCTCGGCACCGTCTTGGTCTCGGTGCGTCGATCACGATGCTGATGACGCGAAGTACTGCAAAGAGCACCCGCGGCCAAAGTGCGATGGCGACCGGGACGATAAGCATATTGCCGCCTGTAAGAGCGGCGACCCGCACGGAAGCAAGAGCGGTGGCACGCACGGAGTCGGGGTCCCGGAGCCCGGTTCGCTTCCGCTGCTGATCCTCGGGGCGGTCGCGCTACTGCCCGCGGGCTTTCGTCGCCGCAAAGATCCTACAGGGTGGCGGCGCGAGTAAGCGTCAGCCGAAGCGAAAAGCGCTGACCGATCGTTTCGCTGGCTGGGAGGTGCCGGGTCTGCGGTCTGTCGCAAAAGGAGCCGTAGTATGAAACGAGCAGCATTAGCTTTAGCCGCGCTCGCCGCCGCAACGGTTGGCCTCGCGCAGCAGACAACTCCCCAGACCTCAGCAGCATCGCGAACAAACACCATTTCGCAGGAGCAGAGAGCTGCGCCGGCGGACCCGAGTCCGCGCATGAGCGAAACCGACAAGCTGATCCTGATGGGAGACTGCATGAGGCAGGTGCAAGCGGCCCACCCAAGCCTGCCCGAGAAAGACGCCAAAGCGTATTGCGACAAGCGTGTGAAGGGTTACTCGTTCCCGTACAACTGACTGAGGTACTCGTCACTCGCCTACTGATGGGAACAACACACCGGCTCACCCTTTCAGTGCGCCGCAGCCGGGCATTGATAGGCATTGCCGTTCCACACGAGCTCGCCTTTCCTGAGCAACACGTTGCCGCCGAGGCTGGCGACCTTCTTGCGTGCTTCCTTCTCGGCGTCGGGGGTATCAGCGACGATCACCTTGCCGAGCAAGTTGCAGCCATCGACGTCGGCAGGCGTGATGGTGACTCTTACTGGATCAGAAGCTGGAGGCG
>Ga0306920_100002307_pt1 | contig 24147 bp, 32 predicted proteins | sample flu12Cox44000170_FD_204666 | JGI IMG/M metagenome (GOLD analysis project Ga0306920, IMG submission 204666) | Lab enrichment of tropical soil microbial communities from Luquillo Experimental Forest, Puerto Rico - flux4day.12C.oxic.44.000.170 (v2)... | ecosystem: Environmental > Terrestrial >...
TGATTCACAACGGCGCTCCTTTCGGTAGGTGGTGATGCGAACGATCAAAACCTACCGCAAAGTGGGCGCCTTTTATATTGCGTGATAAGCGGATTTATCAACATCTATCGATGTCGAAGAATTTGAAAAGGGCCTGATTCAAGTCCATACTGCGAAAGCTTGGCCATGAATCCACTTACCTACGAAATGACAATCACCTGAATGACCATCAAGATTCTTACTCCTTTGCGTTTGGCCGTCGCGATACTTGGACTGTTACTCTTGGTTGTTGCTGTTTTTCCGTACATTCGTTCACGTGACGTAGCACGCTCCCGCGACTGGCACACCGTGATTGTTCCGTTGTCTTTGCGCCTCGGGTCCTCTCAGAAAATCGACCTAGGTAGCGACCTGAGTGGGAAATATGAAATCAACATCGAATTCGAGGAAGCGCCGATTGCCGGAAAGTTGGATTGCCCAGCGGGAAAGGCACTTATCGGCCAGTACGACTGCGTTGCAGCACATGAAATATTTGAGACTGCGTGGAGTCTTTATGAGAACCGAACTCTCATACGAGAGGGAAGTTCCAGCGATAGCCCGTCCGTTCTGTACTCGCCTCCCATAATTATTCGCACAATCGGGCGGTTTACGGCAGTGAAAGACCATGACTACTCGCTGGTGGTGAGCCTCAAGCACGACGCTCCTGAATTGGAGGCCTCTCATCCCAAGGTCACCGTACGAGTCCCCATGGACGTATTGGAGGGTTACTATGCAGGCGCTTTCATTGAAAAACTCGAGGCAGCCATATTGTGTTTCGTTGGCGCAGTATTTGTTCTGGGTGCGCTTTGCTTGCGAAAATCATCCAGATAGAAATGACGGCTAAAGCCCAAGCTCGCACAGAACATCGATTCGACCGCAGATGATAACTGTCGATAACAGGGATTATCACCACCTATCTCAAACTGAGATAGATGGTGCGAAGGGGATTTCGCAATATCTATCCAGTTCGGTTCCACCTGCGAACGCAAGCCTAACAATTATTGCCGCTTTCGCTTGCACACCGTTGGCACGGGACACTCCCAGACGCGCCAGCGCTCCCGCCCAGCAGTTCCACACGATGCCGCTGTGGTCCCTTCATCGCCGCGAAAGTTGAATACGGAAAGTTGAAGTGATACACGGCTTGAGAAACTGCCTTCGGTCACGCTGCTTCGGTTAACGTCACGATGGCTGGGTGCTCAGAGGTTGTCGTTCGCTCTGTGTTTTTTGATTGCTTAGCCAAACGGCAAACCGACGCCCGCGAAATGTGGTATTTAGCAGCGACTTTGGTTAACGACATGCCCGATTTTCGGTCGGCCACAACCTGCTCCCTATCGATATCCAGCGGCGTTCGCCCAATTCTTCGACCTTCCAGCTTCGCTCTGCGCATGCCCGCCCGAACTCTTTCGACGATGAGGCTGCGTTCAAGCTCCGCAATCGCTCCCAAGATGACAACCATGGCTCGACCGAGCGGACCACCTGTGTCGATGGATTCACGTAAAGAAACGAAGTGAATGCCCAAATGATTCAGTTCATCCAGGACCTCAAGGAAATGGCGAACATTCCTGGCGATTCTGTCAAAAGCTGCGACCAGCACAATGTCAAATCGGTGTCGCCGTGCATCTCCCATCAGCTTATCGAGTCCTGGGCGTTTCGATTTCGCGCCCGAGATTACGTCCGAATACTCACCAACAATTTCGAATCCGCGCTGCTTCGCGAACTCACGCAAATCAAGTAACTGCGTATCGAGATTCTGGTCTCCCGTGCTCACACGGCAATAGAGCGCTGCTTTCTTCACGTCAGTTCCTTTTTCCTAGATAGCAAATACACATCAATGGCGCGACGAACGAGTTCGGCTACGGGAGCGCCTGTTTTTTCAGATAGCTTCTGCAGCTTTTCTATTTGCTTCTCGCGCAGGAACAAGGCCGTTCGTTTCATGGCATAGAGAGTACCATATAGGCATACGTATGTCTACAGATGGCCTGGTTTGAAACTGCCTTAGGCCAACAGAGATGCAGTTACAGACCAGCATGATGTCGCTAACAAGAACAAGAACATACTGAGAACACCCGATTGAAATACCTACCTTGCGCTAGCAGGCTTGGCGTGGGGTTCAGTATGCAGCGGGACGAAATCTGCGTCTGCGGACATCCGCAGTCCCTACACAGAACTTACGGTTGCCTGGGCACACACCCTAATCCTGACCTCAAAAAGAGCGACCGTCTTTCTTGCCAGTGCAAAGCATTCAAAGCGCGAAAAGCTGCTCATGCCGGTTAGTCCCTACGCGCGCTGACGGATGGTTTTGCCGCACATTTTGGTATTTCGATATTATTGCTGGCCAAGGAGGCGCACATGGCACAGAAAATCATAGATATCGTTGGGACTTCCAAGGAGAGTTTTGCGAAAGCAGCCGAAAACGCCGTGGCCGAAGCAGGCAAGACCGTTCGCGGAATGAGGTGGGCACGCGTCACGGATTTCGAGATGCTACTTGATGGGAAGAAAATCACCGAGTATCGCGTGACAACCCGCATCTATTTTGACATCGAACGAAAGTAACCAAGCCAGGTCTGCAAACATCACGCGGCGGTTTTCAGCCCGGATGGATGGCAATAATGACTAAGCGGACTCCTGACGTGAAGCCTTTGAGTTTTGCACCGGTTCAGGCTGCACGGCTGCTCCGTGAAGCTCGCAAGAAAATCGAAGAGTTATCTGCGCGTCTTTCCACATGTGACCGTAAGGATTTCCCGGACGTGCAAGCAAAGCTTCTCGAAGCCATGAAACGTCTGCAAATGTTGGAACAAGTTCCAGTGCGCAGGAAAAAATCAGTGGGATAAATCGGCATTCTATCGTTTGACTTTGACTTTCTGTGGCAGCCCCAACATTCTCCGCGAATGCCCTCCAGCACAACCCTGGGGGAATGCCTTAGTACCTTTGGGCAGAATTCGTTCAACCCTGTAGCTAACCGACTCTCGTTCGGCGATTTTTGCAGCTAGAGAATGGCCACCGAGTGGGTAATTTACTCAGCGTAAACACAATTCAAAGAAGAAAGCATCGTTTCTTACATTAAAAACGGTATCGTCTTCGCTTTTGGCATAAGCGATTCTGTCGCCGATGACTGCGAGCGGAGCCGCGCAAAGGCGTACCGTGCCGAGAACTGTATTAATCGCCGACGACAACCGTTTAATACGCGACGCGCTGTGCAAGATTTTTGAAGTGGAACACGACTATGAACTCTGCGCTCAAGCCACCAACGGCGAGGAAGCGGTTGCGCTAGCCATCGAACATAAGCCTGACTTAGTCATTCTGGATTTTGCCATGCCCGTAATGAACGGCCTTGAAGCTGCGCGTAAGTTGAAGCAGATAATGCCAGATGTTCGAATCATTTTCTTTACAGTCCATGCGGGTTTGTTTAAATCTCGGATAAAGGATTTACCTGTGGAGTTGGTGGTCGAAAAAGGCGACCCCAATTTAATGCAGCACGTCCGCGAGATGATTCCTGCATGAAGTCAAGTCGTATCGCTCCAAGGCGATGAAAAACACTATTCTTCGCAATCGCAAGGGTGAGGAAGTAGCTACAATTCTCTCCGATGAAAAATCGCATCGTTGGCGGATTGTTTCGAGAGCAGAGCCAACCTTCAAGCGCACTTTTGCGACGGAGCAAGAGGCGTTTGATGTGTGGCACGCGAATTTCAATGCGCAAACAGGAAAACTGCGGAAATAATTTGGCGTTATGTTCACGAACAGTTTCCGGGCGTGTGGGAACCTTTAAGCCACCAATTGCCCTGGTAACGCCCACTTCGCCACGACCCAGCGACTTCCTTCGTTGCGGTGGTTTTCAACATTTCTGCGAATGATTCAACATTCTGCGTCGCCATATCAGCCGTCCAACTGCCTGTGAACGACTGCCCCTTTGCTGTTCGAGCTGTCCAACTCCCTTGCCAGCCCTTACCTGTTTTCTGCGCCGACCAAGTTCCTTCCATCACAACGTCACCTGATTCGTTGAGAAGCGTCCATGACCCGATTGCGCGATTTGAATTGTGAAGAGAGACCTGTGCAGACCACGTGCCACGAAAAATCTGGTTCGGATTCGCTGTGGCAGTCCATGAGCCAAGCAAGACGGGTGAAACCTGCTGAGCGACAGGGCAGAAACCCAAAATCAGACCAAAGATTAAGCGAGACATATTCATTGCAACACCACGACCGATGCTAACACGCCGCAACTAGCGTGTTGGAAATGCCAGTCAATTTGTGGCGTGTATTCTTGCATCGAAATGCCGCCGTCACGAACCATCGGTGGTAGACTGCGCAAGAGTGGCACCGATGCGAAAGACCAAAAAGCAGAAGCCCGCTAGAAAGAAGTTAACTGCCAAGAAAAAGCTAACCAAGAAGAAGGCAGTTCCGAAAAAGGCGAGTGCACGTAACAGACAGGTTCAGTGGATAAGCCAGAGCGTGGATGCGGTGGTGCTCACTTCGGAGGAACGAGAAGCGAAGTCGAGCGAGCTATCAGGTGATTTGCAAGGATTGTCTAACGTAAAATGTGCGGACTCTGAGAGTGTGGATGAGTTGCTCGAAGAAGGTAATGCATTCGAAGCCGAGGTGGTTATGGGCGTTGAGAATGCCGAGGACGCTGACGAGATGGAAGTTTACACGCATGAAGTCCCGCAGGATGATGTTCCCGCCGAGTATCTGGATAAAGAGTCGTGAGTGAGACGTGGCGCTCTCACCGACGAAACAAGAACAGCTCAATGCCAGAGAGAGCGTGGTTCGTAGTCTGCCAACCGAGTTTCTGTCAGAGGCATGCTGATGGAAGAGAACGAACCATCGAGCGCGAACCTGAAGCATTTCTGTCAGGCCGTATCGCCTAACGACGAGCCATGCCCTCATCCCTCCACGATTCGCTGTTCGAGATGCGGTCGGTGGTTCTGCGATACGCACGTTGAGGATGAAGAGTGGCATTCATGTGCGTTGCCGCCCGGAGAGGAAGGCGGCGAGGCGTAAGACATACGGCAAAACCGCATAGTGTGTGAGCTAAAAACCCGATAGCGTGAGCGAGTTTCCCGCTCCACGATTCGGCATGCCCATCGTTCCAGCGCTTGCTTTGCTTGCTCTTGTAATCTTGCTGGGTCTCCTCGCCGCGTGTCATTTCTTCCAAGGACGCCGCCACAAAGACCATGCAAGTCGTCGGGGGCCAGAGGAATAGCAATCCGGCTGCCTACCGACCATCGGCTTAACAAAAAGCACTAGTACCCAACATTGGAGCATTCCCCGCCAAAACTACGCGATACAGCTCGTGAATGCTTACAGCGAGTCCACTAAATGCCGTTATTTTGAGTTTCTTGAATGCGGGGTGGCAAGCCGAATGCACATTCTGAGTTTGAAATGATTCTCCACGACTCAAACTCGTTTCGCAAGGGGCGCGAAGCCGAGCCGACCTACGATATTTTCAAGCGACGTGAGCGTGATTATCCCTACTGGATTACAACTGCTGCAAGTCTGGAAGAGGCCAAGAAACGCATAGCTGGCTACGCTCTCGTTGTGTCGGGCGAATACTTCATCTACGCACAGCGAGAAGGGATTATTCTTGAATGCATCGCGCCAGAAAAAGGACACCTACGGCGTAACCGACCCGCATGGTTGTGGCCGCAATCTTGGAATCACGCGCAGCACTGGAAAGTTGCGTAGCGTGAGCAAAATGGCTTGGACACAGGTTTTTAGTCCACGTTCCGCGATAGGTTCCACGCCCCGACTGCGATACCACCGGAACTTTGTTTTGCGCGTTGCCGCAAGAATCATTTTGAGTGTCGTACTTGGATGTGCTGCTACCGAGACTCTTTATATCGCTGACAGGTTGAAGCCGTACAGCGCGCTTGGTGACCGGGTTGCCGACGTGCTGACGTTTCCCGGATTCATCATGGCGCATTTTTTTCGACTCACGAGCATTCACAGCGTGGGTGTAGGTGACGACTTGTGGTGGGCTTTTTTCCTCAGTAACTCTTTTTTTTATGCTGTCCTTTGCTACTTCATATTGAATGTCTTGCATCTCCCTCCAGAGTTCCGCGAATTGTGACGGAGCGGTGCGGAAGGCACTACCAGAGAAACTGGCGCAGAAGCCTGCCGAAAAATCACCGCCCGCAGCGGACGAGTCCTGGCTGAAGCCTGGGAAGGCGACGAGACTTCCTTTGGCTTCATCGGGGGCATTCGGATGGCAGGAGAGCGCGGCAAGAAGTAACGGGATAGGGTGCGTCGGAATTCGATTTTCCCGCTCAGTGGCTATCCAAAATGCCATTCGCGGGCGTGTTAAAATAGTAGCTGTATGCCTTCACATCCAGCACGTTTGAAAATCCGCGGCGCCAAAGTGATAGTTGATAACGAAGGTCAGAAATTTCTGACCGTTTGCGAAATCTGCGGCATGGATGTTTATCTCCTGGAAGGTCACAGCGTCTGCACGGAATGCAAAAGTAAGGGTCGCAAACGGCTCCTACGGGCGCGCAAGTCCCGCTAGCAATCTTTTATGGTTTCGGTGAGCCTGCGGTTTGGGATTTGGCCTTTTTGTTGCGTAGAGCTATTTCCTCATCGACTGCTTTTGCGTACCATCCCGAAGCGTTTTCGCGTTCAAGCAGTAGATGCTCCATCGACATCTTGGGGATATTGTCGATATCCTTGTCGCGACTCCACATTTTATTTTCCTAGGTTCTGACGAACCAAATACCAATCAGGATAGCTCCCACTAGGGCGAGCCACCAGTACGCGCTATAGACCGTCAGGAGGCGAATGAGGCCAAGACCAATGGCGCTGTGCGGCGGCAATCCGCGCTGTTGTGAGATAAACACATAGGTGATGGACGCAAACACGAAAACAACGAGACCTAGGAGGCCGCCTTTCAAAAGGTACATTTCCACCTCCAGCCCGCTTCTGCCACAGGATTGATTGGTGGGAAGTATAGCATTTAATCACCAATCGAAACGGACGGTCATGCGCGAGGTTTTTTCTGCGGTAACGCCGACAATTCCTTAACAAATTCCTTGGCTCTTTCAGCTTCTATCCGCATGGTTCCAAATACGTATTCGAATGTCCTGCGACATCGGTCAAAAATATCTACACACTCTTCAATACGAAGCGTTGGCCCATCTGCAAACTTAACGTTCCCCCGTTTTCGCTCCACCTGTGACACTGGTTTCCCAACAGTCGTGGCGTCTTTAATGTTGGTGTTCCTGACTGCCCCTATCGATATTGTGCCCGGTAAGTCGCCTTGCCGGACAAGTTCAATTCAGGAGTTTTAGATGTCCGGTAACCCCGTTTACCAGGACTTGCGGGTCATTCGTTTAGTGCAACCCTCTGCGAAGAAGCCGTCGTGCTATGGAAGCTCGTAAGAATACGATTAAGTTCTGACTGCGAAAATCGAATGTCGCCGTTTGTTGAGCCGCACAAAATCTCAACATGGTGTCCTACAGAATCAAATATTTCGAGGTCTACCCGCTTCGATTTCCGTGGGTCGCCAATCTGAAAACCACGTTTATCGGGTAGCTCAAACGAGAACGCTCCTGATTCCAAGCCAGGACCGAAGGCGATTGCCTTCATGGTCAACAATGTGACCCCGCGTACAGCCTCCGCTCTCGACCCGAATACTCGAATGGTCTCGGGCGTCGTATTTAATAGTGCTGCATACTGGTCGTATGCGGAGCGGTTCATCAGGTCGCCGAAAATCAGCCGCAAATTGCCCATCTTCTGGTCCTCCGCAGTTTCCGTGAGCAGGCCGCTCTGATTCTCGGGAACGATAAAAGTCAGCCTCTGACCTGATTCAAACTGGATTGCTACCCATGCGGCGTTCGAGAGCGCCTTTTCCTTGAATCCTGTGGTCCACGGAACATCGAATTCATAGCCGTAATATGAGAGCGTTGTTCCTGGTGAGTTATAAACGGAATAATCAGCGAGCGTCACGGGAGCTATTCTTACGGCTGGAACTTTCCTCGCCTCCATTCTCGTCATGATAAAAAGTCCGATTGGCGGCCCCAGTAAGTTGACAAGAAGAATCAGAACGGCAATCAAGAGCCCGACGCGAAGCATTGCGCCAAGGAGCCGCCTCCAAGGTGATACCCGCTCCCACGCCGTAATACGGATGAGTGCTCGCATACCTTGAATCTTGCGTTTGTAAGAGCAGCCCTGCAATGCAATCAGTACGATATGGTGCTGTTGACGCCATCTGTCCAGGAGGCCAGCCGGATATTGTCGGACTCAAGTCCCGGTAAATCGCCTTATCACAAGTAACCCGTAACTTGCGCCCAATTCCTTGTGGCCATCCTGCTCCCTCCCTATAATCGCAGGCCATGAACCCCTTGCGAGTTGTACTGCTTCTGTTGATTCTTACGCTTACTGCCCATGGCGCAACATTATCGGGAACTGTGCGGGATTCCGAGGGCGCAGTGATAGCCAACGCACATGTGCTTGTCCATTGGGATGCAGCCGGTTCCGGTTATCTACGTGATAATGCCGGCATCAAAGAGGACATCGCCGTGACTACTGATTCAAAGGGGCAGTTCTCTGTGGAGCTTCCACCGGGCTTCTACGATGTGTTCGTGACAGCGATTGCGTTCACGCCACACTGCGAGAAAATCCGTCTTAAAGACAAGCAAGCGAGGACCTACGAAGTCAAACTGAAGATTAGCCAGGTCACCTCAAAAGAACTGGACTGAGCAAATCATTGCATTCTCATGGGAGCATTTTTTGTGGCTGGAATGGCAGTTACGGGGGACTGGTTGTAGGTGGCTGTCAGACCGCTGCTCGTTATGGATAGCAAACCACACACACTTGAACGACTTCTGAGCCGTTGCTGGAGTCAGTCTCTCTCGAAATGAAACTGAGTGACTACCTAGGATACACGTTGGCAGTGGGATTCGGCCTCTGGTGGGTCATATTCCCAGCGAGCGTTATTGGCTTTTATACTTGGTTTCATAGAGGTCGGGCGAAGACGCCCGATGCATTTGCGGTCAGATTGACGGGCGCGCTGTGGATTCTCCTGGTGACCGTTATTATGGTCTTCACATTCGTAAAACATTGACTGTGCCCCCAGATGCGCCGGGGGCCGGATAACTGTTGACAAAATCCGCTTCGCACCAGCTATCTCAAAATGGGACTCCCAGGAGACGGTTGAACGTCAGTCCGTCCCGTGACTGTGCTTCAACACCTTGTCAGAATTGGCCTGTTGCGGTAGGGGGCAGTGGCGAGAGATGCGGTATCGATTGCGATTGAACCAACGGTATCCTTGCCAAAGCACCCAATTAAAGCCAGGTAGGCGGAAGATTGCATGGAATGGCCATGCCCACCAGATTCTCCGTGCGACAAAGAGATATGCATCGGCCCCGGATTCCAACTTGCCATCGCGGGTCAACACAAGGATGTCATCCAGCAGTTCTTGTTGCGAGATTTTCAAGCTGCCATCGTCTTGGGCGGATTGCAAGTCTTTGAGAGTAAAACCCCGTCGCTCAATTACCTTTTCCCAGAAGTGAACCCAACGAAAACAGAACCCGCACCCACCGTCGTACAGCACCCAGCCAACACGCGGAGGCACCACCTTTGATTCTTGGGCCAGATTCGTCATGTGAGTTTGCGGCCTTTGGAAACAGTGACCGGCGAGCCGTTGGCAATGAATGCAGAGTTTGGGCGACTTTGAAGAACTTGGCCCAATTCAAAGCCGTACAACCCGCTTGTATTACCTTCGAATCTCGCTCTAGTGCTCACCCAAACTCGCCAGGGTACGTGAGCAACGTGATATTCCAGCGAACCTCGTCTTCCCGGTTGGGCCGAATAACCCCAGAAGTGTTCGGTAATAAATTGTTCCAGACTTCCCTCTTGCGGTAGCTCGGGAGCGCCCGTCGCTTGTGCAGTCATCTGGCACCACCCATTTTGGGTCTGCCATTGATACTCAACGGTCCTTTGTAGCCCATCGGCGCCAACGTGATGCTTCATCGGCAGACAAACATAGTTCTCGCCATATACAAGACGTGCCACCGTCGCGACCGCCTGCTTAGGTACAACTTCGACGACGAATACAACACCTCTTCGGCTTTCATCGCCCTCCGTGCGACGGACGTAAAATCGGAGGTTGACCTCATCGAAATCAGAATGAAACGGGACCGCGAGAGACCCAAACAGTTTGGTGTGGCAAAATCGAAAGCCCACGAGGCTGGCGTATGTTTTTCCAAGGAACGAATCCAGCACTGTCCCGCGCGGTACATATTTAAGTAACAAGCGCGGGTCAACTTCATAATTCAACATCACTAGGTCTCGCCATTCAGCCGTGAGAAAAACCGACCTTGTCAGCGGCATTGGGTCAATTCGAGCGTAACTTGGATGTCTTCCGCATAAATCTCAGTATATGCGCCGAAAACGGTAAGCGTCTGCACCCTTCCTGGGAGAGTTGCCAAAGTACATCGTCTTGCTACGATTTTCCCAGCAAGATTCTGACGCGTTTTTGTGCCACCCAAGGATGCCGTTGAGTAGTTAACTGTTCCAAATCGAGTTTGGCATGTTGAATCGAGCAAAGCCTTTTTCACACGTTAACCAGCCGAATTTCCCGGAGAAGACCACGCGGAATCGTGTCTCCCGCCTGCAAAAACTGCGCATAATGCAAAAGAGTTGTCTGGGGCTGTCCCAAACTGAAATCGCAAAGACCGAAGGGCTAGCTCGGGAAAGCGTAAATCGTATTGTTAATCACAGTCCTGAAGCTGAGCAGTTCAAAGACGAAATGCGATTAAAATGGTTCGCTCTTTGCGAGCCAGCTATCGAATGTGTACGCAGGAAACTCGAAAGTGACGACGAAGATGCAGTTGATATTGCTTTCCTGGTTCTCGCCACCTGTGGTGTGATTGAGCCAGAGATAGTAGTTAACCGACCTGGGTGCTCCAGTCGCTCGCAAAGGCCACTATGAGAGGAACTAGCTAAACAAATCCTGGTAGCTTGCAGCTTTTGTGCCCCATTTTGTGACTTTAAGTGACAACGTATTATTTCCCAGAATTCTTTCTGCCACGGCTCATCTCCGTCCTGTGGAACGTGGCCGCTTTCAACTTTGCTTCTTCTCGTTTTTTCAATCTCTCGCGGTAACCCCGCATAAAATCTCTCCTTTTTGCTTTTCCTTCTGGAGTCTTGCGCCAATATTTGTCCCTACATGCGTTGCTGTGGTCGGTATTTGGGGCTAGGTCGATGTGCGAGAAACCAACGACCACACGTTTCACATTCGCGAATCAGTCGAAGCCGCCCGTCTTCAGCGAGGTGACGGATGACGATGATATCTAAGAAGGGATACAACTCCGACCAATTCTGAGTGGAACGGTCGAACCTCCAAGGGATACGCCATTCAAACCTCCACCTGCCCTCTTCAGGAAACAAGATTTGTACCTCGAATCTTGAGCCATCGAATGTATCCCGAATCTTTGCCATCCGGTTTGCGAAGGACTCATCAAAACCGTATTTGCGCAGCTCTTTCTGCCACCCGGGGAAATATGGGCCAGCGTTGCGCGGGACAGGCCTCTGCTCAGTGATGCCGCTGACTATGTTCATGTTTCTGACCATTTCTCGAACCGTGTGACCGTTCTCGTACCCGTGGTCATTCAACGCATCCAATAGCCATTTAATGTCGCGTGGGCTACCGGCACCGAACGGAAGCAAATGCTCGGCGCGTAACCGACGACTGATGTGCTTACCCATGGCCTACACTTACCACACCGAACGATGCCGCATCCACCTATATTTCTGGTTGAAAAAACGGTTGAAGTGTTGCACGCAACGCAGATGGCAGCCCAAGCCAAGGTTGCCCCACAGGAGGAAAGGGATGGGATATGTCGTGAGGTTGAACCATAGAAAGGGCAAGCCGCCCATGTTTCTGGGCGCTGTACCAGTCGCTACAGACCGGGATGACGAGGTACTTGAGCTGGAACGGAAGGGTCTGCGCGTCGAAGATTTCGAAACCACATCGTTTAAGACCTTGGAGGAAGCGAGCGAATTTCCTTATCCGACCGTCGAGGCAGCCGCAGGGGTCATACGCCTTTTGCCTCCAACGCAGAACATCGACTATGAACTTGTCGCTGCAGATGATGACCCCGACGAATCCGTGGAGTCGGGGACTAGAAATTGATTTGAGGTGAAAGGATGGGCGGAAGCCCCAGGGCTGCCGCACAGGAGAAGGCAGTGTTTGAACCGAAACGTATTCGTGTGCTCTTTCCGGGAAGGTTTTGGACGCCGATTCGCAAGAGCGTTTTTGAGGAAGTGCTGCCGACGCTAGCCCAGCCCTTGACGCAAGCTTTGTATTTGCAGCTGTACGACCGCGTTTGGCACAGCCCCAGCAAGATAGTCGAAGCGACGATGTCGGATTTTTCCCGCTGGACTGGAGCTGACGCACGGACACTGAAACCATGCGTAGAGCTACTCTGTCGCGAGAACTTCCTGGTTTGCCTGCAACGTGGTCATTCAAAAAGTCGGACGCGGAAACCGCGCTGGAGCGTGCCGGTAGCAGAGTTCGAGTTAAGCGGAACGGGAACGCCGTGGACACCAGTACCCAGATTTTTTATTACTGAATATTTTCGAGCCTTCCGCCCGTCGGTGATTCTCACGATTTTGCAATGGTATCAGTACATCAATTGGAGGAATGACTGCTGGGTCGGGATTGCGCGGTTACGCGAACGGACTGGTTGGACGCGTCGAAGCGTGTACGACGCGCTACGAACGCTGGGCAAGCAAAAAGAATGGGAACGGAGAAGCCAGGAACTTCCGAGACCGTTGGAAATTTCCCGGACAGCTCAACAACAAACACGGCATTTCCGCGTGCTGGCTGTCGCTTATGAGCAGAAAAAAAGGAGAAATCAACGTTCTACTGTCAATCTCACACCCGAGTTTGTACGGCATTTTCGTGTAAGGGGCTTTGAGAGAATTGATATCGATTTTAGGGAGGGGACCTGCGACGGGGATGGGGATGCCGAAGCAGATGCCAGCGCTGATACAGATTTCGATGCGGACGCAGATATCGATACCGATGCCGACGGGAACGTCGATGCCGATTAATAGCTCCCTGAAACATGGGCAATCATGGGGTACTGAGATGTGCAACCTGTGCACGCTTACCAAAAACGCGGCGGTCATCGTGCCAAATTTCTCGGCTGACTTCTGCAATCCGTGCAAACGACTTAAGCATTCCGTGCAACATAAGGAGTGTTTTCTAAGAAGAGTAAGTTTTTATTGCTATTGTCTACCCCCTTACGGGGGTAGGTACAGAACACGAAGCAAAAACCGCTTCGTGTTCGAGAGGCGTTTTTTTCTTCCTGATTTTGGAACGAAATCCTTTCGTTCAACCCTGGGGATGTCCTCACCAATTTCTGGAGTGGTGGTGGTTTTCTGTTCACAACCTTCCATACAAACCAAGCTTCAGCTTCTACCAAAATTGGTGTGCTTTTCGGGAGTGGCTTCAGTTGACTCTGAGGGGATAGCTCCCAACTCGGTTCACAGGTGGCCGTCCGCTCAACTGGAGTGGGAACCAGCATTCGCCAGGACATCCACTGTGGAACGACCCGCTTCATTTTTTGCTGGAGAACCCACAGAACCTTTATGAGTGAGGTCACCCCGCGTGAATATCGCTGCAGGTTGTGTGGCAAGCCGCTTCAGCCAGGTAGCAAACAGCTTTTTCACTCCGTTTGCCTTCGGGATGACAAGCGACAACGTACGCGGGAGAAGCGTCAGCAGGAGCGGCTGCGGTTTGACTCTTGGTTGAAGCGGAAGAGCTGTCCCCATTGTGGACGCAGAATCGCAGCTTCTGAACGTTCATCGAGACGCCCTGGAACTATGGCGTGAAGCTTCACAGTGCTGGCTACAACGAAGCAGTGGCTGAAGCGTGGGGTACACCGCTCGACCGCATGGCAGAGCTACTGAGGCGTGATTGGAAGACAGACGATGATTCATTGACGAAGTTGGTGCAGCTGGTTTTGTAGTTTCGATGGACACCCTGCTAGGCCGAAGTGAGTCGCCTGCTCGCGTCTTTGAAATTGTTTATGGCGAAGCGAATGGATTCTTGAGGACGAGCCAGAATGAAATCGAATTCTAACCAACTCGGAGCGGACCAGCGCCCAGCAGAGCCAAGCCTTCCTGAGCGCTACTACACCGTTGCAGACGTTGCAAATCGTTTGCGGCTGAGCAAGGATTTTGTCAGACGTATTTTCGAAAAGGAACCAGGTGTGGTCGTATTTGAAGGGGAGAAATCGAGCCGCCACAAGCGACGATACAGGACAATGCGCATTCCCGAACAGGTGCTCGAACGAGTGATTCGCAGGCTTTCTCGGGTGTAGACTGGCGCGTCATGCTGACAATTTATCGAAGACATCGGAAAAGTTGCAAGCACCGTCCCCTCGGGCGAAAGTATCGCCGCTGTCATTGCCCCATATGGGTTCAGGGAACTTTGGCTGGTTGCGAAATCCGAGAATCGCTGGGCACCTGCAACTGGCAAAAAGCGAATGATATCGTCAGGCAGTGGGAGGCTGCAGGGCACACAGGCGAGGAAAAGAAGCAGGGCCTTCCATCAATCGAGGAGGGATGCGAAAAGTTCATCTTAGACGCCCAAGCACGCGGTTTAAAAGAAGCGACGCTATATAAGTATCGGTTGTTGTTCCGACAGCTTCAGACATTCGCCCAAAATAAAGGTATTCGTTTTTTTGAACAGCTCAGCATCGAGGTTCTCCGTGAGTTTCGCGAGTCGTGGTGCAATCGCAATGTAGCTGCACGCAAGAAGCTCGAATCTTTAAAGAGTTTTCTTCGGTTCACGCACGACAATGGGTGGATAACAAATAATCCAGCTGCGAAGATGAAGCCGCCCAAGATAACTGGCCGTCCTACGATGCCTTACACTCGCGAAGAATTTGCTGCGGTTCTCTCGGCGTGTGACCGCTACCCCCGTAAGCTGAATGCCGTACGTTTGCGTGCTCTGGTGCTCTTGCTTCGCTATTCGGGACTTCGCATCCGCGACGGAGTGACCCTGGCACGCGACCGCATTATCGATGGAAAGCTGTTTCTCTATACAGCGAAGACGGAAACTCCTGTGTTTTGCCCTCAGCCGCCGTTCGTGCTTGCCTCGCTTGATTTGATTCCACCGACAAGTAAGTACTTTTTCTGGACTGGCTATTCGAAACCAAAGAGCGCGGTCGGCGACTGGCAACGTGCACTTAAGTGTCTGTTTCGTCTGGCAGGAGTTCCGACGCGTCACGCACATCGCTTCCGCGATACATTCGCAGTGGAGTTACTGCTCGCAGGTGTGCCGATTGAGAGGGTGTCGATATTATTGGGACACCAGAGCGTTCGAATCACCGAGAAGCACTACGCTCCTTGGGTAAAAGCGCGGCAGGAACAACTCGAAGCTGACGTACGAAGGACCTGGGAGGAACCCGACACGAAGGGTACACCCGAGGTACACGCCAGAACGTCGTACGTTAACTGACAGATATGAAGACAACTAGAATGGTGGAGGCGGGGGGAGTCGAACCCCCGTCCGAAAAGCCTTGCCACTCGAAGACTACATGCTTGTCCCGTTCCGATTGTTTCACCGGGAGAGCTCAGAGCGGGCAAGACGCGCTCCCGGCTAGTCCGATGATCTTACCGCCGCATTACGGACCGAAACGCGACGGCCAGCCTACTGTGTGACGCCTCATCCCAACCGCATAGGCGACGCTTGGGGAGACGCGCTGACTAATTTAAGTTAGGCAGCGAGAGCCAACTGTGAGTTGCCAGTTGTGTTGTTCCACCCGATAGCGGGCAGGTGGGGCCCGGCATGCCTTCGAGCCGCGACAGCTTCCGTCGAAACCGTGTCGCCCCCGTTGGAGACTCTATTTTAACATTTTCGGGAGATCTCTGCTGGTAACGACGGCCGGATCGCTAATGGTTTGAAAACAAACGCCTTACTTTGATAAATGCTTGGCCTGTCTATTCGCAGAGCAGTGCTGTACGCCCAGGAACGCCTCGCCCGAATGTCAGTTGACACTCCCGCCGAGCGTTTTCATAATCGCAAATGGGCAAATCCTCGATGAAAGAGCGCCAAAAATCGCTCGACAGAGCGCTGGAGGAAGCGGTGTCGCGCGCGCTGCGCGATAATCTGGCCCCGCTTCAGCGCACTGCCGACGAGCTGCATCAAGCTTACGCCGACCTGGTGGCAGCCTGTTCGTCCACCCGGCCTAGCAACGCTCTTCCTGCTATGCTTCGCGCGCAGACGGCGGCATCCGCGCTTGCGGCGGGGCTTTCCGTGCTTTCAAATTTTGTTGCCGTCGCCTTGAAGCCTCGCGACTCATCGCCCGCAGCCGAGGCGGAGGATTTGGCAGAGGCGGCTTCGTCAGTGGCACAGGCGCGATCATCGCGGACGACGGTAACAGAACCAGAAGAAGAAGCGGCCGCCGAACCGGCACAAGAGCCGCCCGCGGCAACGCATGTAGCCCAGCAAGAAACTCACGTCGACGAGCCATCTGCCCAGGCCGAAGTGGTGGCGGAACAAGCGGCCGTGGTTGAATCGCAGGCCTTCAACGTGGCCAGTCTGCCGCCCGAGATTCAGGATTTGCATCGCCGCGCGAACCGGGTAGCCAAAGTGGCCATGCAAGACATCAAACTATTGCGGCCGAAAGACGTGAAAGCGGCACGCGAGCACAAGGACATCTGTATCCGGTTGCGCAGTGACCTCGATAAAGCCCGTAAAGAATACGACCGCCGCTTCCGCGCGATTCTGGAGCAGCCAGTGGATTATTTTCACCATTGGATGGTGGAAATTCTCGCTGAGGGTGATACAGAAGCCTTGGGAGAATATCCGTATCCCTCGCCCGTTCTGCGGCACTAAAACGACCACGGTGAAATCCGCGGGCCGCTGGCTGAGTATCGTCGCGGCGTGGCTGATTTTTGTCTACGCGGCCTCCGCGCAAACCCAGCGAAAATCGCATGCTTCGCGGCGCGCTGCGCCGGATGCCGCCGCGTCGAAAGCGTCTGCCTCTTCGACCGTCACCCAGCTTCAAGATCTATCCCGCGCGCTCAAGAAAAACCCTGCGGCCTACGACAAGCTGAGTGCGTTAGCCAATCAAAATTCCAAGAATGCTTACGGCGCCCGCGCTGCTTTGGCTCTTGGTTACTACGACTATTCGAAAACGAATTTTGGCTTGGCCGCCAAATGGCTCGCGCGAGCGCAATCCGATCCGCTGCTTCGCGACTACGCGTTGTATTGGAACGCGGAAACGAATATCGCTCTCAGCAAACAAGGCGATGCAATTGCGCAACTGCACACGCTGCGCTCCGATTTCTCTGATTCGGTGATGACCGATCAGGCTTTGGAGTCTCTGGCGGGAGCGGCCATCGCGCTCAATCAGCCGAACGTGGCTCTCGAAGCTCTCGACGCTTACCCAGCGACTAAGAGCAAGCCGGCACTGCTTTTCCTTCGCGGTGAGGCGCGCGAACAGGCGGGCCGGCCGCTCGAAGCGGTCGAAGACTATCAGTTGCTTTACCTCCGGTATCCGACGGTCGAGCAGGCGCGCCAGGCGAATGCGAAGCTAGATTTTCTGCGCACCACCTTGAAATCCGGCTATCAGGAAATTCCGCTCCAGGAACGCTTCGCTCACGCGGGCGCGCTGTTCAATGGCCGGCTCTGGAGCGAAGCGCGAACGGAGTATGCGCAGCTGCTGCCGCAGCTTTCCGGCGCTGACAAAGAACGCGCGGAATTGCGCATTCTCGAATGCGGTGTTGCGCTCGGCGGCGGAGTTTCCGCCGTCGCTGCACTTCAAATCGGCGATCCTGATGTGGACGCCGAAAGATTTTTCACCCTCGCCCAGTACTACCGCAACGTGTCACCGGATTCGCAGATGCCGCAGGCTGTGGAGTCGGCCGCCACGCGCGCGCCGCAAAGCCGCTGGGCCGAGCAGGCGCTCTTTCTAGCGGGGAATTATTGTTGGGTGCAGCTCGATCGCGATCGTGCCTCCGGCTACTACAAGCGCGTCGCGGATAATTTTCCTATGTCGCCCGACGCTGTTCCTTCGAAGTGGCGCGTGGCCTGGACCGCTGTTCTGAAGCGCACGCCGGACGCCGCAACACTACTCACGGACTACTTGCGGCGCTTTCCTGGCTCGCCGTTCACGCCAGACGCGCTCTACTGGCTCGGCCGGCTGGCGGAAGAAGCGGGCAAACCGATGCTAGCCCGCGCGTACTACGGAAAACTTCAGGTCCGCTACCCGCAAAACTATTTCGAGAGTCTAGGGGCTGTTCGCGACGCCGCGTTGGGAAGCGGTGGCGTGGAAGATCCCGATGTGTTGGACGCGATTCCCGCCGTTCCGCCTGCGGCGCCTTTGGGTGACGCGATTCCGCCCGCAGCCGCCGACCGCCAGGCGCGCGCCGACGCGCTGCGCACCGTTGCGTTCGATTCCTCCGCCGAACTCGAGCTGCGGGCCGCCTACGCCGCGACAGGCGAGCCGCGCTTTCTTCTTGAAGTGGCGCAGCAGGCGATCCAATCAGGTCACTGCGGCGTGGCGATCGTTGCCGTCCGGCAGATCTTCACGCAGCTTGAGTCTCGCCCTTTCGATTCAGTCCCGCGCGAAGTGTGGCTCGCCGCTTATCCCATGCCGTTCTCCGGGTCAATTCATCAATGGTCCGCGCATGTAGGCCTTGCGCCGTCGCTCACGGCGGGCTTGATTCGCCAAGAGTCGGCGTTTGATCCCGACGCGCGTTCCGGCGCGAATGCTTACGGGCTGATGCAACTGCTTCCGAAAACGGCAAAGCGCATGGCTCACGCTGCGAAGGTGGGGTACTCGCGCGGGCGCCTTTTGGACCCGGATTACAACGTGCGCCTGGGCACGCTTTACCTCTCCGGGTTGCAAAAAGATTTCGGAAGTGTGGAATCGGCGCTGGCCGCGTACAATGCGGGAGAAGAGCGCGTCGCGCAGTGGAATGAAGGGCAGCATTACCGCGAAACTGCGGAGTTTGTGGATTCGATTCCATTCACTGAAACCCGCGAGTACGTCGAAATCGTCACGCGCAACGCAGGCATTTACCGCAAACTCTACGGAGCGCAGCCACAAAATGAACCCCGTCAAAGCCGAACGCGCCATCGCCACTAGCGAGCGCCTTTCCACCAAAGCCGCGCAGTTCACCGAATCCGTAATTCGCGAAATGACGCGCCTCGCGCTGCAGTATGGGGCCGTGAATTTGTCGCAAGGATTTCCCGATTTTGCCGCTCCGGCCGAGATTAAGCAAGCCGCGCAGGAAGCGATCGCTGCGGATATCAACCAGTACGCGATCACATGGGGAGCAAAATCACTGCGCAATGCGATTGCCGAGAAATTCGAGCGCACCGGCGGTTTTGCTATTGATCCCGAGCGCGAAATCACGGTTTGCTGCGGCTCGACCGAGGCGATGATGTCGTCGATGATGGCGATCATCAATCCGGGCGACGAAGTGGTGGTTTTCGAGCCGTTCTATGAGAATTACGGGCCGGATGCGATCTTGTCCGGAGCGAGGCCGCGATTCGTAAAACTTCACGCACCCGACTGGAGATTCGATCCCCAAGAATTAGCAGCGGCTTTCACACCTGCTACGAAGGCGATCATCCTCAATACGCCGAATAATCCGACCGGGAAAGTCTTCGCTCGCGCGGAGCTCGAGGAGATTCGCGATCTGTGCGTGCGTTGGAACGCTTTCGCCATCACCGACGAAATCTACGAGCACATGCTCTACGACGGCGCAAAGCACATCTCCATGGCCACGCTCGACGGCATGCGCGACCGCACCATCACAATCAACGCGTTATCGAAAACCTATAGCGTTACCGGCTGGCGAGTGGGCTGGGCCATCGCTCCGCCCGAAGTGACTTCGGCGATTCGCAAAGTACACGATTTTCTAACGGTGGGCGCGGCCGCTCCGCTGCAGGCCGCGGGGGCCGTGGCGCTGCAGTCGCCGCCAAGCTACTACGAAAATCTCGCCAAGGAATATCTCGCCCGCCGCGATCGGCTTCTCGGCATCCTCACCAGCGCCGGATTCCAATGTTTCAAGCCGTATGGCGCCTATTACATCATGACGGACATCAGCGCCTTCGGCTTTCCAGACGACGTCGCGTTCGCAGAATATCTGGTGAAGAACATCGGCGTCGCTACCGTTCCTGGCTCGAGTTTCTATCGCAATCCCGCCGCCGGCCGCACGCATCTGCGTTTCACATTTTGCAAGACGGAAAAAACATTCCAGGCCGCCGCCGATCGCCTCGCCAAACTCAAAACCTAGCTCGCTCGTCTTGCTTTTCTGCGTCCGCCAGACACCTATGCTAGAATTCGCGAGGTTTCAGCGAGGAGACAACCGCATGGCGATGGAGTTCGACCTGATTCCGCCCGGCACGAAACTCACTGCCAATGGGGAGGGCGAAGCGCACGAAATTAGCTTGAGCGCCACGCGCACCTTCCTCTGCTGGATTGAAATTACCGACCAGATCGAACAGGAGTCCGTGGACGTCTCGATCTACGGGTCTGAAGATGGACAGGCCTGGGGAAAAATGCCTCTACTTAAAATGCCGCAGCGCTTCTATCGCGGCGACACGCGACAAATTCTTGATCTTTCGATGAAGCCCGAAATCCGCTTCTTGCGAGCGAAATGGGAACTCGCCCGCTGGGGACGCGTCGCTCCGCACCCGATGTTCGTTCTAGGTTTTCGGCTCACCGAAGTGCCTGCATTCGTTCCGCAAGCCGCCGCGCGCTGAAGGCTAGTGCTCAGCAGGTCAAACTCTGGACGAAAGGATCACTTGGGCGCTTCATTCTCCGATACTACCTTTTCATTTCGGATTTTTTGAATCACTTCTGCGCGCATTTCCTTCGCGTGGGCACCAGCCGGGCTATCGGGATCGATCTTCAAATACATATCAATATCGGCGAGCAGGGCCGGATAATCCTTCTCGCGTGTGTGAACATTGGCCAGCAACCGGTAAATCATCGCAGCATTCGGCATCAAGGAGCGTGCTTGTTCAGCCGCCTTCTTCGCGTCGGCGATATGATTCTCAGCCAGGCAGGCTCTGCCGAGTTCGTAATAACCGAGCCAGAAATTCGGGCTTAACTCCACCCCGCGCCGGATCATCTTTTCCCCGCCGGCGTTATCACCCTTGTCGATCAATATCGTTCCCATCCCAATTACGGGCTCTCCATACGTGTCTTTACTCAACTCGATGGATTTGCGAAAACTCTTCTCCGCCTCGCTCCGCTGGTTGAGTTGCAGATACGTCATTCCGATCTGGTAGTACGCTTCGTAATAACCGGGCGCAACCGCGGCGGCATTTTGAAAGTCCGTTAGCCCAGCATCTAGATTCTTGTCGAAATAGACCTTCTGCTTGCCCGAATACATCAGGTCCCGGGCCTTCTTCGGCATCGAAAGTTCGTGCGCCGACACAGTTGACCCACTCGGTGTTTCCAGGCTTGCGGGCAAACGCTTTAGGTAAATCATGATACCCTGGCTCTCGCCCCCACCAACGTGGACGGCGACGCTATAGGGCTCATAACCGCCCATCCTAGCTTCAATCTGGTACTCGCCACGCGCGAAGTTGCCGAATTCGAATCTACCGGACTGGTTGGTCACCACTTGCGCTTGCATCATTCCACCGGCGCCGCGCAAGGTGACCTCTACGCGGCTCAAAATCTGTTGGGTTTGCTCGTCGTAAACCCTTCCGGAAATTCCGGAAAGCTCTTTCCCGAATTGGAACCCGCTCGCACAATGCGGAACGGAAAATGGCAGGATCGAGACAGACCAACAAAAAAGCACAAAAAAGCGGTTGCTGAGCCGATGCATGGCCCACCTCCGCGCAAGTGGATTTGCGCGGAATAGTACACCCGCTGTCAAGTAGAGTTGAATTAATTCTAATTTCGGAGTGCCACTGGCCGCCGGTTACATCGGGTTCAGGTCGAACGTTTGTAGGTAGGCTGGAATCGTAACCGGCCATTTGAATTGCGCAGTCACCGCGTCGCGCAAGGAATTAAGCGCCACCGGTTCGCCATGGACCAGAAAGGTCTGGCGGGGTGGTGCAGTAAAGCCAGAAAGCCATCGCAGCAATTCGCTTTTGCCGGCGTGTGCTGAGAGCTGCCCCATCGAAACCACTTGAGCGCGCACCGGCACCTGTTGCCCGAACAAGTTGATGAACTCCGCTCCATCCTGCAGTGCTTGGCCTTTCGTTCCCTGCGCCTGATAGCCCACGAGAAGCACGGTATTACGCGGATCTGGTAACCGCGCTGCTAGATGATGGAGCACGCGTCCGCCCGTAGCCATGCCACTCGCGGAAACGATAATGCACGGGGTAGCTACGTTATTGATTCTCTTCGAGTCATCCACGGTGCGCGTCAAATGAACCAGTTTCACATTGAGCGGATCGCCCAGCCCGTGCTGTTCTTCATTTATGTAGTCAGAATCGTGGTCTTCGGGATGTTGTACGTATAGACTCGTCACATTGATTGCCATCGGACTATCCATATACACCGGTAGTACTGGAATCCGCTTCTGATCCACGAGTTCGCGTAGGTAGTACATGAGCATTTGCGTGCGATCCACAGCGAACGCAGGAATCACAATCACTCCCCCACGTTTCACGGTCTCGTTGATAACGCTCGCAAGCTCGTCCGCAACCGAGCCGGTGGGGTGATCGCGGTCGCCATAGGTCGATTCACAAAGCAGGTAATCCGCACGGCTGGGTGGTTCGGGGTCTTTCAGAATCGGCTGGTTGTACCGGCCGATGTCGCCGGAAAACACGACGAGGATTTGTTTTCCGTTTTCGGTGATTGTCAGCTCGAGCCAGGACGAGCCAAGAATATGCCCCGCGTCGTGGGGTTTCACCGAAAATTGCGGGCTGATCGTGAACGGATCGGAGCGCGGAATTTCGCTGAACTGCTTCAGTGCGGCTTGCGATTCCGCGACGGTGTAAAGCGGGAGAGGCGGCTTGTGCTGGCTGTAGCCTTTTTTCGCGATGTACTGCGCGTCCTCTTCCTGCAGGTGGGCCGAGTCGGGCAGCAGGAGTTGGCACAGTTCATTTGTCGCTGCGTTGGAATAGAAAGGCCCTCGGTAGCCGAGATGCACGAGCCTCGGCACGTAACCCGTATGATCGATGTGCGCATGCGTTAGCACTACCCAATCGATCGTTGCCGGATCAACGGGGAGCTTATTCCAGTTTCGCTGCTCGAGCTCGTTCGAGCCTTGAAACAAGCCGCAGTCAACCAGCAATTGCTTGCCTTCTGTTTCCACCAGATATTTCGAACCTGTGACAGTGCCGGCTGCGCCTAGAAAAGTGATTTTCGCCATGGGGCACGTATTCTAAGCCGAGAGAGGCACAAATCCTTCGCGATTCTTTAGCAGGACATACCGCGCCGAAGGCACGCCGCTCTTGCTGAGGAGGGCTTGGCTCGCATCAGCATGAGCGATGCCTGCCACAGCCCTTGACCGGTTGAAGCGAGTGCCTTACGCTCTCTGGCTCGTCAGCAAGCGCATCCAGCGAGGCCGCATGAAAATTTTGATCGTCGCAATGTTCACTTTACTCATCGCCTCGGCCGCCGCCGCGCAAGGTTTGCCTTCGTCATCACTGACGCGCGGCACCTGGGAGCTCGGCGCCTTCGCGGGCGGAGGCGACGGCCTCGGTAAGTCCGACGATACGCAATTTCTCGTTGCCGGTGGCCGCGGCGGTCTCGTCCTGACGGGAGAACACCTGCCTGGAATCCTGCGCGGCAATTTCGAGTGGGCCGTTGACGTGATGCCCGCTTACATCGTTTTTCCGCCCAATCGCGGCATCTACGGGGGCAGCATCAAGCCTTTCCTGTGGGAATGGAATTTCACGCACTTCCAACACATCTCGCCCTTTTTCGGAGTGGCCGGCGGCGCATTATTCACTCGCGCGAATATTCCGCCGGGCGACACTTCCACGGTGAATTTCACGCCGCAGATCGATCTCGGCTTTCACCTCTTCACGCGCCAAAGCCGCGCGATGACGTTTGAAATGGACATCGTCCATCATTCCAACGCCAGCATCGGCAACCAAAACCCCGGTTACAACGCCTCGGTTTTTTTCACTCTGGGCTACGTCTGGTATAAGACTCACAAGTAGCGCGATTGTTTCGTGCTTTCAGAAGCGGGATGCTATAA
>Ga0306920_100002308_pt1 | contig 24147 bp, 20 predicted proteins | sample flu12Cox44000170_FD_204666 | JGI IMG/M metagenome (GOLD analysis project Ga0306920, IMG submission 204666) | Lab enrichment of tropical soil microbial communities from Luquillo Experimental Forest, Puerto Rico - flux4day.12C.oxic.44.000.170 (v2)... | ecosystem: Environmental > Terrestrial >...
CTGCTTGTGTACGACGGCGGCCAGCAACAGCTCGGATAGCCGTCGCCAGCGAGATCTCGGCCGGGTGATCGCAGCGCCGCGCGAAGGCCTGATCCTTACTCGTCGAGTGGTGGCATTCCCAGGCAGTTGCGGAAGGCGTTCTCGACCATCGTGCCGCGGTCGTGGCTGCCCATTGTCCCGGTCACGAAGGCGAACGCGTAGCCGCCCGCGGTGCTGGCCCCCGCATAGCTGCCGCCCGAGCCGCCCATGCCGAACCCATCGGAGTCCACGGCGAACCCCAGGCCCCAGGCGCTGTGCTCGCCGAAGACCGCGTCCACGCCCGCGCACTGCGCCGTGGTGGCCTCACGCAGCAGCGCCGGCGAGACGAGCTTGCCGGCCAGCAGCGCCGCGTACAGCCCGGCGGCGCCGCGGGCCGTGCCGTGCCCGTTGACGGCGGGCACCTCGGCCGCGCGCCACGCGCTGCCATTGACCACCGCCGGATCCCACGCGCCCGGCGGGTTGGCCGTCGCCCGCCGGTACAGCGGCGGCATCCCAGACGCCCGCTGCGGGCTGAAGTACTCGGCCATGCCGGTCAGCTCGACCGCACGGGCCTGCTCGGCCGCGGTGAGCCCGAAGAAGAAATCCAGGCCGAGCGGGCCGGCTACCTCCTCGCGCAGGAACCGCCCCGGCCCGCGCCCGTCGGCGCGCCTGACCACCTCGCCGATGAGATGGCCGTAAAACAGCGCCGACTCGCCGTGAGCGGTGCCCGGCTCCCAGGCCGGCTCCTGCGCGGCCAGCAGCCCGCACAGCCGGTCCCAGTCGTAGAACGCCTCGGTGGGGGCGGGCTCATCGAGCGCGACCACGCCTGCCTGGTGGGACAGCAGTTGCCGCAGGGTGGCGCGGGCCGTGAACCGCGGCCACCACCGCTGGACCGGCGCATCAAGCTCGAGCTGTCCGCGATCGGCCAGCACCAGCGCGCAGATGGCCGCGAACGGCTTGGAAACCGAATACGGCTGCACGAGGCTGTCCGCCCGCCATGGCCTGGTGGCGGCCGCGTCCGCCCAGCCGCCCCACAGATCCACGACCCATGCGCCGTCCCGCCACGCGGCGACGGCGGCCCCGGTACCGGCCTGTTCGGCCAGTACCTGGGCGAATGCGTCACGCACCGCGTCGAACCGGTCCTCTGCCCGCCCGTCCACCTGCATTCAGCCAGTCTGCGGTACCGGCCCGGGGCCCGCCAGCCCATATTGGGCGCCGCACCCGCCCTCATGCGGTCCAGGCGATCGGCAGCTTCTTGACGCCGCGCTGGAAGTTCGATCGCAGGTAGGACGGCTCGCCCGCGTAAGCCAGGGAGGACGTGCGGGCCATGACCTCATCGAACAGCGCGCGCATCTGGGTGCGGGCGAGGTGAGCGCCGAGGCAGAAGTGCGGGCCGTAGCCGAACACAAGGTGCGGGTTGGGGTGGCGGCGGATGTCGAAGCGGCCGGGGCTGGCAAAGACGGCTTCGTCGCGGTTGGCCGAGGTGAACGAGACGACCACCTTGTCGCCTTCGCCGATGCGCTGGCCACCGAGCTCGCAGCCGGCGGTCGCCGTCCGGCGGAACGTCATCACCGGCGTCCACCAGCGCAGCATCTCCTCGGCCGCGGCGGGCATCAGCGCCGGGTCCGAGCGCAGTTCACCGGCGGCGCCCGGGTGCTCGAGCAGGGCGATGCACGCCCCGGGCAGCCCGTTGCGCAGGGTCTCGTTCCCTGCCACCGCGAAAAGCCAGAACAAGTTCTCGAACTCGGCCACCGACACCTGGCCGCCGTCGTCGTCCACCTGGGCCAGCAGGATCGACATCACGTCATCCCCTGGGTCGCGCCGCTTGTCCTCGGCGAGCAGATGGGCGTACGCGTAGAGGTCCGGCATGCCTTCCCTGGTCCGCGGGTCCGGCATCCTGCCGTCGCCGCCCGGCGCCGGCCGCAGCGCCAGCGCCTGCCTGGCCATGGGCGTGCCCGCGGCGGGGTCGAACTCGGCCGAGGAGGCGTAGTCCGGGTCCTGGTAGCCGATCACCCGGTTGGACCAGTCGAACAGCAGCCAGCGGTCCTGCGGCGGCATGCCGAGTATGTCGGCCAGCGTGAGCAGCGGCAGATCCGCGGCCACGTCCTTGGCGAAGTCGCATTCGCCCCGCGGCCCGGTGAACACCCGGTCGCAGATGGCCCGCGCGTGACCGCGGATGCGGTCCTCAAGCCGGGCGACCGCCCGCCGCGTGAACGACCGGGTCAGCAGCCGCCGCAGCCGGGAGTGATCCGGCGGGTCCATGTTGAGCATCATCTGCCGGACATAGCCGAGCGCCTGCGGTGTCGCCGGGTCACGTATCTGGGTCGCTCCCTGTGCGGAGGAGAACAGCTGCGGCCTGGCCAGCACCGATTCGACATCCGCGTGCCGCAGCACCAGCCAGAACCCCGGGCCCGCGGGCCAGCCGAGGACCGGAATCTCGGCCACCCAACTGACGGGCGCCGCTGCCCGCAGCCGGGCCAGCGCCTCGAACGGCACCCCGTCGACGTAGCTGGCGGGGTCAAAGACGACCTCGGTATCGGGCCGGGCGGACCGTGCCGTTGTCATTTGGCTCCCCATGATTGCCTTGACGGACTTCGCGGCATTACGCCGGCCCTCGCTGCCATGGTTCCTGTCTTCGTCGGCCTTAGCCATCTCAAGCGTCCCCCGGCGGCCGCCCGGGCCGGACGGCCTCGCCATGTACGGGACCGTACCCAGGTGCCCGCATGGATGAGCCCTGGCTGCCCCGGTGCAATGGCAGACTGCGGCTATGGCGGCGGATCTGCGTGTCCACGAAGGCGGCAGCGGGGAACCGATCCTGGTGCTGCTGCACGGCCTTGGCGCGACCGGCGACGTCTGGGAAGGCTGGCGGCCATTGCTCACCGGCCGGTGGCCGGGGCGCTGGCTGGCGCCGGACCTGCCTGGTCATGGCGGTTCGCCGCCGCTGGCCGTGTATACCTTCGACGGCTTTGCCGCCGCGGTCGCCGGCATCATCCCGCCGGCGGCCCGCACCGTCGTGCTGGGGCATTCGCTGGGCGGTGTCGTCGGGCTGGCCCTGGCCAGCGGCAGGTTCCCCGCAGGTGTGGACGCGGTCATCGGCCTGGGCATCAAGGTCGCGTGGACCGGCGAGGAACTGGACCGGGCCCAGGCCCTGGCCCGCCGGGCGCCGGCCATGTTCGCCTCGCGTGACGAGGCCGCCGCCCGCTACCTGCGGGTGTCCGGTCTGGCGGGCCTGCTGCCCGCCGGGGACGCGGCCGTGGACGCGGGACTGCGTGAGCAGGACGGGCACTGGCGGCTGGCGATGGACCCGGGCACCTTCGGGGCCGGCGCGCCCGATATGGCGGGGCTGGTGGCGCGATCGCGGGCCCAGGTGACCCTTGCCCGCGGCGAGCACGACCCGATGAACACCGACGAGCAGCTAGCCCGGCTCGGCACCGAGACCGTCACACTCCCCGGCCTGGGCCACAACGCCCATGTGGAGAGCCCGGAAGCCGCGATCGCCCTCCTCGACGCTGTCCGGTAATCCGCTGCCCAACAGGACGCCCGGGCGCCACCGCCCTCGCCCCGGCACGGGAGGCACGTATGACCGAGTTCACCGGGCTGGCCGCGCTCGTCACCGGCGGTGCGTCCGGCATCGGGCTAGCCACGGCCAGGATGCTGGCCGGCCGCGGCGCCCGGGTCGCCGTCCTGGACACCGATCCGGCCGATACCGGCGGCGGCCTGATCAGCGTGATCGCCGACGTGACCGACGACGAGGCGGTCCGCCGCGCGGTGGACGAGGCCGCCACGGCGCTCGGCGGCCTCGACATCCTGGTGAACAACGCCGGGATCGGCGCCACGGGAACGGTGGCGGACAACCCCGACGCCGAATGGCACCGCGTGCTCGACGTCAACGTGGTGGGCATGGCCCGCACCAGCCGGGCGGCGCTGCCGTACCTGCGCCGCGCGGCCGTTGCCAGGGGCCGGGCCGTGATCGTCAACACCTGCTCCATCGCGGGCATCGCCGGCCTGCCGCAGCGGGCGCTGTACTCGGCAAGCAAGGGCGCGGTGTACGCGCTGACGCTGGCCATGGCGGCGGACCACGTCCGCGAGAACATCCGGGTCAACTGCGTGACCCCCGGCACGGTCGACACGCCCTGGGTGGGCCGCCTGCTCGGCGCCGCACCCGACCCCGCCGCGGAACGGGCCGCGCTGGAGGCGCGCCAGCCGATGGGGCGCCTGGTCTCGGCGGAGGAGGTCGCCGCCGCGATCGTCTACCTCGCGAGCCCGCTCGCCGGCGCGACGACCGGCATCGCGCTCGGTGTGGACGGCGGCATGGCCGGCCTGAGGCTGCGCCCCGCCGAGCCCGGGGCATGAAAGTGACAACCAGGCCCGGAGCCAGTGATCACTTGCCTGTGGTCACGGCTCTCAGCTCGCCGAGCGATTCGCGGATGAGTTGCGGCAGCTCGGGCTGGCTGGGTCCGTCGACCCAGCGTTCGAACGCGATCTTGAAGACGGCGATCCCCGCCTCGGCGGTCAGGCTCGCGGCCGGTTCGCCGACGCCGCGCTGGCGCAGCGCCTCGGCCAGCGCCGTGGCGAGCGAGGCGAGCTTGATCAGCTCACGTTCCTGGAGACCCGCGTTGGCGGCAATGACCGCCTGACGCTGCCGGGACCATTCACGGCGCTCCTGGAGCAGGGCGCCGGCGGCTTCCAGGGCCGCGGCGACCGCCTCGATCGGCGCCGCGGACTCCGGCGCGCCGTCGACCGCGCTGACCAGGAACTCCTGCAACATGCCCGCGCCCGCGAACAGCACCTCGCGCTTATCGGCGAAGTGCCGGAAGAACGTCCGCTCGGTGAGCCCGGCCCGCTCGGCGATCTCCGCCACCGTGGTCTGCTCGAACCCGCGCTCGGCGTACAGCTCCATGGCCGCCTGCTCCAGGCGGCCGCGCGCGTTCGGCTCCCAGCGGCCCATGCCTCTGATCATAGGTGATGACAGTCGCTGACATCCATGGGTATAGTGATGACAGCGACTGACATCGGCTCGCCCGGCCCGATACCGGGCCAAGCCGGCTACCAGGAGGTTCTCATGCATGTCTTCGTCACCGGCGCGTCCGGCTGGATCGGTTCCGCCGTCGTTCCCGAGTTCATTGGCGCGGGCCACCAGGTCACCGGGCTGGCGCGCTCGGACTCCTCGGCCGCAGCCCTCACGGCGGCAGGGGCGCAGGTACAGCGCGGCACCATTGATGATCTGGACGTCCTGCGGAAGGCGGCGGCCGCCTCCGATGGCGTGATCCACCTCGCGTTCAAGCATGACATCGCTTTCACAGGGGACTTCCAGGGCGCTGCCGATGCCGACCGCCGCGCCGTCGAGACATTCGGCGAGGTGCTTGCGGGCTCCGGCAAGCCCTTCGTGATCGCCTCAGGGACGCTCGGGCTCACCCCCGGGCGGATGGCGACCGAGCGGGACGGGCGCAGCCCGGACTCCATGGCTCACCTGAGCGGCGGCCCCCGGATCCGGCAGGCCACCGCGCAGCTGACGCTGTCCCTCGCCGACCGCGGCGTCCGCTCGTCCGTGCTGCGGCTCCCCCCGACGGTGCACGGCGAGGGAGACCACGGGTTCATGGCAGCGATCGTCGGCATCGCCCGGGACAAGGGCGTGTCAGGCTACATCGGCGACGGGGCCAACCGCTGGCCCGCCGTGCACCGGTTCGACGCCGCGCACCTGTTCCGCCTGGCGCTGGAGCAGGCGCCGGCGGGCTCCGTGCTGCACGCGGTCGCCGACGAGGGCGTGCCGATCCGCGCTATCGCCGAGGTGATCGGCCGCCACCTGAACCTGCCGGTGGCCGCCATCGCTCCCGGGGACGTGGCGGGGCACTTCACCTGGCTGGCCAGCTTCCTCGGGATCGACGCCCCGGCCTCGAGTGCGCTGACCCGCGAGCTGCTGGGCTGGCAGCCGGTCCACCCCGGGCTCATCGACGACCTCGACAAGGGCCACTACTTCCACGCGTAACCCGCGTCATCCCGCCGCCTGCGCGTCCCTGGCTTCCGGTCCGGCAAAGACCAGCGGTGGTGTGGTCGCTGATTCCGGTACTGGAGCGCTAGGCGGCGTAGCCGGTGGCCTTGTCCACGACCACCCGCACGGCCACGCGGACCGCGCCGGGGCGGTCCTGCCCCGGATCCTTGCCGTCGTACTTCCACGACAGTTCGGTGTCGAGCTTGCGGCCGGTGTCGGGGGTCATCGACACCCGGCCACGCAGCTCGACGTAGTTCTCCGGGTCCGAGGAGTCGATCACGGTGACGCTGACGCGCGGGTCCCGGACCATGTTGCGGTGCTTGATCCGCCCCTCCACCGTCGAGAACAGCAGGTCGGTCCCGTCGCGGCCGACCCACACCACGGACGTCTGCGGGCTGCCGTCCGGGTTCACCGTGGCCAGGACCGCGTAGTTCCTGCCATCGACCAGTCGCAGCGCCGCATCGCTGAGCGGAATACCCATGGCGGCACGGTAACAGCGCGGGCCCGGCCGGCGGGATCCCGCGTTCAGCGCTGGTTGAGCAGGCGCCGGGTCTCGGCCAGCAGTTCCCAGGACTGTTCCATGGGTGCTGGGTAGCAGGTGACCGCCAGCAGTTCTGCCCCTGCTTCGGCGTAGAGCGCGAAGTGATCGGCGACCTGGCCGGGTGTCCCGCCGATGGCCAGTTGCCGGGCGCGGCCGGCGGGCACGCCGAACATGCGCTCCATGCTCGCGGCGGTGAGGCCGGCCAGCCCGGCGGCGGGACGCTCGCCGAGGGCGGCGTGCAGGCAGATGCCCAGCCGCGGCCTGGGCCGGCCTGCCTCCTCCGATAGCTCGCCGAGGCGGGCTGCGCTGGCCGCGAACTCGCGCGGGGTCTGCAGACCCGACAGCCAGCCATCGCCGAACCGGACGGCACGCCGCAGGGCAGCCGCTGACTGGCCGCCGATCCACATCGGCGGCACCGGCATGGCCGGCCGCAGCGAGATCTCGGCGGAACCCGGGGCATCGGGGATCGGGGTTGGCTTGCCGCTGAGCAGGCCAGGCAGCAACCGGAGGAACTCATCGGTGCGCCGGGCCCTGTCCTCACGGCTCCAGCCCGCCGCGTGATATTCCGCCGCGGACCCGCCGCCCAGGCCCACGCCGAGCCGCAGACGGCCGCTGCCCGCGATGTGCTGCAGGCTGGCAATCTGCTTAGCGGCCCAGGCCAGCGAGCGCAGCGACGGCACATAAATGGCGAACCCGATCGCGATGCGGCCGGTGACCGCCGCGGCGGCCGCCAGCATCAGGCTGCTGTCCAGCACCGGCAGCTGGCCGGCTAGCAGACGGTCCTCGGCCCACAGGCAGTCCAGGCCAGCCCGCTCCGCGAGCCGCGCCAGGCCGGCGACGTCCGGCAAGGCGTCCTCCGGCGCCGTCGTCTCAGGCACGACGGCCCCGACCTCGACGCGCATGCCCCTCCGATCCCTCGGCGGCACCGAAGCGCCCGGCGGATCTGCCCGGCCCGCGGGCACCGCCGCCGGTCAGTCGCTCTCAAACGCCGCAACCGAGTATCTCCGGCCGGTACGACATTCCACCCTCCGGCCGTGAACGGAGCACAACCCCGGCGGCCTGCCCGCCCGTGGCGCCGAGCCCCGGGCCCGGCACGCGAGGCTGGCAGACTGTCGCAGGCGAAGCAACCGCGGCACCCTGAGCCGGGATCGGAGCGAATGGTGAAGGCAGTCCGCTTCAGCCGGTTCGGGGGCCCGGAGGTCCTCGAGATCGTGGATCTGCCCGATCCGCATCCAGGTCCGGGCCAGGTCCGGATTGCGGTGCGTGCGGCCGGCATCAACGCGAGCGACTGGAAGAAGCGCAAGGGCCTGATGGATGAGGAGCTCCCGCAGACCATGGGCCATGAGGCGGCGGGCGTCGTCGACGAGCTCGGCGATGGCGTTGCGGACGTGGCCATCGGCGATCGCGTGTTCGGCTTCTCCGCCGAGGGGGCGGCCCAGGCCGAGCTGGCGGTGCTGTCCCACTATGCGCCGATCCCGCCGTCGCTTGACTTCCCCGGCGCCGCCGCGCTACCGGCTGCCGTCGAGACGGCGACGCGCGCGCTTGACCAGCTCGGCGCCGGGAGCGGCAGCACACTGCTCATCAACGGCGCCTCCGGAAGCGTCGGCAGCGCCGCGGTTCAGCTCGCCGTGGTGCGCGGTGCGCGTGTGATCGGCACCGCCAGCCCGGCAAACCACTCCTATCTTCGCTCGCTGGGGGCCGAGCCCGTCGCCTACGGCGGGGGCCTCGCCGGCCGGGTTCGCGCGCTCGCGCCTGACGGCGTCGGCGCCGCGCTCGACGTCGCCGGGAGCGGCGTCCTGCCCGAGCTCATCGAGCTCGCGGGCGGCCCGGGGCACGTCGTGACGATCGCCGACTTCGGTGGCGCGCGGGAGCACGGGGTGAGGTTCAGCAGCGGGGACTCCGGCCGCGCGGTCCATGCGATCGCCGGGATCGGCGAGTTGATCGAGTCCGGGCGCTTCTCGCTCCCGGTCGCGCAGACCTTCCCGCTCGCCGAGATCGCGGAGGCGCACCGCGTCAGCGAGGACGGTCACGTGCGCGGGAAGCTGGTGCTGGTGGTCGGCTCGCCTGCGCGCGGGTCCGGGTATTGACGCGGACAGGACGACGGCGGCGGCCGGGTATGCCCTGTCAGCGATGACCGCTTCGGGCGGGCCCGCACCCGGCTCCCCCCGTCCTCCTTATGCGGCCGGGAGCGTCGGGCGGGGTTTGCCGGGGGCGACGGTGCGGGCCAGGATCCCGAGCGTGGCCCGCAGCGCGCTCTCCGGGACCACCGGGAAGATGGCGGCGTCCTTCCAGCTCTGCTCTACCGCCGACCAGTCGTAGTAGGAGGTCACGAGCGTGCCCTCCGCGATGGGCTCCAGCCGGTAGCCGTACACGTGGCCGAGGTCCAGCTGACCGTGCACGGTCCAGGCGATTTCCCGGTCCGGCTCGAACGTGACGATCTCGATCGTGACGTCGTAGAGGCCGAGGGGGTAGTCGTTGAGCGCTTCGCGGTCCATGTGCACGACGAAGGTGTCGCCCGCCTTGGCGACGGCGTCCCCGCTGGCGCCCATCAGCATGCCCGAGCTGTCTATGGCGACGTGGCCGCGCGGATCGGTGAGCACCGCGAAGATCTCGCCCGCCGGTGCGGCCATCGCCCGCTGCACCTCAAGTCGTTCCGGCATGCGCCGATTGTCGCATCCCGGCTGATTCCGGGGTCCGGCGCTGGCCGGCGGTCACTCGATGGCGGCCCGCCATGTGGAGATCAATGCCGGGCGGTATCGCTGGCGACGCGGCCGTCCAGCAACTGCACGGCAACACCGGCCCGGTGGGCCATCCCGCGGCAGCAGCCACAGCCCGGCCAGTGGCCCCGTCGTCCATCGCACCTCGCAGGGTTCAGGTGATCCCGGCTGATCATCCTGGCGGCCGTACCTCAGGGCACCTCACCGAACGCGTGTGAGTTCCGTGTGAATGCGCTGGGCGAACCCGCCGGCCGGGGTGACCCTGATCACGCCGATGGGCGAGGATGTGTCTAAGGGAGGGGCGTGCATGGGCGGTCCTCAGTCAGCGCGGCCCGCGACGGGCAACCGGCCTCCTGCTGGCAGCGAGGCGCTGGTCCTGCTGGCCGGGTCGGCGAGCGCGGCGGAGCGCGCGCTGGTCAGGCAATGGCTGTGTGATGGCCACGTGCGGCCGTCCGCGGTGCTGCCGCTGGACGGCCCGGGCCTGGCGCGGTCGCTGGACCGGGCGGTACCAGAGACGGTGATCACCGCTGTCCGCGTCGCGTGGCTGCCGCGCGAACGGGGCGGCGAACGGCGGGTCCAATGGGCGGACGTGCTGTCGCAGGTCAACCCGCGGCGGCCGCCGGCGTTCTGGCAGAACCGGATCATGCGTCGCGAGCCGGACCGGGCCCGGATGGTGGTTGCGGAGTCCGCCACGGTGGCCGCGCTGCGTGGCCGGTGGGGCGGCACCGGCTCGTTCGCTCAGTTCGTGTCCCGGCAGGCCAGGCTCGCGCTGGACCGCTCCGAGCGGGCGCTGCTCGGGTACAGGTACAAGGTGCCGAAGGAGGTCACCGAGGCGATCGAGGACAGCCCGGCCTTCCGTGCCGAGGTCGCCCGGCTCGCGCCCCGGCTGGGCCTGACCGAGCAGGAGGTGATGGAGCGGGCCGAGACGGACCTGGACGGCCTGGTTGCCTCGATGAGCCCGGTCGCGGTTGACCTGCTGTCCAGCACGCTGCGCCCGCTGCACGCCCGCGCGTGGGACGTGCATGTCGACACCGCCGGGCTGGACCGGCTGCGCGAGCTGAATCGCGAGTACGCCCTGGTCTTCCTGCCCAGCCACCGCTCCTACGCCGATCCGCTGCTGCTCGCCGATGTCCTTGCCGAGCATGACTTCCCCCGCAACCACGTGCTCGGCGGCGACAACCTCCGGTTCTGGCCGATCGGCCCGCTGGCCAAGCGGGCCGGCATCGTGTTCATCCGGCGCAGCTTCGGCGACGACGAGATCTACAAGCTGGCCCTGCGCGAATACCTCGGTTTCCTGCTCGCCAAGCGCTTCAACCTGGAGTGGTACATGGAGGGCGGCCGGTCCCGGACCGGAAAGCTGCGCCCGCCGCGGTATGGCCTGCTGGCCTATGTGGCCGAGGCCATCGCCCGGGGCCGGGCCGAGGACGCCTGCCTCGTGCCGGTGGCGATCACCTACGACCAGCTTCGCGAGGTATCGGCCATGGCCGCGGAGCAGGCCGGTGCCGCGAAGAAGTCGGAAGGCCTCGGCTGGCTCGCGGGCTACGCGCGCGGCCAGCTTGCCCGGATCGGCACGGTCCACGTCCGGTTCGCCGAACCGCTCTCGCTGCGCGCGGCGCTGCCGCCGGGCGGTCCCGGCTCTGCTGGCCTCGACCCCGCCGCCCCGCCCAAGGATAAGGATGCCTGGCGGCTGGCACTGCAGAAGGTGGCGTTCGAGGTGGCCGTCCGGATCAACCGGGTTACCCCGGTGACCGCGACGGCGCTGGTGACGCTGGCCCTGCTCGGCGTCCGCGACCGCGCGCTGACGCTGGGCCAGGTCCGCGGGGTATTCGAGCCGCTGCGCGATTACCTCGCCGAGCGGGGGCTACCGCACTCACGGGAGATCCTGGACACCGACGCCGGGGTGCAGCGGGTGCTCGGTGCCCTGGCCCAGCAGAACGTGGTCACGGTCTACGCGGGCGGCGAGGAGCCGGTCTACGCCATCGAACGGGGCCAGCACCTGGTCGCGGCGTTCTACCGGAACAGCGCGATCCACCATTTCGTCAATCGGGCGGTGGCGGAACTGGTGTTGCTCAGTCCGCCCGCCGAGCGGTGGGACGAGGCGATGCAGCTGCGGGACCAGCTCAAGTTCGAGTTCTTCTTCCCGGACAAGACGGCCTACCGCGCGGTGCTCCAGGCCGAGCTTGACCGGCTCGACCCCGGGTGGGAGACGGTGGCCGACGGGCGCGCCGTGCTGGAGCGGTCGGAACTGCTGGTGGCGAACCGGGTACTGCGGTCCTTTCTCGACGCGCAGCTCGTGGTCGCCGAACGGCTCGCCGCGCGTCCCGCGGACCAGCCGTTCGCGGAGCGGGAGTTCCTCGACGAATGCGGCGGCGTCGGGCGGCAGATGCTGCTGCAGGGGCGGCTGCACGGGCCGGAGTCGCTGTCGCGGGAACTGTTCGCCGGCGCGGTGAAGCTCGCCGGGAACCTGGACCTGCTCGGCCCCGGCGGTGACGAGCTGGCCCAGCGGAGGCAGGCGTTCGCCGGGCGCCTGCACGACGACGTGGCCCGGCTGATCATGATCGACGAGATCGATGCCGCGGGCCGACGGGAGGCGATCGGTGTCGAACCCTAACCAGCTACCTGCCGGGCCATGGTCGGAGCAGGACCTGATCGCCGCCGTCGAGGCCGGGCCGAAAGGCGCGCACATCGGGGCGTTCTTCGACTTCGATGGCACCCTGATCGACGGCTACTCGCTGTCCGCGTTCGCCCGTCATCACCTCAGGTCGATGCAGGTCACACCGGCGGATCTGGGGCGGATGCTGCTCACCGGCATCCGCGGCGTGACCACCGAGGAGGACTTCGAGCAGTTCACCGTGCTGAGCATGCACACCTGGGCCGGGCGCAGCGAGGACGAGCTCGCGGAACTCGGTGAGCGCCTGTTCGTGCAGGGCATCTCCGGGTCGCTGTACCCGGAGGGATGGCGCCTGGTCGAGGCGCACCAGCGAGCCGGGCACACCGTGGTTCTCGCTTCCTCTGCCACCCGGTTCCAGGTGGAACCCACGGCCAGGGCGATGGGCGTATCGCACATCCTTGTCTCACCCGTGGAAATCGTGAACGGTATCTGCACCGGCCGGCCCGGCGGCCCGCTGCTGTGGCGGGCCGGCAAGGCGGCGGCGGTGCGCGAGTTCGCCGCGGAACACGGGATCGACCTGGCGGAAAGCTACGCCTATTCCAACGGCGACGAGGACGTGCCGTTCCTGCGGGCCGCCGGGCGGTCGCGTGCCATCAACCCGGGCCGGCGCCTGGCCGAGGCGGCGCGGCACTACGGCTGGCCAGTGGCCAGGTTCCGCTCCCGCCGGGCCGGGGCGACCGACATCGCCCGCACGGTAATGGGGCTGGCCGGCATGCTCGGCGGTTTCACCGCGGGCGTGGCGCTGGGCGCGACCACCGGATCCCGGCGGGAGGCTGTGGACCTCGGCACCACGCTCGCCGGTGAGGTGGGCAGCGCGCTGGCCGGGGTGCGGCTGGACGTCCACGGCGCCGAGCACCTCGCGGCCCGGCCCGCCGTGTTCCTTTTCAACCACCAGAGCCAGCTTGACGTGCTCATCCTGGCCAAGCTGCTGCGCGGCGGGTTCACCGGCGTCGCGAAGAAGGAGCTCGCGAACAGCCCCGGGTTCGGGCTGATGTTCCGGCTCGCCGACGTGGCGTTCGTGGACCGCCAGGACAACGCGCAGGCGCGCAAGGCCCTGGAGCCGGCGGTGCACAAGCTGCGCGATGGGATCTCCCTGGTGATCGCGCCCGAGGGCACCCGGTCGGCGACCCCGGCGCTCGGGCCGTTCAAGAAGGGGGCGTTCCACGTCGCGATGCAGGCGGGGGTGCCGATCGTGCCGATCGTGATCCGCAACTCCGGTGAGCTGATGTGGCGCGGCGCCACCACGATCCACGCGGGAACCGTGCAGATCGCGGTGCTGCCCCCGATCGCCACCGACGGCTGGGACGTAGACGGCCTGGACGAGCACATCCGCCAGGTTCGCGGGCAGTACCTGGCGACACTGGCCAACTGGCCAGGCCACGGCACCGGGCAGGTGACCGCCACGACGCCGGTCTTCTCCGTCGCACCGCCCGCACTGCCGCTGGACTGGGGCGCCTCGCCCCGGATGAACCCGCTGGAAACGGCCATGTGGCGCGCGGAATCGGCGGACCCGCGGCTGCGCGTCACGGTCAGCCTGCTTGAACTGCTCGACCCCGCCCCGGACTGGGACCGGCTGCTCGCCGCGCACGAGTGGGCGTCCCGCATGGTGCCGCGGATGCGGCAGCGCGTGCTCGAGCCCGCGCTCGCGCTCGGCACCCCGGCGTGGGTGACGGACGGTGACTTCGACCTGTCCCGGCACGTGCACCGGATCCGGCTGCCCGGTCCCGGCACGATGCGGCAACTGCTCGACATCGTTCAGGACTTCGCCGCCGCCCCGCTCGACCGTGACCGCCCGCTGTGGCAGGCGCTGCTGGTGGAGGGGCTGGCCGACGGCCGGGCCGGGTACGCGGCCAAGAGCCACCACAGCGTCACCGACGGGCTCGGCGCGGTGCAGCTGATGATGCGGCTGCACAGCCGCACGGCCGAGCATGACCCGGACCGGCCCGAGCCGCCGGTCCCGGCGCCCGGCGGGTGGTCCCGCACCGGGCTGTTCGCCGGGCAGGTCGCCGACGCGGTCCGCGCCACCCCCATGGCGGCGGTGCGCCAGAGCACCAGAGTGCTCGGCACGCTGACCCGGCCGTGGGACGCGGCCTCGCGGGCAGCGGGGCAGGCGCTGTCCGCGGTCCGTTTTACCGGCCAGAACACTTCCGCCCCGTCCAGTTCGCCGCTGCTTGCCCGGCGGGGCGGCGACTGGCACTTCGAGGTCGTCGACGTGCCGCTGGCCGACCTCAAGGCCGGGGCGAAGGCGGCGGGCGGGTCCCTCAACGACGGGCTGCTGGCCGCGGCGATCGGCGGGTTCCGCCGCTACCACGAGCGGTTCGGCGCGCCCGTGGACCGGCTCGCCGTCGGGTTCCCGATCAGCCTGCGGGCCCAGGACGACCCACAGGGCGGGAACCGGTTCACCGGCGCCAAGTTCGCCGCGCCCATGGCAGAGACCGACCCGGCGGCCAGGATCGCCGCGGTGCGGCAGTTCGTGCTGGAGGCCCGGGCGGCCAGCGCCACCGCGGCCGACACCGTGCCGGCTGCCCTGGCCCCGCTGGTCGGCTGGCTGCCCGCCCCGGTGGTCAGCACGGTGTCGGGACGGTTGACCAGTACCAACGACGTCCAGGTGTCCAGCATCCCCGGCGTGCCGTTCCCGGTGTACATCGCGGGCTCGCGGATCACCCACATGTACCCGTTCGGCCCGCTGCCTGGCTGCGCCGCGATGATCACCCTCATCTCGCACGACGGGGACTGCTGCATTGGCATCAACACCGACACGCTCGCGGTTACCGACCCCGGCGGGCTCGCCGGTGACCTGCGCGCCGGGCTGGACGAGGTGGTGGCGCTCGCCTGACATCTCCCTGCCGGGCAGGCCAAGCGGGTTCCAGCCACCCGCCTACCGGCAGTTTGCGAACAAGGTTCCTTCCCGCGCGTGCCCCATGGGGGAATGGGGGAGAGGACGGCCGGCCCGCGCGGAGGATGCTAGCGTTTCCTTTCGGCTAGGCCATGTTCGGCACGGATACGGCGGTTGGGTGTGGGTGCGGGCTGGTAGCGCACGCTGGCTATCCGGGGGACGCTAGGCCTGGCCCAGGCTTGGGCGCCGCTCCCGGAGGTTTGGATGCGACGCCCCTTTATTTTTGTGCTGCCAGCCCTGGCCCTGGCGCTTGCCCTCGCCGGTTGCCGCTGGACGGGCGCACCCAGCCAGGCGGCGCCGACCCATGTGGCGGCGGACAAGGCAGCGGCCGCCGAGTCTTCCGCGTCTCCCTCACCGTCGCCGTCACCGGTCCTGCGGCCAGGGATGCGGGGGCGGGCGATCAGGCTGCTGCAGCGGCGGCTCGCGGCGCTGAAGTATTACCCGGGCCGGGTGAACGGCCGGTTCGGCGCCAACACCCTCGAGGCCGTCTGGGCGTTCCAGGAAACCCAGGGCCTGCACCCACGGAATGCGGTGACCGCCGCGATGCAGCGCGCCCTGGCCAGCCCGCGGCCGCCCTGGGCACTGGTTCCGCACGGCGGCCGTACGCGGATCGAGGTCAGCCTGAAACACCAGGTTCTCGTCCTGTACAAGCACAATCGTGTCCTGCTGGTCAGCCACGTCTCCACCGCCGGCGGTCGCTATTTCTGCTCGCCGAACGGCTGCGGCGATCCCATCACGCCGACCGGCGACTTCACCACACTTTCGTTCATGCCGGGCTGGGTGAACGTGCCGCTCGGCCAGATGTACAACCCCGTGTTCTTCATCGGCACCCTCTACGCGATCCACGGGGACACCCAGGTGCCGCTCCGGCCGGCCTCCCACGGCTGCGTGCGGATCCCGATCGACGTCGCCGCGTTCTTCCACACGCTGATACCAACCTCCGGCACGCCGGTATACATCCGCCGCTGAGTCGGCGCTGATGCCCAGGCTCCTGGTCGTACACCACACACCCTCGCCGGTGCTGCAAGAGATGCTCGAGGCGGTGGTCAGCGGGGCGCGGACCGATGAGATCGAGGACGTCGAGGTGGTCCTGCGGCCGGCCCTGACCGCGGCCGCTGTAGACGTGCTGCAAGCCGATGGGTACCTGCTCGGCACGCCGGCCAACATCGGCTACATGTCCGGCGCGCTGAAACATTTCTTCGACGGCATCTACTACCCGTGCCTGGAGGCCACCGTGCGGCGGCCCTATGGCCTGTACGTGCACGGCGGCATGGACACCACCGGTGCGGTGCGCGCGGTGCAGGCGATCGCCACCGGGCTGCGGTGGCGGGAGGTCCGGCCACCGGTCTGCGTCACCGGGGCTCCGGGCAAACAGGACCTGCAGGCGTGCTGGGAACTGGGCGCGCTGCTCGCCGCCGAGATCGCCGGGTGACCGTCACCTCCTGCCTGGCCGGGGCGGATGCCAGCGGCCGGCGGCGGGCCGCGGGAGATTGACGCGGCGTAACGGCAAGTGTGTGTTGGGTAGTTATGGCCCGGCGGCGGGCGGGTGTAGTGCAGCCTTATGCACCAATAGCACCCGGTTGCGGCCCCAGTCCCAGAACGAGGGGGGCGATAGTGTCCACCACGCGTGTCCGGCACTCCAAGTCGTCCCGGGCGCGCTCCGGCGCGGCGGCTGGGCGCGGCGGGCGGTCGCCCGCCGGGCGGCTCGGCACGCGGGCGCTCGCGGTGGCGATGGCCGTGGCGAGCGTGGTCGCCGTGGTCTGTACCTGGGCTGGCGTTGCTGAATTGCAGGGGAAGGCATCGCCTTGGGCGGGGTTGTGGCTGGCGAAGGCGGCCGACGGGGTGGCGGCGTGGCCGACTTCCTGGGGCGGCCGGCCACAGATCGTGGGCGCCGTCATCGCCGACAGCTCCGGGGGCAGCTACCGTAACCCGCTGCGCGGGGTCAAAGGGCTGGTCGCGGAGCGCATCGACGACGGCGCCGACTTCGCCGGGGCGGGCCCGGTCTATGCCCTCGGTGACGGGGTTGTCACCAAGGCGGACGGGGCCAACTACGGATGGCCCGGCGGGGGATGGATCACCTACCGGCTCACCAGCGGGCCGGGCGTGGGGCTGATGGTCTACGTGGCTGAAGACATCATCCCCGCCGTCGTGGTCGGCCAGCGGGTGTCGTCCGCCACCGCGCTCGGCACCATGTACGACGGTGGCGACGGCATCGAAACCGGGTGGGCGCAGCCAACCGGCCTGTCTGCCGAATCGGAGCTGCCGGAAGCCGGCGGCATCGGCGGGCTCGGCCCGTTCCCCACCCGGATCGGGCTCAACTTCGACGAACTGCTCCAGTCCCTGGGGGTGCCCGCCGCGCCCAACCGCGCCCAGCCTCCGCACGGGCTCCTCCCGGCCGGCTACCCGGCCAGCTGGAGATAGCCCGGCCGGCCGAAGACGGTCGCTGATGTCATGATGGTGGGGTGTTCCGCGCCCCTCAGGAAGGTGATGATGGCGGAGATACCGTTCATGATCGGGGCTAGCGTCAGTTGCTCCGATGGCGCATGTGGCGAGGTGACCCGGGTCGTCATCAACCCGGTCAGCCGCGAACTCACCCACCTCGTGGTGGAACCGGCGGGCCGCAGCGGGCTCGGCCGGCTCGTGCCAGTCGACCTTGCCGATGCCAGCGACGGCGAGATCCGGCTGCGTTGCACCATGGCGGAGTTCGAGAAGCTCGACGCCGCCGAGGAGACGCAGTTCGTGCCGGGGACCCGAGGCTATGCGGCCTACGGCCCGGAACAGGTGCTCTCCCAGCCATGGGTGAGCCTGGGCGGGACCACCGGGGTCGAGGGCGACGTGGTCGCCGGGGTCTCGGAGACCGTCACCTACGACGCCGTTCCCCTGGGCGAGGTGGACGTGCGCCGCGGCGATCGCGTCCATGCCACCGACGGCGAGATCGGCCACGTAGAGGGGCTCGTCATCGACCCGCGCAACCACCACGTGACCCACGTGCTGCTCCAAGAGGGGCACTTGTGGGGCCGCAAGGAGGTATCCATCCCGATCGGCGCCGTCACCGGAACCGAGGACGGTATCCGGCTCAACCTCACCAAGGACGACGTGCGGGACCTGCCGCCGGTGCACATCGACCATCCGGCCGGGTAGGCCCGCCCACGGCGGCATGCCGTCATGGCCGGTGGGCTTCGAAGGTGCGGCCCGTTCAGGTACCGCTGGTTTCGTTGCCGCCCGGTGGTGCCACATCCAGCGCGGGGTTCGTATCGAAAAAACCAAACGGCCTGAGCGCGAAACCGGCTCGCTCGACCGGCATGACCGGCCAGTCCTCGGGCCGTGGAAGGTGATGGCTGCCGAGGGTGTACCAGAGCACGATGTCGGTGTTCTCGATGGGCCGGTCCGCCTTGGCCCACTCCGGGAGCCCGGCCCCTCCGGGATGCTGGCTCGGGTAATCCCCGGCGGGAAACCGCTCGCCGGGCGCGAACGGCGTCACCCACAAGTGCCTGGTCGTGAACGCGGCGCGCCGGATGAAGGACGAATCCTCGTGCGCGAACGGCACAACGTTGCCGCCGGGGACCAGCTTGTAGCCGACCGGCTGCCCCAGAGCGTTGACGACGTTGGGGTTGATCACCAGCCAATGCCGGCCGGTGAGGGGATCGATCAGCCGTTGTGCCTGCGATTCTGACCGCAGCAGCGTGCGGCGTGGCCGGAAGGCATTGCCGTAGGGATTGCCGGGGCCCTTCGGCACAGGCTCGGTTTCGGCCTCCAGCACGGAGTTGCGCTCGCCGTCGACCGCCATGTCGAGCCGGACGCTGAAGAAGTGCTGGTGGTGCGCGGCAAGGGTCTGCGGGGCGACGACCGTGCCGTAGTCGCTGGTCTCGCCCGGGGGCAGCGCGGCGGTCAGCACGATACCGGTCAGCTTGATTTCCAGCTCGATCGAAGCGTCCTGGTAGAAGTACCAGTAGAAGGCGTATTCGTAGTTGCCGGCGGTGATGATGAACGACACCACCAGCCGTCGGCTCCTGCGTACCTCGGTATGGCCGAGGCGGGCGTCAAAGTGCTTCCAGAGGATCCCGTCGTCCTCCTCGTGCAGGCAGATCGCGTTCTTGATGGTGTACGGCTGCCCCCGGTCGTCGGCAAGCTGGACGTCGAAGTACCGGATCTGCCCGAGGCAGTCACACCCCAGCTCCAGCGAGTTCGCCAGCATCCCTATGCCGTATTCGCCGATGTCGAAGGCGTTGCGCCAGCCTTGGAAGGGCCTCGGGTCGCCATAGGGTATGACGAGCTCGGCGACCGAAGCGCGGTGGATGACCGAGCGCAGCCGCCCGTGATCCTCGTAGCCGATCGTGTGCAACACCAGACCTTCGCGTGCGCTGAACCCCAGCCGGAGACGCCAGTTCTGCCAGCGCACCTCCCACCCATCCACCTGGAAACTCACACCCGCTGGCTGGCGTAGCTCGATCGGTGTCAAGCCGGCACGGTGGGTGCTGGCAGCGGTCGTATAGTCCCCGGTGCCAGGGGGGAGCGGCACCACCCCGAGATCTTCCACCCGGGCAACGGACATGTCGTCAAGATCCACAACAGCGTGCAGCCCGTGGATCGGCTTGGCGTACGGGTTGTCACCGGGACTGGCCCGGTAGAAGCACAGGGTCCAGACCAGCCGCCTGCCCGCATCCGCCTCCCGGGTGAAGGTGCCGGTTCCCCACGCTTCCACCTGCACCTGATCCGGGTCGTGGATGCCCCGCTTCCTAAGGCCTGCGCGGAAGCGCGGGTCGGCCCTGACCAGGCGCTCGCATTCGGCGTATTCGCCAAGCGTGACCGGTGTCTGTGCCCCCGGGACCGGCTGCCAGGACAAGACAGCGCCGGCGGTGAGTGACACCACCGCCTCGTAGGTCATGTGCTCTCGGGGCTCCCGGGCCACGATGAAGGCCTTGCGGTCGAACCCACGGCCGGGACCGAACGCGGCAACCTCCTCCTTGGCCGGCTCGTGGAGGCCAACCGACACGAAACGCAGCGCGGAACTAACCCGCCCGTCGCCGGCCAGGATGCTGACCGCCTGCCTGATCTCATCCCCGGTCAGCGGGTCAAGCGGATGATGCGCGCCGTCCGCACCTGCCGCGCGAGCCGCACCTGCCGCATGCTGCGATGTCATCCGCGCTCCTCAACGACGCCCGGGCAAACCTTCCCTGGGCAGCCAAGTTACAGCCGGCGCGATGGAAGGGGCCAAGGCCGCGCTCATGGACCACATCGGCATGCAGATAGCTAACACCGCTGGCCGGAGCAGCCGATGCTCCTTGACATCTGCGCTCAGCGGAGCATCTGGCTGGCGTTGTAGCCGTGGCTCAGCATGTCGAACGTCTCCATCAGGCCGACGATCCGCTGCAGCGTGCCCGCTGTGATGGTGAGGGGATAGCTGGGCAGCGCGATGAGGTCGGCGGCCGACGCGGGTATCTTCGCGAACTTCTCCAGGCCGTCCCATACGGCGGGAGGGTTGGCAGCGGCGATTTTCTGGCCTGCGAGCAGGGCACGCCGGAACGCCGCTGCGGTCGCGGGATTGTCCCGCTCCCACGACTGGGTGACCATGTATCCGCCGAGCGGGAAGTCCTGGGTGCCGCCCGAGTCGGTGTCGGCGATCGACTCCGCGCCTGCTAGCGCGGCGTAGGTCACGAATGGCTCTACCAGCCACGCCGCGTCGATCTGGTGGGTGAGCAGGGCGTGGGTCATTTCCGGGAACGGAATGGCCTTGAAGTGGACATGGTCCCGCTTCACGTAGATCCCGTTGTCGTAGAGCACCGAGGTGACCAGCAGGGTGCCGATGTTGTTGAGCGCGTTGACGCCGATCGTCGCGCCCTTGAGCTGGTAGACGCGCTGGATCGGCGAGCCGGGCGGCACCATCAGCATCGCGTCGCTGGGCCCGACCGCCGCTCCCGGCGCGAGTACCCGGAAGTGATGGCCGTGCTGCGTGTTCGCGAGAATATACGAGACGTAGTTGCCCAGTACGACGTCGAATTTGCCGGTCAGCTGGCCGGAGATGGCCGTCGCGCCGCTCACGACCGTCTCGATCTTCACGTGCAGGCCCTCGGCGGCAAACAGGTGCCGCCGCTGGGCGATATAGAGCGCCGCCGAGTCGGCGACCGGGACCGCGCCGACGGTCAGGTCTGTCCTTTCCACTGCTGGCGCGCGCGCTCCGCCGCGCGCACATCCCCCGCCTAGCAGGGCGGCAGTTACGGCGGCCACCATGGCCGTGCCACGGAACAGATACTTCATGGAATCCCCCAGCAGAGTGAGCAGCGGATCGCCTGGTAAGTTCTGGCCGTTGCTCGCCATAGCCGGGCACGATGACGTGCCATTGGCCGCCTTGGCGCAGCTAGGGACCCCGAAACCAGATAACGGACAATAGTCCCTTATCACAAAAAATGTGACAGTTTGGTGATCGTGGCAAACCTGTTTCACGCCCGCATCGTGCGGCGGCCCGGGCTGGCGGTGTCCAGGCCTGCGATGAAGCGGCGTACCGCGGTGGCCACCCGGCGCGAGGCAGGGCGCCTGCGGCCGTGACCGTGGATGGCGTCCGGGGCAGCGTGGTCACCCGCTCGCCTTGCGGGTCGCCGGGATGCGCCGGCTGCGGTGGTGCCTGCGGCAGCGCTTTCCATCACCTTGGCGATGTAGAAACCAGCAAAGCGCGACATCATCCCACCTTCCAAACCCGCGATCCGCGATGGGCTGGAGAATCGTCCTCCTGGTGATACAGAGCGGGCGACGGCCGATCCTGATACAGCACCGCTGATCGACCGGCCCGGCGCGAGGATGCGAGCGGTTCCCCCGTTCCTCCGAAGGCCGGCGCGGGTGCGGTCGCATCGCGGTCCTGGCGCGCCAGGGGCTGATGGGGGCAGGATCGGCTCAGCGGCGGGCGCTGAGGGCTGCCGCTAGACCGAGGAGGGATCGCAATGCCAGTCGTGCAGGCAAACGGAATTGAGATCTTCTATGAGGTTCAGGGCGACGGTGAGCCCCTTGTCCTGATTCCCTATCTGGCGGCCGACCAGGCCTGTTACGCCTTCCAGGTCGCACAGTACGCACAGCACTTCACCTGCTTCACGGTAGATCCGCGCGGTGCCGGGCTCTCGGGCAAGCCGGAAGGGACCTACACCACCGAACTGTTCGCGGACGACATCGCTGCGTTCATGCAGGCCGCTGGCCTGGACCAGGCCCATGTCTCGGGTCTGTCGCTCGGCGCTGCCACGGCGATGTGGCTGGCGGCCAAATACCCGGCGCGAGTGAGATCCCTGTCGTTGCACAGCGCCTGGCCTGCGAGCGATCCCTTCCTGACCGCAGTGGTGGAAGGGTGGCGGGTCATGGCGCAGGCACTGGGCAGCGTGACTGAGATGGTGATCAAGGGCATCTTCCCGTGGTGCTTCACCCCGGAGCTGTACGCCGCACGGCCGGAATACATTGATTCGCTGGCCGACTTCGTCCGCGGCCGGCCGATGCCGCCGGTGGATGCCTTCCTCCGCCAGTCCCAAGCGGTCCTGACCCACGACGCGCACGCAGTGCTGGGCTCCATCCAGGCGCCCGCCCTGCTTACCTTCGGGCGGCACGACATGGTGACATCCACCCGATTCGCCGAGCCGCTCACCCAGGCAATCCCGCACAGTGAGCTGGTCGTATTCGACGACTGCTCCCACGCCCCGATCTACGAGAATGTCGAGGAGTTCAACAGCCGCACCCTGGAATTCCTGCAACGGCACTCCGCGCAGAGCTGACGGCTGCGACCTGCAACAGGCGGCCGGAGCCGTTGGCGAGTTCTTCGCTTCTCCGGAATCGGGAGGCTGAAGACCGCCCTGACCGCCTAGAGCGGCAGCACCGCCGAGCAGTATCCGCAATTCGGCTCGTATAACGCTGGTCTGTGTGAGAGCCGCCTTACCCACCGTGCAGCCCTCCGGCCGGCCGGACCAGTCCCGAGTCGTATGCGGCGACGGCGGCCTGCAGGCGGTCGCGGACGCCCAGTTTCGCCAGCATGCTCTGCACGTGGCTCTTCACGGTGGTCTCCGCGAGGTGGAGCTTCGCACTGATCTCGGCGTTCGACAGGCCGCGTGCGACCAGGAGCAGCACGTCTATCTCCCGAGCTGACAACAGGTTCCTGATCTCGTCGGCATCGTCGGGCGGCTGGGTCGAGTCTTCGGCCATCCGCTCGAGCAGGCGGCGGGTGACCGAGGGCGCGAGCATCGCCTCGCCTTCGGCGACAACGCGCACCGCATCGACGAACTGGTCCGCGGTGGCCTCCTTCAGCAGGAATCCTGACGCGCCGGCCCGCAGCGCGTCAGTGACGTACTCATCGGTGTGGAATGTGGTGAGCATCACGACCCTGGTCGGCACCGGCGCGGCACCGCGCAGCAGCGCGCGGGTGGCCGCGACACCGTCGAGGCGCGGCATGCGGATGTCCATCAGCGCCACGTCCGGGCGAAGCCGCCGCACCGCCTCGACCGCCTCGGCCCCGTCCGCGGCCTCGCCCACGACCTCCATGCCCGGTTCCGACTCGATGATGGCCCGCAGGCCCGAGCGGACCAGGGCCTGGTCGTCGGCGATGAGGACTGTGATGGTCATGGTGCCTCCTCGCGCATGGGGATGAGCGCTTCGACCTCGAACCCGCCGCCCGCCCGGGCGCCGGTGTGCAGCGTCCCGCCGTAGACGGCCGCGCGCTCGTACATCCCGACGATGCCGTGCGCCGTGCTCGCGGCCGGGCCCGAAGGCCCGGCACCGTCGTCGTGCACCGACACCCGCACCGAGCTCTCGCTGCGGACAACGGTGACCGCAGCGCTGGCTCCGGGGCCGGCGTGCTTGAGAACGTTGGTCAGCGATTCCTGCACGATCCGGTACACCGTGAGCGCCACCCCCGGCGACAAGTCCATCGGCTCCACGTCGAGCCGCGTCACCAATCCCTCCGCGGTCAGCCGATCTGCAAGTTCGCCGAGGTCCGCCAGCCCGGGCTGAGGACTGAGCTCGGCCTCGGCATCTGGTCGCAGGACGGCCAGAACGTGCCGCATCTCCGCGAGTGCCTGCCGGCTCGCAGCCGAGATCCTGGTCAAGAATCCCGGTACCGCGTCCGGGTTCGCGCGCACGGAACGGGCCGCCGCCTCCGCCTGGATCGTGATCAAGCTGATCGAGTGGCCGATGACGTCGTGCAGCTCGCGGGCGATCCGCAGCCGCTCGTCGACGACCGCCCGGGCGGCGCGCTCGCCTTCCTCGGCCTCGAGCCGCGCTGCCCGGGCCTTGAGTTCCGCGATATAGGCGCGCCGCGTGCGGATCGCGTATCCCAGCACCCAGGACGCCGCC